>Ga0233438_10001995_pt1 | contig 21269 bp, 21 predicted proteins | sample SI_123_September_FD_182720 | JGI IMG/M metagenome (GOLD analysis project Ga0233438, IMG submission 182720) | Seawater microbial communities from Saanich Inlet, British Columbia, Canada - SI_123_September2016_10_MG | ecosystem: Environmental > Aquatic > Marine > Inlet | place: Canada: British...
AGGAATAAGCATCCGTGTAGGTCTTGGTTGCAGAGGCTGCCGCGCCTACAAGGCTACCATTGACAATTCGTTGCAGGGAGCTGACCATCCCCTGCTTGTTGTACTGATACTGACGATCCAGAAGGGTCGTAGGATTGTAAGAAACAAAGCCATCCACCGTGGATGACATTAGCGTGGACTGCTTCTTAGTATTGCCAGCATCATAGGTGTAGGTGGTGGATGTACCGTTGCCGTAGGTGAGCTCTTTGATTTGACCATAGCCATTGTATGTTATGTCCGAGATGATATCATCAGCAACGCCACTTACGGTAGATGTTATATCCTTAAGCTCACCATTGGCAGTGTAACCGTAATCCACCTGATCTCCATCGGGATAATTGGCGCGCATGATTCTACCAAATGAGTCATAGAACTTTTGTGTGGTAAAAGATCGACCACCATACATAGGAACATCAATGTTGACATACTCCTGAGATACCTGACCGAGCTCATCATATTTGAGCTGATCTATTTTGAACGTTTGTCCCTGTGTGATCTGGACTACACGTCCTGCGCCATTGTTGCCATCGCCTTTATATCCATATATGTAGTCGATGTCGTAGAGATCATTGCCCACAGAGTTTGGCATGTGCTTACTCATGAGCCTATTAAAGCTATAAGACATTGTGATTACACCGTTTTTCTCTTGCGTCGCCGGTGTTTCAATCTGAATTACGTTGCTGGCATTGTCATAAGTCGTTGTTGTCGCGCCACGATCTGGGTGGTTCTCTTGTGTCACACGGCCTGCCATGTCGTGTTCGTAGGTGGTAATGGCGCCAATAGGATCTGTCACCTGAGTCAATTCCCCAATCTCATTGTATTGGAACTGGGTGATGATATCATCAGCAGAGGTTAAACCGTAGGTAATCTGGCCGATTTTGCGTCCGCGTGCGTCGGTATAATTAGCAGCGACCATGTCCGGTGTAGGAATGCCAGCCCCTTGGCTACTCAGCACGGAGGTCTTCTCAAAATAATGCAAGGCACCGCCCAGGTCTGTATTCCAACCATATTGCATTTCTGTTGTGGTCCACTCGCCGGCACCCACACTTTCAGCACCCCAACTCTCAGAGGACAAGGCGCGGCTATTATAATCATACGCAACGGCTCTCTGCATCAGTTCATTCGAAGTGTACGAGGGCTCAACATACAGATCTCCAAAGGTTTGTCCGCTGACAAAGACATCAGCATAGATTTGGGTGAGCCTTCCAAACTTATCCAAGGTCTGGGGTCCTGAAACGAGAAACTTAGTATTATCAGCGCCCGTTGGGCCTGATTGATCCGCATGTACCTGTACAGCCTTTCCCATGCCATCAACAATGGTCGCCGTACGAACAAAATTATCTGTAGTCGTAAACATATGCCAAATCAGGCAAATCAATAATAAGAAAATTCACGTTAAAGTAGCTGTCTTATAGCGAATTATAGAATCTTCTTCGTCATAGCTTATTGCTACTTCCGGTCATTTGCGCTAATTTTGTATGCAAATTGTATGCAAATTTTGATTCATGAGCACGCTAGCAGTTAAGGTGGTGTTGGACACCCGTCGGGCCTTGGTTAAAAGCCACGAGTCGCTGGACCCCGTCTTTCCGGTAAAGTTGCGCGTGACCTTTGCCCGGAAGCAGCGGTACTACCCCTTGGAGGTGAGCGGGGTATCTAAGGCGGATTGGGAGAAAATCCAATCGGGACAACGGATGTCCAAAACCCAGCGCGAGGTGTTTCACACGGTGCGTGAGGCCGAGGGTCGAGCCATAGAAATCACCGAAGCGATTCATCCTTTCAGTTTTCATGCCTTTGATGCGCGCTGGAAGAATTGGGCGATTCCCGCGAGCTCGAGTAAATCCTTTCAAGGGGTATTCAATGAGTACATCGAGGATTTGCGTCGAGGGGGACGAGCGTCCACCACCTCAAGCTATCAATGCGCGCTCAATAGCCTCTTGTCCTTTTCAAAGCACTTGGCGTGGAACGACCTTACTCCGGAATTCCTGGAAGGTTACGAAACCCACATGCGAGATCAGGGCAAGTCGCAAAACACCATCGGCATTTACTTACGATCCCTGCGGGCGGTCATCAACTTCGGAATCGCCAACGGACTCTTCGCCAAAGAGTACTATCCTTTTGGCAGAAAGTCCCATGGCAAGTACCAGATTCCCGCGGCACAGAACAAAAAGCGGGCGCTCATAAAAACAGAAGTAGAGGCGATCAAAGCCCTTACGGTAAAACCAGGATCACGCAAAGAACTTGCTCGGGACTTTTGGCTTTTCTCGTACTACGCCAACGGGTGCAACATCAAAGACATCGTCCACTTGAAGTGGCGCGACATCGACTGGAAGGAGGGCGTCATTCAGTTTGTGCGCAAGAAAACGGAGCGCGCCAACAAAGCCAACCAGGTGCAAATCACCGCCGTCATCAACCCGCATTTAACTGAGGTTATTCACCGACGCGGAATCGAAAACCCCGCACCGAATAAATACGTGTTTGACATCATTCGGGATGATCAAACCGCCGAGCAGCAGCACAAGCACACTCAGGAATTTGTTCGAAGAATCAACATCGGACTCAAACAAATTGCCGATGAACTTGAGTTGTCCAAAAACCTCACCACCTACACGGCCCGCCACTCCCACGCCTATGCCCTATTGATGGGCGGAGCTTCGCTCGAGGTCATTATGGATCAATTCAAGCACAGCTCGATGAAGACGACCATGAGCTACATCGATTCCATCGACAACGAAAAACGGAAGGACATTGCGAAGTTGCTGTAGGTCGTGAAAGAATGGTAAAACAATTTCTGGACTACCACATCCTATTGCACAGAAACACGAATCCAAAAAACTTGCCAAAGCATCGATGATCGAAAGGCCAACCTCGAGTAGGATTGCAACAAACTCTGTGAGGCTAGATATGCACGAAAGAACTCAAATGTTATAATTATGCATTGACAAGACTTTTTTTCAATAAATCAAATTCTACCGAGCTAATATCACGCCTATTAATACGGCCAATAATTTCATCGTTTAATTTTGACACTAATACGTAGTTGTCTATCGAAATTTTTAGTATTATATTTTTATTCGCAATAGACATTTGTAATTCATCTTTTTTTATGTAAGTAAAATGTACAATATCTGATTCTATTTTAATAGATTCTATTCTTTTTTCATTGTTTCTTCTATTCATGATATATCGAATCAAAAAGCCGATACTAGCAAACATCGTAGAAAAGGAGTGTTTGTCGTCACCTTTGTAAAGGAAAAAAATCAATATAAGAATTACTACAATAAACCATTGTAAAATGTCTGTTAATGACATTCGACGCCTTATTCCTTTTTTTATATTAATTATCATCTAATTTTACAATGGGTAAATTGAATATTGTTGCGTCTTGCGGAGGAAATGGAATGGATCCTATTGGAAGAGAAGGTGCTTTCGCTGTATTAGTCGGTTCTGAATTCTCTAAATTTAATAATGTACTGTTGGCAATGTCTACAGCTGTAATCGCCTTTTCTGGCAGGCTTTTTGGGTACCCCTTTGATGCAATATCCACAATTTGCCCCAAAGATCCATCCCCTCCTGTTGCTATATCAACCCCTTCGAATATTCCACTAGGAATTTCCTCTGAACTTCCTTCAAATCCTGCGGTTACCTGCGCAAGTCCGAATCCAAATGATCCGATTCCAAATGTAAAGCCTGATAACGCGCCAAATTCAATAGAAGCACCATCAGAAGCTATTATCGTTGCCCCACTAAAAACAATCACTACACCACCAGAAAAGCAATTCCATGTTCCCATTCTAACCAATTCCCAATTAATGGGATCTTCAGGCTCCACTTGGAAGTCGGGTAATATAGGTTTAGCCCCATCTGCATCAATGAATTTTATCGGATTATTAGCGCTGAATTCATACTTCATCAGCGTTTGCATGTATTTAGGATCCACACTCAACCACACTCCGATTTTATTTTGGTAGTACCTGGCGCCGTAATAGGCTAGTCCGGTTTCAGGGTCGAGTTCTTTGCCGTTAAAGCGGTAGGGGGAGCTGAAATTGAACGTATTGGCGTTCCATTGGTGCATTTCTTCTCCCCAGGGGGTGTAGACGAAGAATTCGTAGGCATAGCCGTCTTTTTCAGTTACTAGGTCCACATTGCCCAGGTAGTCCGGGTGGTACCAGAACAGAATTCGGTTGGTGATGTTCTCGGTGAGAGCGGTGCTGGTGGTGGAGGATGGCTGGAGTTCCGGATAAACGGATTCCATACGCGGTAAGGTTAGTGCCGTGGTATCCAATTCGGGTTGTTCCAGCGCGCGCAACACCTTCAATAGGTCCACAAGCGCTAGGTTTTGTGCGTTTGCCCGTGGGGAAGCCCCTTGAGCCTCCGCGCCACCATTCCCGTTGGGGTCGTAGTTAATGGAAATGTCCGTGGCCACGCGCTGCTGGTTCATGTAGTAGTGCTTTGACACGCGGTCACCCCCCATGAACCCCGTGACCACATAGAAGGGATTCACATAGACGGTATAGGGATCTAGGTTATTCACATCATCGATGACCTGGTCGTTGAGGTAGACCGTCGAAGTGATCAGCGAGGACTTCATTATGCGCTCCCCCTGGTGGTCGTAGATGTAGTGGTGCACCCCCTGTTGGTTCTTCACGCCCGTGAGCTGCTGCGATGAATTCTGATTATAAATATTCTATTGAGTCCAAGATCTTTGTGATTTTGCCTCTAAAAGTCACATAATCTCCATTGTTTCCATTATATCCCATAAAACTAAACACTATCGCTACGGGTCCCTTAAATTGAATGAACGTAGTCCCCCCTAGCTTTTCCTCCTTATCAGTAAGCAAATAATCAAAGGACATCATACTAGAATCGGGGGTACTTACTTCACTATGTATTAATTTAAAATTGGAAAAATTATTATTGAGATTTTGTACAATAATATTCCCCAATTTTAATCTAGTAACGCTACCAACATTAGGCAATATATAACAAACCATATTTCCGCAAAATGAATTATCACAGTCCTCTCTCAAAGTATATGGATGACTCTGAATTTGCTTCCAATTAGAAGGTGCCGTTATTTTAATTGTGTCTGCTATAATAAAATTTTGCCAGCCGCTAAGTTCAATATTTCGAATTTCATCTTTTTCGATTCTTGAATCTTCAGTTGTGTTGCTAAAACAACCTTGTATTAGCAACATTAAAGCCAAGACAATGCAGTTACTCCTGTTCATTATATCCCATTTTTAAATTAATTTCAAACCCAAGTAAACACGTTAAACCTAAACCAAGGTTAATTCCTTTAAATTCACTACCAACTGTGGCTTCCCCTGGCGCCCCATATCCAAGGGGTCCCGTTTGAGAGGGGTTGGATTTTACAATTGGAACAAGGAATGAAGCGTCTGAATATGTGCGATGGTTTTAGTAAATTTAATAATTATAAAACAAAAACTTCATTCTGTGTTGTGTCAACAAATCAAAGTAATAACTCAATATCAATTAGTTCAGAAATTGAAATTTACGTTTTAACGTTCCTTCCCAATACCTACTTAAGTGAAAGTTGGCATACACATCCAGGTCCGTATGATAAATACTCCGGCTGGCCGGCATATCCATCTGGATTTGATCAATATGGAATTCCAAATGAGGACAATAAAGGTGATCGTGCTAATTTCATGTTTTTTCACACAAAATTCCCTACACAATCACCTAATTACATGTACATTTTTATACCTAGTACGAATATGATTGTAAAATATAATAATTATGAATATGAAGTATTATAGATTAATCAATATACTAATTGTATTAACTACTATCTCAGTCATGTTATCTTGTTCTCAGAATGAAAATACTTTTTTCAGTGATCAATTTTTATGTGATATTAATTTTCGAATTTCCGTTCTACGTGATCCCATCGGTCTAGAAAAAGAATTCGCATATTATGGTGGGCTAGATGCTAAAAATAACACAAATATATTTTTGTATAATAAAGTTCGGAATGGTGAAAGTTTCGTGGTAGACAGTATCGTTGTTTCAAAGGCGCAATTGGTGTCAATGATTGAGCTACTATTTCATCAAATGGAAATAGATCGCAATAAGCTCGATTATATAGAAACTCCCCCAAGGTTGTTTCCTAAAAATGAATGGCGGCATAGTGAGATTTGTTACAGTCTTGATTGGGAGGGAGTTAGATATATTGTGGTTCAGAATGATTGTGAAGTATATAAGGAGATTTGCCAAATTATTAATATTGGCCGTTGTGAGTAATAAGCAAAATTTGGCACGCAGCAGCTCACGGGCGTGAAGAAGGGTCAAGTCCTTTTTGTGGGGAGCAGCCGAGTTTAAGGTACCTTCAAAGGAAAAATGTCTGAGGTTGACACGAGCGCATTACAGTACGTCTTTCCGGCGGAGTTGCTGAAGTACTTTTCAATAGTTCAATCGGGCATCAAGACCGATAAGCCGACTGGCGAGGACTACCTCGAAGTGGTCTTCGAGGAGAAGAATGATTTGCCGGACGGCTATTCGAGAGATGACTACGAAAGCAAAGGTTTCTTTGGGTCAAGTCCTTTTTATGGGGAGCGAGGGTAAATGAGGTACCTTCAAAAGAAAAATGTCTGAGGTTGACACGAGCGCACTACAGTACGTCTTTCCGGCGGAGTTGTTGAGGTACTTTTCAATTGTTGAATCGGGAATCAAGACCGATAAGCCAACTGGCGAGGACTACCTCGAAGTGGTCTTCGAGGAGAAGAATGAATTGCCACAGGGCTATTCCAGAGATGACTACGAAAGCAAAGGTTTCTTTACAAAGCGAATCCAAGACTTTCCGCTTCGTGGACGTCCCGTGTTCTTGGAGCTGCGCCGCCGTCGCTGGCGCCATAAAGTAACTGGAGAACAGATCACTAGGGACTTCACCTTTCTTGCTGAAGGCACCACGTTTACCGCTGAATTGGCAGATTTTTTAAAACAGAGAGGTCGATAATCGCTTAGATCCAATTGCTACGGTAGCGTACTACTACAAGGTGAAACCCAAGAAAGCAAGGAAATGCTACCTGCGTCAGAAGGATGGCTTTGGGAGCTGGAAGCAATCGACTCATGCACAGGAGTATATGGTATTTCCTGAAAACATTTCTCCACACCTCGCCATTGATGAATCTAGTCTGTCACAAGGCGAATTGTACACGTTTATCAGCTCTAGGGACACCGAAGGGCGCAAGGGCAAGCTAGTGGTCATGGTCGCTAACACGCGATCAGAAAAGATTGCTGAAGTCCTGCACCTCATTGCCAAACACGATCGCGAATTAGTAAAGGAAGTCACGATGGACATGGCCTCTAACATGCGAAAAGCCTGCCAAGTAGCCTTCCCAAACGCGGTCCAGGTAACGGATCGATTCCATGTCATGGGGCATGGCATTTTTCTGGGGACCTGAGGTGTTAAGAAACGATATTCTTGAGCCATAGTAGTAAGAATTGGGTATCAATTACCCCCCCAAGCTGGCTTTTAGCTTCGCATGGAGCATTATCCGCAAGCTTCATATTTGTTCAGTAATTCCTGAACCACGTTTTGGAATGACGGGAGGCCTGCAAGTCGATCATGGGTTACGGGGTTCGGCCAAAAGGGACTTGGGCTGCAAGACATAACGTAACATGTTACGTTACGCCCTATTTCAGATTATTTTGCACTACTTGTAATCTGTAGTGGCCATATAATCAGAATATTACGGGCCTCATCAGAGCGTAACACCGTGTTACGATCGGGCCAAAACGTAACATCATGTTACGCGTTATCACTGGAGCCTTCTCGTGCGAGTATTCGGCTTACGCGCATCTTATTGACCCCAACTTGTCGTGCAATTTCTGCTTGAGAGAGATCGGGGTATTGTGCGTGCAGACCCATGACTTGTTCGTTGATGTCGGTACGGTCGGCGGCACGCAGTAAGTCGGACTCCTCGCAATAACCTTCAAACACAAAGCCGAGTAATCCATTTCTTGGGGCAAGCCGGCATTTAATAACATTTTCGGCGCCATAGTTGAGCATTGCCGAGCGCACCTTGATCTGCTTGATGTAGCGCTGGTCGGTGGACTCGCAGCCTTTACCGATGGCGACAAGGCTGTCGGCCAAGCGCGACAAGCCGGCAGATCCGGCGAGGTCTGCTTCGCTGATCGATAAACTCTTGTTGCGCTTGGGGGTATGGGCTAAGAGCATGATTGATAGGCGAAATTCCTCTTTAAGGGATTTCATCTCGCGCATAAAGTCAATGGCCTCCTGAGCGGTTTCAAGCGAATTCCCCGCGAAGTAGGATAGATTATCGATGATCAGCACACGGGAGCGGTAGCTTTCAATGTGGCTGCGGATTTCGGCAAAGACGTCTTGGCTTCGTATTCGTGGTGCTTTGCAGTCGGGATTGTAGCCGATTCGGTACAAATTGGATGAGAAGGTGAAGGAAATCCCAGGGGGATTGGTGTAGCGCTGCTCAAACTGCTTGTCGTTGAATTCAAAGTCATAGTACAGCACCCCCTGTCCCGGGACGCCGAGTTGAAACCCGGGGATGACCGTCCCGCTGGCTATGGACTGGGCGACCTGTACGGCCAGCAGAGACTTCCCCACGTTGGTGTCGGCAAACAAGATGCACAGTTCCTGCTCAAACCAAAGTTCGTCGAAGAGCATCATGGGCGTGGGTACCTGCTTGGCGTCTTCGATGCATCGGTTGGCGGTGCGCACGGTGAAGATGGGCGATTTCATGTTCCGTGGTACAAGGCGTTAAGGGACAGGTAGTAGGGACAGCCCGCGGGACGGTCGTCCCGAAATCGATACACCGCCAAGACGGTGTTCACCTCGGGGTGGTGCTTGAGAATGTGCCGCAAGGTACGGCGAAGCGGCGTCTCCCCTAGGGATTTCTCATTGGAGCCTTCCAGAATCCGTTTCAAAACGTCTAGATGCCGTACCAGGGATTCCTTCGAAAGTGTGACGCCGCCCTCTGGTGATGATTCTGCAGCGAGCGCGGTGTCGATGGCGCAAATGAGATGCTGCAGCTCTGAGCGTTGAGTGCGGGTCATTGCGCGGTGCCGCGTTGCTTGGCATCCAACCAGGCGTCGAGTTGGCTCTTGCGAAACAGCACACGCTTACCCTGCTTGATGTGGGGAATGCACCCTTTGGAGGTATAGCCGTAGAGGGTATTCTTTGAGATGCGTAGGTATTCGACGGCTTCATCGACGGTCAGCAGCGGCTGCGGGTCAATGGTGATGATTGTGGGCACGGCCTCTTCGCCCTCGCGAAGTGCCCGGTAGGATTCGCGGATTAACGCTTGAAGTTCTTCTTTGCTGGTGAGAATGATGGGGTCCATTTGGCAGTTGTTTTTATGATTACTGCGCAAAGGTTTTGGGTGCCTGTCCCTAAGGGTCACCCCACAGAGTACCCTATGGGTCACCCTATATTTTCAATTCTTGCATTTTTTTGTTGAATCTCAGCATGATAGAATCACTTTGGAGATCTTCCAATAAGGGCTTTATCCGCGTCATGCGCTGCAGCACCAAGCGCTTTTTACCCTGAAACGGATCGCGGATTTTCTTGTAGAGGTTGTCGTATCCCCTTCCGCTTAGGGCCATCGCGAGCCGAGTGACGGCGGTCATGTCACATCGGTTGACATTTGCCTCGCGAAGCAGAAAGTGCATGACCATAGCCATCTCGGCGTTTTCAAGAGTTTTTGAGTCGTTGCACTCCTCGCCCTGCTCATCATCTTCATCTAACTGGGATTCCATAATTTCTTCCATCAACTCAGGCATGCTGTCCTTGAGCTCCCTCAGTAATTTCTCGGGTACCTCGACCAATTCCATTAAAGTCCGCTGGGTTGTGGTGAGAAGGGCGTTGATGGAGGGCTGCTCTTGAGCGAGGATGGTCCACGCCATTTTAGTAGCGAGCATGGCCTTGTAAATAAATGCCATCTCACTATAGCTAGCACGGCGGCAAATCACCGGCACAGGGGCCGTCGCACCTTCAGGATCAGTAAACTCAAAGTCATCCGCACGGTCATGGAAAAACTCGCGTGCCACGACAATCCATTCACTGAGCCAGGCCGGGTCGCCGTCGTAGAGCATGCCGATACACCGCTGCAATCCTTGACAGTCAAATTCACCCGCCTCTTCCTGAAAGTGGACGTAGCGTTTGCGAAGAACATCCATGAGCAGTGGCTTGGCAAATTCAGCACAATGGGGAAAAAAGTATTCGGGGATCACATTGAAGTGTCCGAAATCAAACGCTTGAAATCGTCGGGATGGCTGAAATCGGGTCAACTCATCCAATTTATCATACAGGTCTTGGCAAGGGACTTCTTGGTCCAAAGAGAGTAAAGTAATCGCATTCATAGTGGGGACAAGTAACAGCAAAAAACCACCAAGAATGAGGTACGAAATGGGACAGCAAATCCCTATTAACAATGGTGCAATGCCATTAAGTCGCAGGCAATCAAAAAGTTAAGGTCAAAATGAGGCGCGATGCCTTCTCACTACCTGCGTCGAAGTGCAGCATATTGCGCAGTGAAAAGTGGAAAATGTTGATAAGTTTTAGTTTTCAACACCCTAAAAATGAGTGTTTTGGTACAATTTGGTACGGAACGGTACAGGCAGTTCACGGGACAAACGGCAGATTTTGGCGCAGCAAGTGTCGAAAAGCGAACAATCTCAATCAGCCGAGGAGTCCCCAAAAGAGACCAGGACGACCACCCAAACGACCATAACAAAACCAAAATCACGGCTCAGCTGCACTGGCCAAAGACCCGTTTGTTTGCCGTCATTTGCGGACTCATTTCAACGTTTTGGTCCGATTTTGTATGCAAATTGTATGCAAATAATGAAAAAAGCACCTACGTCTTTCGATGTAAGTGCTTGATTTTCAGTGTGACCCCGTCAGGATTCAAACCTGAAACCTTCTGATCCGTAGTCAGATGCTCTATTCAGTTGAGCTACGGGGCCATCTCGCAGAAGGGCCTGCCTTCGTTGAATGAGGCTGCAAATATACACTTCCGAAAGCATTTGCAAAGAGGCTAATTCAATTTATTTGTGCGAGGAGCACCATGGAATAGACCCCGGCTGCCTAAGGCTATCAGATTGGACCTTGGATATGCATTTGACCTATTTGCTATCCTCCTCTTCTACAACCTCTTCGAGTCCATCGAGGAAGCGCTTCATGTTGCCGCGCGTGGTTGTGATAAACGTATAATATGGGAGCCCCTCTTTCGCTGGCAGACTCCTTTTTTTGGTATCTGTAGATAGAATGGCATCCATGTACGACTTCTCGGTACTGTAGAAGCGGAGCACATTACGCTTATAAAACACGTAATGCTCGAGGTTCGGGTTTAAGTACAAGGAAAACTCATCTCCACCACGACGTTTTCGCAACTCTAAAACGCCTTCAACAAAACGGTGCACAGGCGTTCCAGCAACCCCGCCAACCCCTAGAGCCCCTTGACTTCGGAATGCGCGAAGGTTTTTATCCCAAAGCAAATCCACTTCATCAAAATAGATGCTTTGACGCAATTCCTTAGGGAGCTTATCGTCTGTAGACGCCACATAAAAGCGATCTTGTTCGCGCTGATTCATTAGGCGATGCAGGCCCTCTGCGAGATAATCATTGGCCCAATCTGTGCTCAATCCGCCCATACCTGGCCCCATTTCCTGAGGTAATGCTTTTAGAATGTCATCTTGAAACACAAAGTCCAGGAGTACCGCGGCAGTAGCGCTTAGTTTGTTTCGGTACAGATCATGTTCAATGTGACCATATGCACCCAAACTAACTCTTCCCATCTTGGCCCCAAGAGAAAGCTGGCCCTTGCCGGTAACAGTGCACTGCTTTGTATCAAATATGAGATGGTTGTCTGGCGCATTGGGATCCATGAGGCGACGTCGTGTAGTCACTACATAGGCATCTGCCTCTGCATCATAAAACAAAATTCCCCGAGCGCTGATAAGCTCCACAGAAATAGACGGATTGTTTCGCCGTATGAAGGCGGTATAGGGACTCGCAGAATCTTGCATTAGATAAATTCCGCTGTATACCTTGTGTGCTGGGCGTGCAGTATCTGGATCCGGTAGATCAATCACAATATCGAGCGGGTCAATTTGAGTCGTCGTCATGATCCAGTCCGTCTCTAAGGCTGGACAAGAGGTAACAATGTGTATGCGACCCCGTACCGTCAGCATGGGATCAATGGACTCCATATTCACGATACCATAGTATTGGAAATATGGACTCAAATGAAAGCCTGCCTCGGGCAGCAGTTCGCCTTGGGCTACAACATGATCTAGACTGTCTACATCAATACGCCCCATCGGGATCGGCCACAGCTTGCCTAGCTCGTCACTGTATTGGTATTCCCCTGATCCATAGAGATCATTTCTACCTCGGATTTTGAATTCCGCTTTTTCGATACGGTGATACCCCCCTATCCGAGATGCCAAAAGCTGTGCATTATTAAGTGGGCGCATGTACGCGGCCTCCTCGATCGTCACCCGACCGCTGTCAGGAAAAACCCGACTGTCCGCAACATCAATATTTGGCACTCCGTAGGCCTCGAGAATACTTGGACTTAAAAAGAATTCTGCGCGCTGAGCCAGGAAATTAAGACCTTCTTGACTCGCTCGTGTGCTGGTCATCCGTGCTTCTACCCCACTGCCCTTTTGGATAGAAATTAGTTTTTTCCGAATGTCCCAATCGGCCTGATTCATGTCCGCTTCGTACTCATTGCGAGGGAAGCCCAAAGTGGCATCGCCTCCCAAAAGCTCAAAGTGTCCGATATTGCGTTGAAAGTCCACCATGGCCGTAGCCTGATGCATCTCGAAGCCCCAGGCTTGATCGGGAGCTGACCGAACCCGGAAATCTGCCTTGCCGGATTCAAGCCATTGTGCATGCATGCGGAGGACCTTCCCTTCTAATTCGGCATCATCAAATGACAAGAGACCATTCGCTTCGAGTCGCCCAGGTTGATAGGTAAGTCTACCCGCAGCCGTCATCGGACGTTCTGGGTACGTATCGAAAGACTGACTTAGGCTCTGGGACCACCAGGTGTTTTGGTAGGGCAGCCAGTGCATTGAGGCATCTGAGCCAACGGCCGAAGGGTGACCCGAACCTTTGGGAGCCCCTACCACCGCGGTTAAGTTGTACTGTCCGCGACCCCGAGCAGAATCAGGGAATAGTACAAATTCATCCGAATGCCCTGAGGACTGTTGATAGCGCAAATCCCCTTGAACTCGCAAGCCAGCCATCGAAAGCTGCACGGTACCTTGAACACTGCCTGCACCTTGGTAGGCTCGCCAACCCTCGGGCTCAGTTTCTTCGGTGAACCCAAGGGAATAGTCTCGCTGAACGCGTATGTCTTGTCGCTTGACTGGGAAAATTCCAGCGGAAGTAAAACTCCCTCCAAAGACTAAACCTTCAGTCGACGTATTGTCCAAGGAATCAATAGTGAACGGATCAATATTCACAAAGAAGTTGCTTCGCTTGTATACGCCCCCATAGGCCTTGTCATAATAGATTTTGGCGGGGGCTGCTGATTTGAAAATTGGATACTCGGGATACCTCAAGTAACTCGACTTGTTGGTCGGATAGTCAATCCATAGCTCACCTGAAATGTCTTGGATAGTATTTCGGACACGCACTAAAGGCCTGGTCCCATCTGGTGCTAGGTCAAAACTTGGAACTTTGAACCGCATGGAATCAATGCTCGGCATATTGAACTGAAACAAGTCGTAGTTAAACTTATTTTCCCGACTAAAAAAAGTGAAACGCCCCGCTTCTACTCGACCATCAAAATCAAAATTTAAGCCTTGGTGAATCAACACTTTTTGCTGAGTGGGATACAAGGCTACCTTTTGGCTATCTGACAGGGCTATGGTCTGAACACCCACGACTTCCATATCAAAGCTGAGCAAGGAGAGGCGCGCATTCATCCCTTGCGCCACATCTGAGACAAAACGAATCACATCGTAGTCTCTGCGATTGTCGTGATTGAGGATATACTCACTGGTTTTGGGCAGCACATCAATGCGCTGCTTCTCTATATCATAGTGGACAAATCCTTGCACGGCTAATTCCATCATGAAGCGTCCACATGGCTCCAAAGGCATTCCAAGTCCCACGGCCATATCATAAAGTGTGATGTCCTTGTTGCCGTAGGAAATACCGACCTGATCCACTTTGACCAAGGGATTTTCTAAACTCAAACCTTGCAGGGCTGCATAGCGAGCACTTCGGAAGTATTGATCTGATTCCAATATCATCGGAGAGCCTGCCCCCATATTCAAACCGCCGAGATACATACTCGGCTCCGTCACCTTCCATTGGATCTGGTCTAAGGTCATCACCAGATTGTGATAACTATCCACGTAGGGGGTCATCGCCAATCCTTCATCCGGCCGATTTATTCGCAGTAGTTGCCCGATAGGATCATATTTAACTTCACTTTTAAGGTGGTAAATACTATCCGAATCCCCCAATTTAATAGTGACCTCAGACGTGGGACTCAGAAGCTCATCTGATCGGATTACAAACCGTTCTGACTTTAGCGTAACGACCTGACTACTATCATAGCTAAAGGTGAACTGTGCTTTTTCTTCGGCTGTACCGGAAGCAAAAAAGCGTTGGCCGATGATGGAAAACCCTCCCCGATAATCGACTCCTTCAAAGAAATCATCGATTTCAATGTCTGTATCATAGGCTTCAAAGCGGGGGTATATGGCGTTTTCAGCTGTATTTCTGCCGGTCAATCGGTCTTCAAAATGACCCAAAGACAAAATCGGAACCGCTTCGCCGATAGACCCTTCCTTCATGAATGAGGAGGTAAAGAGGGTTACCGAATCGACTTCAAAGCCAGGACTGCGCAAGGACGCCTGCCATTGGGGGAATTCGGCATAGAGTTCGCCCGGACCAAAGCCTGCCCGCAACCATTCGACTCGACCGCCTAAGGCCTTGATATTCCCAGTTATAGGGTTATAGAGGAGTTCAACTTCTTGAATTTCGACACTGTCTTGTTTCATTCGACCCAGCAATCGACCATCCAGCAGACGAAATACGGCCGTGTCACCCGCTTTGGCTGGGGAAACCTCCATGAGCCCGTCCATGTACCACCAGGTGAGTTGACGGTCGTCGTAAAGGCGCAATGCGAGCGGATTAGCCTCATCTGTCAATCCATGATAGGTATGGAGAAACGTTTCCATTTCCTTGCGCGAGGCCCGCTTGAATTCGCGCTCCATCTCCACAAAGAAGCGATCGCTCTGCCCCTGCTCAAAGCGGCCACTCGGCCAAGACCACGATTGAAATAACTGGATAAGCTCTACCCAGGGTTCCGAGTTCACCACGCGGCGACGCAACATTTCCCGCGCCACCCGCATGAACGCATCTCGCTGCGACGCATCGCCATCCCATGTAGGGTCCAAGAAATATGGGCTAAATGACAGCAGAATGGCTTCTGCATCTTTTTTTCCGACTAATTCGTTCAGGTGTTTGCTTAAATCCTTGTGAAACTCCTCTGGCTCTTTTCCGAAGTCACGAACGGATTGCGCCTGAAGCATCGTAGCGCCCGTAAAAAACAACACGAGCGTGACAAAAAAAGAGGTCCGGATGCTTCCGAAAAGGCGGGAGGATAGATCAGTTTTGGGCATGGGCTTGATACTCCAAAGTAAGGCGCATCCACCCATCTTTAGAGGCCTCCCCCTTGCTTTGATATCCACAACGTTTTGCACATTCTAAGAGAATCGGCACATCCGCGGCATAGAATCCACTGAGGTATAAAATTCCTTTCGGAGCCATGACCGAAGCATAGTGCTCCATGTCTGCCAACAAGATATTTCGGTTGATGTTGGCATACACTACATCGTAGGGGCCAGCGGCCGGCGCGTCCTTGGCAAGTAGATGCGCATCCCCAGCGAAGACGGCTAAACGCTCTTGCATTCCATGAAGCTCAGAAATCTCTTGGGCATTTTCTGCGGCGAAAGGATCTATTTCAATGCCCACCGCCGTGGAGGCCCCAGCTTGTAAGGCTAATACCGCCAAAATGGCCGTTCCACAACCCATGTCCAGGATTCGGGCCCCAGCCAGAATACCCGCTTTCTCGCCTTCCAGCACCGCCTCCATCATCAGGTACGTCGTTGGATGGTGGCCTGTACCGAAAGCCATCTTGGGGATCATTTGAATGACATAGCGAAAGTTCGTTGGGTCGGGTTCGGTGTGAAAGGGCGCACGAATCAGGACGTCGTGACCAATAACCAAGGGCGGGAAATTTGACTCCCACGTTTCATTCCAATTTTGATGCGCAATTTCTCGCACCGTCCATTGAACCTGGCCCACCGCATTTGCCAAGGGAAAGTCCTCAGGGCCATAGGTTTCGTAGCGGCTTTCTTCTACATACGCCTTAAGTACCTGCCCCTCCGTAGTGACCGACTCGATAGGTAATGCGTCTAGGTCGGCCATCAACAATTCCGCCGTAAGCGGGCTGTCGCACGTGAAGGTGAGCTCTACGTAATTCACTTAGGATGCCTTCAGGATGCGGACGAGCTCGATAAAATCTGCGGCGACAAGGGATGCCCCGCCGATCAGCCCACCATCTACATCTTTTTGAGCAAAAATCTCCTCGGCATTGGACGGCTTACAACTGCCACCGTAGAGGATAGGCATATCTGAAACACCAAAGGTGGCTTCCATTTGAGCGCGTAAGTACGCATGCACCTCTTGCGCTTGGGCAGCACTCGCCACTTCTCCTGTGCCAATGGCCCAAACGGGCTCATAAGCGATCACGCAATCGCTGATATCTTCCGGCTTCACCGATGCGAATGCGGCATGTAGTTGCGCCCAGGTATCTGCCAAGTAGGTTCCTGCCTTACGTTGTTCTAGCACCTCACCGACACAGACAATGGGGATAAGTTGATGCTTCAGTGCAGATTTCACTTTGTCCGATACATCTTGGTCCGTCTCGCCAAAATATTGACGACGCTCTGAGTGACCAATAATCACCGCATCCACCTCCGCATCGCGCAACATGGCCATTGATACCTCCCCAGTAAAGGCTCCACCATCGGCCGCATGACCATTTTGAGCTGCCACTGCGATGTGTGCATTCTCCCACAAAGCGTGCACGGTCTGTGGCAACTGCAAATACGGAGGAGAAACAACCACTCGCACATCCCCGACCGCTTCGGCAGATAATCCCTCGATTAATGCTTCCATCAAATCAGCTCCTTCTTCGAGCGTGTTGTTCATTTTCCAGTTTCCGGCAAGTAGTTTCATAGCGCTTTGATTAAGAATTTCATTCTGCGAAGGATTGCATGCAAAGTTCGGGACTTTCCATGGGGTGGGCAATACAAAGAGGGAGCTATTCCTTCACCATCCGTGGATCAATCCATCGATAGGCCCATTCAACCGCCCATTGAATGACAACGAATACCGCAGAGAGTGCTAAAACGCATCCCATGACCACAGGGAAGTCTCGGGATTCCAAGGCATCTACCATGAGTTTGCCCGTCCCATTCCACCCGAAAACGGCTTCTACAAAAACGGCTCCAGAAAACAATCCTGCTAACCAACCTGAAACCGTGGTCACCAATGGATTAAGGGCGTTTCGCAGGACGTGACGGCGCATCACGTGGGCGCGGGAGAGGCCTTTGGCATAGGCGGTACGGACATAATCTTGGGCCATCACCTCCAAGGCGGACGAGCGCATCATTTGGGCAATGACGCCCAGGGGCCTTACCCCTAGCGTCACTGCGGGCAGAAGGGCATTTTGCCAATGAATCCGGTAGAATTCGCCAAAATCATCCAACTCGAGTAGATTCCCCGTCATGGGCAATCCTGTCCAAGGGGCCAATACAAATCCGAAGATCCAGCCAATCAATACCGCACTGAAGAAACTAGGCATCGCCATGCCCGTGGTCGACAGGAATACGACGGCGCGATCCACCCACGTACCTTGACGCAACGCAGCGAATAGACCGAGGGGAATGCCCAACGCTAAGGCCAGTCCCATGGCCAGAAAGGCCAAGAGCGCTGTGTTTGGTAACGTCGCTGCGAGCATGCTGGTGACCGCGAGCCCTTTTTGTTGATATGAGGTTTGTAAATCTGGCCATCGCAAACCCCAACCCCCATGCTCTGTTTCACCCAAGGGAACGAGCCCTTGAAGATACTGAGCATACTGTACCAAGAGTGGCTGGTCTAAACCATATTCGGCGCGCAAAGCGGCTAGCGCCTGAGGGTCTTCCACCTGGCCCAGCATCATGCGAGCGGGGTCACCGGCCACCGCGTGAAAAAGAAAAAAAACGAGCGTTGCAACGCCCCAAAGGACGAGAATGGATTGCGCGATGGACTTCCAGCGACGCGTCATTCAGGCCAAACTAAATTGCTGTCTTTCAGGAAAATGGCATCGTTAAAATGCCAGTGTTTTTGGACGAAGCCGTCCTGGAGCAAGGTCACCCCAGGATTAGAGCGCTGAACGGTCTTCAAAGCCGTCCCGTCCATCACCGCCCAGGGAAAGCGGCATCCCGTTTTGGCGACCAAGGCCGCAATCTCCTCGTCACTTGAAGAGGTCATGCCCACCACCTTGAGGCTTGACTTTTGGACGTGAATGTTCAGTTCGCCCACTAAGCGCTCTAACTCCTTCATGTTCGCTTTGGAAAAGTCATAGGCAATCAACCAAAGGACCTGCGGGGCGGCGACAAACTCCTCCGTGCGGTCTTCGCCGTTGATCACGATGGCAAAATCGTGAATGGGCGGTTCATAGCCCTCGGCAATTTTCTTGCTGTAGGTGCCGTCTTCCACAATGCGGTAATCGCTCCGTTCGTACCACTTCTCCTCGATGTAGGCGGTTCCAGACACTTCTACCCGGCTGCCGTCAGGTGCCGAGAGGGTGAAATAGGTTTCATACTTGGGAGCCTCCAGACCGAGTTCTTCGGCTGACTTCATAGCCACCAAAACGTCCGTTCCAGGCTTGTAGGCGCGGAAATCCCACACCGGCCCGTGACTCAGGACATGGTTAGTGAACAGGGCACAAAACAGCAGGGTGCCGGCCATTTTAGCTTGGTTAATTCGGATTGGAAGCCAAGTACGAATGTGCGTTTGGCCCCAAATGAGCACCGCAATCAAGACACTCAGGACCACATCCTTGCTAAAACTCTCCCAGGGCGTCAAAGGAATGGCGTCCCCAAAACAACCGCAGTCGGTTACCTTGTTGAAGTAGGCGCTGTAGAAAGTCAAAAAAGTAAAGAAGGCCATCATGCCAGCTAAGCTCCAAAGGGTGAAGCGTTTAAAACAGCCCAGAAGCAAGAAGACTCCGAGCATCACCTCGAGCACCACCAAGAACACCGCCAAGTGCAAAGCCCAGGGCTGCAAAAAGGGCAAATTCAAGACATCCTCTCCGAAGTATTCTTCCAATTTGAAAGCGAAGCCTACGGGATCGTTCATCTTGATGACCCCACTGAAAATAAATAAGCCCCCAACGAGAACGCGGGAAATCTGTGTGAGTAGATTCTTCATGCCGGAAAATGCAGTTTAATCAGGGCAAAGGCCGCGTAATTGACCATATCCTGGTAGTTGGCGTCAATTCCCTCGCTTACCAAGGTATGTCCCTGGTTGTCTTCAATTTGCTTCACTCGAAGCAACTTCTGAAGAATGAGGTCCGTCAACGAGCCAATGCGCATGTCGCGCCAAGCTTCGCCATAATCATGGTTTTTGGCCTCCATCAGATTCTTGATGATTTCTGCGTGCCGATTGTACGCCTCCAGGGCTTCATCCGCGCTCATGTCGGGCTCGTCAGCCACTCCTTTTTCCATCTGGATGAGTGCCATGATACTATAATTGACGATGCCAATGAACTCGCCTTCCATAGGGTCCGCTACTTTCTGCGTTCCAGCCATTTGAATGGAGCGCAAGCGATTTGCCTTAATGAAGATCTGATCCGTGAGCGACGGCAGACGTAAAATGCGCCATGCCGTGCCATAATCTTGGGCCTTTTTCTGAAATAACTGGCGACAGATATCTATTACTGTCGCGTACTCGTGTGCTGTATTTGCCATGATTACCTTTAGGTTGTGAAAGGTACGATGTTCCGCTCTTTTTCTCTTCGCGTTTCGGGCCAAACATGGATCGCAGATCGACCCGTGATTGTGGGCATACTGAACAGCACACCGGATTCCTTCTACGCGGGAAGCCGCGTTGCCTCAGCAGATGCGGCCGAAGCGCATGCTGAATCCCTCCTGGCCTCAGGGGCCCAATGGCTCGACCTTGGCGGGTGCAGCACGCGGCCTGGCGCGGAGATTCCGAGTATGGAGGAAGAGTGGCGTCGCGTAGAACCCGCCTTAGACCGCATCATCCAACGCTTCCCCAACACCCCAGTCAGCATTGACACCTTTCGGGGGGAAATTGCTTTTCGAGCACTTCAGCAGGGAGCGAGCATAATTAATGATGTCTCGGGAGGATCTCTAGACCCGAGCATTTGGACGGTGGCTGCACAAACCAAAGCGCCCTACATCCTCACGCATTACCCAGCGGGCCAGAGCCCAAGTACCATGCATGAATCTGCGTTGACAAAGGAAAACGTGATAGCTGACATGCAGCAGTACTTTCAAAGGCACTTGCACGAGCTCCGCCAACAGGGCGTAGAGCAAGTCCTTCTTGATCCCGGCTTAGGTTTCGGCAAAACTCTGGAGGCCAATTACCGAGTTTTGAGGGACTTACCAGCCTTACATGACATAGGCGCCCCGCTTTATATTGGATTGTCGCGCAAGAGCATGCTCTGGAAGCATTTGGACCGAAGTCCCGACACGGTTTTATCGGCCACCAGCGCCCTTCACCTCTATGCGCTGGAGCGAGGCGCCCAAATTCTCCGCGTCCACGATGCGCACGAAGCGGCGGACGTGGTCAAACTCTGGGAAACCTTAAACGCTTAACCATGGAATGGACTCCAGTACGCAAACGGGAAGCCCGCCGCCTGCTCGCCTGGGCGTTCCTCCTATTCATGCCCATGACCGTGGCTTCCTGCGACGGTGAATTGGATGTGACGCATGGCTTCGAATATTTCTTGTTATTTTTTGTTGGCAGTGCCTATGGCTACGCGCTTGGGGGCTTGGGCGTCGGATTTCTAAGCCTTGGGCTCGTTTCCATATGGAGCCAGTCCACCTATACGCGCTGGTCCGCCGCAAGCATCGCGCTCTGGCAGCTTTTAATGGGGATGATGGTTTTTTTAATCGCCGGTGACTGGATC
>Ga0233438_10001999_pt1 | contig 21233 bp, 26 predicted proteins | sample SI_123_September_FD_182720 | JGI IMG/M metagenome (GOLD analysis project Ga0233438, IMG submission 182720) | Seawater microbial communities from Saanich Inlet, British Columbia, Canada - SI_123_September2016_10_MG | ecosystem: Environmental > Aquatic > Marine > Inlet | place: Canada: British...
AAACACCAACAAAGGAAACACTAAAAACTATTGCATCTTTGTTATCGAAAGGTAAAATTGTTGCTATGTACCAAGGTAATGGAGAAGTTGGTCCAAGAGCATTAGGTAATAGATCTATTCTTATGGATCCCACTATATGGAATGGAAAGGATATTCTTAATGAGAGAGTTAAGAAGAGAGAGAACTATAGACCATTTGGTGCAGCAGTCATGTTAGAACATGTCTCAGATTATTTTTATTGGGAGACTGAAACTCCATACATGTTACATGCCGTACCAGTAAAGGATAAATCAATTGAATCTGTAACTCATGTTGATGGAACTTGTCGTATTCAAACAGTAAAAGATGGTATGCTTTATAGTCTGTTAAAAGAGTTTTATAATATTACAGATGTACCTGTTTTATTGAACACATCCCTCAATCTTGCAGGTAAACCTATTGCTGGGACTATTAGTGAGGCAAAAAAATTATTTGATGATGTTGACATCGATATTCTGTGCTATGGCAATACTATCCTTTATAAATAGAGGAGTAAGGAAATTCAATTAGAGGATTCGCGTGGCAAATCAGATTAAATTTTCTCAGTTGGATGCAATTCAGAACTCTGATGTTAATGCTGATATCTTTTTCCCATGTGTTCTTGAATCTGATCCTCTGAACAAAAATAGAAAGCTAACTGTTAGTCAGGTATTCCTTGGCATCAGTTCTGGCACTAAAGATGCTCCTGGAATGGTTTTTTCTGGTGCATCTAAAACTGGATTTTATAGGAAGGCTGTAGGTGATACTGAGTATATCGGACTCTCGTTCGATGACTTTGGTCTTGAGGCGCATGGTACTGGTACTAGTGAAACAGGGTTCCAGATTAATGTAGCACCAATTATTGGTGGAGTAAATCCACCAGCAACATATGATTTAGTATTCAATACACCTATCGGTGGTAGAGTTAGATTTGGTGCTACTACCACTCTAACAGTACAAGATAATTTATTTGATATTAAGAATAATACTGATAGTCTTGTTACTGCTCGTATTGATGCTGGATTGATTGAGTCTGATGGAACTAATGCAGTTCTAAAGACATTCAATCTACCAATTATTACGTCATCATCAGATGAATTGGTATCTGAAACATCACTTCAGTCATTGACAAACAAGACCATCACGATTGAAGATGATGATCTGATTCTGTATTCAAATAATCAAGGTATTAGTAGCACATTAATTCGTGCATCTATTCTTGTTAATGAGTCACAACAAGAGAGGACAACTACTGCCTTTAAGTTCTATCTACCAGAAACAAATGATGGTGATTCTCAGTCAGAATTGCTTGATGATAGAACTGCTGGACAGGCAATTAAGAATAAGTTTATTCAAGTTGAAGGTGCAGACAAAAGTATATTTACAGAGACTGCATCTGGTGATGTAAACTTCAGTATTGAATTTTATAATACTGATATTAATAATGTAGATAAAGGTGTTGTCTGGAGCAATGCAGATGACTCTAGAAACTTTATTATTGGTCTTGCTGATGGAGATGATTTTGCTGGAAGAGTAACATCACAGGATATTTTAAACAAGTCCTTTGGTAATTGTTCATTCGGTCTTTATTCTGTTACTAATGGTATTCCTCAGGTACAACAGAACGCAGTAAACATTGTTGGTATTGACCTACCATCTGCCGCTGCGTATGTAACATTCCCAACTACAACACAGAGTATTTCAATTAACTCAGTTGATCCTTCTGTTCTTGTAATGGAAGAAACTACACAGGAGTGTTCAAATAAAACTCTTGCTGATGTTATTCTTTCAAATACACTCGGTGGTACTCAAAAGGTCGATTTTGATTACTCCAATATTCCTGCTGATACTACGATCACACTTAAGTTCCCTGAACTAAAAAATGCTGACGTATCTTCAACTCTTATCTCTTTAGATAATGATGAAGATCTTGACTTATTGACAAGCAGGATTAAACAACCTACACTAGTTAATGTTGGAAAGACATTCACTACAGAACTCAACTTAACAGAACTTACTGCTAATAGAGTTAATAAATTGCCTGATCATACTGGGGTATTGATCACTGGTTCTGCAGAAGATACGAGTGGTAATGTCACTCTTGATGGTGCATTACATTCTACTCTTGGTGATTCAACATTTGCTAAGATAGTTACTCTTGATTGGACATATGCTGAGGCGGCAAGAACATTTATTGTTCCCACTGATGGTGGAGCACTTGCTGCAGTAGATCAATCAAATCAACTGTTCTTTAAAGATTATGTGAATAGTAAGAGAGTTAATTTTAACCTTGATTATCTTGCTAATTCTTCAACACGTACATTAAAAGTTCGTGATGAAGATATAACTATTATAGGAACAAATGAGGCTACCAACCTCGCAACCATCAGTTCTAATGTAAAAGTTGATGGTAGTGTCGATGCTAAGTCCTTGAAGGGTGGTATTCGATTAAGAAGTTATTTTTACAGTTCATTCAATTAAGAGGAGATTAAAGACAAATGTCTGGTATTCTTGGTCAGTCAGTACCATCTGACAATACGGTTCTATACAAAGCACCGATAGATAAACTTGCTTCATGTTCATTGATAGCAAACAATAATAATGCATCTAGTGCTGATACCTATGATGTAGCAGTTCGTGATTATGATAGAGTAGTAACTCTTTCATCAAATACAGCAAATGCGGGTAATTTTAACAATGTAGTTGGTAAAATTCTTAGCGATTCTGTCATTACATTAACAACATCTAGTGGCAATTTAGATACAGACGTTGATGCAGATGATACTGTAACTTTTCTTCTGAACGGTACGTCTACTCCTACTGGAATTACTGCAAAAGTTGCAAAGGTTTTTGAAGCATATACTACTAATTCATTTACTTTAGACCAACGATCCGTAGATAAAATTACAGTATCTACTTTTGCTGCTGGTGCTATTGAAATTGACGATCAGTTGGCAGATGCTAATGGTGATAACGGTACTGTTAAAGGTATTAGCGATCCTGGTGGTTCGGCCGATATTACTTTGGTTCTGGAAATGACTTCTGGAAACTTTACCGCTGCAGAATCATTAGATAACTCAACAAAGGGAACTAGTGCTGTTGCAACTGTCGCTGCAGTAACTGTTACTGCTGCTCCTGCATTATTTGATAACACGACCAACCAACTATTTGAAGGTTTTACTACTGGAGATGGAAACCTTTTAGTCATCGATATTAGTGATTCTAGTATTACTAACGGATTTGATATCTACACTGATCCTAGTTTGATTGGTGATAATCTGGATACTACCAGTGTTTTAAGAGTTGGTGCAGCAGGAAGTGATGGTAAAATGTACCTTGGTATTGATAGTTCAACTTCTGATACTTATTACTTTGGTGCTTCAGCATATACAGGTAATATCAGTAATGTCCTTAGTACTACTGGAAGTTCAGCATTTACTGGAACAAATAATGCACTGCTTCTATATGATGTTCAGGGAGGATCACTTCCTACCACGAACAATGACCTCAGTTTGAATGGTAATACTTTCACGATTAGTAACGTTACTGGGTCTAGTATTAGTGCAAAAACTATTGGTAAGTTTTCAGATCCAGTATTGAAAGTTTTAGAATTTGATTCGCTTAATACTGTTGCTTCTGATACTTTACTATATAATAACAGTAATCAAGATTTTGCTCTTGCCACTGTTACATCTGTAGTTTCCAATGAAAGTTATATATTCAAGGCAAATGCACTTGCTGCTGCATCCTCTGAAAAATTCTCTGGAATTATTCTTGGTCCAGAACAAAGTGTACTTGTAAACTCTGCTAGTACGACAGATATCGCATTTACTCTCCTCGGATTTGAAGAAGCACTCTAATTAAAAGCTATGTCACTTACAAGACTTAAAAATATAATTACGTCCAGAACTGGACGTATTATTTACGTCAACCCAGATGATTTCGATGCTTCTGATGCTGTTGACAATAGAGGTAATTCGCCTCTAAGACCTTTCAAATCACTTCAGAGAGCACTTCTTGAAGTGGCAAGATTCTCTTACCGTGGTGGTAGAGGAAATGATGAATTTGATGCCTTTACTATTCTTCTTCATCCCTCAGAGTATATCATTGATAATCGTCCAGGTAGAGCAGAAGATGTTCTTAATACAGAAGTTCCTGTCCTGAGTGATTCATCAAACTTTGATATCTTAGATCCTTCAAATGATCTTTATAAGTACAACTCTGTTGACGGAGGAGTTATTGTTCCTAGAGGTTGTTCCATCGTTGGTATGGATCTAAGGCGAACAAAACTTATTCCTAAGTTTGTTCCTTATCCATATGCAAATACGGATGCTGGAATCACTGAACAAAATAAAACTGCAATCTTCAGAGTAACTGGTGGTTGTTATTTCTGGCAGTTCTCATTCTTTGATGGTCATAGTATTGGTGTATACTATGATGCTAGTATTTCTACAACTATTCAACCACAGTATTCACACCATAAACTGACATGCTTTGAGTATGCAGATCTACCAGATTTAGAACTCTATTATAAAAAGATTTCTATTGCCTTTACTGATATTCCTGATACTACTGGTACAACATCTACTGACCAGTTGCAACCAAGAATCGAAGAAAACAGAATTGTTGGTCCTATCTCTGATACATTCCAAGTTTCCAGAATTACTAGGAGTGGTAAACGTGCAACAGTTGCCATTGTTGACACGCAAGGATTGCCACTAAATCATGGATTCTCAGTTGGTACAGTTGTTAACGTTTCTGGTGCTAGAGAAGGTTCTGCCTCTGTTGACTCTGATCTGTATAATGGTTCCTTTGTTGTTACAAGTTCAAACGCAGATGTTTTCTCATATGAAATGAGGGCAGTTCCTGCTGCTGATGCTACAAATACTGGTATTCAATCAAGAGTTGAAATTGATACAGTTGATTCTGCATCACCATACATGTTTAACCTGACGTTGAGATCAACGTGGGGCATCAATGGTATGCACGCCGATGGATCTAAGGCAACTGGATTTAAGTCCATGGTTGTTGCTCAGTTTACGGGCATCTCTCTTCAAAAAGATGATAAAGTATTCGTAAAATGGGATGGTACATCATACGTTAATGCTGGACAAGATGCACACCTGAAGGGTTCATCTCGTTTCAAGAAAGGGATGAGAACGGCACATATCCGTGCTTCTAATGATGCCTTTATCCAGGCAGTTTCGGTGTTTGCTGTTGGTTTCGCAGATCACTTCTTATGTGAGTCTGGTGGCGATATGTCAATTACCAACTCTAACTCTAACTTTGGTAATACTGCTATTCGTTCTATTGGATTTAAGTCAGAACCATTTACTAAAGACTCTCAAGGTAAGATTGTTGGTGTTATTCCACCTAAGAACATTGATGCCGTTGAAGAACTAAATCTGAACTATTTGTCTCTTGACCTAGAGAAAACCATTGAGAATAATGGTACAACTGGAACATGGAGTAATGGTACTGGATTGTCCCCAAGTGGTACATTTGTAAAACTGTATCTTTATGGATACACAGATGCAGCATCTCCACCACCATCAAAAGTTCAAGGTTACACGATTGGTGCTAGAAAAGATGAAGATGAGACACCTGATAAGTTGTTTCTAAATCTTATTAACTATGCAGGTAGTAGTGTCACCACAACTGCAAAAGTTACGCCATCGTATAGCACTACAGTAATTGAAGATAATCAAAATGTAACTAAACTGATTGTTGATAACCCTCCAACATCTACAGGTACAATCAACCCAATCCAATGGGATGCTACCATTAATAATTGGTTTATTAAGACTGAATCAACAGATAATACTCTGTTTACTACACTGATTAATAACTCAAATAATTATACAAATATTGTTACTGGTTCATTAGTTGATGCTAGAACTGGAGTTTCATTCTCTGGATCTTCATTTATTAAGAGACGCCCTGACCTCAGAACTCTGAGAGATAGAATCTATAGATTGAAGTATGTTATCCCAAATAATGTAAGCATTGTACCTAGAGATCCTATCGGTGGATATGTTCTAAAACCAAGAAAGACCTCAGTTGCTTCTGGTAACTCATGGACAGATAACGCTAATAATATCTTCTATGTCTATGAGATTGAAAAAATTCAACAATGGGAACAGAATAAGACTGATGGTGTTTATTACTTGACAGTTCTCATAGCATCTGTTACGCCTACAGATAGTCAGGTAGATGATAGAAAGATGTCACAAACTGTCTTGGATGTTTATCCTGTATTTGACAGAGATAACCCAAGATCTAATCCACTTGAGGCAACATCTTTTGCAGATAATATTGAGATTGGTGTAGTTAGATCTACAGAAGGTGATGCTAATTATACTACAAATAGACAAAGAAGTATTACTAGGGAGTCTATTGGTAAGTTGTTGGTTGACATCTATGGGACTGGTGGTTTAACCACCGACCTTAAGATGGTTTCAAGTATATTGACAGATAGTAATGGCGATATTGCTAATACTACTACAAACTATGCTGCAAATGGTGCTGGTGAGATTGAATCAAGGATCATTCCTTTGGTCAGTGATCAACAAAAAGATATTGAACTTCGCCGTCCATCAACAGTTAGATCTGGTAATCACACGTTTGAATATCTTGGATTCGGTCCAGGTAACTATTCAACTGCATTCCCATCTTCACAGGAAGAGACACTCACAGATAACCAAGTTAAATACTCTCAGTCTATTAAAGAACAGGCAGGAGTTGCTTTCTATTCTGGTCTGAACTCTAATGGTGAACTATTCATCGGTAATAGTAAGATTGACCCTGTTACTGGTGCAGTTACGAATGAAGATGTTGCTCAACTTAATGTTGTAGGTGAGGCAGATGCATCTATTCAAACATTTGGTGAACTAGTTGTTGAGGATCGTTTAACTGTCACTGGTGGATCTAATAACACACTGCAATCATTCTTCTCTGGTCCTGTTACCTTTGAGAATACTATCAGTGCTAATAATGAGATTCTTGCTAAGAAACTCTCTTACTTCTGGACATCACCAGGTGCTGGAACAGATACCCAAACAAGATCAACATTCCTTGTTAAAGAAGCAACTGGTCTGGCGTCAGGATCTGCTCCACAACCTGATTTTACTGCAACATATGCTAATGCAAACCTTCTGACATTTAATGATGGAGATATTGCATACAATATTGATCTTGAGGATACATTTACCAATAGATTTGGTACACTTGGTTGGGTAAGACTTAATTCACAGTGGATTCCATTTGGCGCAGTTGGTTCAGATGTATTTAAGGTCAAAGAATTTGGTGCAGACCAGGCAAATACTAATAAAAGAGTTGCTGTTGGTGATACAGATCCTGATACTAGTTTTGCTTTCAAAGTTGGTGGTTCTGAGTATGTAACTGAAGATCTTCAGGTCGATGGCAAACATGGCATGTTGAGACCATATGACCATACAAGTCATGTTCCTGCTGCTATTGCTAATAGGGGTGATGCATCTGCTATTGCTGCAAATGCTATCACACAAAGATATATAAATCGTAGATTTATAGTTGCTGCAGGATCTGGTGGTGCTCAAAACTATACTATTTCACCCAATCATACGGCAGAATCTGTTCTTGTTTTTGTGAATGGTGTCCGTCAGGTTCCACATGGTAACTATTCAGTTACTAATGATCAAGTGGCGATCACACTGCCAACTACACTTGATATTGAAACATTCGTCGATATTCTAGAACTACCTCTCTAACAGAAAACCATGGCAATTACACAGATTGGGGGTCTGAATATTGACTCCAACTCAGATATTACAGTCGATACTCTACTCTCAACAGAGTTTATTACTGGTCCTAGATATAGGATTAACCAGTCAGTAACTAATGAAGCAACTGACTCACAGATTTTCACTTCTAATGCAAGTGGTGATGACCAGGCCTCTGTTGCTTTAAATATTGCATCTGGTAAATCAACTGGTACTGCTCATCCAGGTACTATCAATTTTAAACTATCTGATGCAGGTAGTGCTGGTAATACTGGTAATGATTATCAGATCAAAGGTGCATTTCAACCAAACCAGACAGTACAGACAGTAGCAACACAAAATGTGTTTGCTCTTCTGAACTCTACTGCTTTAGTTGTTCGTAGTAATACATCTGCCGATGTATTCTCTGTTAAAGGTGATAGTGGTAACACTTTAATTGCTGGTACTCTAGAGGTAGATAGTGCATCAACATTTGATGGTACTGCAACATTTAATAACTCAGTATCAATTAGTGGAACAAATACACTGACAGTTGCCACTGGTGTAGTTACTATTGATAGTACAGTATTCCCAAGAAAGAAAACTACAACTATTACTGCAGCGGCAACTTTGGCACTAAATACTATTACATATGTCAATCAAACTGCACCACTTACACTACCTTTACCTTCTGCAAATGCAGGTGATTTTGTATATGTGGTAAGTAATGCGTCAACTGCATATAATAATTTGACGATTACTGGTACAGTTCTTGGTGATACAGGCGGTTTGATTCTTGATACTACATTTGCAACTGCTCAGTTAGTTTACTTAGACGCAACCGTAGGTTGGGTAACACTTAACACTTGATCTAACATGGCACTTAGACTTAAAAAAATAGGTGATAGTCCACCAGGTACTATTGTTAGTACTATTAAATCTATGACGGAGGATCCTGAATCACAGTATTCATCTCAGAATAGGTGGTTACTATGTGATGGACAGACTCTGGATATTGGTAGCAATCCAGAATATACTGCACTGTTTAATGTCATTGGCACTAAATATGGTGGATCTGGATCAGGTGATTTCAAGGTTCCTAATTTACATAACATTGCTGGTAGTAAAAATAATGCAACTTTATCGGGATCTACAAGTAATGTTGATAATGTTGCAGTATTGAGAGGTGCAACCTCTGCTAATTGGTCACAGTTGAGTAATGCAGACGAAACCACTAATAGAAATAATAATAAAAGTGGTAGTCTAAGTGGTAGTACTGCTTCAGTTTCTGGAAACCTAGAGACATCTGTTAATACATCAGGGTTAGGGAATGCTAATTATAGTGGAACACCTACTCTTAACAATACTCCTTCTATTACTGCCGTGCAAATGACAATGCGTACATGGCCGGCACATAACCATACTCAAGAAAGAATGGCAAGAAATAGTAACAATAATGGTGGTTATAGATCATCAGGTGGTAGTGCATTAAGACAATATAGAAATTGGTATTGGAGTTCTGATTCTGGTGGCACTTCTGGGATATCTAAGAAAGGTGGTAATGTTGCTCATAATCATGCTATAACAACATCAATACAGAGTGTTAGTGGTGAAGTTAATGTAACTGGTATAGCTTTAGGTTCAAGTTCAAATCAAAATTTTGCAGTAAATGTAAATGGAACTCCTGATTCAGCAACTACGGTTGACAAACATTCCCAATTAAGATTTTATATCAAGTATTAAGATGAAAACTAGTACTAACCACGTTTATAATCCTGTAGGGACAATTATTGTAGTAACTGGAGATATTCCTTCAGGTTATCTTGAATGCGATGGATCTTCAGTAAGTCAGGTTACTTATAAAGCACTGTATGAAACGTTAACTAATGATGGAAGTACATTTCCATATGGTGCTAATTCTGGAACAGATTTTAAGTTGCCAAATCTACAAGGAAGAACGCCAGTTGGTGGTACACAAGGAACTTTAGGTCAAACTAGTGGTACAGAAAATTCTGGATCAGAACCATTAAGTTTGGATGTCGTATCTAATATTACCTGTAATCATAGCATTAGTGCAAATTATAACTCTAATGCTGGTAACTATGATGTTAATGCGGCCGCAAACACTGGCAATCATACTATAACTAGTGCAAATATACCTGCACATGTGCATCGAGTTGTTAGTGCTAATATTGATTTACATACTGGCAACCAAAGAATTAATGCAACAATATCAAGACAACAAAGAAGCAATACAAATAGTCTTTATATTAGCAGTACTGCTAACAGAAATGACTATGTAAGAAGACAAAGTGGTAACGGTAACTCAATTAGAAACGATTCGGTATTAAGATATAGAGGACAGGTTTCTGGTGACGCTAGTAGAGTTCCTAGACAAGGCAATGTTATGAGACACAGTGAATGGCCAAATAGAGGTAATAATTATATTGTTTGGGGGCAAGCGGCCAGAAGACAATTGGGAGGTTCTCATGCACATTCTTCTGCAAATGCCTATGCAAATGCTAACATATCTAATAATGGGGTTACCTCCAGTAGAAATTCCACAGGTACTGCTAATATAGTTGTGAATGGTCATAACTTTTCTGTTTCCCCTAATGCTATTTCTGTAGATTATGGTAACTTGGAAGGAAAACAAGTTCTTGTAAGGTACGCAATTAAATTCTAAAATGAAAATCTCTAACTTAAAAGATAGAACTGATCTAGGTACAATTATTGCCTTCGCTGGACATGACTTGCCTGAGGGATATTTAGAATGCGATGGCACATCTTTTAACATTACTGATCAGTTACCATTATACTTAACCATTGGTCTAACATATGGTGGCAATCTTACTGGATTACCAGCAAATTTAGATTGGATGACAACTGACGAGGTAACTGTCATTCTTAAATCATCTACTAGCATTAAATTAAGATTGCATCGTGAGAGAGGATTGCTGGGACTTCCTACAATTGCTACATCCACTGGTATATCAGCACAACTTGGCGGTGATTCTGGTAGTAGCACTGATTATGATAGAGAGGATATGAACACAGGTATTATTACAGTTAATAACATAATTGGTAGTGGATGGTCTGCTTCATCATGGTATGCCTCTATGCCAAGTTCAGGTACATATAGTGCATCAAATTTTGTAACATTCGCTAATAGTGGTGCCTTTATTAGTAATACTGGTTTTGCAGGAACATTTAATGTCCCTAATCTGAATAGTGGACAAATTATTGCTGGAGGATCTTCTAATACTGTCAGTTCAAATATTGGTACTAGAAATGAATCTATTGGTTCAAATACTCATACTGTTGGTGGATTAACTGTTGGTGCAAGTGGATCAGCAACCATTAATGGCAATGGTGCTATTAGTAATAGTGTTGCCGCTAATAATGTCAATACTTCACCAAGTGCTAGTGCAAATCTGCAACAAATTACTCATAGTATTAATATGATGAGAGAACATCAGCACCCTTTCCTACTCCCTGGAACACAACACCTAGTCAGGGGTAGAAATACAACAAGTGGTTCTAACAGAAATGAGAATAAAGTATCTGTAAGAAGAAGTAGTTCTAACAATCAAACTGATGAATTGCATGATACTGTTAGCGCAGGATCAAATAACAATAATAAACACAATCATAGTATCACTATAAATAAGACAGGCAATCTTGATTGCGGGGTCAACACTGCCGCCTGGAGTGGTAATACAACTGGCAATCTTGTTCCTTCATCTACACCTGTTAATTTATCTGTAAAAACTAGACAGATAGTCGTAAAATACTTAATTAAGTCTATATAAAAATGTCACACACTAACTACGAAATTTTTCAAATTAATGCTATCCCATGGGATAATCAATGGGAAGTTAATGATCAAGTATATGATTTGTCAGACGAATTGTTTGACGATCAGGCATCATTCATGTATAATGGAGAAGAAATTCAAGTACTTAGATGGAATTCTGAAACTAATACAATTTCCTATGAATTAGGTGAACACTATGAAAATGGAGTTACTTCATTAGGTGAAGCGGTAGAGGAAGGAGTTATTAATCCTAGAACTCATCCTATTCTTTCAAGAGTGATACATCACTTTGAAAATGCATATTTGAATTTCATTTATGAACAACAATCTGAATTGATTGCAAATGTTAGGGAAGCATCTGAAGATGATGTCAAAAATGGATTTAACTTTACAACTATTAAAATAGATTTTCTTGCTCTCAGTGATTGGTTCTTCTTGCCTGATAGTGATATGTCTGAAGAAAGTAAACAGGAATGGATGGCATGGAGACAAAGAATTAGAGATTGGCAAGCACCATCTGACGATAGTGAAGAATCAATCAGGAATCTAGCAATTCCAGTTCCACCATCTACAACAAATAAGTTTGGCAAAAGTCTATCTGATGCCTTTGAGAACTTTGAATATTATAAGAACTCTTTAAGGAAACTAGAGAGTGCTAGGACTTTGAATTTTACAAAAACTGATGTGACTAAAGAGGAGTATTTAGAAAATGGACCAATCAACAATGAAATCATGGGAGAAACAATTCTTTCCGAAGATGAATTTCTCAGTAAATACTCCCTACAACCCGACTGATTGTATTGGTGAGTATAAAGAATTTGTAGGAGTTTATAAAAATAGACTCCCTGAAGCAAATTGTAATATAATCATTGACACGTTTAATCGTTCAATGAGACCATTTTATGAAGATAAACAATTTTCTGAAGGTAGTTCTGGCAGATTTGATACAGCATTCGATCTAAATCTCCTCATGTTTGAGGATGAAGAACAACAAATTAATATTGTTAGAGAGTTTTTGAACCAAGCATTTGCTGAATATGGTTCAGTATTCTCTGGTGCTAATGTACCTCAGTGGTATACTACTTTGAAGATGCAAAAGACACCTCCAGGAGGTGGTTATCATGTCTGGCATTGCGAGAATAATGGTGCTGAGAGTGCTAATAGATGTCTGGTTTGGATGATGTATCTCAACGATGTTGATGATGGAGGTGAAACAGAGTTCTTATATCAGTCACAAAGGATAAAACCAACTGCTGGTACTATTGTTGTATGGCCTTCTGGATTTACTCATATGCACAGAGGAAACCCGCCATTATCGGGAGATAAGTATGTCTTAACTGGTTGGACATATTTCCATCCAGATACATAAAAAATACTTATCGATGGGGGGTTGACAGACCCCCCTTTTTCATGTATATTACTTATGTCGGACGGATTCAGATCCACGATGACACAAACCCCACACTCCGAGGAGTATTATCATGACTAACAATGTTCAGAAGATTAAAGAGATTGCCGCGAACGAGTTGAAGACACGTAAGGTAATGCAAAAGTCCATTAATTTTGCATCACTTAAAAAGTTTCACAGTATGATTCTAAAAACTGGTCGCGATTGTACTGTTCAACGTGAATCAGTTTGGAGAAATATCACTGGTAAACAGTCAAAGTATATGAGTGCTATTGCACAAGGTTACTCCGATACTTCTACTTTTCACCTTATCAACCTCTCTAAATCTGTCCAGTATCTTGAACCTCTTGCAAAGTCTTCTGGTAATGATCAAGAGATGCAATTTGTTGATCATATTAAGACTTTCATCGTAAAAGGTTATGATTATATTCACATTGATGGTGGCAATCGTTCTGACACTATCATCGACTGGTATGACAATAAGATTGCATTAGAGTGTGGTAATTATGTTGTTCTAATTAATGATGAATTAGTTCGATTTACTTTGAACAAAGAGAATCATTACACTTATGATACTCTAGTTGAAGAGTTTCCTGAGTTTGCTAACTTTATCGACAGTCAGACTATCAATATGATTGAGTATGTTGGACTCAATCGTGAGGAACGTCGCGACCTATTCCGTCGTCTGAATGACAACGAAAACCTCAATACTGAAGAACTTCGTAACTGTAGCACCTCTGATATTTGCACTTGGATTCGTAACCTTAACTACAAGTATCGCGACTTGTTTGTTAAGACTAACGAGAAAAAGACATTTGTTCTTGAGTCAAATGCAATTCGCTACAAGTTCTGTGCATATCTTGCATCTCTGAATAACTACTACGCATATCAAGGTGTTGTAGATGCGTTCACACCTAAAACATTAGATGCAGATTATGAATCTAATTCTATTGCTGAACAATCGTTCAAAGACTTCAATAAATTCTTTGAGTCTACTTTTGTTCCTTTCTTGAAGTCTATGGGTGACTTCAGTAAACTAGGTGGTGCAAGAAATCGTGTCATTGATCTATACTGTGCTATGGTAGATATCTACAAAGATGGTGGTGAACTTCGTCGTTTTAAGAACAACAAACTCGATTACAAATCATATCTTGAAACCTATCTTGAGTTGATTGGTAAGTATTGGGGAGATGAAGTTACAATGTATGAGACTGGTCGTTCTTCTTGTAAGTTCAAGGATCTCTACGGTGCAAATACCAACTACAAAATGAAGCATCGCCTTGACTTTCTCCGTGGTGAGTTCATTCCTCTCCTAGAACAACGTGGTTTGATTATTACTAAGGACAAGACTCGTTTCTTTCCTTCTGAGTGGAGACGACAATTATGGAGTGATCAAAGTGGTAAATGTGCAATCAGTGGTAAAGAAATCAGTATCACTGATGTAGAGAATGGTGAGATTGTCCATATCGATCACATTGTTCCCCACTCAAAAGGTGGATCAACTGTCTACGAAAATGCACAACTTGTTCTTGTAAAATACAACCTTGAGAAGTCCAATAAATATGTCGCTGCATAAGATTCTATGACTATCAAAATAGATGAACATGAAGATGGATCGTTCTCAATTTCTTGGGACGAGAACGATCCTAATGAATCTTTATTCAACAACTGGACCAAAGAAGACTTTATTGAACTACTAACAAAAGGACCAGATGACTACTTCAAGGAACATGGAGCAGACTAAAGGACTGCGTGCTGAGTATCAAGGAAGAACAGGATTTATCCGATTCGTTGATACTCAGTATGTTGTGTTACAGTTAGACACTGGCAATCCAGATCCACAAAGATCAGTTGGATTGTGTATTTACCAACCTTATTGGGATCAAATTAATTTTGCAGAAGAAAACCATGGACTTTGATTACAAAGAGACTTATTCATCACAAAGAAAAAATAGAATGGGTGATGCCCTTCTTGATTATATCAATGATGATGACATAACATCAAACAGAGTATATGATGAGATCCTATCTGAGGTTGATGAGATGATTGAATACCATCAAAAACAACTCAATAAATCAAGAGAACTCAAGTCATTGTTAATGGGCAATAGACCTGATAGTTTATCAGATACGATGTTACTTAATGAAGATGCTTGGAGTGACTTTCCCACACAACCTGGCGACTACAGTAAAAGTTTGAGTGACGACATTCTTTCACTATGACTATGAAACTGCCTGTCGATATGCAACTCTATCTCAATGCATTTGAGTGTGGTGAGTTACCACCAGAAGAACAAGTTGAACTGTTTCAGTTCTTATTGGACACAGATTTGCATTTAGATTTAGAAGGTCCAGACTATAATCCTAATCTTTATATTGATATGGCAGAATATTATATTGCAGAAGGTTTATGTTATTTTGTACCAACGCTATAAGTTAAACTTATCACTCACATAGTCAACCCTTATCATTCAGGGGTTGACTTTTGTCCTGTTTGATGCGATACTATAAGAGTCAAAGGAAAACAACTCATGACAGTCATCAACCAACCTCGCAAGATCAACAACACAATGTACGATATGCCCACGGTTGATGGTCTCGATCGGTGTGAAATTAACACCAAACTTCACTACTTAAACGTAGAAATGGACAAACTCAAGTTACAACAATCTGCATTAGTTTCCATGCGTGATCAACTTGATCGTCATGCAGAAATGCAAGAGATTGATGACCTGGCACAACAACTATTCGGAGGTTGATTATGTTTTCTAAAGAAGATCATGAGTTCATTGACTTTCTCTTTGGAAAGTTGACTTGTCTAACTGATACTGATATGATTGATTTGCATGATGATGATACTGCTGGAATTGATAAACTGGAATTTGAGGAACTAGTAAACGATGAGTCTAATTAAACAACATCTCTACAACAAAACCATTTCCATGAACAATTATCGAATCATTGACATTGAGTTTGACTTTGAAGATTCGGAGGGTATGTTACCTTATGATGAGCAAGTTGCACTAGTTGATGATGTTTTAGGGACAACATGGGAAGCAACTGACTCTGAAGATCTTGTAGAAGAGATTACTTCTTCCACTGGATTCACTATTATTAATTTTGATTATTGTTACGTTCTTTGATGACTACTGCCAAACGATTGCCTACACTCCAAGACTCTCTTGGTTCTAATCCTACGATTGAGAAAGATATTCCACAAAATGTTCAGTGGATTGATGATGCCTTCTACGTCAAGAAGACTAGATTTGGATTGTATACTAGTGTGCTTAAATTACCATTAGGTGCTAACTTTATTACTGGTGCGACGGAAGATGGTGTTGCTCAAATAACAAGATGGCATCTTAAATGTCTACAAGATGGGACACTTAATGATTATACTTATGTGACCTCAGTTTCAATGGGAGTTAAACTATAAAATCAATTGACTAACTGGCACAACACCCCTTGATTTTCACCCGAATCTGTGCAATGATTAGATCATGAAAAACACTCATCTCGAACACCCTGAGGACATGATCCTCAATAGTAAGCAATCTGCAAAACAGGTTATCAACTATCTGTTGCAATCAGGATCGAGTGAGTATCTTGCATCTATCAAATATGATGGTGCCCCTGCAATCGTATGGGGTTACAATCCAGAAAACAATCTATTCTTTGTTGGTACTAAGAGTGTATTCAACAAACGTAAGATTAAGATCAATTATTCACACCATGACATTGAAGTTAATCATGGTGATAGACCACAAGTTGCATCAATCCTTCACGTTTGCTTCGACAACTTACCAAGAGTTCCTGGTGTATATCAAGGTGACTTCATCGGATTCGGTGGTACAGATACATTTAGACCAAACACTATTACTTACAAGTTTCAACAAGATGTAGTTGAGAATGTTATTATCGCTGCACATACTTCATATCGTGGTAAGTCTATGAAGACCATGACTGCACATTTTGAACGTGACTTAGGTGCAAAATTTATTGCATGGACTCATAGCAATACTAAGTGTAAGTTTGTAAATACCTCTGCACGGTTTGCTACTCGTAGTTCTAAGACTGATTTCATACTTGGTATTGCAAGTTCACTCGTTAACTTCATCAGATATCCTGACAAGAAACAATCAGATCAGTATCGTATTGCAGTCAATAAATGTATCCGTGAACAGAGAGATATTGACTGTCTCCCTGGTTTATTGGGTATCACTTATAAACTTATCATCAAGGCAAAAGAACAGATAATGACAAATGTTCAGACACCTGATGAGGTTCAGTGTATGGTCAATGATGAACAGTGTGATCATGAAGGTTATGTTCACACCAATCAATATGGTACGCATAAATTCATCTATCGAAGACAATTCTCATACTATAACTTTACTTTATCTAAGCAATGGTAATTGATTAGAGACACTAATGGTCCAGGGGGTTGACTTCTGGACCATTTTCGCATATCATTACTATATCAACAAACGACACCCGCATTTTGATTCAGTTTCGTCCGCATCAAATTCGTGCTCTCGATGCAATCAAAACTCACAAACGTGGTTCTATTATCATCCCCACGGGTGGTGGTAAAACATATGTTATGATTGCAGATGCAATGCGTCGTATGGATGAATCTAACCGTCCATTGACATTTGTTATTGTTGCTCCTCGCATTCTCCTTGCAAACCAACTCTGTGAGGAGTTCTTTGAGTTTCCTGGTGTTCATCGTCCTGATCTTGTTCCCGCACACGTTCATAGTGGAGAGACTAAACATTTCAAGACTACTAAACCTGAACGGATCACAATGTTTGACACAATGTGTGAGCAAATGGTCTGTCATCGTATGATCTTCACTACATACCATTCTCTGCATCGTATCATTGAGTCTGGTATTGGTGTTGATGTTATGTATTGTGATGAGGCACATAACTCCACTCAAACACATCATTTCAGGAAGATTGAGACGATGGCAATGTGTATCAGTGAGTTCAATTACTTCTTTACTGCTACACCTAAACGTGCAAAGGGTAATGGTAAGAATGGAATGGACAATACTACCATTTACGGTGGTGTTATCTGTAGTGTTCCCGCACCAGAATTGATTGAGTCTGGTTCTATCATTCCTCCACAGATTCATGCACACGAAACAGATCTTGTTCGTTGCAAAGATACTGCCGCGACGATTGATGCAAAAACTGTTGTTGAGATCCTTGAATCTTTGACAGAGACACAATCTAGTAAAGTTCTGGTTGCTGCACCTTCCACCCGTGTAATGTGGAACATGTTGTCTAATACTGATATCATTGAAGAACTCACTAAACAGGGTTATGGTGTCATGCACATTACATCTAAACACGGTGCATATGTCAACAAAACTAAAGTCAACCGTGAACAATTCTTCGAGACTTTGCAACAGTGGGGACTGGATCGTAACAAGAAGTTTATCATCTTTCACTACAGCATTTTGTCTGAAGGTATCAACGTACCTGGACTGACTCACACCATTTTGCTTCGCAATCTTCCTGTGATTGAGATGGCACAGACTATCGGTCGCGTGATTCGTACCGACCGAGATGATGTTAAAGATATGCAATCTGGATTGATCCCTACTGGTGCATGTCATTTGTATCGTAAACCATGTGGTCACGTTACTATTCCTGTGCATTCTAATTATGGTAAGGCAATTGCAAAGAGAGTCCAGTATCTCGTAGATTCGATCTTTGTCAAGGGTCAATATGTGTTCGGATAATATATCCTTATGAATGCACATATACTCATAAATTACAGTGATCGCCCAAAGGGTTGACTTTCCCCGCGATTTCTGCCATACTATAAGAGTCAAACAAACAAGGCAAACATGGGAACTCGCTCTCGCATTGGTGTTCAACTTCCTGACAATCATGTTCTTTCTGTCTATTGTCATTGGGATGGATATCCCTCTTTTAATGGTCGTGTTTTGCGTGAGTTCTTTAACACTACTAGTAAAGTTGCAGAGTTGATTAACGGTGGCAATATCTCTGCCCTGTATACTAATGCAGGTTGGAAAAATGAAACATTGCCTGAATCTGGTCCTTTGTACTATACTGAAAGAGGTGAAACTCTTGAGAGTAATATGCCTCAACTGAGTAAAGATCATGAGAGTTTCATGAAACTCACAGACAATACTGATGGTGAATATTCTTATCTCTTCAAAAATGGTGAGTGGGTTTGTTATAATGCTCGTTCTTGGGATGATGACTACTTGCAAGAGATTGCCATCCCAGAGGGTAGCATAAGGGACTGAGGTGGACGGTAAGGGAACTGGACCCAATTGGGTCCATAACCCTTGCGAAACGCCCTCGGAGGGTCTACAATACAGACAAGAAACAAACCCACTCCAAAATGATTCACTACGTTGTCCGTTGTCCTTCTGATCCTTATGAGAACACACAAACATATGATTTAGATAGAGCATACGATCTCTGTCTCGGTCTCTCTGAAGATTACGGATATGCAGAGATTGGTTATTACAATGTGAAAGGTTTTTATCAACTTGTTGCTGATTACACTAACGGACAATGAGTTACACTGACCCTTGCACAATCGCACTTCATTTCGATAAACAACTCATGACAACATTCACTGACTTCATTGACACTAAGACACAAGTAGAAGAACAGATATCTGATGTTGAAGACTATGCAGTTATGTTGTGTAATGCTCTTTATAAGAACAAGAAACAACAGGATATTAGATATCATCAACAGTGCATTGATCGCGGAATGGATAGTATTGAATATCATGTTGTGCAACTTAAGATGATCGAACATGGTGGCATTCCGTATGAGTTTTATGTAAAGAAAGGACGCAAGTATCATAAGATTGTGATGTATGATGGTGATTCGCGTTCTGTTCATTGTTTCATTGATATTAGGACTGGTGATGTATACAAATCCGCATCTTGGAACGCTCCTGCAAAGGGAGTACGATTCAATCTCCTAGATGAAGCACAACGTGAGTGGTTATATGATAACGCCGAGTTCTCTGGTGGTTATCTTTACCGCAATCACCTCTATAACAACAACTGAAGGAGTTATTAAATGAGACTTATCCTTGTCGGCATGGTTGTATTCTTCGGGAGTATGATTGGTTGCACTGCTATTGAATCTGTTTCCGTAATGCAAGAGAAAAAAATGCAGAGATTTTGTCAATCTATCCCAAACGGTGCATCATATGATGATGTTTGTCACAAATATAAACATCAGATAAACTAATCTGACTGATAAGCAACACTAATCTCAAAACACTTGACTTCTGACCCAAGATCGGTTATCTTATAAGAGTCAAGGAAACACACCTCACACAAACGATGACTTTTACAGACGCAATTCTTGCATCAGGTTATGTTCTCGACACTGAGAATTTTGATGATTGCTATGTTAAAACTGATGAAGATGGAAATCTTCATCTATATCAAGAGGGTGAAGATTCAAACGAGTGGAATTATGTCAAGATGAATGAGGATTTCGATGTTATCTCTGAAGTCACATTCAATCCTGATTCTAACTTCATCGTCTGATTCGCTACACTTTTCTCCTCAACTGTTTCTAACACTTTTCTCATGACTTTCTCCACACGTACCCGCACAATCACCAAAACTCAACTTATCTCATATCTCAACGATTGTGAGAATGGATCACAATTACTTGGTGTTCTTGATGTACTCAAAATGAACGCATTTAAGGTTAAAAACTAACACTAATCGCTTCATCACTATCTAACACTCACACTCTTCAAATGAACAATCAACTTGAAATGCTCACACAAAGAGAACAACTAATGGAGGATATTGATTGTATTATAACATCACAATATATGGAAGATAAAATTGATGAAGATGATATGGAAGATTTAATTCGTGTCCTATGTGATGCAGTCTGCAAGAACTTTCCTACTAAGTAACACAAACTCAACTCACACTAACTAACACTCACTCACTCAAATCATGAACTACACTCTTAAGCAACTTCAAGACCGTGTGAATGAAATGATTGCACAACAGGGAGAAGATGCAGAATGTGCCGCATGGATTTATACCAAGAATGATATACATGTAAAGGATGAAAATGGTGAGATTGATTATGATCATCAGGTAGAAAATACTGCATTGATTAGACGTATCTTTGATGATGTAGGAAACATTGATTACATCTATCAGGTGATTCAAGAGTGTGTGGATGAGGTTACAGAGGAGCAATTCATGTCATAT
>Ga0233438_10002001_pt1 | contig 21221 bp, 22 predicted proteins | sample SI_123_September_FD_182720 | JGI IMG/M metagenome (GOLD analysis project Ga0233438, IMG submission 182720) | Seawater microbial communities from Saanich Inlet, British Columbia, Canada - SI_123_September2016_10_MG | ecosystem: Environmental > Aquatic > Marine > Inlet | place: Canada: British...
AAGATTCGTTCTACCAAGCCCATCTTCGCTGATGAGTACAATCAAAACCGAGTCACAGGGTCTTTGATTTTAGTGGACGAAGCAACAAACGAGACCGTTGCTGCGGGGATGATTAGGTAGTGTCCACTCTCAAAAAAACTAGCTAAAACTATTTTTGTTGTTTTCGACTACAGTCCGTAGTCTTTTCAAAAAAAAATTCAACTATAGTACTGTATCACAGGGTTTTACTATTTTAATAATTAACGTATAATTATACCTATTAACTTGATATTTCTCAAGTCATATATTGTTATACACCACGTACTTCCAAGCTATATTTATGTTAAATAATTATAATTAACATAAGATATATGCAGAGTAATTTTTACACGAAACCTAAATTCAATACCCCTAATACAATCTCAAAAAGAAAAGATTCCGTTTTATTTTTAGATTATTTAGCACATTTTATTTCCAACTCAGCCACAAAAAGAGTTCAAGGATATGGAACCGTAGGATTAGCAAAAAACACCATTAGGACTTATAATTCCCTTCATAGGGTTGTGAAGGATTTTGAATTTGCCAAATCAGAAATATTGTACATCAATACTATAGATAAGTATACCGCTGAATCTTTTACCCATTTTCTTAAAATAGATCAACATTACAGTGATAATTACTGCGGTCAACTCTTAAAATTATTAAAGGTTATTCTTCGTGATGCTGAGAAAAGCGGATTGGAAGTACATCCATATTCCAATTACATAGAGTCTTTTAAACAAAAGAGTTCGGATCGTATTCTACATATTTTAAACCCGGCAGAGATAAAAGCCCTCAAGGAATTACGGGATATTCCTGAAGTATATACAGATAGCTACAGGTGGCTATTAGTAGGGTTGAGTATTGGGCAGCGGGTGTCAGATTTATTGAACTTGAGTCCAAATAATCTCAGAATAGCACCAACTGGATTGTATATAGATATCTTACAACAGAAAACAAAGAAGGCTGTAACCGTCGGTTTAGCGGATCCTTCGGTTATTGACATACTAGAGAGTGAATTTCCACATAAAGTGTCTCAAGTGCTGTTTAACAAGCAGATTAAAGCACTTTGCAAGATGGCAAGAATAGATAGGGTGGTAAGTGGGTTTAAGAACAACCCGAAGACAAGAAGAAAGGAAATTGTATGTGCCCCGAAATATGAGTTTGTGACCTCTCATATTATGCGTCGTTCCTTTGCTTCTTATTTTTATGGAAAGATTGAGACGCCACTACTTATGAATATAACTGGGCATTCTAAAGAGAGTACTTTTCTAACTTATATAGGAACGCATCAAAACAAAGACGCATTGGCAGATTTATTTATGCAACAGGCGGGAGTTATTTGGTAGGGTCTGGATCTCTATCCATAAAACCTTGCTTGTCTATTTCTTTAAGTTGTTGAATCGTAAACTGATCCCGGACTGACTTTGTTTTTGGGAAGATATAATTGGAAAGGGTCACAAAGAGTTTTACCCGTTCTGTTTTAGTGAGCTTCTCTTGGTTTATCAGCAGATCATCCAACACTTTTTCATAGAGCATTTCCATCTTTTCCTTAATGGAAGGCACCTCTTTTTTAGCAGGACCTCTTTTAGATTTCTTACCTGCTCTCTTTGCTGAGTTTGGATCGAATGGCATGATTATAATTGATTTGGTCAAAAAACAATTTAAAAAGTTTATCGACTATCGATCTCTCGATTAGCATCGGATCTTTTTTTCCCACTCCCAGGCAGATTGTAAGGCATCTTTCAAGGTTAGTTCTGATTTCCACCCAAGAATCAAATTTGCCTTAGTTGTATCTGCATAGGCTGATATGATATCACCTTTGCGTCTTGGAGCAATCGAGTAGTTTAATTTTATACCACTTACTTCCTCAAAAGTATTTACAACCTCTAATACAGAAGACCCCTTGCCAGTTCCAATATTATAAACCTCATAGTTTTCTCTATTTTCCTCTTCGAGTAATTGTTTCATTGCGATAACATGTGCTTTAGCTAAATCTACAACATGAATGTAGTCTCTAATACAAGTTCCGTCAGGTGTTGGGTAATCATTCCCGTAAATAGAAAGCTCTTCTCGAAGTCCAATCCCTGTTTGTGTTACAAAAGGAACTAAATTCTGTGGAGTCCCGATTGGTAATTCCCCAATATTTCCAGATTTATGTGCACCTATTGGATTGAAATATCTTAGTGCAATAGTATTTAAAGACTTGTTTGCAGAACAGGTGTCCTTAATAATCTGCTCTCCAACTTTTTTAGTGTTTCCATAAGGAGATTCAGGATCTTTAATTTGTGCTGCTTCTGTAATTGGCAAGACTCTTGCCTGACCATATACAGTACAGGACGAGCTAAAAATAAGTTTTGGAAGTACTAGCTTATTGAGCTCTTGAAGAAGATAGACTAGCGGATGAATATTATTCTCATAATATTTTAAAGGATTATTTACACTCTCTCCAACTGCTTTAGAGGCAGCAAAATGAATTACACCATCAATATCATCGTGTCTATTAAAGAAATCACTAACAAACTGTTTTTCTTTTAAGTCTATTTTTTCAAATAGCAGCCTTTTGCCAGTAATTTCAAAAATTCGATCTACCGTTTCCAAGGATGAATTAGACAAATCATCTATGACGACTACTTCAAATCCATTATTTTGTAATTCAACAACTACATGAGAACCAATATAACCAAGACCCCCAGTGACTAGTATTTTTTTCATTGTTTAATTTTTCAACAACCAACTGCTAGATTGTATTTTATCACCCAGTCCATCAACCAGAATAATTCCCATTTGATCACAGATAGGTCTTTCCGGAATCGTATTATTATTCTGATCTCCACCATTTGCAAAACTCAGTTCATAATCATTTCCAAAATCTAAGGCAATCTTTTCAATGGTTTTGCAAACCGTTCTATCCTCATCAACTGATAAAACACAATGATCTACTGATTTGATGTTAGAAACAATAAAGACACGCTCCATTTCCTGTTGAAATTGTTTCGATCCTTTTAAAGCTCTTTGGTGATCATTATTTACAATCACAAACAAAACGTCTGCCAATAATTTAGCATTATTAAAATACTCGACATGTCCTTTATGAATCGGGTTAAAATAACCTGATACAATAATCCCTTTTTTCTTATTCATAATTCTTCTAGATTTTATTTATCTGCCAAAATCATCTTGAACTCTGATAATATCATCTTCATCTGAAGGTCGATGAACATCTGTATGCCGCCATATCTCCGCGACAACCGCAAAGTCATCTAGACCTATTAGCCGGTGTCTTTCACCTTGTTCTAAAACAATCTGTTCTCCTTTATTATATAATCTCATCTCATTCTCGACATCTGTGACACTTTTGACAATACCCACTGATCCTCGGAACACTTGCCATATCTCAGCGCGTCTGTCATGATATTGCCAAGACAAGCGACTTCCAGGCTCTACTATTAATATCTTCGGACTTAATTTTCCCGCTATTTTCAACTTATTTACATCCAACCCCATGAAAAATTCATCTGAAAATTCCTGTGCTTGATTCTCATTGATCACAAGGAATCCTCCCCATGGTCTTTCGAAATCCTTCGATTCTATTGTGAAACCTAATGATCTTATAGTATACTCGATTTCCGTGTAGTAGTTATTCATATTTCATAAAGTATGATTCATTAAAAAATTCTTTTTGGCAAATCTTCAAACCACATTTTTTATATTATTCGTCAATCCAAAATCGACAATTAATTCCTCCGCTTGAATTTTACTTAGAGCATAAGGAGTATTTCCGAGTAATGGCGATTTTTCATCTATTAATTCCCCCACTTCTTTTCCATATACAGCCACTGTACTTATAAAAATAATTGATACAAGTTTAGCAGTACCTAAGCCATGTAATAAATTATACGTCCCTATATAGTTTACGTTAAAGAATTCCCTTTTTTCTTCCTCAGTCTTTGGTATAACATGAGCCTTACCCGCGACATGAATAACGTAGTCTACATCTATATTATCCAACTTATTGAGTGACAAATCTATTTTAATATCCGATTCTAATGAACGACCTGCTTTAATTACCTCATAATTTTCATTTACAAAAAATTCATGAATACAACTCCCTAAAAACCCGGAACTTCCCGATACTAGAATTCGTTTTTTCATGATTTGCTAAATTGCAAAACCTTCGGTATTATTCTAAAAAAAGGGTACAATAACTTAGAAACTTTCAAGTTATTATTATCAAATGCCCTTAAACATTCTAAATTTTGATAATAAATATTTTTTAAACTCTTATTAGTCTTACCCCCCAAGCGCATTTTCACTAACGGATCTTTTAGATAGACTGTACTAATTTTATGCTTATCAAGAAAACGCAACATAATCTCAAAATCCGCAGCTAATCTAAAACTTAAATCAAATAAGCCAAATCTATCATAAACAGTCTTTTTTATGTAAAACGTTGGATGAGCAGGATGCCAACCATATTTGAATTTTTTTTGAGTTCCTGAAACCCATCTTCTAGCAACTTTATCAATATCGTTTTGCGAAACATAAAATAAGTCTGCGTAAACAGAGTCGAGATTTTTATTTGTTTTGAACACATTAACAACTTTACTTAATGCATCTGGATCACAAAACAAATCATCAGAATTAATTAGACCAATAATATCTCCAGTAGCCAATTTTATTCCCTTGTTCATTGCGTCATACAAACCATTATCTTGCTCTGATACCAATACAGTGATTATCTCACTATAATTTTCGGCAATCTTAAGGGTATTATCAGTTGATCCACCGTCCACAACAATATATTCAATATTACTATAAGTCTGATGTAAAACGGACTCAAAAGTAGTTTCTATTGTCTTTGCACTATTATAGCTAACTGTAATTATTGATATCTTCATAGTTCATTTATTTGCCGATAAAAAAGCATTGTTTCTTGATAGTTTTTATCCCATGAAAAACGCTTAGTATTCAATAATCCTTTCTCAACGACATTATTTCTAAAGTTAGACGTGTTAATAAGAGCTTTTATATATTCTATTATTTGATCAACTTGCATTTTATCTATTAGCAGGGCACTATCCCCTGTGACTTCTGGAATAGAAGATGAATTGGTCGAAATAACTGGACATCCCGCACTTTGCGCCTCCAAAATAGGAATACCAAAACCTTCATAAAAAGAAGGATAAAGAAGACAAAAAGCATTATTATAAATAATATTTAAATCATAATTAGATACATTAGTAATATGTTGAAATTTAGTAACACCATTTAATTGTTTTAACTTAATGTTTTCGCTTTTCGACAACGCTCCGCCTCCGACTAATACTAATGGCATACTAATCCGTTTCGCTGCCATTAGAACTATATCAAAGTTTTTATATTTATTTTTTCTATCCCCAACATACAAAATATAGGAACCAGATTCGAAATTAATTAAACCTTTAAGAAGTTCAGCTTTTATTGCCCCTAATTGAATAAAATCTTTACTAAACCCATTATGAATAACTTTAATCTTTGATTCCTTGAGATTAGGATGATAATTTAATAGATCTATCTTGGTATTTTCCGATACACATATTATCCCATCTGAATTATTTAACGCATGTGTTTTCTGCAATGTGTGAATTTTTCTCGGAAGCCCCTTTTTGAACATTTCATAAGTAAAATCATGAACAGTAGTAATATTTTTGACTTTAGGTGAATTACATATTCGATAATAGGAGGAATGAAAAATTAACTCATCTGAATCTAAATTAACATTACAATAACGTAATATGCTCATCGGAAGAGTGCTTGATGGATTTAGGATTTTTCCTGGAGGAATAGTAAGGGTTTTTTTAAAGATATTGGTATTAGTAAAATCGATAAAACTCAGATCAATATCATCTTCTTCTAATAATCTTGAAATTAATTCATACCATACCACAGAAATACCTCCCGCATTTTGAAGACTAAAAATAATATTATCAAGTATTAATTTCATTTAGGTATTTTATTTGTATTAACTTATAAAACTCAACGATAACCAACATTACTAATAATTGGTATGTAAAACTTGCAAAATCTCCTCTCATAAAATCAAATATCAAAGAATAGAAAATAATATATATTATTAAATTTCCTTGCGCAGAAACTGACCTCACTAGATTTATTAAAAAAATCCCAAAAAAGAAAAAAACAACAAAAGGTCCAATGTAACCGAAATTAAGATATGCTTCAGTTGTTGGGGTATAAGCATAACCTTGACCACCACCAGTGCTGTTAACAACTAATTCTGAACCGAGACCCATTGGTTTTGACGGGTAAATTGCTCTGGGAATTATAAATTGTAAAGGCAAAAACAAATACGTTTCTCCATAACGAAAATCATAGTTGTCACGGATTACAAACAATAATGTTTGAATAGGATATATAAATTCATTTGAAGAAATCGCTAGTTCAATTTTATTACTATTTGATAAACTGCGGGCACTCTTATTCCTTGAAATACTGATCCAAAAGGAAAAAATAAAAAGAAAAATTGAGATAACAGTAAGTTTTAAATTTATCTTTACCTTTTTATTAAACAAATAGAAACAAATAGCAGATAAAATAATTGGTAAATAGTCTCTCCTATTTCCCATTTGAGCATGTACCAAAATAAAAGAACAGGTTGTTAAAATAAAGACACTTTTACTTAAAACATTTAATCGATAAAAATTTCTAATAATAAATATAGATGACGCATTAATCATCATCATTAAGACAACCCACAATTGAGAGTGAGTCTCAAATATTTCAGTCCTTGACAATTCATTTGAGGCAGCTACTAGAGGAATACCTCTTTTTATTAATAATATTATAAATAGTCCAAAAAACATTGTATTAAACACTACAGGATTGACTCTAAATCGCTTAATATTCGTCGTTGGATTCAAATAAATTAATTTAGAGGGAAATAATACAAAAGCTAAATATAGTCCTGTAAAAGATGTACCAAAAAGATAAACGGTCGTATCTAAAAACTCAGGCACATACAAAAAACCCATCAAAACTACTAGCGGGTAAAACGTAGTATATATGAGTAAGACAAACACAAAAACAAGTCTTATATCCTTAAAATCTAAACCTTTTCCTTGGTGTTGTAAAAGAAACAAGCATGAAAATCCCTGTGACAAAAGGAAGATAAAAGCTAACAAAAGCTTATTATCACTAAAGCTAGACATTAAAACTATAAATACTCCAAAAATAAAAAAAACAAAACTTAATATTTTCATTTAAGTGTCTGTTTTGCAAAAAAAACACCAATTATCAATGATAAAAATTCAATTGAGTAAAACTTAAATCTATTTCTCCTAATAAAAAAACTAATCGGAATTAATGCCAAAACAAAGAAAAGTCTTTTAAAATATTTAAAATATAACGAATGTTTCATACAAACATAAGCGAAACCTAACCGATAATTAAAAACTCTTTTTAACGCTGATATAGAATCATACTCTAAAATAGATTGTGGGTGATAAAACAAAATATTTGTATTAAAAGATATGTTATGTTTTAATTTTAATAATCTATATACTAAATCATACCCTTCTTCTGCCCCAAAAAAAGCGCCAATACCAAGGTTTTCATCAAACAGATTCTTTTTTAAAATTTCCGTTCTTGCAAACATAGTAGCCTCAATAAACTTACCTTCAAAATTTAGAATATCTAAATCTCCAGATTGTGTTTCGAATTTTATTACAGAATCATTACCTTCTTGATCTATACATTTTCCGAAAACAACATCTTTGTTAGAATGATTATCTAAAAAGCTGATACCCGTTTCTATTGTTTCTCGTAAAAAAGTAGAATCATCATCTGGGAAGCAAATAAGTTCTCCTTTAGCCATTTGAATCCCAAAATTCTTCGCCTTAGATAAGGATCTGAAATCTACTTTATGCTGAATAATATTAAATTTTTTCGAAAATTTCACTATTAAATCATCGATAAGAAAACTGAAGTTTTGATCAATAATTATGATCTCATGAGAATAATTGTTAATTTCATCAATAGACATCAACAGGTCTTCTAATTCTTTTTTTCTGCCTAAAGTAGATATAATTACACTTATTTTCATAATAGAGGTTGATATTGTCTTGAAAAGAAAACTCTTTGGACTATCAATTTAAAGTTTAGAACTAAAACTTTTGCATTAACCCTATAGATAAGTAAAACGACATCTTTAACATTGTAATTGATATAGGATAAAAATAATAACAGAAGCATATAACTTCTGTATTCATTTTTATCGAGTTTATTATAAATCTTAAGAGCCAAATGACTTAATGAATTAATATCAAACTGAATATGTATGTTTTTCAATTCTCTTTTTAATAACTCACGTCTTATACTCTGAGCACAAAGGGTCTGTTCTTTTTTGTTTTTTATCGATATTTGATTATCTGCTACCCTGTAATGGAGAAGAACTTCTGGAATATTTGTTAAAAACCCATAGATTGACAATTCGGACCAAAGTCCATAATCCTGAGAATATTTATACCTCTCATCGTATTTTATATTATTCTTTTGGATTATTTCATTTCTAATAAAAGCAGTTGGATGAGGAAGAGGATTTTTTATTAATAATATATTCTTAAATTGATTACAATTTGTGGGTAAAGATTTATCAGTTTTATTAATTTTTCCAAAAACACGAATAAAACTACCACACGCAACAATTTCCTTGTTGTTTTCCATGAAATCAAATTGTCTCGCGAGTCTTTCTGGCAACGAAATATCATCTGCGTCCATTCGAGCAATATACTTACCTCTTGCTTTCTTAAAACCAATATTTAAGGACTTTGTGAGACCTAAATTTTCATTATTATTTACAATAATAATTCTACTATCTGTTAGTCTAAACTTATCCAACATATGATCATTCAATTCTTTGTTTGGATTGTCATTAATTATTATAAACTCAAAATCTTTAAAAGATTGATTAATTATAGACGATATGGATCCAATCAACCAATCTTCCTTTTCATTGAAGATGCTCATAACAACAGAAATAGATACTTTATTGCTTTTCATTAATTTGTAGAATAAGAAAAATACATGTATAAAAAATATTTTAAGCAGTGTCTTACTGTCAATAGATTAGCTTTATGTTCAGAAAAGTACTTAAGTAAATTAAAACCCTAAAAACATCATTGCTGACATATAAATCCGCAAATTAATGCTTCTTTTATTTTTACTATTTACTTATATTCTCTACTAACGTTTCAAATTTTATTTGTTAAAAATATTGAAAAATTCTTTGTATTTATTATAGCGAATTAAAATCGAACGTTTCAAACCATATTTCCAAAACTCTTTAGATCTATAATAATAGAATCTTTTTATAATAGATCTCTTAATTCCTGATAAATATAGTTCTCTTTTTATATTTCTTCTATTTAAACTATCTTCCGCAACATTTAATTTAGAATTTAGAGAATAAATTCCATCGTCATAATTGAACTTATCAATAAGTTTTACTTGATTTTCCAATATGTGATTCCATAGTTCTAAATGCTTTAAAGTGTAGTTTTTCCAAGTCCAAGTCTCAACTGATTTTATCAGCTTTGCTTTTCCTTCATAAATTTCATGAAAAATCTCAAGTAACTCCTTAGATTCTTTAAATGAATAAATTAAACCGCCCTTCACATCTAGATGATAGCCCTGCGGTGTCACAATTGTTTTGACTCCAGATGCTAATGCATCCACATAACCCATTTGCCCCTCATCCAAACCTGTGTAGAGATAATAATCAATTTCTGACATTATCTGTTTATATCTTTTCAAATCAAAATCAGGAAAATAATTAACTTCAAAACCTTTGTCTTTAAATAGATTTACTATATTATCCCAACCACTCCCCATAAACTGAAATGAGAAAAAACGATTGTCTAAATGATTCGCTAAATCTCGTAACAAATATTCCCTCTTACGACCATCAGAATACCATCGACTAGTATATCCAATCTGAATTTTTCTGGGTTCAAAATCCCCGTCATGCGCAGGGTTAACATAACATAATTTATCTCTTGGCACACCCATTGTAGACAATAAATTCATTGTGTCCTCAGACATACATATGCCATATGAGGCATTATGTATAAATTTTTTTAAATGATTTAATTTAGCGGTAGAGTCTATGTGTGTGATCATCAATGTATCATTATTTGATGGCTCCCCGTTCCATTGTTCATAAATTATATGATGGTTTATGTCTGCATTAGGATCTGAGGTTTTTGCTATATCCACCTCAACACCTAATTCCAATAAATCTTGCTGCATTCTTAAGGCAAATTTACCTAATATCCATTCATGCAAATCTTCATAACAAACTAATCTTACTTTCATATAAAATTATTTAATTTTTTATAACATATTAGGACTTCCTAAAAATTTACATCAAATTGAAAAATCTGATATTAATTTACAGATAGATTTTATATTGTTCTTTGAAAGGTTACTTGAAGAAGGTAAATAAAATCCATTTTCTGACAACCAATCTGTAGTTGAGAAATCTCCATTTGTATTACAGCCATATTTAACCAGTGATGGCTGTTTATGCATGCCTGTAAAAAAAAGTCTTGAGTCTACTCCATTTTCTTTTAAGTAATGCATTAATTCATCTCTAGTTCTGCCATATTTCTTAGGATCAATAACTATTCCATTTACCCAATGTACATTTGTTACATTTTTACTGTTTTTTTGAAATGTGATACCTGGAGTAGTTTCAAGATAAAGTTTATAGTAATCCGCATTTTTAATTCTCATTAATGCATATTGATCAGCCTTCTCTACCTGCGCTAATCCAATAGCAGCGTGAATATTAGAAAGTCGATAATTAAAACCAATATCTTCGTGAATGTAATTTCTAGGTGAATCAAGGGGGAAACACAGGTTTTTAAAATATAAACACTGTTTATATAATTTTTCATCATTGGTAACAACCATACCTCCCTCTCCAGTTGTCAAATTTTTATTAGCAAAAAAACTAAATGTGGTTATATCTGCCAAATTACCTGTTTTTACCCCTTTATATTCCGCACCATGTGATTCCGCTGCATCCTCTACTACTTTTAAATTATATTTTTTTGCCAACTCCCAAATTCTATCCATATTACATGGGTGTCCAAAAATTGAGACAGGCATAATTACCTTGGTCTTCGATGTTATTTGTTCTTCAATCTTATCGACATCTATATTCCAACTATTCGGCTCTGAGTCAACAAATACTGGTTTTGCACCAGTGTAACAGACAGCAAATGCTGAAGCTATCATTGTAAAGCTTGGTATAATAACTTCATCTCCATTTTTTATACCTAATGCTTGAAGTGCCAAATGAATAGCAACGGTACCATTACAAACACCTACAGCATATTTGGCACCACAATAGGATGCGAAACTTTCCTCAAATGCTTTAACATACTTGCCAGATGACGAAATCCATCCAGTCTTGATACAATCTTCAACATACTTAATTTCATTACCATCAAGAAATGGCTGACAAACTGGTGTGAATTCCATAATAACGCTATTTAATAATTACTTGTGATTCATCTATCGCTATAAATCTAGTTTTATCAGAATCACCAGCATAAGGCCCTTGTTTAATTTCTATCATTTCAATATCTTCTAAAACACAAAAACCGTGACCCCCACTGACTAATAATATTACATCTCCTTCATTTAAAACCCTACTTTCAAAATATATTTTTTCGTTACTATAAAAGTCAACTCTTAGTTGTCCTTTTTTGATAAAAAGAACTTCATTGGTGTAAAAAACTTCTCTTTTAACAGGATTGTGAACATGTGGTATAATTTCTTTTCCTTTTGGGTGTTTCATATAAGCTAACTGTTGAGAAAAATCATCTGGTGTAAAAAAAGAAATACCTTCTTTTTCAAAATTATTCCTAATGATCATAGCTAGAGTTTCATCTTTAAATTTAATTTCTTCTTTCATAATTTGAGTCTTCAAAATAGTTATGGTACTAAATTTGTTGTTTTTTCTTTAGTGTTAATTTATTCTTGAGTCGTAAAAAATTATTTATCAATATATTAAATTCATTAATTCCTACCAATTTTCCAATTTTAAAATATACAGTTAAACCAATAGCATAACAAAGAATCAGACATAAAATTGAATCAAATTCTATAAAATCATATAGTAAGTAAGCCGTCAAAACCCCTAAAATACTTGCAAATAATATTTTAAGACTTTCAACAAATATTTTATGAAAGCTAATTTTAATAAGGACTTTATTAATAATTATTACCGCTAATGAAATTGCAATAAAACTAGATATTGATAAAGCCATTGCTAATCCAATATAACCAAAACGCTTACTTAATATAAGGCTCAATATAAAAAATAGGCAAAGTTCAAAAATTGAAATTACAGAGACAGTGATAGTTTTACCAGAAAGATAAAACACTTTCATTATTACTGATCCTAATCCTTGGCAAAGGAAAGCTCCCATAGACCAAAGTAAAGCTTTTGACACTGAAATTGTACTCACGGAATCAAAAGCACCTCTTTCAAAAATGATTTTTACAAAAATATCTCCGAAGAAAACAACAGAAATAAGAATTGGTATTGATATTATCAATATTATTTGAATGTTTTGAGATAAGAAATCTTCAATTTCCTTTTCATTTCCATCATTCCATAATTTCGACATGACAGGAAATGAAGTTACAGCAATACCGCTTACCGTTATCGCTAAAAATGCCATAAAAATTTGATTTGCATAACCTAGATATGAAACACTACCTTCAGTAAGATTTGAAGCAATCATTCTCTCGATAACTACTGTAGATCTAAATAAAATTCCTGACAAAAACAAGGGCATTGCAGTCTTAAAGAAATATGAAACATTAATATTATTTATATTAATTAAAAATTTCAAGTTATATTTTAATGTTATTGGCCAAACAAGTATCATTGAAAGAATTGATCCTGTAAGAAAACCATATGCCAAGCTTAATACACCAATTTTATCATTTAGTGCTGTTACAAAAACAACACCTATAACTGATGAAAATATTGGCAATAATGCCGGACGAATAAATTTATGATCGATTTGGTAGAGTGCTCCCAGTAAACAGGTTAGCACAACAAAAAAAATACTAGGAATGACTATTGTTAATAAATGCGAAGTAAACTCTATTTCAGAAGAATTAAAATTTGGCGCAAAGAACGAAATTATTTCAACAGAAAATGAAGTGCATAAAGCGATTATAATTAATAATAAAATCGCTAATAAACAAAAAGTTGTACTAATAAACTCACTAACCAATTCTTTATTGTCTTCGCTGATGATTTGCGTTATTTTAGGTAAAAAAATTACTCCAAATGAACCTATAAATATTGAAGAAATATAACTTGGAATAGCAATTGCTATAAAATAAGCGTCTCTTTCAAATTCAGTTCCAAAATAGTATGCAATTATCATTTGCAAAACAAAGGAAAAAACTAGGCCCAATAAAGATAACAGAGTAACATGAATTGAAGATTTAGTTAGAATATTTACTTTTTTCATTTTAATAAACAGATCATTTAATTATAATTAAAAGAGTAATTATAGAATTCAAATTATGTTCTATATCAATATCCTCCTTCTATTAAATACTGTTTTTTTTGCATTAATTTTAGATCTGATTGCATCATATCCTTTACTAAAGACGCCAGATTATGTTCTGGCACCCAGCCTAATTTATCTTTTGCTTTTGTAGGATCTCCTATTAATAAATCTACTTCTGTTGGACGGAAATAAGATGGGTCAACAGAAAGAATTTCTTTATCATTAGGTATTTGAAATTTATCATTATTACATTTTTTTACATAAGCTTTCTCATTAATACCTTTTCCTTTAAAATAGATTTCGATACCCACTTCCATAAAGGCCATTTTAACAAAATCTCTGACGGTTGTTGTCTCTCCTGTAGCTATAACCCAATCTTCTGGCTCATTAGCCTGAAGGATCATCCACATCATACGTACATAATCTTTAGCATGGCCCCAGTCTCTTTTGGCGTCTAAATTGCCCAAGTAGAATTTTTCCTTCATTCCAAGTGCTATTTTTGAAACAGCACGAGTGATTTTACGCGTTACAAAAGTTTCCCCTCTTCGAGGACTTTCATGGTTAAACAGGATTCCATTACAAGCAAACATGTTGTATGCTTCTCTGTAGTTTTTGGTGATCCAAAAACCATATATTTTTGCAACTCCGTAAGGAGACCTTGGATAAAAAGGAGAATTTTCATCATAAAATCCTTTTTTATTTTTATTCTCTGGCATTCCTCCGTACAATTCTGAAGTAGAGGCTTGGTAAATTCTAGTTTTGTTTTCTAAGCCTAATAATCGAACTGCCTCTAAAATACGTAAAGTACCTAATCCATCTACATTCCCTACATATTCAGGAGTATCAAAAGACACCTTAACATGAGACATGGCCCCTAAGTTGTAGATTTCATCTGGCTGGCATTCTTCTATTATCCTGGTAAGATTCATTGCATCTGTTAAATCTCCATAATGCAATTTTAAACGTTGATTCGGATGATGAGGATCTTGGTATAAATGATCAATACGGTCAGTATTTAATGAAGAAGACCTTCTTTTTATTCCATGCACTTCATATCTTTTTTCTAGTAATAGCTCCGCCAAGTATGAACCATCTTGACCTGTAATCCCAGTAATTAATGCTACCTTCATAATTATTATTTTAGAATTTTATCTCTTTTACACTATCTATATTATCTAAAAACCATTGGTAGGTTTTTTTAATGCCGTCTTCCAACTCTGTACTATATACCCATCCAAGTTCTTTCATTTTGGAAACATCCATGAGTTTTCTAGGCGTACCATCAGGTTTTGTGCTATCCCAAACAATACTTCCCTGATGTCCTGTTATTTTTTGAATAGTCTCTGCTAATTGTTTTATGGAAATTTCATTACCGGAACCTAAATTATATAGGTTTTCTGGAAGATTATTTTCTAAAGCAAAGACCACCGCCGCCGCCATGTCATCTACAAACAGAAATTCTCGCATAGGAGTACCACTTCCCCAGAGAGTTACGGCTGAGTGATTGTTGATTTTCGCCTCATGAAATTTGCGCAGCATCGCTGCCAATACATGTGCGGATTGTAAGTCAAAATTATCAAAGGAACCATACAGATTCGTAGGCATTAAACTCACGTAGTCTTTATTGTATTGTTTACAAATAGCCTGACAAGCTTTCACTCCTGCAATTTTTGCAATGGCATACCATTCATTAGTTGGCTCTAAAGAATCTGTTAGTAAGCATTCTTCTTTTAGCGGCTGTAGAGCAAACTTCGGATAGATACATGAGCTTCCTAAAAAAATAAATTTCTCAATACCTGCTTTATAAGCTCCATCTATTAAATTATTTTGAATTTGCAGATTTTCCATTATAAATTGATATGGGAAATCATTATTGGCAAGTATGCCCCCAACTTTCGCTGCAGCATCAATAACAATTTCAGGTTGTTCATTTTTATAAAAATCTAAAACAGACTGCTGATTTGTTAAATTTAATTCTTTGCTGGTTTTGCCAATTAGATTCGTATAGCCTTTTGAGGTTAGAGCTCTCCAAACCGCTGACCCTACCATTCCTCTGTGACCAGCTATATATATTTTAGTTGTTTTTAAAATCATAATAATCTTTTACTTTTTTTATAATTTATAAACCATTTTACAAAACTTTGAATTCCAGAATTAATATCTGTACTTGGAGAATATTGATAATCATTAATTAATTCATCTATATCTGCAAATGTTTTAGGAACATCACCAGGCTGCATTGGATACATTTTTTTTATTACTTTTTTACCCATAGCACCCTCAATGGCTTCTATAAAGTCTATTAAACTTTCTGTTTTGTTATTACCAACATTATAAATTTTAAAATGACCTCTTAATTCAATATTTTTTTCAATGATCTTAGTCACACCATTTACAATATCATCGATGTAAGTAAAATCTCGCTCCATTTGACCATTGTTAAATACTTTAATAGGTTTATTATTAGAAATAGCGTCGGCAAACAGGTAATAAGCCATGTCCGGTCTTCCCCATGGGCCGTATACTGTAAAAAATCTTAACCCTGTTGTCTTGAATCCATACAAATGTCCATACGAATGGGCCATCAATTCATTGCTCTTTTTAGTAGCGGCATATAGGCTAATTGGATGATCTACGTTATCTGTAGTTTCAAAAGGCACTTTTTTATTCTCTCCGTATACGCTGGAACTACTAGCATACACCAAATGCTTTACTTTATGGTTTCGACATGCTTCAAGAATATTTAAAAATCCTGATATGTTACTATCAATGTATGCTTTTGGGTTTTCTATAGAATATCGGACACCCGCTTGAGCTGCTAGATTACAAACCACTTCAAATTGTCCTTGCCGGAATAAATCATCAATACTTTCATCATCTACTAAATCTATTCTAGCGAAGCGTAAGTGTTTAAATTTTATGCTTTGAACTTCATTTTTAAAGAGTTTTGATTCAGCTTCGTTTAATCCTAATTCGTTTAACCTATCAAACTTTAGTTTAGGGTCATAATAATCGTTAATGTTATCAATGCCATAAACTTCATGACCTTGACTCACTAATTTTAAACAAGTATGAAATCCAATAAATCCAGCTGCGCCAGTAACTAATATTTTCATTTACTTTTTCCCTATTTGATAATATTCAAATCCTTGTTGCTCGAGACTAAATGTATTGTACTGATTACGACCATCGAAGATAACAGGCGTCTTTAATTGTGCTTTCATCTCTTCAAAGTCAGGAGAACGAAACTCTTTCCATTCAGTGAGTAACACCAATGCATTTGCATCTTTTAAAGCATCATACTTAGAATCAGCATACGTTATATTTTGAACTCCTTTTAAATAATGCTCTTTTGCCTCTTCAATAGCTTTCGGATCATATGCTTTAATTTTAGCCCCTCTACTCACCAATTCCTTGATTACATAAATTGAAGGTGCCTCACGCATGTCATCGGTTCCTGGCTTAAAGGATAAGCCCCATGTTCCGAAAGTGAAACCAGTTAAATCCTCTCCAAATCGCTTTACTATTTTCTGAGCGATTACTAATTTCTGGGCATCATTTACTTTCTCTACCGAGGTTATTAATTGAGCATTATAACCATTTTCTGTAGCGATTTTAGTCAGTGCTTTTACATCTTTCGGGAAACAAGAACCTCCATATCCAGCTCCAGGATAAATGAAACTGTATCCAATGCGCTGATCTGAACCAATTCCAATTCTTACTTGATTGGCATCTGCCCCTACCTTTTCACAGATATTGGCAATTTCATTCATAAAAGATATTTTGGTTGCTAGCATGGCATTGGCTGCATACTTGGTCATCTCAGCAGAACGAATATCCATCGATATAAAACGATCACTTATCATGCAAAAAGGATGGTATAATTGTTTCATCTTCTCTTTAGCATAATCACTATCCGTTCCTATCACTACCCGGTCAGGCTTCATGAAATCTGCTATTGCAGCGCCTTCTTTTAAAAACTCAGGGTTTGAAACGACATCAAACTGTAAATCAGAGTTTCTTAGATCTAGCTCTTTTTGAATGGTCGCCTTGACTTTATCGGCAGTTCCAATAGGAACGGTAGACTTATCGACTACAATCAGTCTTTTTTGCATGGACTGGCCTATAGATTTTGCTACAGCTAAAACATATTGCAAATCTGCAGAGCCGTCATCCCCCATAGGAGTTCCAACGGCAATAAAAGCGATTTCAGAATTTTGTAAAGCTTCATGTAGCTCCGTTGTAAAAAATAGATTCTTGTTTTTTACATTTTTTAAAACCATGGCCTCTAAACCAGGTTCAAAAATAGGAATGATCCCTTGGTTTAGTTTTTCAACCTTGACTGGATCTATGTCTACGCAAGTAACCCTGTTTCCCATCTCTGCAAAACACGTTCCTGAGACTAGACCAACATATCCTGATCCTATAACTGTAATATTCATTTCTTATTTTCTATGACTACCACCGGTAGTCCTTCATTATTATTGTTTCGTTATTCCCTCTTTAACAGAGCCGCAGTAAGCCGTTTTCTCCTTCAAAGAGTTTTCAAGGTCACTGTTCATTAGCATTAACTTCCTGTGTTTTTCGCTGTTGCTTACCGCTGCTTGCAACCCTGAAATCATTCTTCCGTGTTCATTTCCCAGACCAGTAGACAAGCGCTGACCATCTCGTCCTTGATTTCTGTCATTACCTGGGTGTTTACTTTCTTGCCTATCAGCTTATGCACCTTGGCGCTGAGTCCAGCGATGTACTCTGCGTCTAACTCTTCACCAATAAGTATACAATCAATGCTACCGCTCGAAACGCCGCGGGCTAAGTCCCCATAGATCCATACCTGTTTTAATCCAGGAAGGTTTTCTACCACGCGGTCTATGACGGTATCAATACCGGCAACCTTCCTTACGATGGAGGTTATATCAGAGGCAAGGGGGTGAAGGGCGTTAACGCGGTAAAGCTTGCGACGCCCTTCAAGAGTAGAATCCAGCATTCCAGCCTCTTCGAGGCGGTTAAGTTCTACCCGTATGCTGTTGGTGTTTTCTTCGAGCTCCTTGGAGAGTCCTTGGAGGTACCCGCTCAAATTTTGATTGAGAAAGAAGCGCGATAAGAGCTTCAGGCGGGTTTTAGAAGTAATAAGAGGTCCTAAGAGATTCAAGAGATTGGTGTGGCTTTTCACAGCTTCGCTGCTGTGAGTCCCAGGATATTCTTTAAAGAATACTCTAAAGAAGCTAGGCTCACAGGTTGGCTGGTCGTAAAGAAGAGGATACAAGATTCTCTAGTTCACTGGTTTGGAATACAAAGATAATGGTGAAGACTATACGATAGCATAGCTTTGAGTAAAAAAACTACTCGTTATCAACATTGATTACATTTGAGCGCTTTGCATTTGACATGGATATTTATTTCAACGGCATAATTACCTTTTAAATATACCAGTGACAAATATTTTTTTCGCTTATAAAAGATCCTTTTCAGAGAATTTTTATCTTCATTCATGAGCTTTACAGCGCCATGAGATCGATATTGGATAAGGACAGGGAGAGTTGGATGCCCAGTTCTTTGAGCTGGACGATAACTCTAGAGTTTGTTCGGTCCAGAAGTACGGCCTCTTCGCCAGCGAATTGTCCAGAGGTGATACGCAAGTAATCTCCAGGCAGGATCTGGGAAACGTCAATATGCTCATGATCGTGCTCCCCCAGCCACTTTTGGATGGTGGCTATTTCAGATTGGCGAACAACAGCTGGACGGCGTTGCCAAAAAAGGTACCGCACCGTTCCTGGATAGGCAAAGATTTCGTCTCTTTTAGCATCTTCAATTTGAATGAATACGTAGCTTCTAAACAGCGGCTCTTCCACGGTTTTGATGCGGTCGCTCCATTGTCTGCGCACTTTGTGAAGCGGGCAGTACACGCTGTAACCGGCCATAGTGAGGCGCTCCGCTACTTTTTTTTCGTTTCTAGGCTTGGTATAGAGTACATACCATGCATCGGTATCGCTGCTCATGGTCTTAGTCGGCCATGATTTTACCGGCCTCTACCCGGACGATAAAGAACAGTACCAGTAAAAACCCGGTAATCACTGATCCAAATACTCCAGCCTTGGCGGCAGAATCTTTTGTTTTTTCCAGAGGAAATATAGGCTCATCAAAATATTTAAATGGGCCTTCAAGGTTCATGAGTTCAGCTTTAGACATTTCGAGGCCTTTAATGTATTCCCCGTAGGCGACCTTCAAGGCTTCCATTTCGATGGTCAGGCGCATCTGCTCCATTTTATCTACTGCACTAATCAGCGAGTTGTTCTGATCTTGGTATTCCCCTAATTTGTGCAGGGTCACATCCAACGCAAGCTCTAAAGAATCCACCTTGCCTTGAAAAGAACTAATCGCGCTCAAGCCTTTTTGCCTTTTCCAGTCCTTAAACTGGGCTTCAGTATTTTGTACAAGCTGCGTGGCTAGATCGTAGGTGAACGACTCATCGTAGGTGGTAACGTTGAAGCCGAGAACTCCAGACTCCTCATCAAAAGTAGCGCCCAACACTCCTTCATTGAAGTCAAGAAAAGCCTGGGTTAAGACGGAATCTGTGTAGCGCTGGTTTATACCAAAGCTTGAGGTAAACTCAGCGGCAAATTCTTCGTCCTCTTCTATCGCCTCTTGGTAATAGCGGTCTATCAAACGGCCGTTTTCCAGTACGGCCGTCATCGCATGAGCGATGTTATTTCTTGAAGTAATGAATTCCTGCACGGTGGCGCTAGACGATGCAGATCCGCCGCCACCACCCAGACCAAAGCTTGATGCCAAACGCATGGCGCCAGAGAGGCCGCCGCTTTCTTCTTGGAAAAACAGTTGATAGGAAGCGGTGTAGGCGGGTTGGGTCAAGAACTTTGTATACAAGGCCGCTGAAAGACCTATCAGAAGCGAAATGGCGACGATGAGATTTTTCTTTGGCCATACGATTGCCCACCCGCGCTGAATCTTCAAGATGATGTCCTTCAGGGTGATTTCGTCGTCTGCCATTGGCTGGGAAGAATTAGGCTGCTGCGGTAATTGCTGGTCCATACTGTTCTCTTGTGGTTTGGAGCTGCAATTTAGTAAGAATTGCCTTGAAATAACCCTTAAAATTAGTCCTTGCTTTTAGTAGCTAATGAAATAGCTCATTTTTAACGAATACATGTTATACGTTAAACCTTATCTTTGAGGCCAATAAACCAAACATACCCTCATGAAATTAATGAGAACCTTACTTTGGGCGGTGGTCCTTGTCCCAGTCCTCTTGAGTGCACAACCTACGCAAGAAGAAGCGCGCCGCATGGCACGCTCGGAAGCAAGCCGTCAAGGAGTAGATCCTGATGCGTTAGAAGCACGCTTGCAAGCACGCGGCGTCAATACCGCTGCACTTACCATGAGCGACATACCTCGCGTCCAGCCTATCGTTGAAGAGGAGATCGCGAAGATGAAGGCGGAGCAAAGTGCCAGTGCCTCTGTAGAACAGGCTGTAGAAAGCGGTTCTATTAGCGGAACAGAAATGGCTGCTGATGGGGTAGAGCAGAAAGAAGAAAGCATACAGACTACTACGACAGAGTTGGCCACAGAAGCTGTGGAAGTAGTAAA
>Ga0233438_10002003_pt1 | contig 21213 bp, 34 predicted proteins | sample SI_123_September_FD_182720 | JGI IMG/M metagenome (GOLD analysis project Ga0233438, IMG submission 182720) | Seawater microbial communities from Saanich Inlet, British Columbia, Canada - SI_123_September2016_10_MG | ecosystem: Environmental > Aquatic > Marine > Inlet | place: Canada: British...
ATCTCCACTGTTTCTTTTATTGTCCTGAGCCTCTCTCTTATTTCTTCTCTGTTCTATCTTCGCCATCTTCTGATCATTCAGAAGCATTTTTTGCAGCGTACTATCAATTGAAGTGAGACTCTCTTTGGTCTCCTTCCCACTTCCAACTAACTTTGACAGTACGCTATCTATCATATCGTTTTATTTTTATTTATCTGTTAGATTGGAGGGCTTGTTGCTTCTTCCTTAACTCTACTGTCTCTAGATATCCAGACAACATTGACATCATAACTTCAAATTCCCAGGGAATCATGTCATAAATTTCACTGATGCTCCAGTTATGATATTGTTTAAAGGCGAAGATACATTCATAGTGTTTAATGAGGCTTGTATGCATCATCGCCACTAGAAAAAATCCCGTAACCCCTCCAGTTTTACACTAAAGTTCTTGCCAGTTTTCTTATTCTTTAGTGTGATAGTGTGCGACAACTTGGGCATTGTCACAAAAAAATTAGTAATTTTTTGGAATTGTGACTGAGTTAGTCCTTCCACCCATTCCAAAATCTCACTTTCAGACATGTCACTTCTGTTAAACACCTCTTCTCCAGACACAATTGATGATACACACTTAGAAATTATGTTGATACTACTTGTGAGGTTATTAAGATCATAACCTTCATTAAAGTATGTGATGTCAGGGTACTTCATCTTGACGCTCATCTCTTCGTCAAGTTTTATGAGATCTGTGTGGTCGTCACTCCTCACCACTTTGATTTTATCGATATCTACTTCATGGTCCACAGTGTATGTGGAATCATTTGGGTCAGTAATAACCAGACTAATCTTCTCACCTACTGATTTGGATCTTGCCTTTAGAAACAAGTACTCTACATCATATAATGCTAACTCCTCTACATTAAAATCATTGGGAGAAGACACACAATTCTGAATGATGTTAGTGATTGCATTAGTAATCTCGTCATTATCTTCTGTCTCTGCTGCAAGAATAAGAATCTTCTCTTCCTTAACACTGAAGGGTTGATACTTAATTTTTTGTCCAGTGGAGGGAATTGTTGTTGAATATTCAGGTCTTATAGATTTTGGCAGTGCCATAACAAACATAATGTGGTAGAAGTATTTATTCTAGATTCCCAACTCCTTCTCGGTCACAATCCTGAAGGACCACCCTCTGTCCTCACAGTATTCTGTTGCTGCTGCCCACTTTGCCTGGTTAACCATCCATGTTTTCACTTGGTACATCCATGACTTAGTTCTTCTCTTTGGATTCTTTGGTGGCATCTTCACCTGACTGGCAGGTTTCACTTCAATCATTTCAGTCACCATGATGCCATCTTTCCTCTCATACTTGATGATAAAGTCAGGAAAGTATCTGTGTTTCCTTTTATCTACAGGTGATGTATACCATACGCACTTCTCTTCTGACTGCCACTCCTGTATATTCTCATTCAGATCACAATATCGCATAAATTTTAGTTCCCATGATGATCTGTACTCGATCATCATTGGGTTGCCCTTATATTTCTTTGGGTTCTCAGGTCTATACTTGCCTGAAAGTGTCTTATTCACAGGATAAATACCTCTAAAGATATTTAGATATGTCATACGAATCAGCCAAGGCGTTGATGTCTAAGAGTGTATCTCGCCCCACTCTTTATAAAATCACTCTTCCAGAAAGTCTTGGTGTTGGCGTTTTAAATTTTAAGTCTGGTGTTAAATCAGAAATTAGTGAGTACTTAAGTTTCTTTGCTAACAGAATTGTTTTACCTGAAACAAGACTGGACACAGTGATTGCACTGGGGCAAGAGAACATGGGCATCGCTCGCGAGCAACCTGCCAATATGATATTTGGTAAACCAATGGCAGTTACCGTCATTGAGAACAGTGATTTCAGTACTTACACAGCACTGAGAGATTGGATGATGCAAACCACTGTGGGTGGCAGACAAAGACAGGGTGCACAAACTCAACGAATGAATTATTACCACAGTTTTGTGGGTAACATTGAAATTGTTAAGTTAGAACAACCAGACTTTCCAACTAATGAAGAGAACAAATATAAAGAACCACTGAAGTGGACATTTTATAATGCATATCCTATCTCAATTGGCGAAATTACATTGGCGTCTGATGCTTATGACACAGCAACCACCTTCGATGTCAATTTCACTTATGAAAGTTATAATGTTTTGGGGGATGATGATTACCTTAGACAGAAACAAAAGACCATTGCTGACAGGGTGATTGATTCACTGCTGTTATGAGTAGAGTTGCTGACCTGTTGCCACGTGCAGGTGGAAGTTCAGAGTACAATATGAAACTTCTGCTGCCTCGAATGGGCAAGGGGGAGATTGTCCCACGACCAGATAAATACTATGTGTTTATCTATAAGGCAAAGACAAAAGGTATTCAGTATGACCAACACCCTTTTATTATATGTACTGGTGTGTATAAGTGGGGGTTTACTGGGTTCAACTATCATTGGAATAACTACAGAAGGTATACCTGGCGAGAGGTGTTCAGTAACATCTACGAAGTTTATGAAAATGAGGTTGAAGACATGCAGAATTACAAGATAGCGAGGTTTAAAGTTGCTTAAGTATCCACTAGAAATACAATCAGGACAAGATTATGTTTTGATTACTCACCAAAGATATAGGACAAATCAGGCAATCGCTGGTCAACAACAGGATACTGCACCAGATGCAACTGCGCCATCAGACGGTAATCCTATTGTTTTATACATGCCTAACTCTACTCCTCCTGTTAACAATAGTAACAGTTGGAGTCAGCAGAATTCTGTGGGCCCACTTGGTGACATCACCAGAGCCCTCGGTGTTGGTGCTACAGGTGGCGTTTTGGGAGTGGGTAAATCTAATCCTCTTGACCTTGCTAAGGGAGTTGGCGACCAAATTGGAAACCTACTCAAAGACTTTAAAGGTGTGGATGCCGTAAGGCAAATTGCCATCGGTGACATTGCTAAGCAATTTGGACTGAATGGAGCAGGTGCACTGACACAATTACAGAGAGGTAAAGTTTATAACCCTAATGTGGAATTGTTATATGACTCTCCATCTCTTAGAGGATTCACATTAGATTTCTTATTCGTCCCCAAGAATTCAGTTGAGGCAGCAATGATGAATCAGATTATTCTTGAACTGAAGATGTTCTCTGCACCCTCAGATGAAGGGACGATGTTTGAGGTGCCCCACCTATGGAATGTTACATACAAGAGTGGTGTCGGTAATGATACGTTTATGAATAAGTTTAAGAAGTGTGCTCTAACCAATATCCAAATTGCCCATAACCCAGGCACTGACATGCACTCCACTTACGCAGATGGTACTCCACTTGTTACTGCTATGAGTTTAGGATTTATGGAGGTAGATATTATTACTCGCCAAGACCATTCCGACGTTGGAGGACAAGGATACTAATGTCAACACCAAAATATTTCAAGCCTTATCCAAACCTAAAGTGGCCAATCAAAGTTAACAAGGCAGGTCAGGCCACTTACATTCAAATTAAAGATTACTTTCATCTGCTTAGAATTAGAGATGACATCTTTAAGAAGGACACATTGTATTATAAACATGTTGTCAGTAATGGCCAGAGACCTGACCAAATTGCTTATGATATCTACGGTAATGAATCCTGGTACTGGGTTGTACTTTTAGCTAATGATATTGTTGATTATTATAACGAGTGGCCTCTATCATTCCAGGAGTTAGAGAAGTACATCCTCAAGAAGTATGGTAGTTATGAGAAGGCAGGTGAAGTTAGGCATTATGAGACTGTAGATGAGTATGATGGTGAAGGTAACCTAGTCATGCATGGTGGACTTATTGTCTCTAAGGATTTTTATTATGAATACCCAGTAACACCAGGTGGCACCCTCACTAAAACATCATTCCCTGTAGGGATTTCTCACAGAGATTATGAGGAGAGAATCAATATTAATAAGTCTCATATTAATTTAATCCATAAAAAACACGTCCCTGATATTATCAGAGACGTAAACAATTATGCTACTTCTATTAAGATGTCCACAAGGGAGGCTTTCATCCCCTCCTATTGATCAGGACTCAGATAAACGCTTGAAGTAATCAAGAACGTCCTCTTCCTGTTCATCAGATTCAACCACAGGTGTTGGTGTTACCTCCTCAGTCTTGGTAAAGGTGGGAGTTGCTGCCACATTTACTTTGGGTTCAGGAGGAGCAACTGCTGGTGCTGATTCACTCTTCAGGTTCAGTGCAGTGTTCAGACGAGTTTTCAGTGCCTCATAGGACTTGAACTGGTCAGGTGCCACCATTGACTGTAACTTGTGCTGACGATTCCAGATGGACTCCAGTTGTGGGTCATCCAGTTCATCCAGAGTCGCTGGTGTGGAGAACTCAGAGGAGTCGTAGTTAGGATAACCAGCAACCTTCTTCATGCGAAGCTTGAAGTCAGCTCCAGACCAGAAGTCGAAGGGATTGATACCTTCACGTCCTTCCAGTGCATCACCATTCACAGCATCCATGATCTTGTCATGGATCTTTTTACCATACTTGAAGAGGAATACTTTACCCTCTGCGTCAGGGTTAGATGGATCCTTCACAACATAGATGTTGGAATAGTACTGAAGCTTACGCTTCTGTTTACGAACCTGTTCCTTAAGGGACTCATCACCTGAGTTCCACAACTCACGATTGTACTCACCCAGTGGATCTTGTTGACCCAAAGTGGTAAGAGAGTTCTCGATGTACCAACCTCCTGGACCCTGGAAGGCGTGGCTGTAGAGTTTGACGAATGGCATGTCCTCACCATCACTGGCAGGAAGGAATCGAATGACTGCGAAGGCGTTACCTGCCTTGTCTTGAGTAGGTTTCCAGAACCTCTCGTCAACAGTACCAACTTTAGTGGTCTGTTCTAGTTGCTTCTGCAACTGACTGAATACTGATGCTTTATTTTGCTTGAGACTATTGAAACTCATGATTGGATTCGTTGGATTGATTGGATTTGCCGAGTTTAAAGACATCCAGGGTCTTATTTTAACCTAGATCAACTGGTAAGTCAAGGTCTTCACCAGTGATGTCAATGATGTGTTGTCTGATATCACTCTTTGATTCCTCAAGGAATTGTATCACACTCTGTGATTCTAACATACCTTGCAGTTGAAGTTCAGAGTTGATTGTTCTCTTGAGTTGATCAGCCTCTGGGCTGTCCCCTTCACCTGCAATCAAACATATTCTCTGGTAAATTATTTGTTGTTTATCATACAACGCATAGAGAGTGTGGTAATATTCAACTGCAATATTCTCATCACCACTGCTGGTTGCAACAGCCTCCAGTTCAGTACTCAACTCTCTCAGGTAAGAGCATTCTTCTACTTCCTTTTGGACAATTTCTGAGCTTAGGAAACTCATATGAATGCCTCTCTAATGATTCCTTTGTATTTATTTTTGTTGATTGAAAGGAAAGGTTTATACTTTTTGATTTTCATACTGAGTGATTCCCACAATGGATCATGTAATTTCTTGTCCCATTGTACCATAAAACCTAATACAATGTCAAGTGTGATGAGCGATTCAAGTGATATTCGTCGTTTGATGTAGAGTCTAAGGAGTTCTGGATGAGTCGATCCCATTGTCTCAAAAAGATCGTTAAAGGAACACGCCTTGGTCTCCATATGTTCAACCACTCTGTTGAGATCTTGCTTAACAACATAGGCGAGACTTTCATGTAGTTTTGTCCATACCAACCAATTAGCCTTTCCATGCTTCTGCACGTTGCCAATCCAGACCTTCGCTGGATCGTCCGCCGATATAAAAGTCGCAAGGAAGAACTCTTTAATCTCTTGGTCGTTGTGTTTACGCGCAAGCGTTTCAAAGAAGTAGAAGTCTTTTCTGTCATGATAGGTAGATTCTTTGGCCTTTACCTTCCCTTCATACTGAAAGAAGTCAAAGTTAGGATTGGAAAAGTGTTGTTTAAAAGCGAGGTATGTTCTGTATACGTCAAACCCTTGCATCAGAATGGTAGTTTCCCTCTCGACGTACGCTTTAGGTAGTTGAGTTCTGTTGCTTGGTACCTAATCTTTTCTTTCAGTGGTTTAGAAATGAGTTTGCTAACTGATTCTACTTCAATGCCTTTACGCTCGCAGTATTCTACGATGGCATCAATGTAGTTGAGTTCTGTGGTGAGCACCAGATCCTCAATGTCTTTAGTGAAGATTTCCTTAGTTAGGAACTTGTCACTGATGGCCTTATCAATTTCTTTAGAGTCAGGCATCTCGATGTTGAATAAATTTACTAACATAATCTTGTAAGGTGGTCAAATACTTCATAATGTTTCGACGTTCTACAATTTGAACGTCACCGTTCTCTCCTACCAGGAAGACAACGAGTTTCTTAGGGACAACACCAGTCTTTTCAGAGAACATTGCCCAGTAAGCTGAGAGTTGGACGAAGTAATCTTCCAACCATTCTTCTGGTTTCTCTTTAGCTGATGTCTTGAAGTCAACGATGGCTAGTTCACCATCTACTTCACAGATAAGGTCAACTGTGCCAGCAAGGCAGAGCCTGTTAGAGTACATTGGTGTTTCTTGCTGGTAAATGTTATCGAGTCTGGTGTCCAAGTAGAACTTGGCAGCTTTAAACATCAGTTGAATAAGGGGGACTTGGTATTCATCAAGTGATTCGTAGTCTTCATTGTTAATGTAGTGTTCAAACACTGAATGAAGTCTGGTGCCACGTGTTGTGGCGTGTTTAGTAATACGATTCGCTTCTTCATTACCTACTTTGGCGCGCCAATCAGCAAACTTTTTCCCGCTGATAAAGGAAATCACAGAGGTGACTGAAGGATATAAGGTTTGATCGTCCACTTCATAGAAGCGAACGCCCTCATTCATCATGCGATTGAGATCGCCAAACATGCACCTGTAATCATTACAATGTGTAAACATTAGAAACCTGCAGTGTTCTTAGCGATGAGATAATTTCTCACTGTACCAGAACGACAGATGTCATCAAGGCCCATTTCAATCATCTCGATGTCATCGGGCATTAGTTCAAGGATTCTCATAAAGTCGTGGATGCCATTCTTTTCATTGCTGCGAGTAAGATCAGACTGCATCGCGTCTCCACAGAAGACAATCCTTGTGTTCTCACCTACCCTAGTAATTATACTATCAAGTTCGTGAAAATTCAAGTTCTGCATTTCATCAATGATGATGACTGCATTATCAAGAGTCACACCACGAAGGAATGAGGTGGACCAGAACTTGATGGTCTCCTGGTTCTTAAGGGCTCCATAGAGATTCTCAAAGTCTCCATCACTTGGCATCTCAAACATGTGTTTCACCATGTTTTTGTAAGGAATCTGATAAAGAGATGACTTGTCATCATGGTCTCCAGGAAGGAAACCGATCTCCCTGGTTGCCACAAGGGACCTGACCAGATAAACACTGTCGTAACTGGGAGTCATCTTAAGACAGTCGTACAACCCCTTGTAGAGGGCACAGAAGGTCTTACCTGTACCAGCAGCCCCATAGATAAACAGGTGTTTGCCTTGGTCCCACGCACTGAAAATCTTTTTCTGATTCTCTGTGAGTGGTTCGACCTTAACCATCTGGGAAGTGTTGATGGGCTGACGCTTGGTTGTTTTCTTTCTAGTTTTAACAGCCATTAGTATTGTTGTGTGATACTTGGGTTTCGTTTTCCAGCTTTCTTTACTTTGTTCATGACATGCTTCCAGCCGGGCTTGGAGCTCATCAGTTTTTGTCTCCAGTCACCAACTTCAACACCCATTCCAGGGACTGTAGTTGGGTCTGACCAATCACGGGACCAGTCTGGGTTGTCTTTAACCCATTGGTCCCACTCACTGATACTCATTGAGACTTCTTTTTGTTCACCTGTTTCTTTGTGAACCACAGGATATGTTGCCATTACCACTCCAGGGCTTGTGATACATCAGGAAACACTTGTTTGAAAACTTCTTTACAGTTTTCTGCCAACTCCATGTGCTCTGCCTGAGTTCCATTAGCAGTGCGAAGATTAATATAATGTATCCATGAGCGACATGATCCTGTCATGTAGATACGAGTTGGTGTTGCTAATGGTAGCACAAAACGTGCACATTCTTTAGCAACACCATTGTCAAGAAGGTTATTGTAGAGGTTCATACCATCTTCAAAGTACTTCTCAATCTTGTTTTGATAATCATCAACCATTCCTGGTGGAAGATCATTGGTAGAGTTCTGCCTGTTCTTTGTGTCCTGCTTCCTTAGGTCTGGAAGAGGAATAGTTTGATCTAACAGTTTAGTGTCAGCATAACGCTGAGAGAACTCTTGGAAGCAGAAGGATCTGTGTCGTAGAACCTGAGCAGCAATACCTCTGTTGGTATTCAACTCTAGTGTCATTGATGCAGTTTCAAAGATACTCCAGTGTGCATGTTGGATGCAATACTTAAGAAGCCCTGATGCAGTACGAAAGTTTTCTTGGTTATGAGGGTTACTCACACGAGCCACGAAAGATATGACCTCCTGTGGTCCTTTACCTTCCATCTCACCTGCACCTTGGGTACATGAAATCAATTTCACGTTACTCATTACTAAATCCTTTCTCCTTTTTGCGTTGTTGTTTACGTGCACGTCGTTCCTTCTTTAGAAGTACAACTTGCTTTTCCATGTACAAGAGTTCTTCATCAGAATAAAACTTTCGTTTGTTACTGTCATGAATAATCTTGTTTACTAATTTGATTGTCTGTTTCTTGAGTCCCATTTATAATAAGTGATTACTTCGGAGTAGTCAAGATCCAAAGTGTAAGTGTCTAGAAGGAGATCTTCTAACTCACTTACTGTCTTCTTTAGATTTTGGAGTTTCGCTTTGAGTTTTACGTGGTTCATCTTTGTCAAGTTGCAATTCTGGGAAGGCATCAATAACGTTTTGTTTAGTAATTTTATAACGGTCAGTAAGTTTACCGTCTTTAACCAGGTCAATCATGTCAGCTTCTTCAGGATGCAATCCTTCAAGTAACTGAACCCACATCTGTTCCTTCTTTAGTTGTTGGATGCGAGGTTTAGGACTTCCAGAGCAACCATAATACACCACACCATTCACTCTTTTCTTGATGAACTTATCAATGAACCTGTGTTCAGTGAAGAGTCTCTGGTGATCAACACCTTTTGGTTTGGTTGTTCTGGCGTAAGGTGTCTTACCAGGTGGGAACATAAACCTGATGTTGGTGGCGAAGTTACATAGTAGAACTTTGGTAAGTGCAGGTGACTTATACTCCCTCAGGATGGATACTTTTTCTGCTTTTGTTTTAGCGTTAGACACTCTCTGAAGCACTTCAGAGATGAGTGTCTTATTAACTGGTAGTTTTGGTGTTGCTGGTCTTGCCATTAAGAAAATTCCTCAATCAAATCTTGAATGTTGTTGTCAATGAAGTACTGAATTTGCAGTGATTGCTTTGGTTTACTTCTGGTAAAGAACGAAATGATCCTTTCCACCACTGGAGTTGGAATCTTTGTGAAGTCAATCAGTTCAGAGTTCCTTTTCCAGTTACGAAGACGAATAAAATTTGTGAATTCTTGTGGGTCCATGCTCGCCAGAGAAGCAATCTTCTCTTTACTCATCTTCTTCTGTGGTTTGCCAGTGACAATTGCGTCATCACAGGTAAGGATGTTTGGGATACCATCAGATCTATCACCACGAATGATGTGTTCCTGTAAGTATGCAACTGGATTATCGTTCTCAATCCATCGGTTACGGATGGGATCATACTGTTTCACAAGAGGGTACCTGTGAAGCTGAATAAAATCTTTATCCGCGGACAAAATCAAAACAGGTTCGGGTTTATTCTGACGAAGGTTCAGTCTCACCAGTGAGGCGATCACATCATCAGCTTCTGCACCCTGAACTTGAATGACATGATAAGGAAAGTTACTCCTTATCTCATCCCTGATCTTATTTAGTACGGAAAACACCTTATCCCAATCGTATTTGGAGTTAGCTCTCTCCTTCTTACGGTTTTGCTTGTAGAAAGGAAAGACCTGGCGTCTCCAGTAGTCCTTGTCATCATAACAAAGAACCATTTTTCCATACTCAAGTCCATACTTCTTCTCAATTCGAGCAAGGACACGAACAATGGATCTCCTCACTGTCTCAACATTGATTCCATCTTCAATCTTGTGTCGCACCATCAAGTGACTGATGGCAATCTGGTTTGCATCTACTAGTATCATTGGGGATACCCTTTGTTTACTCCTATATTTTAGCACAAAAAAGGAGGGGCGTCAACCCCTCCCGTGTGTAGATTTACAACTCTTGAAGGTCCTCTGGATCAAACTGGTCAGGGTCATACCCAGGATCAAAATTGATAACCATGTAGTCTCCTCTGTCCAGCTCTCCGTCCTCGTCATAGAGTTCAGGGTGAGGGTTCTTCTCGAAGAGCTCTTCGTAATGGTGTCTGGTTTTTTCCATGAAGTCATGGAACCTTTCAGCTGATAACCAGCCTACGATTACCCCAAGGATCAGGGCGACTTCTGTGAATAGGATTGTTTCGTTGGACATTCTCGTCTCCCTTTAGAGGTTATCTGAAACATTAGTCTAACTTCTTTATCGAAGATTGTAAAGCTTATTCTGTGACCAAATACTACCTCGTTAGTTGATTCTTTTTTGTCTGGGATCATTGCTCTGAACCCTCTGTTGATTCCAATCATACCATTTTATTCTCCACCATGTATCGAACCGCGTCCTTCATTCCTCCAATACTTTTATTATTTAACAAGACTTGAGGGAAGGATGAGTTACACCCAAATTTGTCAATGAAATCATCTTTACTGAAGTCCTCATTCAATGTGAACTTTTCATAAACAATTGACTTAGAGTCCATGAACTCTGTAAGTCTGTCACAAAATCCACAACCATTCTTGGAGTAGACGTAGAACTTTTCTGACATAAAAAAAGGGGTATTCCTACCCCTAATTATAACCTATTCAATTGTGTGTGTTTATCTACTAGGTAACTACTCGTTACCTTCTTGTGTAAACAAAGCTGCTGCGATCACGGTACAAACTAATAGTGCTCCTGTACCTAGTAACCACATCACCAGATACCAGGGATGACCTGACCAGTCGTGGCGTATGCACCGAGTGCTGCCATGATGCCGAGCATTGCTGCCCAACCATTAATGCGTTCTGCGTTTTCGTTCATTGGTTTTTCTCCTGTGTTTTGTTGTAGATAATTACTCTGCCGTTGTCATGTGTGAACACAAGTTCATCATCGTGACCCCAACAGAGTTCTTCGTAGAGGGTATTCAGTCTCTCCATGTCTTCATAGAGAGCGTTAGGGTTGGTCAAATAATCCCAAAGATAAAGTTGCCAGTTGTTGCGTATGAAATAAGACCCGCAACGATACCCAACATTGCCAGTCTACCGTTGAGTTTCTCTGCTCTTTCGTTATGGTTTTCGATGCCATAGCGCTCAAGGGCCTCGTCAGTCATGTACATTGAGGGCTCTTTAGCCCACATGTTTTGTTGGCCACGGTCGTTAGTTGTTACGGTCATTTGAGGTTTGTAAAGTTATGTAACTGAACTTATTTATTATAACTGTTTCTTTAGAATTAGTAAAGTTATCTGTGGATGATAACACAGATACAATGGGTACAGTTATTGTTACTAGTGAAATTGCGCTGCCCATTAACCAGTTTCGTAGGTCAATGAGCAGCTTACTATGGCTACCGTCGTTCATCTTGGATTAAAGAATTCTACTGTTTCAATCAGTTCTCTATACTCACTGCGAATAGGGTAGTACGTCAGACAATGTTTAGCCTGAGCACGAACTTCTGCAGGGATCCTTGGAGTCTTTTGTGGATCAATGATCATACACAGCAACTTGTAGGTCTCTTTGAGAGAATGATACTCTGATTCTTTATCAGTCATCGAATACTTTGCATTGTGGTGCACCAGGATGATCATCACAGAAGCTGTCAAGGAGCTTGTCCTTGTGTCGCTCTGTTGGATCAGCAATCTTACCTTCTGTCAAGGGATCCCACTCGTCAGATGGGTGGGTTTCATTACAGTGGAGATCCACTTTGTACTTTGAGTACTTGTCGTTGGGGTCCTTTTGTACAGTCATTTTTTGTAAACCTGTTCCTTAGAAAACTCTGCTGGTACAACTCTACCAAACATGTCAAGTTGTCCAAGGATCTTATTGCCCTGGACACTGACCACTTCACATTTGTATCCTGCAAATGGTCCATCAATAACATCTAAGATGTCACCAACTTCATAATCATTTAGCACATTTTGTTTAACCTCAAGGTGTGCATCGTCACACATATCAAACAGACGTTTGATTTCTCTTGGTTTGAATGCAATGGGTTTCTTTTGATTGCAATTCACAAAGAACTTGACGCCTGGTGTACCTAGGATAAGGTCAAAGGTTTCTGCTGGGAATGATTCTTTTATGTTCCCAAGTTCGTCCTCATCAAGGGAGGGTTTTACCTTTACCAAAAGGTAACCAGACATGAGAAGTTTGTTCTTGACCTTACGTTTGCCTCCTTTGTCAACAACGAGTTCCTTCTTTTGTAGATACTCTACATCCAAAAGGTTCTTATCATTGAACAGTGCTCGTCTGGAAATAAGTTCTGCTTTGGTTGCCTTCTCCTTGTTCATGTTGATGGAGACTGCGTACCAGTGTTTGAAGTCTTGAAGTGACATCAATAAACATCCTCATAAAGGTAGTCGAGAACTGTATCATAATCTATATTGCTGTCACCTGTAAAGATAACACCAAGATTTTTATAATATTTGTAGATCTTCTTGTAAAGTTTTTGGTTGGTGCGAAGATCTGTGTCTCCAGAGATTGCCTCACGAATGGTTGGGAGGTGATCACTGAACTTGTGAAGTATTTGGGTTGCCATTATTCTGTAGGTTGTACAAGCCAACCAGGTCGACGATCTGGTAGCTTAAGATAATTATAATAACACCACTCTTTGGTGTTAAGGTATTGACGATAAGCATCTACATCACTGATGGATGTATCAAACTTAAGGTTCTCGGGCATTGCACGTGCAAATGAAGTTACATTGTAACAATCGAGGATGGACGACTGGGTCTTATCCTGAAACAAGTCTACCACATCAAGGATAGAATCATTGAGACCATGAGCTGAATCATAACGTTCGTGAAACTCATCACATAAACCAACAGCGTGCATGATTAACCATGCACAATTGCTGTAAGATTGTGCCACCCATTGAGTGCAGGGGTGGTTCTTGAAGGCACCCTTTGCTGTGAGGAAAGGGTTACCATCAACCTTCTTGACCTGACCAATGTCCCAGTAGTGACTGGAGAACACCACAGACAACATCTGTGCTGACTCTAGAATCATTTTGGTGACATGCCTATCAGGTAGAAGTTTTGCTGACGTGATGGGGTTGGTATCAACAACAAAGATGTTCATAGAATAAGGGGGTCTTACCTCTTATTGTAACGCATCATCGTTGTTCTGACAAGCGAGACCCATATGGTAGATATCGTTGTGGTTGTTCATCCCCATTCGATATGGAAACATCTGCTCTGCTCTAGCCTTTATCTCATCCCTGGTGAGGTTAGGTGCCTCAAAGCAAATCCTCCCCAGGTAATAAGACATTGACATTGCCAGGATACTAATCACTCTTAGGGAAGATGTTAGACTTGATAAGTTCTACTGCTGCATCGTCAATTGTATTGTCAGTACTCTTAGCATACGCTTCGAGCAAGTCAATTACCAACTGCCTCACTCCTCTACTCTTAAGGAATGAGAAAAGGATGGGTTTGATTAGGAGGATCATCTTTAGCTTAGTGGCTAAGATTATTTAGAGTGAGAGCATCAAAGTTTTGAACTCATCATAGGTTGAGGATTGTGTCAACGCGTAATCCAATTTGTCTTTGGAAATATAAGAGGCAAAATATTCTTCCTCTGTTGCATTGCCATTCTGTTCACTCCAGACTTCATATGCACTCTTACCTCTTGGGATATAGAAATCAAACTTAGCAATGGTGGGGTCAGTACTTACCTCCACAACTGTTGCTGGAGTTGAAGGTCCAACTGTAACTGTACTACCAGCGACCACTTGTACTGGTGGCCCTTGTGGTCCCATCACTGGTCCAATGTAAGTCCATCCTTCTAATGCAAAGAAAACATACCCCAAGTACATTCTGTTACCACTGGGTCCATTTTCTACAATGTAGATTTCCCCATCACCTGCAGTGGAAGGGAGATCATAAATGGTTGTTACAACTCCTTTTATAGTAATAGAATCTCCCTTGTCTCCTTTGTCTCCCTTATCACCTGGAAATCCTTGGGGGATGTAATAACTTAGTCCAAGCTTATGTGGATATTGAGTCCTGTCTTCTGCCACGCTGGCTGGAGTGGTGTGGTTGACTGTATAAGTGTCCTTTACATAAACATTAGGTGTGATTCCATCGATGCCATCAGTTCCATCAGTGCCATTCAATGACTCCAACCACTCTTCTTCTGTTAGTTGTGGATCAACTGGACCCAGTGAGTTTACATAGATGTCATAAGCAGAGTCTCCTGTTTCTCCCTTCTCTCCTTCCTCTCCTCTGAGTCCAGTCTCTCCCTTCTCTCCTTTAGAACCTGTGTCTCCCTTCTCTCCTTTGGGCCCTCTCGGTCCCTGTGGACCCTCAATGGTGGCCACCAGGTCACGGGTCTGTTGTTTGGTGTAATGATCATCCCAGAAGGCGATGTCATCAAAAGTAATGGTGTGTGCAGGGTGAGCAAGGAACAAGGGTTCACTTGGAGTCCACTGCAAAAACTCTATCTCCCCAGCAAAAACGACACTACCACTGAAAGTAAGGTTACTTCGAGTGATAGAGCCGAGGAGATCAACAAAACTAATGTGTTCTGTAACACTATTAGAGTCGTTGATAATAAAGAAATCATTTGAAGTAGCCTCCCTGGAAAGAGGGAGGTTACTAATTTTTACCTGAGACATATCCTTGGATACTTTCTAGGTATTTATGGGGTCAGACTAGTGCTGGAAGCTCACTGAAGTCATAAGGAAGACTCTCCTTCCAAGAATTCTGTGTTTTATTATACCCAAATGGGTGTTTGCCAGGTGAACTATCTGTTACCAACTTGTCGAGAGCCGCCTTATCACCAAATGTCATCAAACCATTAAGGTCTGAGGCATTTGCCTTAGGAATGATTGTGTAATTATTACCAGGGGATAACTTCAGGGAATCCTTATTGGCGGTTTGTTTGGTGTCAATCCATGTGGCTGTTGTGTCTACGTTTACAGTAGCACCAGGTGCAATGCCATCCAGTTTTGTTTTATCCGCAGAATCGAAAAGACCAATGTTGGATGCTGTAGCCAAAGGAATGTAAGTTACACTTGTATCTAGAACTTGGGCCCCATCTACTTTGTGTGAGAGTGTAACCACACCATGCTTGATGCCGCCACTATTTGGTACATCCGCCACATCATAGTCAATCTTGAACTCAGTTAGAGAAGAAGGGATAGTTGGGACACCTGAAAGATTAGAGTAATCCAACTGTTTGTTGATCCAACCAGTGGCGTCCTTATAAAGGACGTTACCAGCTGCTTCACTAGCGAGGGTTACATCACTGAGCTGACCGAGTGACTCAACAAGAGTTGGTTTGTTGAGGATGAAGGCGTCAGAAGTTAGTACAGTCTCAGTCCAGTTAGATTGAACGTTACCTGTAACAGGATTATCAATTAGATTTTTGAGTGCATCTTTGTCAGCTACTGACATCAAACCATCAATACCTCCACCAATTGAAGTAGAAATAGTAGCAACGGGAATGGTGGTGACATTAGCGGGACCCACTCCAGGTGAGAAGATCAGGGAGTTTGGATTGGTGTTTTCTTTGGAGTTACTCCAATCAGCTGTTGTGTTTACATTCTTTTCTGCACCAGATGCAATGCCATCCAGTTTAGCTTTATCACCGAATGACATCAAACCATTAAGGTCTGAGGCATTTGCTGTAGGAATGTTTGTGGTGCCACTACCAGGTGAGAAGATCAGGGAATCCTTATCGCTGGCTTGTTTGGTGTCACTCCATGTGGCTGTTGTGTCTACGTTTACAGTAGCACCAGGTGCAATGCCATCCAGTTTATCTTTGTCAGCTGATAACATCAAACCATCAATACCACCAACACCTTTAGTAACAAGAGGAATGTTAGTGGCATTAGTGAGACCATCACCAGGTGAGAATATCAGGGAGTTCTTATTGGTGGTTTTTGTGGTGTCACTCCATGTGGCTGTTGTGTTCTTATGCTTTTCTGCTCCTGCCTCAATATTATTAAGTTTGGTCCAGCTATCTGGGTGCATCAAACCAGCTACCAATGAAGTAGCTGCTGGAATTGTTGCAGAGTTGCCTCCAGTAGAAATATCAATATCTCCACTTCCAATTACCGTACCATCTTGAGCTGTATTGGCTGAATAACTCAGGTCAGCGACAGGAATCTCACCCATGCTAGCAAAGAGGAAGTAGGTATCAACACCATTACCTTCATTGAAGATTCTATCTCCAGGTCTAATCACTGCAGCATTCAACCCAGGCCAGGTTGCAATACCATCTACACTGATAGTATTACTTTGGATGTATATGGTTGGTACTGTTGGTAGTGGACTTGGTTTGGTAGCATTATCAGTACCGTCGACGACTCCACCATACTCAAGAACACCACTCAGACCAGTGTTTACCCACTTAGTACCATTATAACTTAAGAACTCTCCTGTTACAAGACTACTAAATTCAACATTAGTAAGGTCTTGAATGTTAACTGGAATAGACGGTCTGTTGAGGATGTGGGCGTCTGAACCAATATCGTCTTCGCCCCAATCAGATTGAACGTTTGCGTCAGCACCATCTGCAATGCCATCCAGTTTTGTTTTGTCAGCCGCGGTCATCAAACCTGCGTTGTCGACTACACCATTACTGTCTGTTATAGTACCAGCACCAGCCAAGGGAATGATTGAGGTGGTATCAGTAGTGCCATAAGTGATTTTCACTTGGCCCTTATCAGTACCCTCTTCATAAGTTTGTGACAAACCAAGATTAACTTCTGCACCATCTGCAATGCCATCCAGCTTAGTTTTGTCTGAAGGTGACATCAAACCTGCATTACCAAGTAGACTACCTGGTGCAGGAGATTCAACTAAAGGAACAATAGCACTAGTGCCTGATACACCATTTGTTTTGGTTGTTACGAGACCATTGATGGGATTCTTTGTGTATGCCAGGTCAGATGGAATAACGTTAGTAATTAATCCATTCCCATTAACGTTTACTATTGGTGCGTCTACTACCTCATCATAACTTAATTCAAAGTCACCAGTGAGGGAGTTAGTTGGAAGTGAATCAAGAAGATTTTTATCACCATAGTACATCAATCCAGACTGAGATTTAAATGTATCAACAAGGGGGATTTCAACTTCACTGCCATCACCTGCAGTTAATGTACCAACATCTTTGCTTGGTGTATATTCCAGATCAATGATGACGTTCTTAATGCTACCATTAGCATACACAGATGTGTCAGTGTCATCAAAAACAATCTCAGGTTGATTCAGAATTTCAGAATCTGTACCATTACCTCTTTCACTCCAATCACTTTGAATATTACTAACAGTACCAGACAGAGAATCCAGCTCCAGTTTCTGGGCTGGTGTCATCAAACCAGCAGCCACATCAGTAACTGCTGTGATTCTAGCGTTAGAACCTTTATTGTTTATGACAGTACCAAACAGAGCGCTCGCTCCGTATGAAAGATCAACTGATACATTATCAATTTCATTGAAATTGTTATAAACAATGAGAGGTTTGTTCTTGATGTAGCTTGAGACTGCAGTGTTTGTTTCTGTAAAGTCAGATTGAGGAACAGAAAACTCCTCAGTCAGGTAACCTGCATCAGCGTGGTTACCCCAACTCCATGCCTCATTCCAATAGTCAATGGAAAGTTGGCTGATTGTAATCCCTGGCCACTTTATTAAGTTTTCTTGAGAGAAGAACAACTCACCAGTTAGGTGAGTGTTACTTTTAAAATTAACACTACCTTTGAAGGTAAGATTCGTAGAAGTGAATGTGTCCACCACACCCTTCCAAGAGATGTGCGTTGTTGTCAGGTCCTCATCGTTGAGGATGAAATAATCGTTAGTGGTTGCCCTATTAACGATTGGTAGTTGACTGATCCTTACTTTATTCGACATGGGTGCCAAGTAGTTTAATTTTATTTAGTTTTATCTGATGTAACCCATGTTAACCAACCATTCTCTTGTCATGGGGGTGGGGTCAATCTCTTTCCATGGTTTATTGTTAGTTCTGTTTATAATTTGAAGGACTTCAACAGTCATGTTCTCTGTGTAACCTGCCCACTTAGCTTCCCTCTCCCAAGGAATGATGGGGTTATCCTCTCCATAAGCAAGATTGGCGGCAACCACAATACCACGTGGTACATCCTCTTCTGAGTAAATGATAGCAAGTTGATTGTTATCGATGGTTCCTGCCATTGCATCCTGTGCAGCATGCCAACCCTCATGTCTTAAGGTCTCAAGGAACTGAATTGGATCATCAACATAAGATTCATTGAGGAACATATTATTTCCTACTGTGTAATAGATTCCTGCAGTTGAACGAATGAAGTACTTGTCATCGGCAAGGTATACACCTACACCCATCTGTTGTAGTTCAGAGATGATGATGTCTGCTTCTTCTCTAACGTTTGTGTAATTAGAATAAGTGAGGATATTAGCTAAGTCTTCTACACTTTTTATCTGTACTACTTCATCTGCACACTCACGCATCATCATACACCCTTGTGAGTCTGGCGTCTTCCATCCTTTCACTGCAGGATCGGCAAGAGCAGGGGCAATCATGGTAGATGATGCAATCAATGCTAATAATAATTTTTTCATAAGGCAAAATAAAAGGAGGTTATAACCTCCCTTAATTATAATAGTTTTGGTTGTTAATGTTAAGGTTTATCTTCTCTTGTCCCACTCATCCTCATGAAGGTAAGGACTCCAACGAGTTTCATTACGCATGTACTTCCTGTGACCTTCAAGGCGTTCGACTGCAAACTCACGTCGTTCTGGTGAGTTATTGTAAGAGATGTCTCTGAGTTCACTGAGCATCTCTTGGAAGAACTCTTTGATGTTATCAATCATGTGTCATAATCAGGGTGATCGCCGTATCCTTTGATGTTGTTGATGTCATAGAGCCAAGCATTAGGGTCAGAGAATTGGTAGTTTGTCTGATTCCAGGCATCTTGTGGCATACAAGCTCCATTCAAAGCTGTATAATACTGGTCATTGTAACCATAAACACCCCAAGGATCATGCATGGGACATTGATGACCTGAGTATCGTGTAGGAGTTTCGAATGCGAACTCTCGTCCTCCAGTACCACCACTTGATCCATCTAATCCTTGATCAGGAACTGCTAGTCGAAAAGCACGAGTAACAGATTGAACATACTTACCAGATCCATAGGTACAGGTAACACTGTATGCGTTCTCAGTATTTTCTCTCGACTCTGAAGTACAGGGACCATCAACTGTCGGTGGAAGGTCAAGTTTGCCTTCGTAAGTAGCAGCGAAGACCGTTGCTGATGTTTCAGCCACACCTAAGTTCTGTGCCCTCTTAGCTGCTTCAGCTGGTGCGAGGGACATTGTCATCAAGGCGGGGGCCATAGCCCCGCCAATTGACATAGTCACCATGGTGGAGATTATGTTCATGATCAGATAACTTCAGGTTCTTCTTCAGGGAATGCCGCGATTCCGGGGATTCCTCCATCGTCAAAGGTGACGGTTGCTGTTCTAGCGTCAGCTGCTTCACTTACAATAGTGAGCGACCCAGAGCTTACTGCACAGGTTCCGGTAACTACCTCGTCTCCTGCTTCGTACTTCGACAGGTCCAGTCCAGTGTCATCTCCTTGAGTAACAAGAAGGAGACTACATTCTTTAGCAGCGTTGGTGAGAGTAGCAATAGCGACTGAGTCCTTTGCCTTATCTTGAGCTTTCAAGAGTTGTGGAAGACCAACACCAGATAGAATACCAACGATTGCAACAACAACCATCAGTTCAATCAAGGTGAATCCGTTTGCCTTCTTGCCTTTCTGTGAGAGACGACGGAGGAGAGTAGACTTGAGTGAGGTGTTCATTTTATTATGATAGTGGAGGTTCTCCCTCCTTACCATACTATCTTATCAGAACAGAACACCAAAATTCATTAGTGGTTGGTGAGAATGTCCTTAGTTTCTCTCAGTCCATGACTTCATCCATGGAATATGTCTCCACCTTACCTAGTTCAATGTCCTCAACCATTTGCATCAGATACTCCAGGAACTCTTTGGGATACACATCATCTTCATTCAACGAAACCCAGAACCATTCTTTACACTCTTCCTCTGGGTCGTCATCGCTCATCAGCGCGTACCCATCATACCGTGATGACGTGAGATCACACCAAATGCGGAAAGTAGAGCGAATGCTCTTCCATCCTGTCATCCAGGCGTGTCCAATCCAATACTCATACCAGTTCATACTTCATGGGTCTGATGTCTATGGAGTCATTATACAATAAAAAACCACCCCAGTCAATGAGGTGGTGGGAAGCAAGAACCCAAATGATTTAATCATTGTAAAGTTTTTCTAGTTTGTCTCTTGTGAAGTCCACATACATCACTTCTTCTCCTGCTTCAGGAGCCTCAGGGTGACGAGGTTTAGGTGGTGCTGGTGGAGTGTTCCAGATAGACTGGATGTTTGCGTACATCATAGCTGCAGCTCCTCCTGCTATGAGACAGAAGGAGACCAGATAGATGACGATGAAGAATGTGTTCATGTCGTGTTGGATGTTAGTTGCGTTGATAAGATGGAATCATCATTCCACCATCCCTGTCGTCATCGTCATCAGTATCCTGAAAGACTAAGAATAATATTAAGAGGATTGTCCACCCCAGAATGTATTCAAAGTGCATTTCCGCGAGGCAATACTTCTTCAGGGAATACGAAGTTCTCATGTGGTTGGTCAGCAGGTGCCATCCAAGCACGGAGTCCTTCATTCAATAGAATGTTCTTCGTGTAGAAGGTCTCGAACTCAGGGTCTTCTGCTGCACGAATCTCTTGACTTACAAAATCGTAAGCACGAAGATTGAGAGCAAGCCCAATAATGCCAATAGAGGAGACCCAAAGACCCATAACA
>Ga0233438_10002005_pt1 | contig 21203 bp, 14 predicted proteins | sample SI_123_September_FD_182720 | JGI IMG/M metagenome (GOLD analysis project Ga0233438, IMG submission 182720) | Seawater microbial communities from Saanich Inlet, British Columbia, Canada - SI_123_September2016_10_MG | ecosystem: Environmental > Aquatic > Marine > Inlet | place: Canada: British...
GATGCCGTCACCGGTAACACCGGAACCGAAGGTTTGTATGAAGAAGTCGAGCTAGGCGAACTAAAGGTGAAGTACAACACAGATAGCCAGGCAACTGGATCCGTGAACAACATTTTTGATGTCTACCCGTGGTTACAGTCTTACCTTGGAGCCTTCACCTTGGGCGGTTCTGGGGGTTATCAAGTGCGCGTTGTTAGAGGATGAAATGTCAAAAATAGACGACACCTTTTCACCAATTCCAGCCCAGATCTTCAACGACTGGGGCCAGGACATCACGTACATCAAGACCACTACACCCCGCGCCTACGACCCAACCACAGGGGCTGTGACTGGAGCGGATACCAATGTCACGGTAAAGGGCATCATCAGCCGCCTTACCCCACGCGAATCCGAGGGCTTGTACCAAAGCACGGACGTAAAGATCTTGATTGGTACGGCAGAACTTGGCGATTACTACCCAACAGAAGCCGACCGTGTGCAGTATCCGCAGGCAGGCGAAACCCGCGAAGCCAAGATCATCGACATTTTGACCTATCGTGGTGACAATCCCATATACCACACCCTGATCGTGAGGCCACAGTAATGGCAAAAAGAGACCTTAAATTTTTTGTTAAAGACCTAGAAAAGGCCACAGTAGAGGGTGTTAGAACTGCCTGTGTCGAAATACTGAATGACCTCGTTGCTGCAGGACCAGCCTATTCAGGGGAGTTTTCTTCCTCTTGGTATGTAGTAACTCCTGGCAGCGGTCCAGGCAAAGCACGTAGCTCTACAGGTCTCTACAGATATGATTTAAGGAATGTACCAAAAGCTAAATTCAATAAAACAGGTCAATACACGATACTAAACACAGCCCCACATGCAGCCGTGGCTATGGACCTTGTTCCCTACGGGAGAGCAACAGAAGATTTTGGAGAGCGTGTAGTAACCACTAAAAGTTTAGAGTTTGGTAAAAGAAATGAAGGCGACACTCGTGGACAGGTAAGTGGTGACGGGCCTAATTCAAGCTCTGCACCACCTGATTGGTGGCCAACATTTGGTACGGGCGGAGCTTTAAGTTCAGCTGTGTCAAAAGGTTTTTCTAAAGGCTTTGTTAGGTTCGGTAAAGCAAGAGGATTCGGTTAATGAACTACCAAGCGATCCGGGCATCAATGGAGAACCCGTTACTGACGGCGTTTAACAACCTTGTGCCAGCAGTACCTGTTTATTTCGACAATATCACTGCCGTACCACCAAACACCACTACCGAGTACGTCCGCATCAACATTACGTTCGGTATAACCAACGAACCAACGCTGACCTCAAGCGTGGACAATGCGCGTGGTGCGTTAGTAATCCGTTTGTTTACAGAGAAAGGGCGTGGTCCGGCCCGCAATCAAGAACTGGTAACGACTGCTGTAAACGTGTTAGAGACAATTAATGACACATCCAAAACTACTACAGGTGTATTTGTAAAAGTGGGTGAAATAAACGGCCCAAGTTTTTCAGCGACTGATGAATCCCCGCACTTTGTAGGTCGTATTGATACAGGCTATGTAGCAACTGTCCTGTCGTAAATAGTCGCTAACCTGTAGGTAGCCGGGCAGTGCCCGCAGAGACCCTTAATTTTTGGCGTAACAATGGCCACCACCGTTCTGTCCGGCACTTCAGGTGCCCTCTACTACAAGCCTGCTGGCACAACCAGCAGTTTTGCCGAGTCTAACGTCGATACTGGCGCAGACACCATTACTGTTGGAACCTACTTGAACTTGAAAGTAGGTGATCCTGTGCAGTTTAGTGTGATCAACACTCAAACTAACGGCGCAGGCACAGGCACACTTCCCGCAGGCATTGCCCTGTCCACCACCTACTACGTTATCGCCTACACCGCTAGCACCGGAGTGCTGCAGGTGTCTGCAACCCTGGGTGGCGCGACAATCACCATTACCGATGACGGTACAGCTGTTAGCCCCAACGCCTTCCAAGTCGCCTACGCCGCCTTTGCAGTAGTGGGACAAGTTCGTGACTGGAGCTTTGAGATCAACCGCGCCGAAATCGATGTAACCACCATCGGCCAAACCCCTGGTCAGTACGTTCCATTCCGCAGCTACATCTCCGGCTTCGGCGATGGTACGGGCAGCGCAACGGTCTACATGACCGACGAAGACGCTTCCCTCAGCAACCGCATGATCGAGGACGTGCTTCAGCGCAACCAAACGGGTGCTGCATTCAAGCTTTACACCGACCAAGTGTTCAGCAGCGGTTCAGTGAACGAGGCCGAAAGCCGTTCCATCGAGTTTGAAGCAGTGCTGACTTCTGCCAGCATGAACGTCACCCCTGACGACGCACAATCCGTAAGCGTAAGCTTCCGTCCATCCGGCACCCCAAGCTTCGACTTCAGCCAGACCTGATAAAGTGCTACTTAAGTAAACACATAGCCCCGGTATTACCGGGGTTTTTTACTGCGCTACGCTATAGTCAATTTATAGTCAAGTACAAATCATGCCCGCTGGATCTACTCGCGCCATTGATCGGCTGCGTAAAGCAGCAAATCTCCAGCCAAGCAAGCGCAAAGTTGAGCTGTCTGACGGCACCACATTCGAGATGTGGATCAGCCCGCTAACCATGGCTGAACGTGAACGCGCCCAGAAGCAAGCCAAGTCTGACGACGCTGGAGCGTTTGCACTACAGCTGCTGATTGGCAAAGCACAAGACGAAAATGGCGCCAAGCTTTTCTCTGCCGGTGAAATCGATATTTTAAAAAACGAAGTCAAGGACAGCGATCTGCAATCTTTGATGCTGGCCATTCTTACTGACGAAGACGAAGAGCCGATGGACCCAAAATCCTAGTTGCGGAACTTCGCAAAGACAACTGGCTCATGCTGCAATTTGGCGTCGCCAAGGAGCTTGGCATGAGCTTGACCGAAGTCCGTACCACGATGACTCCCGAAGAACTACTGGGCTGGAGCGCCTACTTCCAGATCCTTAACGAGGACCAGGAAAAACAAATGGAAAAAGCCCGCAGACGGCGTTAGACTGGAAAAACAGTAGGGCAACGGTCAATGTTTGATTATGATGCCAATATAAGAGTAAATATAAATGACACCGCAGCTTTAGCGGCGCTTAAAAAATTAGAAGATAGAATAGCACAGCTATCTGATCCTAGAACAGCAGCATCTTTAAAAAATTTAGTAAACACTCAAAGAGCTAGTCAAGAGTTTAGTGCTTTAAAACAAGAAAGAGCAGAAGACTTAGCGTATAGAAAAAGAAAAACTCGCCAAATAGCAGACGAGTTACGTCTAAGCAATGCTTTAGAGCTGCAAGAAGCACGCCGCATAAAGCTGCAACGTGCTGGTGCTCTAGACGTACCAAGCCGAAAAAAAGCAATTGCAAAGCTAGACAAAGTAGCTGTTGCTAACCCAAAAAATGCTGAAATACAAGAACGTGTAGCTACTGGCCTTGCCCGGATTCTTACAACACAAAACGAAATAAACCGAGCAACCAATAAAAATATCGGGCAAAAGCAGCGTATTGCTGACTACAACAAGCAGATAGATAGGTTACGTGAACTAGGTGCTACTGAAGGGCAGCTAAGGAAAATACAGAAAAGAAAGTACGAATTTGTAGACGCTGCTGAAAGACGCCAGACCTCTCTTTCTGACCGGCGTGAGCTACAACTAAAACGCGAAATAAAACTACTTGGCGATGCACAGAAAGCAGCTAGAGATGCAGCCACAGCAGTAACACGCCCTGGAACGTTAAGCGGAGGAGCCAGTTCTGCCTTAAGCAGCGGTCCAGCTCGTACCGCACTCGGCACACCAGCTGCAAACAAAGCTAGGTTTGATTTTTACGAAAAGAACTATAAAACCGCTTTAGCAGAAGTATTTAAGACAGAACAAGCTTACGAAAAGCAATTACAGTCAAACATTTTAAACAACATAAAAGCAGAAGAAGCAGCAGAACTAGCTTCTATAAACAGAGTAGCCGACGCTGAAAGAGCACAAAACAAACGCCTTAACGACGAAGTAAAACAAAACGACAGGTTACAAAGAGCTAAAGAAGCAGGTATAGCAGCAAGTGCAAAAGCAGGTGGGCCGTCTTCCGCAATAGGTTCCGGCCCAGCTAGATCCATACTAGGTTCTCCTAAATCAGATCAAGCTAGGTTTAAATTTTACCAAAAAGCATATGATAAAGCTTTAGCAGAAGTAGCTAAAACAGAACAAGCTTACGAAAAACAACTACAAACAAACAAGTTAAACAATATAAAAGCAGAAGAAGCAGCAGAACTAGCTTCTATAAACAGGGTAGCTGCTGCTGAAAAAGCACAAAACAAACGTATTAACGACGAAGTAAGGCAAAGCGACAGGTTACAAAGAGCTAAAGAAGCAGGTATAGCAGCGAGTGCAAAAGCAGGCGGACCTTCTTCCCCGATAGGTGGAAACAAAGCAACTATTGGTTCACCCGCTTATACCAAAAACCTACAAAGCGCAGGATTAGCTTTACGGCAACTGGCAAAAGGTTTTGACAGTACTATAAGAAAAGCAGACAAAGTTAGTGGTAGCAAGGGTGCCACTGGTCCGTTAGCACTGCCCGATTCCAAGACGCTAAAAGCAGCGACTAGGGGTATCCAAAGGATTGAAACTTCTGCAGACAAAACACAAAATTTTGCTCAACGCAGAGCACAAGCACTCCAGCGATCAGAAGAACGCTCCAAGAGCATCCTCGAAGCCAATAAAGCATCCGTAAAAGCAGGAAAAGCAAATGCAGCAGAGGCAGCAAAGACAGCCAAGAGTGCTAAGAGAACCGAACTATCTACCAGAAACACAACTAAAAACGTCAAAGCAGGAACCAAAGCAACTAAAGCAGCACGCAAAGGCCAGGGTCTATTGGGTTTCGGTCAAACAGCAACTAACCTTTCCGCAGGTGCAGGCTTCCCGCTGTTGTTTGGTGGCGGTCCCGGCTCCGTACTTGGCGGCTTAGGTGGCGCACTGCTCGGCGGATTCGGCGGCTCAATCATCGGTGGAGCGCTCGGCCAGCAGCTCGACGCACTAGGCGCAGCAGCAATAAGTACAGCTAAAGCATTTGAAAAACTAGGAGCAACAGCAAGCGATCTAATCCCGTCACTGGGACGTGGTCGCGGTGATGGTTTTGGCGGCCAATCTGAATTTCTAATTAATCAAGGCCGTTCATCTCAAGTAGCAAACATCTTACGAGATCGTTTTTCAGAAGTTTATGGAGATCAAGCACTAAGAGATTTTGAAAAACTAGCACAGGTAAACAAAGAATTTGAAGAAACTTGGCAGGAAATTGGGGTAGAACTTCAGCTATTGATGGCCGGTCCTTTAGGCGAATTCCTCAAAGCCTTAAAAGGAATATCAAACGGACTCAGAGGTCGAGAAAATGAAGGCGTAGAGGATCGCCAAGCGCTAAGCCAGAGATTCACAGAACTGAAGTCAAAAGCAAACGCAATAACCTCAGCAGGCGGACAATTAAGCCTCAGTGAAAAAAATCAACTAGAAAAAGCTCGACTAGCTTTTGCTAATGCAAGCCCCGACAATCAAACACCAGTAGGCGTACAAGACGACCTAAAAACAGCAGCACAGAAAAAGCAAATCGATCTACTAAAACAAGAGACAGACATCCAAGCCGCTATAAATACAGACAAGCTCGCCGCAGTAACTCAAGCTTTAACAGCACGCCGAGACGACCTAGCAATACTAAATTCCGCTGCAGGGATCACTAAGGCTGTAGCAGACCTGGAGCGTACAAGGGCACAACTAGCAGCCGAAAGAGCAAAGTCAAATAAGGACAGTTTGACCATACTAAAACTAGAAAAAACAGAAGCAGAACAAGCCGCAGCCCTAGAAAGACAGCAAATAGCTCAAGCCAATGCAAGAGCACTAGCCGAGCGCCGGATCCTACAAGAACGCCGCGCACTATCCATACAAGAATTCCAGCTAACGCAGCAAATCTCAAACGAAAAATCAAAATTTAATGCTTTATCAGGTACAGAACTAAAACAATACGATGAAAAAATACTTTTAATTGAATCAGAATATAAAACAGCTATAGACATTCTAACAGTGCAAAAAGCAGTAGCTTTAGAAGGTAAAAATGAGCTAGAAGTAAGAAACCAAATAACTGAAAACTTTAAAAAACAAGAAGAGCTAGCTTTAAGAAGTGCGCAAACTCAATCAAAAGAAGTCTTCCAAGCCGAAGTACTGAGACAGGATAGGTTACAAGCAATCGCAGACCAAAAAGAACTCAACAAACTTACCGCTGAAAATGCAGCCATTAAAGCTATAGACAGCAATAACCCTGAACGTACAGCGAGTTTCTCTGGAGCGGGCTTAGGTTTCTTTGCAGAGAGCGCACTAATCGAAGCCAACGTTACCCGGGACAGTGCCGCCCAGCTAGAAGCCTACAACGAGCAAATCGGTGCCCTACAAAAACGAATAAAAAATCTTTCTAAATCTAATTTTGGTGGCATCAATGATGGCCGCTTAAGTATCAAACAAGAACAGTTAGACAGACTTACACAGACGCGAGATCTATACGCACAGCTACAGCCTCAAATTGACGCGGCACGAATAAAGCAAGCACAGTTTAATGACGCCCTTGCAGCTGTAACCCCCGGTGTGAATGCACTGGTAGGTGGACTACAGGAAGTAGTCGCTGGAACGAAGAGCGCCGAAGAAGCCTTTGCCGATTTCTTAAACACGATTGCGGACCAGTTGATTCAGACTGCAGCAACATTGATCGCTCAGTATATCGCTATTGGTCTGGCCAAAGCTTTTGCAGGCTTAAGTAGCGGCGGTGGCAGCAGCCCCGGAATCCAGCGAGCATTGGACGTGACTCCAAAAACGGGAGCAGCGGCAACCTCGACGCTAAACAACTTTTTATCACCTAGAGCAAACGGCGGCCCAGTTAGCGCAAATCAGCCTTACGTGGTGGGAGAACGCGGTCCAGAACTCTTTATACCTGGAGCGAACGGTTCAATTACCAACAACGACCAGTTTGAGGCAGCCCGTAAAGCAATGGGCGGCAGCAACAACAGCTCTAACGACGCCTTTGCCGACAATGCTGAAGCCATCGGCACCTCAACCTCTTACACTAAGGAAAAAGTGATGGAGCGTGAACGCATCGCTTCAATAAACAGCAACCCAATTGATGTCCGAGCTGAAACTACTGTTATCAATAACGTTGAGTATGTCACCGTTGAGCAGTTTTCACAGGGCATGAAATCAACAGCTCGGGATGCACAAGCAAAAGTTTTGAGTGATCTTCGCAATCGTCCCGCCACTCGCGCACAGGTGGGTATCAGATGACAATTGCAATTGGCACATACATAAAGTTGTTGGACCACGCTGGTGATCCAGCTGGATATGGATTCCAAAATTTTCACCACGACGAAACAAGAACCTACAACAGCGACAGTTATGTATTTGCAGCGTTTGGGTTTTCCGGTGGCACGGTTGACTTGCAAGCTGGAAACATCAGTGCCAGCCTTGTCTTTGCTGTTAATCAGCTTGACCTATTAGTTTTCCAGCAAGCCGTTCAAGACCGTTGGTTAATTCAAATCCGCACGGTTTGGTTGGACCCGGATACGCTGGAAGAAGGCAATACCTATGGAGAGGAAGTGTATGCGATCACGGGTTTGGAACACGATAGCAGTCGTTTATCCGTTCGCCTTGGCAGTCCATTGGACGCTGTAAGTCAGAACGCTCCACGCAGGTTGTTGACACAAGACCTTGTTGGCAGCCTTCCATCTACCGGAAACATAAACCTCCAATAATGCTGACCCCGAACCGCCAGATTGCTTTACTGCCGCAAGATCGACAGATCATGCAGCTTACTGGAATGAGCGAAAAGGACTATCGCTTTTTCATGCGGCAGGCGATCCTGCATTCAAAGTTGCGACCTGGGGAGCCAACAGCATTTATTGACCCAGTATCAATTTTGATTCAGCTAGTCATTGGCATTGCCTTGACTTACTTAGCGACACTGTTGATGCCAAAGCCAAAGGCACCAGAAGCGCAAAACCTAGATGTCAATACAGTTCAGGGGCAGAACCTTGTCAACGGTGCGCGATTTACGCCAAAAAGCGGTTTTGACTCTGTTCAGAACGTAGTTGAACTTGGATCGGTTGTACCACTTGTTTATGCAAAAAGGCAGGTTATTGACGGTATTGCTTATGGCGGAGTAAGAGTCAATACAAATTTAATCTGGTCACAGATCTATAGCATTGGCGGCGGACAATTACTAAGAGCGGTTTTCTTGGTCGGTGAAGCCAACATTACAAATTTAGATGCCGAACAGTTTGCTATTGGCAACAATTTAATCAATGGGTACGACTTAAACAGTGATTATGGACGCATAACAATTTACTCAAGCCCTGATGGTGGGCGTCTTAGGTCTTCTGATCGTATTGCTGGCCAGCTTGCTGCAAATGATACAGGTAACGCTGAAATTTCTGGCGGCAGTGACGTGTTTCAAGTTCGTGGCGTAGGCAATGCTTGGACCACTGATTTTTGTTACGTCTCCACCCCAAGCAACCAGACGACGTTTGGCCTGTATGGGTTTATCGGGAATAACTTCCTATACAGGGTCAACCCGGTATTTCGTACAGCCCGAAAAGCTGAAACCAGGTCTGACGGTGAATTAAATTGCGCTACTGACGACCAACAACGAGCAGAACGCAACAAGCAAAACTATAAGTTTCCTGGCCGGGCTGGAGCTATCACCACAGGAACAGAAGGATTGCAGACGTTAGCGGTAGGTAGTGACGTAGAAGTAGTGATTTATAGCAGCACGGATGTTGAGCGATTGTTTACTTATGGTGATGACGGCGAAGTCAGTTGCGGCGACGTAGGCCAAGCCGTCGCTTCTCGTCAGCGATCCAATGATGAACAGATTAATTATGGCGATTTGTATCGAATTGGTAGCGCATTAGCAATTTGCAAATCTCGATCAGCTGACGTTTTTGTGTCAAATGCGGACAATGAGCCTGTTGGGAACGGGGTTACAACCACGGCAACATTTGAAGTTATTCGCGCTGGTCAGGCAAATTTATGGGCTGCTGGGACGGTGCAGGCGGCTGGTGGTTATAACGCCACACAGAGCAGCCACATTATGCAGGCAGCGGAAGCAATCTTTTCTACTGAACGCCAAGGACGTGTTGTTGAAGTCGGAATCCGCAGCAATCTACAGGTCAACATTGCAGGGTTGTGCAATTTCAAGGATGCCAGAGGGTATGAGCGAATTGATTATGACGCTTGCGACAAAGACGACGGCAAAGACATTGGTGATGCAAACCTAACTAATTTCACCAGCGGCCAATACAGCACTTTTGAAACGCGCTATTCATTTTTTCGCGTTGGTTATCGTGTTGCAGGATCCAATGACTCTTATACCGATCTGAGTCAACTGTTTGGCGTCAGGAGCACAACAGGTGTTGCGGTTTACAACTACTTGCGCTTTGAGTTTCCCGATGTTCGCCGCTGGGAGATTCGCATGACCCCGATCAGCGGCTGGGAGGTAAGAAACAATATCGCAACGGGTGATCTTGAGGTATTAGATCCGCACCTTGGCAATCTCAGGACTGTAACGAGTGGCAGCGTCAGTGTGTCTTACACAGGCGAACAGGTGGCTCGGAGCCAAGATACATTTGCTATTCAAAGCTTGTCACCACTAGAAACAGAAATTTCTGGTGTTGATACAGCCGGAATGACTGTCGGCAAGGGTTATCAAGCTGGGACGTATAACGTAATCCTCGATGCCACGACTGGTTCTGGCCGAAACGCACAAGCCACAATTGTGGTGACAGTGCCATTGATTGGGGGGTCACCTGATCCCGCTGGCGGCAGCATTACAAGCTTCACTCTCACAGACGGCGGCAGCTTGTTCCAAGTAGGTAACACGCTACAGATTCGTGATCCACTTAGTGTGTCTGGGTTGATAGACCCAGCGGTTGCGATCAGCCCAGTATTCCAAATTAACGTTACAAGCGTTATTAAAAAAGATCTTGGGACAGGTTTTGATGATGGTGAGTTTTATGCAGACGCCTACGCACGTTTAGCTGAAAGTTTTATCCACAACGAAATCAGCGCAAGTACCAGCCAACCCGAACATCAGGTTGTTTATATCAATACGATTACTGCCAATACAAGCACACCGAATTACGAAAACATGGCAATTGTTGGCATGAATATTCGCAGTAGTAAAGAGATTAAAACATTGAATCAATTTAGCGTTTATGTAAACAGTGGTATTAATGCCACGTCAAGTTTCCCCGAAGTGCTGCTTGACCTGTTGACAAATGATAGGTACGGGACCGGGCAGGTTTTAAGTTCTGCTCAAGTTGATCAGGCTAGTTTTGCCGCTGCGTCCACATTTACTTACAACCGCCGATATTTCTTTGATGGCGCGGTCAGTGACAAGATCAATATCAGGTCATGGGGAGCGCAGACAGCTGCGAACTATTTACTTGACCTTGTGATCCGCAACGGTAAGTTTGCTTTGGAGCCTGTAGCCAGCTTCGATGCACCCGAGCCTATTACGCAGTTGTTTACAAGTGGCAATATTCTCGAAGATTCATTTTCACTTTCATTTTCTGACGATCAAGAACGGATACCGCCAAGGATTTCTGTTATCTGGCGTGAAGAGCGCGAGACAAGCGGCACTGTCAGCAAAGGTCTTTTCCCAGTTTCGCGGGAGGTGACAGTAAGGGAAAACAGTACGCCTGAAGACGCTCCAGTCGAGAAAATAGATATGAGTGACTACTGCACCAGTCAGCGCCACGCAATCGACCGCGCCAAATGGGAATGCTTAACGCGGCGGCTTGTCACCCACAGCGTGAGTTTTAAAACCACACCTACAGAAGCAGCATTAGACATTGGAGCGGTTTTCAAGTTAGGCATGGAAACAATCAGCTACAACCAACCACAAAACGGAGCAATTGCAGCTGATGGAGCAGTCACGTCATGGCCTGAAATGGCAGATGGCACTTATGACGTATTGCTTTGGGACGGGAAAGACAATGTAATCAAGGAGGCATCGCTGACAATTGCTGGCGGGAAGTGCAGCCAGAGTCCTGCCGTTTTCTGTTTAAAAAATTCAATCAGCAATGTCCAAAGCTATAAAACTCAGTCCCTGTCATTTGATGAAGACGGTAACATAGATGTGGTAGCGACTTACTATCCAACTGCTGACAGCGGTTACTCGCAAATGGTGGTCGAATTTGACGACAGCAACTTTGTAATTGAGGGGACGTAAGTATGGCCAGCTTTCCAGCAGTAAGCCCGACACGGCGCAGTTTTACGCCTGGTGAGTACCAGACCAAGCGTTTTGACAGTATAAGCGGCGCAGGTACAACCCGGCTGTATGGCAGCAAGGCGTCAAATGCAACTCTAAATCTTGAGTTTTTGCTTGACGATACTAAGACTGCAGCAGTCCTTCAAAGCTGGCACGACAGTTTGGGCGGAGCAAAAATCTTGACGTTACCGGCGACAGTATTTGAAGGCATGAACGGACCAGAAAATCAAATACCGAGTTATTTGAATTGGAGATGGGCAGAAATGCCAAACGTCGAGTCTTTAGTGCCTGGTCGATCTAGAATACGGGTGACGTTGGTAGCAACACTGGACGGCTGATGGGAGTCTTAACAGGAAGCGATGGCCAATTAAGATTTAACGGCAGTGCTGTAGGTAAGTGCCGAGAGTGGACTCTTAACGTTTCAAAAGACGCTTTAGAGGATACATCAATCGGCAGCTACGACAAAACTTATGTTGAAGGCATGAGGGGTACAACTGGATCGGCCACTGTTTTGTATGACCCAAGCAACCGAACTGCGGCTTCATTGCTTAATTCTATTTTCAGCAATGAGCAATCAAATTCTCAAGTAGATTTTGTGCTTCGCCGTCAGGACGGCACAAGTCTTAATTGTTATGCCTTTGTAACTAGCATCAGTCCAAGTGTTGCGGTTGGTGCGGTCCAAGCCGTATCTGTTAGCTTTCAAGTGAATGGGAAGCCTGTAGGGAATTTCTAATGGCTGTACTTGGTATAGGTGGGAAATTGCTCTTAAAACGAGCAGCACCAGAGCCATTCCTTATTGCGGACTCGACTCTTGATTTCGGGAATAATCTTTACACTGCTTGGCAAGCAGACTATTGGAATGGAGATCATGTAAGCGTTGATTGCTTGCCAACATCGACTGGCCCTTTTCCTCCAAGAGTTAGCGGGTACGGAAGTTATGTAGGGAGTAAGTGGTTTCTGGGGCCAAACAGATCGCAAATAAGCACAAATGAAGACACTTTTTATAAAACTGGTGCAGAAAATTATCCAGACGGCGCCCTAGGCGATGCTTCACAATTCTATTCGCGAGAAGGTGACACTTCTGGCGGCGATGTAATTCCGTCTTGCAAGTCTGTCAACTACTACATACACATTGATAACCTAGACCGCGTAAGCTTTTACCTTGACCGGTGTGCGGCTCTTACAGGATCTCCAACTAATCGAATTAACCTGTTCTCTGTTGCAGGAACACTTACCGTCTCTCCTCACGGGGCTACTGACTATCTAAATGCTATTTGGGAATGCGTTTCTAATTTAGGTGAGTTTAATTTTAGTGACGCTCAAGATACCGTGACCTTGATAAGTATTTGCGCCGATGCGCCTAGGTATCAAATACCCGAAGCCAATCCAAACAACGAAACTTTTTCTTATAACAATGCGGACTTATTACCGAGAGAAGAAACGGCAGAGCCGCTTTGGCAACAGCTTTGCGATATCGCTCAATGGTCGCTTGAATTAAACGCTCCAAGCGTAGAGACCACATCAGTTTCAGAAAAATTCGGCAACGCAGTTAAATCGTTAATCACAGGCGGTGGTTCTGCTGAGTTTCTCATTGACCGGAAGTGTTACGCCGATGAGAAAGACAACGGACTTGCACTATTGCAACTTCTTATGATGACAGAAAAAGGATGTCAAGCCACCGCGCAGTTCTGGATGGTTGATCGGGAAGGAAGCCCGGACGCCAGTCTTGGGGCGCTCCAAGGCGGCTTATATTACGAGGCAAATATTTTGGTCACTGCAAGCGCCGTGAATTTACGTCCAACGGAAATCGTTGCGGGGACGGTGCAGTTTGTGACGACAGAAGACATTAAACTATTGGTATCATCATGATTTCAAGAACGTGACTGAAATAAATCGCGCTGGCCAGGCTGGGTCTCTAGGGCATATTGACACGACCCAGGCAGGCTTCCGGGGTCAGGTTGATGCGGTTGCAGATGAGCTAAGGCAGTTGGCGGGCAATGCAGATCTTCCATCGGATCCGCTGTCTGCCCCTTATGTTCTGTATGTAAATGGATACACCGGGCAGGACACCTTTGTCGGTGGTGCATATCAAGCGACTGAGGTTGAAATCGAGCGGCGCATAAGCCTTCAAAAACTTGAATGCGGATATTCCGAGGCCCGTCCATTTAAAACCATCAACCGCGCTGCAATTGAAGCAGCCATTATTACCAGCCGCGACTGGTTCACGACACAACGCCAAAAGGACCGCGCCCTAGTTTCAATTGTTGTAGCGCCAGGTGAATATATTGTTCTGAACGACGATGGCCAAGTATTTAGCCCTGCCGACTTCCCAGCACGAAGCAGTTCTTATGAACCAACTGATGCAGATCTAATTAGCTTTAACGATCCATCAGGCGGGGTAGTGCTGCCCAGAGGGTGCAGTGTCGTCAGCCTGGATCTTCGCAAAACACTATTGCGTCCCAATGCTGTACCGGCACCTGCTGATGAAGCAGCGGATTACAGCAACCGAAGAACAATTTTTAAAGTCAGTGGAACGGGTTACTACTACGGCTTTACGTTCAAGGATAAATTAAACGCCAGCCAAAGTCACCATTTGCTGCACGCCTTTGAATTTTGCAGTCAAGCCGAACTTGATTTGTTCTATCAAAAAATTCTGGCAAGTTTTGCAGCTGCTGACCTATCTGCAAGCAATACAGTTTCAAGCGAAACAGAGTATCAAATTGTTGGACCGTTACCCCCTACACCCACGTCAGCTTCAGACACCGTAGGTTCCGCAAGCCCATATATCTACAACACAAGTGTTCGCTCAGTGTGGGGGATGGGCGGTGTTTTCGCGAATGGTGCCAAGCCCGAAGGCTTCCGCAGCATGGTGATTGCCCAGTTCACATCGGTGTCTCTTCAGCAAGACATGAGCTGCTGGCAGCTTTATTCCAGTGGAACATGGGGAGCAGTTGCTGATTACACGACATATATCAACGCCAGTCCAGACAACATCAGGATGAACCCTGATCGGCGTTCATTCCATATAAGAGCAATTAACAATGCTGTTATCCAAGAAGTAAGTGTTTTTGCAATTGGGCAAGGTGTTCACCATTGGACTCAATCTGGTGGTGAACTTACGATCACTAATAGCAACTCTAATTTCGGAGGTTGTGCAGCTTTATCTGAGGATTACAGGACATACGCATTTAACAACGACCAGGACTGGACGACAAGTCGTTTGCGTGTTGCAGGTAACCTTGCAGAAAAAAGAGGAAACGTAGTTAAAATTTATGTTGGTGATGTTGCTGACGGTCAAACCGATGCTGCAATACAAAGCCAAGATTGGTTTAATCTTGAAGAAACTTTGGAGGAAAGTGTTGCAGCACCTGGCGAACCCCGTATTTTACGAGAACGGAATTATACGTTCCGCCAAGGGTCTTGGCTATGGATTGAAAATCCTATAGGCGCTGATTACAGAGTACAGCTGCCTGCTAACACTTGGGACGTAACTGATCCTGATAAATTAAATTTCTTGGGAACAGTAGAAAACGAAGACGGCATTCAGCCTGGTCAGGCCATTTTGACACCTTCGGGAGTACCAACTGGTCAATACTATCCATCGCTTGCAGGCCGTCGAGTTTACATTCGTCGTTTGCGGGATAACCGTTCCAGCGAGGCAAAACGCTTCAGTGTAGTTCTGAACAACACAAACAATCAGTGCCGGTTGCCTGTCCGTGATTATGTAGCACAAACGCCAACATCAGGTATTCCAAATACTGACATACTTACAGTCTTGCAAGTTGGCGGAGAACCAGCAAGTGACGCCGGAGTAAAGAGAACCGCAAGTGTTGTACTACGCCGTCAGAATCCTGCGGCACCGTGGACTTCTGGCCGGTATTACCGTCCTGGTGACAATGCTACGGCAAACGGAAAGCATTATATGTGCGTCAAGGAAACAACTGATACCTCATTCTTAGACGCCGAATGGCAAGAATCATTTGTCCACATGGAAGAAACTTATAACAACGAAGATTTCCTGCCTAATGCACAGCCAGAAATTGCTTTTGACAATGACACTGATGGCAGTGGAACATCCGTAACTTGTGGCTATGACCTAGCGACTGTATGGAGCACTGACCCGCTTGTCATTAACCAATACCGCACAGCCACTGATTACTTAGGGATACATTCGTTTCTTGTGAGCATAGGTTTTAGTGCTAGCGATGCACACACAATTCTGCTGCCAAGAGCATTTGACGACCGCGACCGGAACCCTGGAACGCAGCTAGATGGTATTGCCCCACCAAGCGGAGCTGCTACTACTTGGGCAAACTGGCCACTTGAGTTCCGTCGCCCCAGCATTATTAGGTTGTTTGGCCATGCCTGGGAATGGGCCGGATATTTGAACTATACAAAGGCAATGCCTCAGTATCAGCAAGAGCTGGGCAACATCAACCGCTTTACCTATTACTTCACCCATCAAAACGGCGGACGAGTATACGCATCAGGATTTAACCAAGAGGGATTCCTCGTTAATAACCGTGGCTTGGAAGACCTAGCAACCGGATCAGTCTTAAGTGTCGATCAACTCGGGAGTGATGAGTACACAATTGACTTTCCTACCTATTACGAAAACCTTTCTGTTGACAATATATCCGTTAATTCTCAATTAAATTTAACAAGCTCTGAAATAATTGGCAGGCCAACATGGCAAGAGAGCGGCTCTAAGCCCTATCTGGCCACTGTTGACAAAATCAGCATGGGACCGTTCGGTGGACCGTTACCTGAATTACCACTATCCACCCAAACACAAGAAGGTGTAATCCGACTAGCCACTGAGCAGGAAGCGCAGGCATTTGTACGCGATGACCTAGCAATTAGTCCCGCCACGTTGATTGAAGCCCTAGGCGATGCAGTCAAGAGTGTGGTCAATGCTCGTATTAGCTTAAGTAGCACAAGTGCTGTTCCTGACGGCAATCAAGGCGGCAGCACACTTTACCTGCATCCATATAACGGCAACGAAATTGCTCTTTACAGCTCAGTTACTCAACGCTGGGGTGTGCGTCGATTTGGCGATGTTAAGTCGTTCTCACTGTCTGGGGCAGGAACAGCTAATACAAACTACGACGTTTACATCAGGGACACTGATCCAACAAACCCGACCACTCCAACAATGGCATTAAGTTTTGTTGCTTGGGGTGGTGATCGCACACCACCGGCAAGAGATAGTCAAGACGGTATTCTGGTCAGGAGCGGCGACCCAACACAGAGACTGTTCGCAGTAGTTCGCACTACAACAGCAGGGAACAGCATTGTGGACCTAGGCGGTGTCATTGATGGCGTAGATTCAGCGAACTACCCAAGGATGTATGTAGCAAACCTCTACAACCTTTATGACGTAAGCAGCCGTTATTTCTTCGGCAACAGCTGGCAGGTTGCATCCGCTGACTGGGCTCCTGTACCCGCCAGTGTGTATTCAACAACACCTCGCTGTTCATTCGTGCAAGCTGGCGAAACGCTGGTAACAGCCTTCTTGGACATTTATTCAAATTATTCCGGGCAGAATGGCCTTACTGATAAGTCGATATGCTATGTCGCACCTGGAATCAATTCAACCATTGCCCCACCAGACGATGCTTTTTACGGTGAAACAATGGGTATGAATGACACCGTTGGGTCGCAATGGGCAAGAACTTTAAGTCCAGGTCTGAACGATATTTACTACTTATACAAAATGACGGTGGATGGAGCCGTGACCACTAACGTGGTCAATGAACATGAAGCCCACGGCACGATAATTACAACTAAAGCCTGAGCACAGTTGTGGCTATCATAAGGGCACGGCGAATGTCCGTGCCCCCTCGACTGGATAGTCATGGCAGTTCAGTTAATCCTCAAAAACAGCAATGTCGAGGACAAGCGTCCTCTTGCCTCACAGCTTGCTGATGGCGAGCTAGCACTTAACTACAACGAAGAAGGCGCATTTCTTTCTTGTAAGGATTCAGCTGGCAACGTTCAACAGGTTGGTGGCGTCAAGATTTCTGAGGCGCAACCGAGCACACCTTTACAGCAAACAATATGGCTTCAGCCATCAACACAGACCCTGTTTGTTTATGACGGTTCTGAATGGTTGACCATTTCGGCGGATGGAAGCATAGATTTTTCAGCTCTGGCCTCCTACACAAGCCCAGAGAATGAGGACCAAATTGCAATACTCGACACCGCTTCAAACACAGTAAAAAAAGTAAGCCTTGAAGATTTAATTGCAAAGCGGGCTCGTGATAGCCGCCGGATCTATCTCAGCAAAGATACCAAAGCAAATGACAGCAATAACGGGACTTCTCCTGAAGAGCCGCTATTGACGTTTGCGGCTGCAATTGCAGCGGCAGAGCCCGGTGATGTCATCGAGGTTTCTCCTGGAACGTATACCGAGGCATCGCTACCGCTTCGCGTTCCAAGGGACGTTGGAATTTTTGCCAAGTCCCTGCGTCAAGTGAAGATCCAACCTGCTGCTGGGCAGGAAATGAACGGCTTTTTCAAAGTCGATTCAGGTTTCTGGGTGTGGGGCCTTGAGTTCGCTGGGCATCAGGCTGACCTCGCTAACAACCAGCAATCATGGGCGATTTCATTTGATGATCAGGCAGACAACACCGCGGCGCCACTAAATGCCAGCGGCTTAGGTGCTTTTATCCTGAAGTCACCGTATGTGCAGAACTGCTCCAGCGTTACGGCTGAGGATGATGCTGGTACGGCAGGCTCAGTCTCTGTTGGTGATACTGGCGGTGGCATTGAAGTTGATGGTGATAAGTGCGCGGCGAATAGCCCTATTCGCTCAATGGTGGTGGATAGCTATACGCAGGTGAACTTAGGCGGTCCTGGGTGCAGTATTAAAAATGACGGATATGCTCAATTAGTATCATTTTTTGGCACATTTTGCACGTTTCATGTTAAAGCAGAGAGTGGCGGTCAAGCTAACTTAAGCGGCGGTGGAACGACTGACTTTGGCGATCAAGGATTGGTTGCTGATGGATATAGCCGTTTGCCTAATTTCACTGGGTCTGCTCGCGTTGCAGCTTATGGCGCTGACAGGGCTGAAGCCCCAGTCGTAATTGACCCAAGTCTGGACACTTTTACGACTAGTAGCGCTCACACCCTTGTCGCAAACGATCAGGTTACGTTCAGCGCAACTGACGGGACGCTGCCAACGGGCGTAACGGTAGGAACCACCTATTACGTGATCGCGTCAGGGTTGACAGCTACGGTTTTCAAGGTTAGCGCGACTGAAGGCGGCTCATCAATTGACGTTACTGGCAGCGCAACTGGGACATACCAGTTTGTCCGTCAAGGTCAATTAACTGCTGACGTGATCAGCTTAACCACAAACAGGATTGGCAGTAAGTCAAGGCCCAATCCGGGGCAACTAATGTTCCCACGCCAGACGTTCCCGTCTGCTGGGCAACCCGGTTCTGCTGGCAATGCAGTTGGCGTCACGGCTGGGGTCGGTTCTACGTTTACGGTAATTCTCAATACGTTCAGTTATTCGCACGAATATGTTTCTGGTGGAACGGTAACAGTTGGCGGCACTTCTTACAACATCGCCACTGCAAGTTATGACCATACGACTGGAATAACAACACTGACGGCAGCTGGATACTCGCCGACAACAGGGGACTCAGCTGTACTGTCTGGCCTGGAGTTTATTTGCCCTACGCATGGGGTGTATACAATTACCGGCAGCGTACCAATCGACGCAAGCGGAAATGTTGTTGCAGTAGACAGCCCAAGCCTTGCAGGTTACAGGCTCAATTTTTACAACACGGTGAACGGCGGTCTTCGCTCTCCTATTGCTGCAAGTCAGGTTATTGATTTTAGATTAAGGTCTCAAGTTTCTTGTGCGTTGCATACTATGGAGTATGTAGGTTCGGGCACTAACTACAATGCGTTGCCATGGAATGGAGGAGTGCCTGTCCCTGCAAATCAGCGTGTTGAGTTAAATAACGGCAGAGTATTTGGTGCAACAATTAACGAGAAAGGTGACTTTGAAATCGGTGATGACACGTTCAGTATCGATGGCACTACTGGCGAAGCAACGATTAACACAAGCCAGTTTAATATTTCTGGGCTGAACTTTATTGGGCCATTTTCTCGCAATGGCGGGTTTAGTACTGTCGGTGTTCAGCTAAAAGAAGTCAGTGCCAACACATCACTAATCGCATCAACGGGGTCTGCAGATGGAAACACTGCACCAACTCAGAGCGCAGTAAAAGCTTACGTTGACAGCACTACTGTTCAATCTGTCGATTTAAGCGCACCAACTGGATTTACATCAACCGGCGGACCAATCACAGGTTCAGGCACGCTTGCCCTTGGGTACGACACGGGTTACCAAGGCTATTTAACAACGGAGGCAACTAAGCTTGCAGGGATTGCTGTTGGTGCTGAGGTCAACGTTAATGCTGATTGGAACGCTTCAAGCGGTGACGCTCAGATCCTAAACAAGCCAACAATCCCGTCTGGAGATCTCGTTGATGACACAACGCCTCAACTTGGGGGGAATTTAGATCTAAACGGTAATGACATTGTTACCACCTCCAATGGCGATGTTAATTTAGATCCCAATGGATCCGGCGTTGTCGTTGCTAAGGGTAATGCCACTCGCGGCTCAGGCCAAGTCAAGCTGAATTGTGAGCAAAACAGTCACGGCATCACGCTTAAAGGTCCGGCGCATTCTGCTAACGCAAATTACACGTTGACGTTTCCGAGTACAGACGGGAATAATGGCGAAGTTTTGCAGACTGATGGTAGTGGAGGTTTGTCTTGGGCTACGACTGGGAGTGGAACGGTTACAAGCGTTGGTTTTGTTGCGCCAATTGGCTTTAGCGTTGCCTACAGTCCTGTCACGACATCTGGCGCGATAGAACTTGGTTACGCTGCTGGATACCAAGGTTTTTTAACATCTCAATCAACAAAACTTTCCGGGATTGCTACTGGAGCTGAGGTAAACAACAGCGATCTATACATTATTGCTTGCAGTGATGAAACGACAGCTTTGACTACTGGCACCGCCAAGGCAACATTTAGGATGCCTGCTGCTGGTACGCTAACAGCTGTTCGCGCTAGCGTTACGACAGCACCTGCAGGATCCGCTTTGCAGATAGATATAAATGAAAACGGGGCAAGTGTTTTGAGCACTAAGCTCAGTATTGATGCAACAGAGAAAACAAGTACGACTGCTAGCACTGCGCCAGTTATCTCGGACAACCAGTTTGCCTCTGATGCAGAGATTACAATTGATATTGATCAAGTTGGTTCCACTACCGCTGGAACTGGCCTCAAAGTTCAACTTGAAATCACCCGGAGCTGATCATCATGACCAACTACGTCTGCTACGACAAGATGCTTGGCAGGGTAACAGGATACCCTCGCATTACAGATGACGAGCCTATCTATAACCCGGATCCTGAACTCTGCGTTTGCTTGACAGTTGTTGAGCAAGCAGAACCGGCAGACCGCGAAGGATACTATAAATCTGTTTTATGGGAAGTGGACCTGGATACTGAAGAGTATCGCCAGGTGTGGTCCGAGTCCGAGATTGTTGATTTGCCTGTGATTGGCGACGGCAGCGGAACGGGGGTTTAAGAAATGGCAGTCATTGTAATCAACCCGTACCAGTACGCAGCGCCTTTTGATCCTTTCGGGTCTGCCTATGAAAATGTTTCACTGTTGTTGTTTGGCAACGGCCCTAACAACGGCACAACTTTTACGGATTTTAGCAGTTATGGTCATACTGTGACTCCTGTTGGTAATGCAAAAATCTCCACCACGCAAAGTAAGTTTGGTGGAGCATCAATATATCTTGACGGGAGTGGTGATTGCCTGTCTCTACCAGACAACGCAAGTGCTTTTGACTTTGGGACTGGGGATTTTACGAT
>Ga0233438_10002007_pt1 | contig 21195 bp, 19 predicted proteins | sample SI_123_September_FD_182720 | JGI IMG/M metagenome (GOLD analysis project Ga0233438, IMG submission 182720) | Seawater microbial communities from Saanich Inlet, British Columbia, Canada - SI_123_September2016_10_MG | ecosystem: Environmental > Aquatic > Marine > Inlet | place: Canada: British...
GATCGTATTAATAGATACTCTAAATGTATATCCAAAAGTACACATAACTTTATTACTTGGTTAAAAGAGGATTATCGCAAAAAACTAAAGGCTTATTTGAGAGCAAATTTTGATGAAGATTTTGAAAAGATTCATGGTCACCCTCCTGTTGAGGAATAAACATACCTAAATAAAAAAAGCTTTCAATACAGAAAGCTTTTTTTGTTTGACATAAATTCAAAGATTTATTTTGCAGGTATGATTTGCCCTATACATTCTCCAAAACCAATTCTAATATTATCATTTTTACAATGTGCTCTCATTATAACAGTATCAAAATCGTTAATAAACTTTCTCTCTGATCCATCATTTAGTTTAATTGGATGTTGACCTTTCCACGTAAGTTCTAACATTGACCCATAGCTGTCTTTGGTAGGGCCTGATATTGTTCCACTTCCCATCATATCACCTGCATTAACTGGACATCCATTGACTGTGTGATGAGCCAATTGTTGAGCCATAGTCCAATACATATATTTAAAGTTTGAATTAGCGATAATAGTTTCTTTTTCACCATCAGGTTGAATTCCGACTTGAAGGTTTATGTCAAAACTTCCTTTTCCTTCATTTTGAAGATATGGAAGTGGCTCAAAATCTTGTTTTGGATTTTCAACTCTAAAGGGTTCAAGGGCATCTAAAGTTACTATCCAAGGTGAAATTGTTGATGCAAAACTTTTTCCTAAAAATGGCCCTAATGGAACATATTCCCAAGCTTGAATATCTCTTGCAGACCAATCATTAAACTGAACCAAACCAAAAATATATTCTTCAGCTTCTTCGACAGGAATTCTCTCTCCTAGGTTATTTGAAGCAGTAGTAATAAAAGCCATTTCCAATTCAAAATCCAATAATTTAGAAGGTCCAAATCCTGGTGTATTTGACCCTTCTGATGGTCTTGTTTGTCCGAAAGGTCTTTTTATTTTTGTTCCTGAAGGGATTATAGAAGAACTTCGTCCATGATAACCGATTGGAATATGAAGCCAGTTAGGTAATAAGGCGTTTTCAGGGTCTCTAAATAAACTTCCAACATTTGTAGCATGTTCCTTACTCGCATAGAAATCTGTATAATCACCAATACTTACTGGCAATAACATTTCTACTTCATCCATCCTGAAAATAATTTTATCTTTATGAGTGGGGTTATCTCTTAAAGTACCATTGGTAACATCAAATATATCAGCAATTTTATTTCTTACTAATCTCCATGTTTTTCTACCATCGGCTATAAAATCATTCAAATTATCTTGTAAGAAAATATCATCCGTAAGTGGGATTTCATCAAAATATCCTAGTTGGTGAACTGCTCCTAAATCAATCGCAAAATCACCAATTCTGCTTCCAATTGTTATAATATCATCCTTTGTGATAAATACTCCAAAAGGAATATTTTGAATTGGAAAATCAGAATTATCATAAACTTGTAACCAAGATTTTCTTTTTGGGTTGTTGGCTGTTATTTTCATTAAAAATTGTTAATAAAGTTTGTTCAAATATAAAGGAAAGTTATCATCTTAAAAACGTTTTTTAAGTACATTTGAGTTTCTTAATTAAATTTTAACAATGCAACGAGATACAGAAATTTTTGAATTAATAAAAGCTGAAAAAAACAGACAATTGAATGGCTTAGAATTAATAGCTTCAGAGAATTTTGTTAGTGATCAGGTAATGGAAGCTGCTGGCTCTGTTTTAACAAATAAGTATGCAGAAGGATACCCTAACAAAAGGTATTATGGTGGATGTGAAATTGTAGATATTGTTGAGCAGTTAGCTATAGATAGAGCAAAAGAATTGTATGGTGCTGAATATGCAAATGTTCAACCTCATTCTGGTTCACAAGCTAATACAGCTGTTTTTCACGCTTGTATACAACCAGGTGATGCTATTTTAGGATTTGATTTATCACATGGTGGTCATTTAACTCACGGATCACCTGTTAATTTTTCAGGTAAACTTTATAAGCCTCATTTTTACGGAGTTGATAAAGAAACAGGTATTTTAAATTATGATACTATCCAAGAAATTGCACTAAAGGTGCAACCAAAACTAATTATTGCTGGAGCTTCAGCTTATTCTAGAGATATAGATTTTAAACGTTTCAGAGAAATAGCAGATAGTGTAAATGCATTATTGTTGGCTGATATTTCCCATCCATCAGGAATGATTGCAAAGGGAATTTTAAATGATCCATTACCTCATTGTCATGTAGTAACCACAACTACACATAAAACACTAAGAGGTCCAAGAGGTGGCTTGATTTTAATGGGTAAAGATTTTGATAATCCTTTTGGTTTAAAATTAAAAAACGGAAAATTAAAAAAAATGTCTGCGCTTCTTAACGGCGGTGTTTTCCCTGGAAATCAAGGAGGGCCTTTAGAACATATTATAGCTGCTAAAGCAATTGCTTTTTCTGAAGCGCTAACTGATGAATTTTTACATTATCAGATTCAAGTAAAGAAGAATGCTGCAGCAATGGCAAAAGCTTTTGTTGCTAAAGGGTATGATTTAATATCAGGCGGAACAGACAACCATGTGATGTTAATTGATCTTAGAAATAAAAACATTACGGGTAAAGAAGCTGAGGCAGCTCTAGGAAAGGCAGAAATTACAGTTAATAAAAATATGGTGCCTTTTGATGATAAGTCTCCTTTTGTTACTTCTGGGATAAGAATTGGAACTCCTGCCATAACAACAAGGGGTTTAAAGGAAGATGAAATGATTGTAATTGTTAATTTAATTGATGAAGTTATTAATAACTCAGAAAATGAAGGCATCTTGAATTCAGTAAAAGATAAAGTACACAATTTAATGAGTCATAGACCTTTATTCAAAGAATAATATCATTAACTTAGTTTAGATGAATAAAATATTTTTTTTTGCTTTTCTTTTCTTTGTAAATATAACAAGCGCCCAAATATCTTTTGAAGATGTTGCAGACGATATAGGTACAGCTTATAGTTATGGATCATCTACTTGGGGAGGTGGAGTTTCTTTTGCAGATTTTGATAATGATGGTTGGGATGATTTAACCTTTGCTACTGAAGAGGGTACTGAAATTTACTTTTTAAAAAATAATGATGGAAACTTTAGTTCAATAACACTAAATGGAATCTCAAATACTTTTAAGACAAAACAAGTAATTTGGATTGACTATGATAATGATGGTGATCAAGATTTTTTTGTCACAGGATTTGAAGGCGTAAATAAATTTTACAAAAATGATGGTGATATGAATTTTACAGATGTTTCCTCATCTATTGGATTCTTTGAAACAGATTTATTTACTTATGGTGTTTCTTTTGCAGATATGGATAACGATGGTGATTTAGATGCATTTATCTCAAATAGAGATGGAGAAGCTGATGATCAACGAAATTATTTATACAGAAATGATGAGGGAACTTTCATAGACATAACAGATTCAGCTGGACTATCTATGAGTAGTCATCTATCATTTTGCAGTATTATTTTCGACTATAATAAAGATGGTTTTCAAGATATTTATATTTCTAACGATAAACCTGATAATCTTAATATTTTATACAAAAATAACGGAGATGGAACCTTTGATGACGTTTCTGAATATAGTGGTGCAGGTATAGGTATTAACGCTATGACAACTACAATTGGAGATTATAATAATGACGGATGGTTTGATATTTACATTACAAATACACCAGAAGGCAATGAATTATTAAGAAATAATGGTGATGGTACTTTTACAAATGTTGCAGAAGCTACAGCAACCACTTTTAACAGTGTTGGTTGGGGTGCAGTTTTTTTAGATGCAGACCTAGATGGGCTTTTAGATTTGTATGTTAGTAGTGACTTTGATGGAAGTGTTGGTTCATTTTTATCCTCTGCTTTTTATCACCAACAAAATAATGAAACATTTATTATTCCAGAAAATATTGGCTTTCAAGAAGACACCAGAAAAAGTTATACAAATGCCATAGGTGATATTGATAATGATGGAAAACCAGATATTATAGTAGGTAATGATATTGAGCCAAATTTTTTATGGTCAAATAAAACAGTCAACGAAAATAATTGGTTGAAAGTTAAACTAGAGGGCGTTATTTCTAACAGAGATGGAATTGGAAATACCATAGAAATAAATATTGGTGGTCAATCACAATATAGATACACATTAGCAGGTGAGGGGTACTTATCTCAAAATTCATTTTATGAGTTTTTTGGATTAGCTAATGCAACCGAGGTTGATTATGTTAAAGTTACTTGGACAGCAACAGGAGAATCAGAAATTATTAATAATATAGCTGCAAATCAAGCCATAACTATTAAAGAAGGAAGTGGTGTATTGAGTAGTGTAAATAACCTAAAAGACACTACATTTAGTATATATCCTAACCCGAGTGCTAATGGAATTTTTAAAATATCAGTTGCAAATCAGGAAATAGTAAGTTTACAAGTTTTTGATATTTCAGGGAGGTTAATCACTAAAAAAATTAATTTAAAAAACAATGATCAAATTAATTTAAGTCAATATCAAAAAGGAGTTTATATTGGAAGATTTAGCTCTGAAACTAAAAATGAGGTCCTGAAACTAATTATAGACTAACCTTCTGAAGCTCTGTCTAATAAATTTTTATTCATTATTTTAGTAGTCTTTGCGCCCAACTCTCTTATTCTTTCTACTTTTTTTACAAGGTTTCCTTTACCTGTTAGTTTTTTCATAGAGGTGTCATAACTACCTTGTACGGTTTTAAGTTGAGTACCCACTTTAATTAAATCATCTGTTAAATTTACAAATTGGTCGTATAACCTTCCTGCTTGATTAGCAATTTCTAGAACGTTATTCTTCTGATTTTCTTGTCTCCACATTGATGAAACTGTGCTTAGAGTTGCAAGAAGTGTAGAAGTAGATACCATAACAACATTTTTATCTAAGGCTTCCAAATACAATGAATTATTATTATTTAAAGCTAATAAATATGCAGGTTCTATAGGTACAAACATCAAAACATAGTCTGGAGCATTAATTTCATATAAAGATTCATATTTTTTTTCACTTAACTCCCTGATGTGTTTACGAATACTCTCAATATGCTTTTTAAGGTGAAATTTCTGTTGTTCTTCATCATCAGCATTAAAATAAGCTTCATAGTTGGTTAAAGAAACTTTAGAATCTACAATAAGGTGACGTTTGTCAGGTAAATTTATGATAAAATCAGGTTTTTTTAATCTCCCATCTTCATCTCTATAACCACCTTGAGTAGTAAAATGAATATCTTTTGCAAGATTTGCTTTTTCTAGAAGAATTTCTAATTGTGTTTCTCCCCAATCACCTTGGGCTTTACTGTCTCCTTTTAAGGCTTTCGTTAAATTTATAGCCTCTTTACTCATTTGTAAATTTAAATCCTTTAAATTATTGAGCTGCTCCTTTAATGCAGAGTGCATTCCAACACTTTCTTTTTGAGATTCTGAGACCTTTTTTTCAAAACCTTCTATTTTTTCTTTTAAAGGATTTAATATTGAAGTTATGTTTAGTTTATTTTGTTCAGTAAACTTGGTTGATTTTTCCTCTAAAATTTTATTAGCTAAGTTTTCAAATTCTTTGGTGAATTTTTCTTGGATTGTATTCAATTCCTCTTTATTTTTAGCTATTCTTTGTTCAGAATTTTTTAGCTCTGTAGCTAACCGAGTTTTAGAAGCTATTAAGTCTTCTTTTTCAAGTTGCGTACTTTTTAAATCATCATTAGCATCGTTTAAACTTTGATTTAAAAAATTATTTCTTTCTTTAAGAGCAGCGTGTTTACTCTTAAACTTCAATTTGACTAAATTTTTCCCTAAAAATAAACCAATAAAAACACTAGTTAATGTTATAATCAAGTAAATAAGTAAATCCATCATCATTTAAAAATAAGTCCTTAAATTTATGACTTTTAAATTTGAAGATGCAAAAATTATCAAAATTTATATTCACACAAATTTTAGGATGGAAATTAATAGGAGACTTTCCTAAACATTTAAAAAAATATGTTGTGATAGCTGCACCGCATACAAGCTGGAAAGACTTTCCAATTGCTATTTTAGCTAGAAATTATTCTGGTGAAAAAGTAAATTTTATTGGTAAAAACTCTTTGTTTAAAGGCCCTTTTGGATTTATATTCAGAGCTTTAGGAGGTACGCCTGTAGATAGAAGTCAAAATAGTAATATGGTTGATGCAATTGTTCAAATTTTTGAGAAAAAGGAAGAGTTTCGTCTTGGAATTTCTCCAGAAGGAACACGAAAAAAAGTAACAAATTGGAAAACAGGTTTTTATTATATTGCAAAGGGGGCTAATGTACCTATAGTTATGGCTACTTTAGACTTTGAACACAAGCAAATAAAATTTTCAAAACCCTACGAAACTACAGATAATAAAGAAAAAGATTTTGAATATTTTTACGCATTTTTCAAAGGGGTAAAAGGTTGTCATTCAGAATTGTCCTAATTTTTAAATTTAAGTGCTACTTTTTCTGAAATTCCAATAATTACCTCAGTGGCTTTTATCATAGATTCAACTGGAACATACTCATATCTTCCATGAAAATTATGACCACCAGCAAATATATTAGGACATGGAAGCCCCATAAAAGAGAGTTGAGAACCATCTGTACCCCCTCTAATAGGTTTTATTAATGGTATGATTCCAATATCGGTCATTACCTCTTCAGCGATATCTACAATATGCATTACAGGAACTATTTTTTCTTTCATATTAAAATATTGATCTCTTATATCTATTTCAATTGCATTAATACCAAGTTCAATATTCATTTTATTTACTAGATCTAACATAAATTGTTTTCTATCTTCAAATAAATTACGATCATGATCTCTTATGATAAAGTTTAAAAGAGTTCGTTCAACTTTACCTTCAAATTGATGTAAATGAAAAAAACCATCATAGCCCTCTGTAGATTCAGGGACTTCATTTATGGGTAATCTAGATACAAAATCACTTCCAATAGTCATAGAATTTATCATTTTACCCTTTGCATATCCTGGGTGTACAATTTTCCCAGTTATGGTTACTTTTGCACCTGCAGCATTAAAATTTTCATATTCTAATTCTCCTATTTGACTACCATCCATAGTATACGCCCATTCTGCTCCAAATTTTTCAACATCAAATTTATGAGCCCCCTTTCCAACCTCTTCATCAGGAGTAAAGCAGATCCTTATTTTACCATGTTTAATTTCAGGATGATTGATTAGATATTCCATTGCAGAAACAATTTCGGTAACTCCAGCTTTATCATCTGCTCCCAAAAGTGTGGAACCGTCTGTAGTAATAATAGTTTGTCCTTTATATTGAACTAAGTCTTCAAAGTAAGATGGGCTTAATACAATATTTTCTTTTTCGTTAAGAATAATGTCTTTTCCATCATATTGGTGATGAATTTGTGGATTTACATTAGCCCCAGTAAAATCTGGTGTAGTATCTATATGAGAAACAAATCCAATTGTTGGAACTTCATAGTCTAAATTACTAGGTAAAGTTGCCATCACATAACAGTTTTCATCTAATGTTATATCGTTCATTCCAATATCTGTTAGTTCTTTAACTAAAAATCTAGCTAAATCCCATTGTTTTTCTGTGCTTGGAAATGCAGGATTGTTAGGATCAGATTCTGTATCTATGGTTACATAACTTAAAAACCTTTTAGTAATATGTTCTTTATTTATCATCTTAAAATATTGTTTTTTCTAATAAATTGATTCCTTTACAAATTCTTTCCTCTCTCATCAAATCTCCATAAACCTCAATTTTAGAGTGAATATAATTATTTTCATCTAACTTTATAAAGAGATTAAAAACGTAATATTTAAAATTATTTTTCATCCCTGTAGCTTCGGAATAAAAGGAAGGCTTTTCTTTAAAAATTATTTTGTTTGCATGTATTTCTGTGAGTTGTAGTTCAGATAAATTTGATTTAAATTTTTTTAAAAAATTAGCGTCAAAAATAATTTTATTAGAAATATGTGTGATATCTAGTAATGTAGTTTCTTTTAGTTGTTTCGTTGTGTCTGCGGTAAAAATTGAGGATTGATGCGTATCATAATAGAAGTTAGTCTTCCAATGATCTGGATAATAAACAGAAAATAAATTTTTCACATCTTCAATTCTCTCTAGGTTTGAAAAGGTTTCAACATCGCAATTAAATCCCTTTATAAATTCGGATTTTTTTGAACATGAATTGAATACTATTATAAATAGTAAAAGAGTTTTAAATTTCATTTTATGGAATAATTAACTTTCCTATTTTGTTGTTACCTGTTAACCAAGCAGTATTTTTATCTACAAACTGTATTGAATAATAAGAACTACTATTTACTTCATCCCAATTTAATCCTCCATTATTAGAATAGGAGATCCCTGTTTTACCCACTGCAAAAATCTCTTTTCCTTCAGTATTGGGTACATATTGAACACAACTTTTATAGTTTGGGTTTTGCCCATCTGCTACCAAAGCCCACGTTTGTCCACCGTCAAAAGTAATTGCTTTATTCTTTAAATTTTTCTTAGGCTTAGAATAATCTCCACCAATAACAATTCCATTTTTTTCATCAAAAAAATCAATAGAGTATATCCCTTCCGAACTAGAACCTTGAATAATAGGAGTTTCATAAACATTCCAAGTAATTCCTAAATCAATAGATTTAAAAACTCTAGATTTCATACCTCCTGTAACAATCCAAACAGTATTGCCCAAAACTTTAATATTTGTATTACTTGCAGCAAATGCAGCTTCCCCATCTTCCACTTTAGGGATTTGTTCACAAGGAATTTTATTCCATGTGTTACCACCGTCATTTGTAAGTATAATAGATAAACAATTTCCATCCGTTGGATCTCCCATAGCAATACCATGTTTTGCATCAAAAAACTTCATTGAATCATAAAAAACTTTTGGATGTTTTTCTTCATAAACAATATGCGTATCAGAGAAATTATATTGATAAAGTAAAGCAGGGTTAGCAATAGAAAGAGCGTAAACCAAGTTTGTATTTACATTATATGCCATACTTCTAAAATTAGGAGAGATAGAGTCTTGATATTTTAATTGTTTTGTATGCCAAGTCTCACCTCCATTATTTGTAAAACCAATATGCCCATTAGATCCTGCATAATACATTGTCAAAGAATCAATAGCTACAAGGGTACGAATACTAGTACTATCAATCTTAAATTCTTTAATATATACATTATCTAATTTTCTAGGTTTATAATCTTTAGAACAAGACGCAAAAAAAACAAATAAAAAAACTCCTGCAAATAATGATTTCATTTTGGTATTTTTATAAAACGAAAATACATAAATCATTTGTTGAATAATGAAGAAAGCGTTAGTAATTTCTGGTGGAGGAAGCAAGGGGGCATTTGCAGGTGGTGTAGCTGAATATTTATTAAAGGAAAAGAAAAATACCTATGATATTTTTTTAGGCACATCTACGGGTAGCTTAATGGTTTCACATTTAGCACTAGGTGAAATTGATGCTCTTAAAACTATATATACAGGGGTCAATCAACGAAGTATTTTTAATATTAACCCTTTCAAAATTATTAATAAAAATGGAGTAACTATCGTAAATATTAGACACTCAGCAACGCTATTAAATTTTCTTAGAGGAAGTAAAACCTTTGGGGAAAGTAAAAATTTAAGAAAATTAATCACAAAAAAAATTACTAAAGATATTTATGATACTATACGTGAAGAAAAAAAAGAGGTCGTTGTAACTATTTCTAACTTTACAGCAAACAGAATAGAATATAAGTCAATACAGGAATATAGTTATGAAGACTTTTGTGATTGGATTTGGGGTTCCTGTAATTATATTCCTTTTATGAGTTTATTAGAAAAAAATGGGTATCAATACGGTGATGGTGGTTTTGGATGTTTAATTCCTATTAGAGAAGCTATTGAAAGAGGAGCAAAAGTAATTGATGCTATTATTTTAGAAACTGAGATTACTCAAATTAATAGAATGCCAGCTAAGAATCCATTTTCATTATTATTTACTATACAAGAATTTATGATGGAGCATGTTGAAAAACACAATATTACTATTGGTAAATTATCAGCCAAACAAAATAACGTAGAGTTAAATTTATATTACACTCCTACAGTTTTAACAACTAATTCATTAGTTTTTGATGCAAAAAAAATGTCTAAATGGTGGAGTTCTGGTTACGAATATGCTCATAAGAGAGATAAACTTAATAGTAGTGAGTTCAGAACTGATATAATTGACATCTAGAAAAGATGTTATTTTTTTAGCTCTATGAACATATTATTTTTCATAGGATTAATAGCCTTTGAGTCACTAATCTCCTCCAAGTTAAGGAATGAGTTTGTTTTATTAATTCCTGATCTTCCACCTGATGTAATTAAAAGAATAGTTCTATCTAAAAGTGGTTCGCTTCGTTCACCCAACACTCCTAGATTATTATAATCTTCCGGAAATACTACAGTTGGTTCAATTCCATTAGGTTCGTTAGAATTATCTTTATTTTTAATCTCTAATACCAGTGGCTGAAGTGCCCATGTGTGATTTGACGCTAAATTATCTCCAGTCCTTGTATAATTGTCTGAATCGTATAATGTTACAGAGCCTTGAACCTTACCAATGGTTTTTTTACCTACAGAACTAACATCTATATAAGATGATAAACTATTCATAACTAATTCAGAAGCTGAAGCTGAGCTCCCTGAGGTAATAAAATAAACACGATTTAAATTAAGTGAATTAATAGGTTCTTGTAAAATTATATTTTGATTTTGATCTTTATTAATAATTTGGTTTGTAAAGTTATTTTCAAAAACACTTGCATCTAAGGCATTCATTACTTTTGAGTTCCATTGTTCTTTAGAGTATAATTGACCATTAAATTGTCCGGTAACCATAGCGCCCAAATACGAAGCAGTAGTTACACTTCCACCACCATTATAACGAAGATCTATAATTAGGTCTGTTATATTTTCTGATTGAAAGTTGGCAAAAGCAGCATTTAATTCTCCATCAAAACTGCTAGAAAACTGATTATATAGCAAATAGCCTATTTTATTAGACCCTTCATCAATTGTTTTAACAATTGCAACAGGGTTTTCTTGAAGTTGCGTTTTTGATAAATTAATCGATGTTGAAATCGTAACCGGATTCCCGTCATTAAATTCTGCCAAACTAATGGTATAGTTGGTGTTGTCATCAAAAAGAAGATCTCTATAGTTAGATTCTGTTAACTGGACACCATCAACTTCTGTGAATAACATTCCTCTTGCTATATTTTGAGCAGCTGCATCGGATCCTGAAATAACATAACGTACATATCCAAAAACTTTCGTTGCATCACTTGCATATCTAACTAAACCAAACTCCATACCATTACTTAAGTTAATTCCTTGAAAAGAATTTTCCAAGGCAACATAATCATCAACAATCCATGAAAAACGATCAATAACTCCCGGTTGATATCTTAGACTTTCAAATAAATCCCTTGGAGATGAAAAATTAGAGTATTCAGCATATAATTGACTAATGTTTGTAAACCTTGTGTCCGATAAGTCTGGAACATTTTGTTGCCATAAATAATAATTGTTCATAGCTCTCCAAATGAACAAATGAATTTCATCATTTTCACTAGCCATATAGTTATCACTTTTTTCACAAGAAGTAAAAAATGTGAGTGACACTAATAGAAGTACTACATATGTAAATTTAATGTTTTTCATTATCGTCCTAAATTTGGTAAATCTTGTTTTATAAAAGTTCCTTGATCAATAATTCTCTGTGAATTTATGGAATTATAAATCATTTCAAGTTCAAATGGATTACATATGAGATTTAACCCTGAATCTCCAGTAGTAATATATTGAAGCACATCTCCGAGTAGGGGATCTGACACTTCACCTAATTTTCCAAGGTTAAGCGGATCTTCCGAAGGACATAATGAAACAGTTGGATTAATTCCAGAATTATAAGTTTCATCATCTTTATTATAGAATGTCAAAGCTACAGGCCTTATAGAATACGTATGATTTAAATTGATATTAAAAGCATCATAATCAGGTGAGTCATATAAATTTATAGCTCCTAAATTATCTCCCCGTGTCTTATTTCCTAGAACATGAATATTTATATAGGGCTTAAGACTATTTATGAGTAATTCTGTAGCAGAGGAGCCAGAAAAACTATTACCATTTAAAATAACATAAACATCTGTAAGATTTAAACTATTAATTGTTGAATTATCTTGAAGCTTTGTTGGGAATTTTGTAACAAGTGAATCAGGTTGGTTGAGTTCAAACCAAGTTTGAGATTTAACATTCCAACTTTCTTTGAATAATATTTCATCAGTAAATTGACCAGTAATCATTGAAGCAATTTCCGACATAGTTCTTGCATCAGAATGACTTCCAATGGAAAATCTTAAATCAATAATTAATTCGTTAACAGATTGATTTTTAAATTCTAATATTGATGAATTTATATCTGCTATATAATTGTCAGAAAAATCATTATTATACAAAAGATATCCCACGTTTTTTACACCAAGATTAAACACTTTTTTTAATAATACAGGAGGATATTGATAATTTTTTTTTACCAAATCTACCCTTATATTGTTATTCGCTAATGAATCTCCATCATAATATGCCATTAGTAATTTAAGGGTGTCTTGAGGATAATCTATTAAAAGAGTTCTGTAATTATCTTCTCTTAAAAATATAGTATCGGTTTCCTCATTTATTACACCATAGAAAAAATCACCTCTTGAGATGTTATTCGTTGATGCTTGTGATGAGGGGAGAATATGAGATACATATCCTATAATAGTATCTAATACATTTTGATCTTTAAAGAGTCCAAATTCCATACCTGTGGTAAATGATGACCTTAGTGGTAATGGTGAATCTGAAATTTCATAATTTTCTATTAACAATGATCTCGAATCTGAATTTTTTCTTAATGAATTAAAAATAGATTCAGGAGAATCAAAACCACTAAGATAACTCTCTAATTGTTGATTAGAACTAAAACGTCTGTCAGATAAATCATCAATATTCTCTTGATATAAATAATAAGCATTTAAACCCTTCCAAACAAAATCCTGTACTTCAATAGATGGGTTTAATTCATTTTCTGATTTATCACAACCTTGTAGCCAAATATTTACAAATAAAATTAAAATAAGGGGTTTCAGTATTATTTCTTTCATAACTTGTTTTACAATAACAATAATAACGCAATTTAAGTATAAATAGTATTTTTTTATCTATTGGCGTAACAAATTATATTGTACATCGTCGAAGAGATGAAGTTTTCTTATAATTTAAGCATAGAAACTATAAAAATGAATGAATCTGACTTTTTGAAAGTAGTTTTACCCTTTAAAGATAAAGTCTTCAGATTGGCTAAAAGATTATTAGTTTCTAAAGATGAAGCTGAAGACGCGACTCAAGAGTTATTATTAAAGTTATGGAAAAATAAAGATAAGATTACTAGCTACAGAAATACAGAAGCTTTTGCGATGACGATGACTAAAAATTACTGTTATGACCGACTAAAATCAAAACAGGCTGGTAACTTAACATTAATTCATGGTAATTATAAAGAGAAAGAGACAAGTTTAGATAAAAAATTGGAATACATAGATAGTGTAGATAGAGTTCATTTACTTATTGACAATCTACCAGATCAGCAAAAAATAATAATTCAATTGAGAGATGTTGAACAATATAATTTTAAAGAAATTTGTGAAATGGTAAATATGAAGCCAACAGCCGTTAGAGTTTCTTTATCAAGAGCAAGAAAAACAATTAGAGAACAACTTACTAAACAGCATAGTTATGGAGTTAACCAAGATTGAAAGATTATTAGTAAAATATGAAAATGCTGAGACAACATTAAAAGAGGAAGATATTTTAAGAACGTATTTCACCTCAAATAAAGTTGCTTCTCATTTAACGGAATATCAACTAATTTTTAATTACTTTAAAAGTAACAATGATGAAACTTACACCGAAAAAATTAAATTAAATAATAAAATTAAAAAAAGAAACTGGTTAATGGTAGCTGCATCAATAACATTATTGTTAAGCACGTATTCGGGATTAACTATAATTAATCAATACAATCAAAAAAAACAAGCAGCTGAAAATCTAGCACAAATCACCAACGTATTAAAATTAGTTTCAACAAATCTAAAAAAGGGAAATCAAGCATTAAAAAAACTTCATGTTTATGAAGATTCAGTTTATAAAATATTTAAAAAAATCAAGTAATAGTATCAATTAAATTAAACAACAATGAAAAAAACAATTCTTTTAATTGCTTTTGCAATTATATCAACATTAAGTTATGGACAATCAACTTTTGATAAATTAGAAGACATGGACGGAGTTATGTCTGTAGTCATAAGTAAAGATGCTTTTGAGATTATATCAAAATTTAATTTTGACAGTGATAAGGACAGTAATGAAATGACTAAAGTCTTTAAAATGATTGATGATTTAAATGAGTTTAAAACATTCTCTACCGATGAGCCTAAAATTGCAATTCAAATGGAGAATATGGTTAAAAGCGAGGTGAATATTAAAAAGTTAAATGAGTTAATGAGGTTAAAAGAAGATGATTCAAAAGTATGGATTTATGTAAAAAAAACATCTTCAAAAGATTTAGTGAGTGAAGTTCTCATGCTAGTTAAAGGAATTGATAAAAAAACTAATGGGATGGCTAAAGCTATGATTATTTCATTGACTGGAACTATAAATATTAACAAGATGTCTAGTTTAGTAGATACTATTACCAAAAAGAATTAAATATGAGAAAAGCAGTCATCATTTTATTTGTTTTAGCTTTATTTATTTCTTGTAACCAACAAAAAACGGTACAAACATATATCGTTGAAAAGCAAGATAAACCAGGTTTTATGTCAGTAGACCTTCCCATGAGTTTAATAGAATTAAATACAGACAAAGCTCCCCTAGATGTTAAAAATGCCTATAAAAGTATTAATAAAGTAAACGTATTAGGTCTACCGTATCTTAACAATAATGAAGCGTATGAAATTGAAAAAAACAACCTATCATTAATCCTGAATAATTCAACTTTGTATAAAAAATTAATGAAAATGGATATTAAGGGATTAAAAGTATCTATCTACTACAATGGAGATGCTAGTGATATCAATGAAGTTATTGTATTTGGTTATTCCAAAAAAATAGGAGTAGGGTTAGCAAGAGTTATAGGGGATAATATGAGTCCTTCTAAAATTATAAAAATGATGGAATATCTTAAAATTGACTCTAGTAAGTTGGGTCTCCAGCAATTTAAGGAAGTTCTTGACTCAATTTAATTAATTACTAAAAAGTGTTTTTCTTAATTATAATTAATAGGCTTTTTTCTTTTAACTAGGGATTAACAGCTACATTTTTATAATTTACTATTTTTGAAACTTATATAAACCATACATGAAGTTTAAAAAGTTATTATTTGTTGTCATTTTATTCTTAGTATATTCCTCTCTTTTCGCCCAAAATCAAGATCCCACTTCCATATACAGAAAAGAGAGAGATAAAATTAATAACCTTGTTCATACAAAACTTAAGGTTAGTTTTAATTTTGACCAAAAAGAATTAAATGGTGAAGAGTGGCTTACTTTACAGCCTCATTTTTACCCAACAAATCAAGTTGTTTTAGATGCTAAGGCAATGATCATTCACACTGTAAGTTTAGGTGGTGAAAATTTAGACTATACGTATGATGGTAAACATTTGATAATTGATCTTCAAAATGAATATACAAAAGAAGAAAGTTATACCTTATATATAAAATATACAGCTAGACCAGAAAAAGTTAAAGAAAAAGGAAGTGCTGCTATCACATCAGCTAAAGGTTTATATTTTATAAACCCAACAGGATCTGATAAAAGTAAACCTACTCAAATTTGGACCCAAGGAGAAACAGAGGCGAGTAGTTGCTGGTTTCCAACCTTAGACTCACCCAATCAAAAAACAAGTCAAGAAATTTATATAACAGTTCCCAATAAATTTAAAACACTTTCAAACGGATTGCTAATTAGTCAAGAAGTAAAGGGGGCTAATAGAACAGATTATTGGAAATTTAATCAAAAACATGCACCTTACTTATTTTTTATGGGAGTAGGTGAATATGAGGTAATTGAAGATTCTTATAAAAATATTCCTGTAAACTATTATGTTGAGAAAAAATATGCATCCTTAGCTAGAGAAATTTTTGGACTTACACCAGAAATGATTGGTTTTTTTGAAACTAAACTTGGAGTTAATTATCCATGGAATAAGTATAGTCAAATTGTAGCTAGAGAATACGTTAGCGGAGCAATGGAAAATACTACAGCTGTTATTCATGGTGAATCTGCATATCAAATGAAAGGGCAGTTAATTGATGAAAATAGACAAGAGAATACAATTGCTCACGAAGTATTTCATCATTGGTTTGGAAATTTAGTAACCACTGAGAGTTGGAGTAACCTGGCGCTAAATGAATCATTTGCAAATTACAGCCAATACTTATGGAGAGAATATAAGTATGGTAAAACTGACGCAGACGCACATCTTTTTGAAAACACTAAGCCCTATTTAAGTGATCCCAGTAATCATGAAAAAAAGCTTGTTCGATATTATTACAATGATAAAGAAGATATGTTTGACCTTGTTAGTTATAATAAAGGTGGTGCAATCCTTCACATGTTAAGAAGGTATCTTGGAGACGATGCTTTCTTTTTAGGATTAAAAAAATATCTAAACACTTATCAATACAAATCAGCAGAAGTTTCTCAGTTACGTTTGGCTTTGGAAGAAGTTAGCGGAAAAGACTTGCAATGGTTTTTTAATCAATGGTTCTTTGGGTCAGGACATCCAAATATTCAAGTTTCTTATGATTATAATTCTCTTGAAAAAACAGTTACTGTTAATTTTGTTCAAACTCAAAACAATGCATTTAAATTCCCAATGGCTATTGATATTTTTGAAAATGGGACAAAAAAAAGGCATCATGTTTTCGTAGATAGTAGAGATAGTTCTTTTAAGTTTATTTATGAAAGTAAGAGTCCTGATTTAGTTCAAGTTAATGCAGATGGGGTATTACTAGCTGAATTTTCTGAAAATAAAGTTTTGAGTGATTATATATTTCAACTTAAAAATGCTGATAATTACCTTCATAAAAGAGAAGCATTATTAAAAGTTGCAGAAAAACAAGATCAAAAACAAGCCTTCAATGCCATTAACGAAGCTTTAAATGATGATTTTTATAAAATTAGAATTTTGGCATTAGAACAAATTAATTTGATTAATAAATGGTCAAAAAAATCTGCCATTAACACCATAAAAGAAATAGCTTTAAATGACTCCAAGACCCTTGTTCAGGCGTCAGCTATAGAAACTCTTGGTAAACTAACAGATCCTGAATTAAGATCTGTTTTTTTAAAAGCTCTTAATAGTGATTCTTTTAGTGTTATAGGGAAGGCTTTGGTTGCAATGTATTATGTGGATAAGGAATATGCTGTAAAAAAATCCAAACAATTACCCATAGAAGTTAAAAATATTATAGCAACGCCATTAACACGTATATATATTGAAGAAAAGGATGATAGTGAAATGGCATTTATAGCTAATAATGTTTTAGCTGGAATGTATTTAAATAATAATCCTAAGATTCAAGAAATCTATAAAAAAGCCTACGAACAGATAGCAACAAGTAACAATAGTAAAGCTATTAAAAACTTAGTAAATGATGTTGTTGTAAAAGGGAATCAATACAAGCAATATAATTTTGATCAAGTGGGTATAAGTCTTTTAAGGCAGATGGTTCAAAAGCAAAAAAAGGTAAACCTTTCCAATAAATTCAAAAATATAGAAATTATAAGAACTGGTATTGCTAAATTAATCAAATAGTTACCCTTTCTTGTATTCGTCAAAAGTACCATCAGTATAAAAAACAACAATTCTTTCCATTATTTTACTTGGAGTAGTGGTTGTATTCTTAGAAACTAAAGAATTATTAATTGTTGTACTTGATGTGCTATTATCAATTGCGCTTGGATACTGGCCCTTACCATTTAATAACCAATAAATATCAACATCAGAAAATGCTTTAGTGACTTTGAGAATAAAGTCTAGGCTAGGTTTATTTCTTCCAGATAAAATATGAGAAATACTAGATCTTTGTACACCAATTTTATCTGCAAATAAGGATGCTGTTAATTGATGAATTTCAAGTATTTTCTTTAATCTATTTGTAAAATCTATTTTGTTTACCATTGTAAACTGATATATAAGTTACAAATGTATACTTCATAAAAATAGTTTCCAAATATAAATTTAAAAAATATATTTAATTTCAATATATAATTAAACCTTAACTTTACATATATAATGTATATTATTGATTTTTAGTATTTTAAATAAATATTAAAAAAAACAAACTAAACTTGATGTTTATATGAAATTACAAATGTAATTTTGACAAAATATGTTTACAATAATTATAAATATGCCTAAGAAACGGTAACAATTGTAATTTATTAACAATCTAAAATTATAATTATTTTTAGATGATACTAAAATGAATCTTGTATTTTTGTTTATAAATATGGACACTATTAATACAGCAATACATACAGAATTGGCAACTAAAATTGCTAAAGAATATAAATACATTTCTATTAAAGGGAGATATATAACTATTAACGATATTGAAAAATTTCTTTTAAAATTAACTAATAGTTCTAGAGTCTCTTTTAAAAAAATAGGTGAATCAGAGGAAAACAGAAATATTTATCAAATAAAAACAGGTAAAGGCAAAAAAAAGATTTTAATCTGGACACAAATGCACGGTAATGAATGTACTGGAACTAAATCTGTCATAGATTTAATTAATTTTTTAAATACTTCTGAAAGTATAATTGTTGATCAGATTCTTTCGTGTTGTACTATAAAAATTATACCTATACTCAATCCTGATGGTGCAGAATATTTTACAAGATTCAATGCCAATAAAATAGATCTAAATAGAGATGCTGTTGAAAAAAAGGCAAAAGAAAGTGTTTTGTTAAGAAAAATACTTGATGACTTTAATCCAGAATTTTGTTTTAACCTTCATGATCAACGTACAATTTTTGGAGTAGAGGGTACAAATAACCCAGCTACTATTTCCTTTTTAGCACCTTCAGAAGAAGAAACAAGAAAAGTAACCAAAACCAGAATAAAAACCATGAATATTATTGTTGCTATGAATGCTTTACTGCAACAAATAATTCCAAAACATATTGGAAGATATTCAGACACATTTTATCCTACTGCAACTGGTGATAATTTTCAAAAACTAGGCTATTCTACAGTACTTATTGAATCTGGTCATTATAAAGATGATTATCAGAGAGAGAAAGTTAGAGAATTTACCTTTATTTCCATACTTCAAGGACTTTACCACATCGGGTTAACAACAAGTTTTAGTGAATTTAATTCATATTTTAAAATTCCTGAAAACAATACATCTTTTAGAGATGTATTAAAGAGGCATCAAAATAAACCAAATGAAGTATTTCAATTTAAAGAAATCTTGGAAAACTCTATAGTCAAATTTATTCCTCAAAAAGTAAAAATTGATATTTCCAACCATTTTTTCCATAAAGAAATCGATTTCGTTCGTTAAAATTTTGAATTTTTCTCACAAAAACAGAGTAAATGTTCAATTAAATTTATACTTTTGCTATATTATATGAATAATTTATAAATTATGAAAAAATTTATCCTTGACGAAATAGATCATCAAATATTAGATATCTTAATTGAAAACGCCAGAACACCTTTTACAGATATTGCTAAGAAATTATTAGTTTCTGCTGGTACAATTCATGTTCGTGTTAAAAAAATGGAAGATGAGGGAATCATACAAGGTTCGACATTAACTTTAAATTATGAAAAAATGGGTTATTCTTTCATAGCTCATGTTGGAGTATTTTTAGAGAAAACATCTATGACTCAAAATGTAATTTCAAATTTAAATGCTATTCCAAATGTAACAGTAGCTTATGTCACTGCAGGGAAATATAATATTTTTTGTAAAGTTAGAGCAAAAGGAACTAATGATGCAAAAGACATCATATACAAAATAGACGAAATTCCTGGCGTGAGTAGAACTGAAACAATGATTGCATTAGAAGAAAGTATAAATGATAAAAAAAGAATGATGCATGCAATTTTTAAAGAACTTTAAATAAATAATATTAAACTTTATAAAAAACCTTATCTAAAAATGATAAGGTTTTTTTTATGTTTTAACTTATTATCATACTATTAAAACTCATATTAAAACACTGGTGATAATTTAAATAAATTATAATCATATTTGAATATGAAAATAGTATTTTCGTCATACTATAAGATAGAATTAAAATAATTCATGAGTAATATTTTAAAATATAATTTAAAAGGTGTGGAAGAAAAAACACTTATCAATTTATATCTTCAAATGTTAAAACCTCGATTAATCGAGGAAAAAATGCTTGTTTTACTGAGACAGGGGAAAATCTCTAAATGGTTTTCAGGGATTGGTCAAGAAGCTATTTCTGTGGGAGTTACTGCAGCTTTACATAAAAACGAATATATTCTTCCTATGCACAGGAATCTAGGGGTTTTTACATCTAGAGAAATACCTTTATATCGATTATTTTCTCAATGGCAAGGCAAAATGAATGGTTTTACAAAAGGAAGAGATCGTAGTTTTCATTTTGGTACACAAGAATTTAATATTGTGGGAATGATTTCTCATTTGGGGCCTCAATTAGGTGTTGCAGATGGAATAGCATTGGCCAATAAATTAAAACAGAACAATCAAGTTTGTGCTGTTTTTACAGGAGAAGGAGGTACAAGTGAGGGTGATTTCCATGAAGCTTTAAATGTAGCTTCTGTTTGGGATTTACCTGTATTATTTTGTGTAGAAAATAATGGGTATGGATTATCTACTCCAACTTCTGAACAATTCAATTGTGAGCATATAGCAGATAAAGGCATTGGATATGGTATGGAAAGCCATATTATTAATGGAAATAACATTTTAGAAGTATATAATCAGGTTTCTAATATAACTGAAGACATGAGAAAAAA
>Ga0233438_10002008_pt1 | contig 21191 bp, 21 predicted proteins | sample SI_123_September_FD_182720 | JGI IMG/M metagenome (GOLD analysis project Ga0233438, IMG submission 182720) | Seawater microbial communities from Saanich Inlet, British Columbia, Canada - SI_123_September2016_10_MG | ecosystem: Environmental > Aquatic > Marine > Inlet | place: Canada: British...
TGACACATGCTTCAAAGCATGCGAAGGCATAGATAAGATCTCTCATCAAGCTGCATTAGGCTCAGTCCCAAGAAGTATTGAAAACCCCATGCAGAGCACAGAGGTGAACATTTTAGGAACTGTGAACTTAATGTATGCTGCTGTTCAGCAGAAGGTTGAACGAATCATTCTTGCTTTTAGCTCGAGCACTTATGGCGATCATCCGGACTTGCCTAAAATTGAAGAAAATATTGGAAACCCGCTGAGTCCGTATGCGGTTACTAAAGCTTCCATTGAGCAGTTTGCTGATGTTTTTGGAAAGACTTACGGACTAAAGTGGATTGGACTGAGATACTTTAATGTGTTTGGCCCCAAACAAAATCCAGACAATCCATACGCAGCTGTGATACCAATTTTTTTAAAGGCTGCGTTAAGTAATCAAACCTTAAATATTAATGGTGACGGCCAAACATCTAGGGATTTTACATTCGTATATAATGCTGTTCATATGAATGAACTATCACTTTTTAGTGACAATAAAGAATCGCTAAATGAAGTTTACAATTGTGCTTGCTCCGAAACGACAAGCTTGAATGAATTAGTTGTAATTATCTCTAAAATACTATCAAAAGACCTTAATGTCGAATATCGTGAGAGTAGATTGGGAGATGTGAAACATAGCTTAGCTAGTATCCATAAGGCAAAGGATCTTTTAGGATACTCTCCAATTACTTACTTAGAAGAAGGATTGTTAAAAACACTAAAGTATATGACTGAAAATGTTGGTGATAAAAAGGGGCTATGAATTCTTTGAACAGAATTTAGATTTAATTGAAAATGTATCATGGAGATTTACACCGGCAAATTTCTATTATAGTTTAGAATATTTTCAAGCATCGAGAGACTTTACAATAGGTGTTTTTAGCGGGAACGATTTAAAAGTTATTTTAGTTGCTACTATTAATACTCGTGATGAATTAGATTATTTTGCTGGGGGTTCTAGGTTTTATTTTTCCAAAAATGGAAATCACGATATTTTTGTAAAATCTGTTAAGCGTATACTAGATTTTCTTCTTGAATGTGGTGTGAAAAATTGTATATTCGAATATGATAGTGTTTCGTCATTTGTGTTCCACAAATTCTACAGTAGAACTAGTACATCTATGTTTCTGGCAAATACACTATCAGACAATAACTTCTCAATTCGTAAGTCATACCGCTCATTAATTAACAAGCAAAAAAGAGATAACACCAATCTCATTGTTAATAGGTTAAATCTTAGCCGTGAACATTTTGACAATCTCCGTAATCTTCATTTTGAAGCGTCGGGTAATAGACGAACGAGATCAAGTCATTCATGGGAGTTACAGTTCGATGCGATTGCAAAAAACAGGGCCTTTATGTCCCTAAGCTACAATAGAGATGGAACAATGACTTCAGGCGCACTTTTCTTAACTGGTGATCGCGAAGTTTTTTATGGTGTATCAGCTCAATCCCGGGAATTAATGTTACTTGGAGAGCCGACGGGACACATAGTGTTGAAAAATGCACTTGCATATTCACAAAAATGTGGTTTTGATAGGATGATTTTAGGAACGACTGATTTTTCGAATGAAAAAGAGAAGAGTATAGTTTTCTTTAAAAAAGGATTCTCTGATAGTATGTTATTAATTAACAATATGGAATATGAACTTGAATAATTTTCGTTTAGTCCTTGGTAGCAGAAAAAGCTTGGGTCTTTTAACGGTTAATTATGTGTTCAGCATTTTAAAGGTGACCACCAAATTAAAGGGTTGGCCAATTCACTTTGCTAACAAGGTATCTAGCGATGGTTTAATTGTGATAGGTGAGGAATTTGATTTGATCAGGTGTTTGGTAAAAAACTCAGGTATTTATATTCAAACAAGTAATAAAGTGTATATACATAGTTCAGTGATGTTAGCTTCTGGGTGTAAAATAATTAGTGGGAATCATGATTTTTTTGATTTGAGAAAAAATAGTACGCCTTCTCCACCCATTGAGATAGGTGAGTTTTGCTGGATTGGTGCGAACGCTGTAATTCTACCAGGAGTTGAATTGGGGCCACGTACTATTGTTGGTTCAGGGGCGGTTGTCACTAAATCTTTTAAACAAGGTTCCTGCGTAATAGCAGGTAATCCGGCTAAAATTCTACGTCGACTGTGAAAGATGTAATTTTCTACTCTTACTACCATGAGTCAAATGCAGTTGGGTCACTGCGTTCAAAGGCCTTAGAGGATGTGTTGGGAGATCGATTTAAATTAGATATACGGTATTATAAGACTAGAAATACTTATCGTCAAAGTACAACCCAAAAGGAAAACAGATCACTATGGTTGAAAAAATTAACGTCATCAATACGTTCTATTGATGAATCTTTATTTGGTCATTTCTTCAGAGAAGAGATTCTAAAAATAATAAGAGAAGATCGAAATCATAAAAGAATAATCTATTGTACATACAAGCCAGTGGCGAATATCATTCTTGGAGTTTTTAGAAAATTAATTCATGGTGGTTATTTGGTGCTAGAATTTAGGGACTTAATGTCGCTTTTTGGGCGCAAACCGAAAATATCGGTATTACATCAAATAGACACTTTCTTCGAGAAAATGTTGTTACGAAGTGCTGATTTAATAGTAGTTGTTTCAAAGACTCAAAAGGAGAAACTACAACAACTCACAAACAAGAAAATAATTGTTATTACCAATGGAGTAGATAGTTACAGTCAAGTGGAACCAATAAAATCGGAGAATGTATCGCTTTTATATGCTGGCTCACTTAGTAAAGACCGGGATTTAACCAATATCCTAGAGTGGTTGAGAGAAACTGATGTCCGAGTCTACGTTGCAACTAAAAGGCTACCGGATAATATCAGTGGTAATAAAAAAATTGAACATGTGGGGTGGCTCGAAGAGAAAGCATTAGATGAACTCTGTAAGAAGGTAAATGGTTTCATCTTACTCGAGGGACATGGAGAAGATTCTAATGAAAACATACCGGCAAAATTATTTTATTATTTAAAATTCAGAAAAACTATAATAGCAGATATAGGCGTTTCTTCTGATATATGGGGTCTGTCAGGAATTCACAACGTACTTATCGATATTAAGAGTAAAGAATATTCAGAGCTAGACATGTTGAAGGCTTGTCCTCAAATCAGAGAGTTAGAGCGTCGTTTTATCTTAAGTAAATTAGTAAATCAATTAGATGGACTTTAATCTTTTGTCAACCAAAAAGGCGATACGTTCAAATTTGGACAGGATTAATGTTTTGTTTAATCAAGTCTTCGAATCAGAAAGGGATGCGCATGAGTTGTCATGGCGATTATTAGAAAACCCTTTAGGAAAAAGTCTAGTTATAATTGCGGAGGACAAAGGTGAAATTGTTCTGGCAAGGGTCTTTTGGTGTTTAGGTAATGATCATTATCAATGTATAGATACAGTTATTCACCCGTTACATCAAGGTCAAGGTTTATTTAGAATGAGTCATAATTTTGTTTTAGAGATAATGCCTCATATTAAGTTTTATAATTTGCCGAACGCTAGGTCGTTTCCGGTATATATTCGCCTCGGATGGGAAGAACTCCCTTCAACGTACATAAAGCTAATTTTGGTCCCCTATCAAAAATCACAAATACCTGAAATTGAATGGAACTATAATACATTAAAATGGCGTTATGGTGATTGTCCGAATCGTCGATATTATTATTCTAAGTTAGGGAAAAAAAACATTATTTTTTTCTATAAAAAAGGGTTTTTCCCAATTGTTCTTGGCAGCACAACGTGTAACTTAGATTTCTTAGTCTCTAAAAGCATACTATTTGGGTTTTCATATGACGAAAATATTTGTGGTTTACCGTATTTATTTAGAAAGTCCAAGAGATTGCATTTTAATGCTAATAGTGATTTTAAAAGTAACTATTTTTTATACGACATGTTTTGATGAAAACAATTGCACTCATCTCGTCTGGTAATTATCATAGAATATGGTACCCAGTCATTGAGGAACTTACTAAGCATAACATTAATGTAGAAATATATTGTATGAATTTCAAAGCGTATAATTATTTTGAAAATGTATTACCTGGAACTGCGAAGTATTTATATAAAGATGTCAACACTTTCTATCGTAATATGACGCGGAAAGATGAGGAGTGGTTATTCAATTCATTAATGGTTGATAAAAATCATTATAAAAAAACCTCAGGGCAGTATCAAGTTAGAATTGGCTCCGTCTTTGCTAAAGTTATCAACGAGTGGTTATTGCAGAGTAAAGCGAACTGTTTCTTTTTTCCGATAATCGAGAGTATTCAGTGTGACATATTTTACAGTTTATTAGTGAAATCAGGAAGAAGGTCATTTGTTCATACACATTTGAGGCATTTGAATAGGTCGTTTTGGTCAAGCGATAAATTCGAGTCTTTACCACAGGGCTTTGAGGATATAAAACCCTCGGATCAGTCGATATACAGGGCGCAAACATTCATAGATAAGTTCCGTAATGACCCTACAGGGTTATCCTACGAAAAACAAATAGGCAGTCTTACGGCTGAAGGTGTTTACACAGAAGTTTATGAGGAGCCTATTCCCTTACTTAGGCTAATAAGGAATGCTAAATTGTCGTTTACATGGGAAAGGCATAATCGACTATATAGTCCAATTACTAAGTTTAAAGTTTACATACAAAGGATTCTTGTTCCTCTCAATCGGGCTGTTTATGGGATTTTTGAGAAATATTATTTACAACCGCTTAAAGTTCTTCCTGATGTGTTTGCATATTTTCCCTTACAATTTAGTCCTGAGAGCTCTATAAATACGCCTAATCCAGAATATATCGACCAAATAAAATGTGTAGAAGAAATTCTATTTCGAACGCCTTACTATCGCCCATTAATTATTAAAGAGCATCCGGCAATGTTCTTAAAGCGAAATTGGAGTTTTTACAATAGGCTGAAAAAAATGCCTTATGTTTTTTTTGTAAGTAAGAATTATAGTTCAATCGAGCTATTGTCCAAGGCTGATTGTACTTTTACTGTTACGGGAACTGTCTCTATGGAGGCATATTTGTTAGACAAGATGATAGAAATGTTAGGGTCGAATTTTTTAAAGATACCCATAGAACAAAATATGAATAAATTAGATTTTTTTAGTAGAATCTATCAATTAAGTGAGCCGTTTTATCTTTATTCGCCGCCACCTAAAAATTTGAATGATAATCGTTATTTGGCATTATTTAAAGAAAGTAATATCAAAGCTATAGCCCTGTCAGTAGCGAATTTATGTTAACAAAATTCATAAAGATTAACGGTGTTTACAACATTGTTGTGTTGGCTTTTAGTATGCTAGTTCCACTATCATATTTGAGCAGATTTGATCTCGAAGATGTAGATAAGTTCTATTTTTTGTTAGGTGTAGTAAATGTTTCTGCTGGTTCAATACTGACGACTTTTTATAATTCTGATTTGCCTAATAAAACATCTTTTCTATCTAAGTATCTTTTAATGCTCTTTTCTAGTATAATCGGCATAATATTGGTTGCTGCATTCGGAGGTTTTAATTATACATTAAATCACGAAAATTTATTAATTTTGATATTTGCTTTTTTTAGAGCTATTACTAATGTGCTATATTCAAATTTTAAGTTAAATTATAATTTGAGATTATCGATGATAGCAGAAATGGTAGAATATTTAGCATTGATAATAATGTACTATTTAGGCGATTATGCTAGCCTAGAAGATTGGATATTGGTAATGTTGGTGCTGCGTATTATAGTTGTATTAAGTTGTATGTCTTTTCTAAAGGTGTGGCAAGATTTGAAATTGAAGGAATTAAATTTTAAACAGGATATTAAAAAGTTCGGAATCCTTTATTCTGGTAACATTATGGCTAATATAGTTGGTTACAGTGAGAGATATATTTTATTAAGTTTTGGACCCGGTACTCTTTCTTTGTACACATTAGCTGTAAAGTTGATTTCACCGCTAAGCGCGTTGATGGGAAGTTCTCAAAATGTCATGATTTTTTTTAGAAAGTCTCAAAATGCGAGTCAAGATCTATTGGATTTCAATAGAATTATCAAATATGCGTCAATGTTCGTTGTTTTACTTATGTTGTTGTTCTTGAGATATTCGTCATGGAGTCCAATATTATATGATTATTTAGGAGTGAGAGAGGGAATGGAAGGAATCTATTTGAACATGGTTTATCTTGTGGCCATTTGTTTACCTATGAGTCTAGTTATTTCCCTAATGAAGCGATTTCATTTAGCTAAGGGTAATTTAAGCTTTATTACGTTAACCAATAGTCTTTTAGCTATTGTTCAGCTCACCATAATGTTCGTATTACGCGATTATTTGTATGGCGTTTCAATAGCTATAACAGTTGGATGCGTATTAGTTTATTTTCTGTACTGGAAGAAGACTGTAGGTTGGGCGTTAACGAATGTTTTCGATTTAATTTGGTTGATAGCTGTAGCTCTATGGTTAGTATAAGGCGAATTGTAGGTTTAATCTATTTACTATTATGCTATTTCTTCATAACTGGCATGGGAGTGAATCGATATGAATATTTTACCTCTGCGATAATTGTTGAGCGCGTCTATCTGGTGTTATTAATTTTGACCATGGTAATAATTATGGTATTCTCTGCGCGGAGAAAATATGATCGTGAGTTAGTAATTGCTGTGATAGCCTTTCTTGGATTTAATCTTTTGTTAAAACTTTTAAATCCTCCTAATAGTGAGTACCTGTATTCGGCAGGGTTTCTGTTACTAAGTATGCTTGCCTTCCCATTATTGAAATTAGATACTTGGTTGAAATCAATTGTATCATTAGTGACGATGGCTGGCTATTTGTATTTTTTTTTATATTACTTATGGCTGGATACAGGTGTTATAGTGGTGGCTATAGAAAAGTATAGCATCCTTTATTATCAAAATTTTGGTATTGGAAAAACAGGTTTTTCAGGCTTTTTAGGAGGCCCGAATAGTGCTGGTGCAATTTACATGTTTACTATTTACTTGCTTAAGTATAAATCGGGTAGTAAGTTTTTGTGGTTTATAATGCTTTACATTTTAATATTACTAAGCGGTAGTTTAACTGCTGCTGCCTTAAGTCCAATAATCCTTTATGGTAAAAAAATGTGGTCGTCATTACTTGGTCGTTTTTTAGCATTATTGTTTGCTTTTACAGCTTTGTCTTTCGTTTTAAGTGTGAATTTAGGCGGAGGTATAACTAGATTAGAGCGCTACATTGCTTTCTTCCAAGACATGGTCTTAGTTCCATGGAAAATAGTTATTCCCAGAAACTTGTTTCTACCCCCTTTTTACAGCGAATCTACTCTAGTGGACGTTTTTCATAACACGGGCCTCATTGGCATGGTACTTTTATTCTATCATGTATTCAGAAAAGCGCCTATGCTATTTTTTATAATGGCATTAACCAATAGTGTCGTAAATCCTATGAACATGTTAATATTAACAGTTGCGTTAAAAATTAGGAGAGATGACTAGATTGTTTATACGGTTGGACGATGCTGGTGCATACATGAATCATGACAATTGGATTAGAGCTATTGCGTTACTTGATAAATATAATATTTGCAGTACTATTGCGGTTATTCCAAACTGTCAAGACGCAAAACTTATGAGTTATGGTGCGGTAGAAAATTGGAAAGATTTTATTAAAGAATGGTCCAACAATCATGTGTTAGCTCTTCACGGCTATAATCATGTTTACGAATACGACGGGCTATCGAATGTTCGACATAAACACAAAAGTGAGTTTGCTGGGGCGCCGCAACACGTCCAAGAAAATAAGATAAAAAGAGGCTTGCTTTTATTTCAAGAGCTTGGTATTGATGTACAACACTTCGTGGCCCCGGGTCACAGTTTTGACGACACGACAGTAAAAATAGTGTCGTCTTTTGGACTCATAGTATATGATGGCTTTTATCCACGGGCAGTAAAGATCAATGGAGTATCTTATTTTCCGTTGCATTTTGCATCATTAAAGAATAACTTATTCGGATATTCTATTTGCTTACACCCTAATACTATGACTGATGAAGATTTCAAGAATTTCGAATTCTTTTTAGAAGAAAATATCAATAGAATTGGCGATATAAGAGATGTTGAATATTACAAGGCGGGAATACTCGATGTTTTAGTACATTTCCTATTGAACATAATCTTTAAAATTAAATATTTTGTGCGGGATATTAATTTCTAATATATATACTAAAGAGGATTTTTTAGTCCGGTTTGAAAGGTTATTTCATCGTGGTCCAGATTCTCAAAGTTTTGTAAAAGAAAATGAGTGGTATATTGGTCATGTTCGTTTAGCTATTATTGATACTCATCACAGGTCAAATCAACCTTTTTATTTTGATAATTTGCTTCTTATTTTTAATGGGGAGCTGTATAATTATCGCGAAATTAGAATGGGACTTGAGGAGATAGGATATGTATTTGAAACTGATTCTGATACTGAAGTACTTATAAAGGCTTACCATAAATGGGGCAAGGAATGCCTGAAAAAGTTTACTGGTATGTTTTCGTTTGCGATTTATAATTTTGACAAAAATAGTTGGTTCGCAGCAAGAGATCGATTGGGTCAAAAACCCTTTTATTACTATAATAATGATGGCGGTTTCGCAATATCAAGCGAGGCTAGTGTTTTTGAGGGCCTCAGTTTTGACTCGGAAGCGCTTAATATATACTATAATATTGGATACATCCCGGCACCATTTTCGATCTACAAAAATGTTAAGAAACTAGAGCCTGGACATTGCTTAGAATTTAGTAATGGTAAATTATCGATCGATGAATATTGGGCCCTTGGCGATTCTCGATCTAATGGGGATATTACGGAACTTGATTCATTAATTAGACAGGCAGTTAAAAAGCGATTGCAAAGTGACGTCCCTCTGGCGGTATTTTTGTCTGGTGGAATGGACTCAACAGTAATTTCTAAGATAGCAAGTAGCTTTACAAAAATATCCTCCTTTACGGCTCGTTTTAGTCGTCAAGAGTATGATGAGTCAGATGTTGCAATTGCTCATAATTTGCAGATAAAATCAGCCCAGACTATCGTAGAAATTGGTGACGATGACTTTACTAGGGTATTCAATGATTTTATTGGGAGACTAGATGAGCCATTTGGCGATAGTTCGATTATAGGCACGATGGTGTTGTGCCAAAAAGTGCCAGAAGATGTAAAGGTGATTTTAACCGGTGATGGTGGGGACGAATCATTTTTTGGATACAATCATTTCAAATGGCTGAAAAAAAAGCTATTTCTTGATAGATTTATACCCACCATATTTCTAAGCATTATGTCACGTTTGTTCCATTATTTATATCGAAAAACAAAGCAAAGGAAGTGGCTTAACATCGCCTTATTGACCAGCGCAAATAGGGATGATTTTATCAGATATGTCTTTACAGGTTTTACGGATTTAACTGTAACAAGAGATGATAATTGGTTTGACGAAATACTTAGTAAGGTACCGAGTGGCTCAAATGCTTTTCAAAGGCTAGCAGATGTTAACATAAAACTTTGGCTAGAGGGCGATAGTTGTTTTAAAACAGATCGTGGTGGGATGTTTTATGGCAAAGAACTGCGATCTCCTTTTTTAGATCATGAATTGATCGATGCAGCGAGGAGAGTAGATGTTAATGCTCGTTTTTCTAAAAAGTATTTACGTAGCTTCGCTAATAGGATAGGGATCGACATCTCTTTATTCGACAAAAAGAGAGGCTTTACTATGCCCATAACAAATTGGTTGAAGCCCTTAGTTTCTGATCGTAACAGCATACTCTGGCAGTTTAACTATTCATCACTCCCTAATTTTAACACTAATTTATTTTTTACTTTCCTAGAGGAATTCTCAAAAGGTAATTATTCTTTTAAGGAGGAAATTTGGAATATTTATGTTTTAATCAAATGGATCGAAGAACGACAATTGTCCGATTAACGGATGCGAAAGGTGGTGCTGAAGGTGTATTAGATACGATCAAACATTATCTGCATCACTGTCTTGGTGAGTCAGTTAGTACTGTGGTTGTTTTTAAAAGATCTAGTATTAGAGATATGCTAAAGATTGCAAAAAAGGTTAGAGGAATAATTCATTCCTCTGATGTCATTATAAGTTCAAGTATTTGGACTTCATCCCTTTTAGGGTTGTTTTTATCGATGGCACATGCAAATCCGGTGGTTGTCGCTAGAGAGTCAACTGACGTAATAAAAAGATATAAGGGCTTAGCGCTAATAAAATACAAAGTGTTATATTTTTTTTATCTAAAGGATTTCAAAATTGTAGCTCAAACTAAAGAAATGAGCCAAAATCTAAAAAAGGTCGGTATAGTATCGACTGTTATTAACAATCCCTACGATTTCAAGAACCTTCGCTTTGGTGATTTGGACATGATTAAAAAATTAAATGAGCCTTATATTCTTGCTGTTGGCCGTTTAATAGGTATTAAAGGCTTTGATTTATTAATCAAAGCCTTTTATAATCAGAACAATGTCAAAACGTTAAAAATTATAGGCGATGGTCCTGAATTAAGCAATTTAAAATCGGAGGTTAGTCCAAAGCATCTCTCTCATAGAGTAGAATTTCTCGGTTACAAGAGTAATCCTTATCCGTACATGGCTGCTGCGAGTATCTGCGTTATTTCAAGCAGAATGGAGGGCTTTCCAAATACCTTGTTGGAAATGATTGAATTAAACGGTCATGTTCTATGTACGAAATGTGTTGAAGGTGTAGTTGATATCCCCGTTATTAGTACCTGTGACGCTAGTGTAGCATCATTGGCCCAAGGCTTGATCGATGTTTTTAACAGGCCTCCAGTTTCCGAAGCATTAAGACATTCATATCTTAAGGAGAATCATTCCATTGTTCATTTTATTGAAAAATTAAATATTTATGTTTGAAAATAAATCTGTTTTAATTACCGGTGGCACAGGTTCGTTAGGCCAAAAACTCACAAGTCATATTTTAAAGGAATATCCTACTGTAAGACGAATAATTATATACAGCCGTGATGAACAAAAACAGTTTAAAATGGCTCAGGAATTTAGCGAAGCTGCATTTCCGCAGATAAGATATTTAATTGGCGATGTAAGGGATTACGATAGGCTCGAAAGAGCAATGTCGGGAGTTGACTATGTGATACATGCAGCAGCAATGAAGCATGTTCATATCGCCGAGTACAACCCTGACGAATGTGTCAAGACAAATGTGCATGGTGCTCAGAATGTTATTGACGCTTGTATTAAAACCAATGTTAGTCGTGTGGTTGCTCTATCTACAGATAAAGCTTGTGCACCAATCAATCTTTACGGAGCCACTAAACTGGCATCAGATAAGCTCTTTGTTGCGGCAAACAATTATAAGGGAGATCGAGATATTCGTTTTAGTGTAGTTAGGTACGGTAATGTAATGGGGTCAAATGGCTCAGTAATACCGTTCTTTATCAACAAGAAGAAAGAAGGCAGACTTCCTATTACAAGTGAAAAAATGACTCGTTTCAACATTAGTCTACAAGGAGGTGTTGATATGGTAATGCATGCTCTCGAGCACGCTTGGGGTAGTGAGATATTCGTTCCTAAAATCCCAAGTTACAAGATTCTTGATGTGGCAGAAGCAATTGGACCTGAATGCGAAAAGCCGGTAGTAGGTATTAGACCTGGTGAAAAGATTCATGAGGAAATGATTACTCCTTCGGATTCCTTCAACACTTATGATCTGGGAAAATATTATACAATTCTTCCAACGGTTACGCCATGGAATTTGGAGAAATTCAAGAGTGCTCATAATGCCAAGCAAGTACCGGAAGGCTTTAGCTATAATTCGGGTGATAATGAAGAATGGGAAACAGTAGACTCCTTACGAGAGTTAATTTTTGAACATGTAGATTCAACATTTAAAGTATAATGAATTCCATTTTTTACGGTAAGCAAAATATTAATCAAGCAGATATTGAAGCTGTTGTAGAAGTTCTCAAGGCAGACCATTTGACTCAAGGTCCAAAAATTAAAGAATTTGAGGATGCCTTTTCTTCATATGTAGATGCTAAATATGCCTTAGCTGTCTCAAACGGTACAGCAGCCTTGCATCTTTGCGCCTTAGCGCTAAATGTTAGCGAAGGTCAGAAGGTTATTACTACCCCTATAACCTTTGCAGCTAGTGCAAATTGTGTAAGATATTGTGGCGGAGAAGTAGTGTTTGGGGATATTGATCCAGAAACATATCTTCTCGATATTAATTCAGTTCGTGAGCTTTTAGAAGCAACACCGAAAGGGACTTATTCTGGTATTATTCCGGTCGATTTTGCGGGACGTGCTGTGGACTTGGAGGCCTACAGGAAACTTGCAAATGAATACGAGCTTTGGATCATAGAGGACGCTTGTCATGCACCAGGAGGATCTTTTATTAAGTCTAGTGGTCAAGAATCTAAGTGTGGTTCTGGGGAGTTTGCAGATTTAGCAATTTTCTCATTCCACCCGGTTAAACATATCGCCTCAGGTGAGGGTGGAATGATTACTACAAATGATGAAGCTCTTTATAATAGGTTACTCGCATTAAGAACTCACGGTATTGTAAAGAATGACAATCTATTTACCAATAGTATTGATTTCGCATCAGGAGTCGAAAATGCGGAGTCCTATCCACTGTGGTATATGGAAATGCAAGAGTTAGGATATAATTACCGCCTAACTGACTTCCAAGCTGCTCTAGGATTAAGCCAACTTCAAAGAGCAGATAAAGGCATAGCTCGTAGAAGAGCCATTGCTAGTATCTATGAAAAAGCTTTCAAAGACAAAAATTTTGTTAAAGGGCAATCGGGAGTAGTTGCCGGGCATGCCTATCATCTTTATGTTATTGAAGTCGACGACAGATTAGGTTTGTACAATTACTTAAGAGAAAATCACGTCTACGCCCAGATTCATTATATCCCATGTCACCTAATGCCATATTATAGAAATCAAGGCTGGAAGGAGGGTGATCGCCTAAATGCAGAAAATTATTATCGGTATTGCATAAGCCTACCAATGTATCCGACGTTGACAGATGAAGAGCAAATTCATGTAATTAGTCTGATTGATTTATACTATGCTGGATAAAATCTCTATAGGTACAGCTCAATTTGGCTTAGAATATGGTATAAATAATACCAAAGGTCAAACTAGAAAGTACGAGGTCTCAAAGATTCTTAAAAGATGTAAAGAAGTCGGTATAATGCATATAGATACTGCTGCGGCTTATGGAAGTGCAGAAAATGTTCTAGGCGAGGTAATTCAGTCTGAAGGACTATCTAATTCATTTCTCATAACGACAAAGTATAAAGGTGATGGAAGTAATAGCTTGTCTCTTTCTACGAGGGAGTCCCTTCATAAATTGAGAGCAGAAAAACTCCATTGTCAAATGTTTCATTCCTACCAGGATTTCAAAAACATAGAGGACTTCACGAAACCCGACAGTGTAGATAAAATTGGAGTGTCAGTTTATACAAATGAGGAGCTTTTAGATACTGTTGAAAACTTTAATGTTCGTGTTATTCAGTGTCCTTTTAACCTATTGGACAATGATTCAATTCGGAGAGGTACTTTGGCAAAGGCCAAAGAAAAGGGGATTGAAATTCAAGTTAGATCTGTATTTCTACAAGGATTGTTTTTTATGGATCGAAACAACCTTCCTCCTTCGCTAATAGAATTAAAAAGCTATCTAGAGGAATTAGATAGAATTTGTTCTGAAAATAAAATTTCAATGGCACATTTAGCTCTTGGCTATTGCTTATCCAAAGATTACATAGACAAAGTTGTCATTGGAGTTGATTCGCTTGAGCAGCTAAATTTAAATATCGAAGCAATGAAAGCACCTCTTCCATATCCTATTATTCAAGAGATTGACAAAATCAATGTGACCAACCAAACTCTGCTTAACCCAACTAACTGGTAAATGAAAGTCTTATTAATTACTCAGGCTCGTATTGGATCAACTCGTTTGCCAGGAAAAGTACTGTTGCCCATCGGGGAAGAAACACTCCTATCCGTTCATCTCAAAAGGCTAAGGAAATGTACTATGATAGATCAAATAGTAGTTGCTACAACTTTTGAAGATAATGTAGAAAACTTAATTGGCATTTGTAAAAAGTCAGAGGTTGATTTTTACCAAGGAAGTTTAGAGGATGTATTAGACAGATTTTACCAAACAGCTTTTAAATATCAACCGGATTGGGTCGTTCGCGTTACATCTGACTGCCCATTACTTGATTCTAGGGTTGTGGATCAAGTTGTAAGGAAAGCAATTGAAGGTGACTTTGATTATTGTGCTAATACTATTACGGAGGACTTTCCCGACGGTCAAGATGTTGAAGCATTTAAGTTTTCTGCATTAAAACGCGCATGGAAGGAAGCTAATTTTAAATCTGAAAGAGAGCATGTAACGCCATATATCAGAAATAATACTAATTTAAAGGGAGGCCAATTATTTACTGCTTATGATGTTAAGTGTCATTCTAATTTCAATGCCATTAGAATGACAGTAGATGAAGAAGCAGACTTAATAGCAATCAAACGAATTATAGATGAGTTAGGTACAAATTCTACCTGGGAAGAATACGCAGAATATATTATTGAACACTACGATTCCATTGGGAATACTAGAATTATACGAAACGAAGGCTATTTAAAATCTGTAACAAAAGATTAATATGGGAAAAGGTCAAGATTTATATAAAAAAGCGAAAACGCTTATTCCAGGTGGAACAATGCTTTTATCAAAGCGCCCCGAAATGTTTTTACCGAACCAATGGCCATCATATTTTGACAAGGCAAAAGGCTGCCAGGTTTGGGATTTAGATGGAAATCAATTTACTGATATGTCTATTATGGGTATTGGCACTAATACCTTGGGTTATGGCCAGGCTAAAGTAGATGAAGCGGTATTGAAAGCTGTTAAAAAGGGTAATATGTCTACCTTTAATTGTCCGGAAGAGGTCGCTTTAGCGGAAAAACTGGTTGAGCTCCACCCATGGGGTGACATGGTTCGCTTTGCTCGAAGTGGTGGTGAAGCTAACGCTATTGCAGTACGTATTGCGAGAGCAGCTACGGGTAAAGATAAAGTGGCTATTTGTGGGTATCATGGTTGGCACGATTGGTATTTATCTGCTAACCTTGGTGACGATGCAGGTTTAGATGGGCATCTATTGCCGGGTCTTGATCCTGCAGGCGTCCCGAGAAATTTAAAAGGGAGCGTAATTCCTTTCAAATACAACGATTTAGAGGAGATTACCAATATAGTCCTTTCTAATCCTGATTTGGGGGCTATCAAAATGGAGGTCACAAGAAATATTGGCCCTGTTGAAGGCTATCTAGAAGGGGTCCGAGAGTTGTGTACGCGTAAAGGTATCGTGTTAATTTTTGACGAGTGTACATCTGGATTCAGAGAAAGCTTTGGAGGTATTCATAAAAAATACGGGGTTGAGCCAGATATGTGTATGTTTGGTAAAGCATTAGGAAATGGTTATGCAATTACAGCCGTATTAGGGCGTAAAGCAGTGATGGAAGCTACCCAAAAAACATTTGTGAGTAGTACGTTCTGGACAGAGCGTATAGGTCCAAGCGCAGCCTTAGCGACACTTAAGGTAATGGAAGAATATAGGTCTTGGGAGTTTATCACTTCACAAGGTCAAAAGCTAAAAGAGGGGTGGAATGGATTAGCCAATAAGTTAGATTTAAAAATTAGTCATTTTGGAATTCCTGCGCTGGCGGGATTTTCTATAGTTTCAGATTCATGGTTACCCTACAAGACTTATATCACTCAAGAAATGCTGAAGTCAAATATTCTTGCAGCGAATAGTGTATATGTATGTACCGAACATACTGATAAAGTGATTTCTACTTATTTAGAAAAATTAGAACCTATTTTGGCTACTATTAGTCATTATGAAAAGGAGCAAAAAGACATAGGCCATTTGCTTGAAGGCCCAATTTGTCATGGAGGGTTTAAGCGCTTGAATTAAATGAGAGTATATAAGTCTCTTCAAAGTGAACCCATTACTGAGGGAGAATACAGCCTAGTGCCCATCCGTGATAAGGATCGTTATGAAATAATGAATTGGCGTAACGAACAGATTTACCACCTGCGCCAAGCAGAGCCATTGACCATAGAAATTCAGGATGCGTATTTTCGACATGTTATTGCAGAACTTTTTGAACAACAGAAGCCGAATCAAATTTTATTTAGCTTTTTGAAAGACGAGAAATGTATCGGATATGGAGGATTGGTGCATATCAATTGGTTAGATAAAAATTCCGAAATCTCCTTTCTTGTAGATACAGAGTTAGAAAAAAATCATTTTGGTAAATACTGGCTGATATTTCTTAGGCTAATAGAACAAGTTGCTTTTGACAAGCTGCATTTTCATAAACTGTTTACGTACGCTTTTGATTTGAGACCAAAATTATATCCTATACTTGAGGAGGCGGGCTTCCAAAAAGAGGCAGTATTGAGAGACCATATACTATTTAACGGCACTTATGTAGACGTAGTTTTGCACCATAAATTCAATCCCAATGAATCGTAAAAAGTGCTTTGTTATTACGGGTGCCTCCAGCGGATTGGGTAAGGCTTTGAAAGACTTTCTAATTTCCGAGACACATCATTTTGTGGTTTCATTGTCGCGTAGAGCTGAGCCTGAAGATATTTCAACAGAACGCATCTGGTTTTCGTATTGCGACTTGGCAAGTTTAGATAATACAGACGTTATAAAAGACATTTGTGATAAATACCAGGATGAAGATATTATATATATAAACAATGCAGCCACAATATTACCATTGCATGGGGTAGGTTGCTTTAAAGATGATGAGCTTGCAGCCTATTTTAAAACCAATGTAGAAGCACCGGTTAGACTCATAAATGAACTGGTTGCCTTGAAGAAAAAAGGACTTACGGTATTGAATATTTCTTCTGGGGCAGCCAAAAGAGCCATATCTCATTGGTCTCTCTATTGTTCGGCGAAAGCAGCCGTTAATATGTTTTGCGATGTTCTAGCTATTGATCGTCCTGAAGTAATTGTTAGAAATATAGATCCCGGAGTAATTAATACTCGTATGCAAAGTCAGATAAGAGAGAGCAACATACCCGACCTACAGATTTTTGCTGATCTTTCAGGAAATGATCAGCTAAAAGAGCCTATTGATGCGGCAAGGGAGATATTAATTGATTTTGTGTGAGGTACGCTGTTCTTTCAGATATTCATGGTAATCAATATGCTTTGCAAGAGGTGTTAAAAGACATAAAAAGACAGGGTATTCACAAACTTTTATTATTGGGTGACTACGTTGGCTACTACTATGGTATAACCTCTATTTTAAAGCAAATTAGACAGTTCGATTTCATAGCTATCCGCGGTAATCATGAAGATCTGTTACTTGATGGCATGAAAGACGGTAGAGTTCTAAAATTACTTGATGTTAAATATGGAACCTCTCATCGTAGGTGTATTGAGACTTTGCCGAAGCATGAATTGAATTTCCTAACGAAGCTACCAAGGACGTGTGAATTAAAGATAGATGGACTAAAGGTATTGTTGTGTCATGGAGCACCATGGAGTACGTCTGAATATGTGTATCCGAACGTAGATAATGTTGTGCTAAACAAATACGACGATTACTCTTACGACTTCATATTCTTTGGTCATACACATTACAGAACAGTATTTGATAGAAATGGAATGCAAGTCGTTAACCCGGGGTCAGTTGGACAATCCAGGCAGATGGGAGGATTGGCATACTGGTGTATACTAGATACGGAGCAGAAGAAAGTTGAGTTTATGAATACTCCATATGATACAGATGCACTTGTGAAGGAAGTAATAAATAATGATCCGGTTTTAAGCTATAATCTTAATATTTTAAGTAGATAGACATTACAAAATGAAAAAATTAAAGATACTAGTGACTGGATGTGGAGGTGATATAGGTCAAAGCATTGGAAAAATACTCATCGAAAATGATTCGGTCATAGACTTACACGGTTTTGATATCACTGATAAAAATGCTGCTAAATTCATATTTCCCACTTTTCAGACTGTTCCTAAAGTAACAGATAATGGGTATATCGATTTTATATCTAATTATGTTCGAAATCACGAAATCGACCTAGTGATTCCAATTGCTGAGCCAGAATTACGCTATTACGCCTTGAAAGGATGGAATGAGCAAGACATAGGAACTAAAGTGTTGCTAACTAATGAAAAGTCACTAAGTGTAGGCTTTGATAAAATGAAAACGGCGCGTTTTCTGGCTAGTAATGGCCTTAAACATCCAGTAACAAGCCCCATTGCGAGTAGCGAAAATAGAGTTCAATTACCGGTCATCTTCAAATCTAGAACAGGCTCAGGTAGTCGGTCAATAATACATGTAAAGGATGCTTCGACTTTTGACTTCTATAAGAAGTTATACCAAAAGGAAGATTTTATTATACAGGAATTTATTCCGGCAGACGAAGGAGAGTATACTTGTGGATTGTTTAGATCGTGCAGTGGAGAGATAAGAACTATCATATTCCTTCGAGAACTTACGGGTGGTTACAGTGGATATGGAGAAATTGTTGAATCTGAAAACATTAATAAACTTCTAAAAAATCTTGCGGAGGCATTGGATTTAAGGGGTTCTATCAATGTGCAGATGAGGCTTCGGGATGGGGTTCCACTTGTGTTTGAAATTAATCCTAGGTTTTCGAGTACTGTATATTTTAGGCATATGTTTGGTTTCGAAGATGTTGTTTGGTCCATAGCCGACTTATTTGGGGAACCAATTCCTCCGTACAACCCAAATATTAAAACCTCTAGATTTTATAAAGGTTTCAATGAATATATTGATTAATAATTTGAAAGTGTAGTTAGTATGAATCTTTACGATAAAATCAAATCAAGTCCAGGGGTTTTTATAATAGCGGAATTATCTGCTAACCACAACGGTAGTTTAGAAACGGCGTTAGAAACTGTCAGAGCTGCTAAACGCGCTGGAGCGGATTGTATTAAAATCCAAACTTACACTGCTGATACAATGACAATTGATTCGAATAAGAAAGATTTCATTGTCGGTGGTGGTACCGTCTGGGATGGTAGAACCTTATATGGACTGTATCAAGAGGCCTATACCCCTTGGGAATGGCATAAAGCGATTTTTGATTGTGCCAAAGAGGAGGGATTAATAAGTTTCTCTTCACCCTTTGATAAGTCAGCGGTTGATTTACTTGAGGATCTGGATGTACCGGCATATAAAATTGCCAGCTTTGAAATTACTGATATTCCTCTGATTGAATATGTGGCGTCTAAAGGGAAGCCAGTAATTCTATCTACTGGAATTGCGACGCTAGAGGATATTGAAATTGCCTTAGACGCCTGTCACCGCATGGGCAATCAGAATATAGGCTTACTAAAATGCACATCTAGTTATCCTGCTCCCATTGAAGAAGCAAATATGGCCATGCTACTAGATTTCAAAGAGCGATTTGACGTAGTACCAGGTCTATCAGATCATACTATGGGTAGTACAGTTCCAATTGTAGCAACTGCCTTAGGAGCAAAGATTATAGAAAAGCATTTTATTCTTGATAGGTCAGTCGGGGGTCCTGACGCTTCTTTCTCTATGAATGAGGAAGAGTTTGCCGAAATGGTAAAAGCGGTAAGAGAAGCAGAAAAGTCAGTTGGCAAAGTCAGTTACGAGTTAACGGAAAAGCAGATTAAGGGCAGAACGTTTAGTAGATCCCTTTATGTTGTAAAGGATATCAAAAAGGGAGAAGTGATTACAGAAGAAAATGTGAGGAGTATCAGGCCAGGATTTGGACTTCATCCAAAATTCTTGAACGACTATTTAGGTAAAAAAGCTAAGGAGAGTTATGTTAGAGGAGATAGATTTAAAGGATAACTAGTATTATGCATATTACAATAATTGTTGGAGCACGTCCAAACTTTATAAAAGTAGCTCCAATCATTCATGAAATTAAGAAAAAGAAAGCAGAAGGGATACACATAGATTATTCATTAGTTCATACCGGTCAGCATTACGATAAGAAGATGTCAGGTGATTTTTTTGAGCAGTTGAACATACCGGAGCCAGATGCAAATTTAAGAGCGGGAGGTGGAACACAAGCAGAACAGACTGGAGCAATCATGATTCGATTTGAAGAGCATCTGATGAAGAATCCGACTGATCTAGTATTAGTTGTAGGTGATGTTACTTCTACCATGGCTTGCGCTATTACTGCCCAAAAGCTTCATGTAAAGGTTGCCCACGTTGAAGCAGGTATTCGTTCTAATGATTGGTCGATGCCTGAAGAAATCAATCGTTTGGTTACCGATTCAATCACTAACTACTTCTTTACCACCTCTGAAGTGGCGAACGCAAATCTAAAGGCTTCAGGATACGGTGATAATCAAATCTTCTTTGTAGGAAACTGTATGATAGATACTCTTCTTGCAAACAAAGCAAACTTCATTCAGCCGTCTATATGGGTAGAGCGTGGTCTAAGCGAAAAAGGTTACTTCATTATGACACTTCACCGTCCAGCGAATGTGGATGAGGTATCTAATCTTAAAGAGATTATAAATGAAATAATAAATAGTTCGCAAGATATGCCGCTAGTGTTTCCTGTCCATCCTAGGACTAAGAAGATATTAAATGAGCTAGGGATACAGCACGAGAGACTTCATATGGTGGATCCCATGAGTTATTTAGAGTTCAACTACCTTGTAGAAAGATCATTTGCTGTTATAACAGACTCTGGAGGTATAACAGAGGAGTCAACTGTCATGGGAGTACCTTGTTTAACACTTCGCAATAATACAGAGCGTCCAGAAACAATTACTGTAGGAACCAATGAGCTCATAGGAACAGATCCCAAAAACATTGCTCCAGCCATGGAAATACTTTTTGCAGGAAAGTGGAAGAAGGGTGACATTCCAGAATTGTGGGACGGAAAGACCGCCAACAGAATCATAAACTACTTATTAAATTTGTAATAAAATGTCAATTAGTACACAGTACGTAACGTACAAAGTTAAAGATATGTCATTGGCCGATTGGGGCCGCACGGAAATCAAATTAGCTGAAGCTGAAATGCCAGGACTCATGGCGCTCCGCGAGGAGTTCGGTGCTAGCAAGCCTTTAAAGGGGT
>Ga0233438_10002009_pt1 | contig 21188 bp, 18 predicted proteins | sample SI_123_September_FD_182720 | JGI IMG/M metagenome (GOLD analysis project Ga0233438, IMG submission 182720) | Seawater microbial communities from Saanich Inlet, British Columbia, Canada - SI_123_September2016_10_MG | ecosystem: Environmental > Aquatic > Marine > Inlet | place: Canada: British...
AATTTGGAAATCATAAAGATTTTAAAAAAAAAATAACAAAAAAAACGGCTGCTATTATGGTTGAAACTGTGATGGGAGAAGGAGGAATTAAAGTTATACCCAATTGGTGTTTAAAAGAATTAAGAAAGATTTGTGATAAGAGAAAAATTTTATTAATTTTAGATGAAGTTCAGTGTGGAATTGGAAGGAGTGGAAATTTTTTTGCATTTGAAAATTCTAAAATTAAGCCTGATATTGTCCCAATAGCAAAAGGTATTGGAGGTGGATTTCCGTTAGGTGCAGTTTTAATGAATAAAAAGGTAGCATCAGGAATGACAGCTGGAACTCATGGGTCAACATTTGGTGGCAACCCACTAGCTATGTCTGTTGGAAATGCTGTTTTAGATCAAATATTAAAAAAAGGATTTCTTTCAAATGTTAAAAAATTATCAAAATACTTTTATTCAGAATTAAATAAATTAAGAAAAAAGTTTCCTAAAATAATTAAAGAAGTAAGAGGCGTTGGTTTATTAATCGGATTACAACTTCATGATGATCAAACAAAATTTATACAGAAACTAATGGATAATAAATTATTAACAATTAGAGCGGCTGAAAATGTTATTAGAATATTACCTCCTCTTAATGTTAAAAAAGAAGAGATAGATATAGCAATAAATATTATTAAAAAAGTGTGTTCTACTTATAAATAAATATGAAACATTTCATCAACCTTAAAGATATACCTTCAGCAGACCTTAAAAAAATCATCATTGATGCAAAGAATAGAAAACAAAAAAGAAAAAATTATAACACTCTAGAAGTTGATAAAGATAAACCTTTAAAAGGCAAGTTACTCATTCAAATGTTTGAAAAGGCAAGTTTGAGAACGCGATTAAGTTTTTACCTTGCAATAAAACAACTAGGTGGAGGAACTATAACACTTAGAGCTAATGAATTACACCTAGGAAAAGGTGGCGAAAGTCTAGCAGATACTGCTAAAATCTTATCAACTTATGGGGATGGTTTTATGCTGAGAACTGATAGTGATAAAAAAATAGAAGAATTTAGCAGATACTTAAAGATACCAGTAATAAATGGTTTAAGTCCATCGTCTCATCCAACACAAGTGCTATCAGATATTTTCACAGTTGAAGAGATTAAAAAAAAATCTATTTCCAAATTAAATATTTGCTGGATTGGAGATTCTAATAATGTTCTAAATAGTTTGATTGCTGCTTCAGTTAAATTTTCATTCAACTTAAATATTGGCTGTCCCAAGAATTATGGGCCTAAAAAATTTGTATTAGATTGGGTAAAAAAAAATAAAAGAAAAATTCATATCTTTAATGATGCTAAAAAAGCAGTTAAAAATGCTGATGTAATTTTTTCAGATAAAGTAATTTCATTGAACGATAAAGTTAATAAAAATAAAAAAATTAAAGATTTTAGAAACTTTCAAATCAATTCAAAATTGATGAGTTTTGCTAAAAAAGATACAACTTTTTTACACTGTCTTCCAAGGGGAGAAGAGGTTACAGCAGATGTTTTTTTGGGAAAAAATTCTGAAGTATGGCTGCAGGCTCTAAATAGAGTGCATGTTCAAAAAAGTATTTTATTATATTGTTTTGGTAAATTAAGGTAGCTGTTTAGGGCTATCACTATTTTGATTTAGGTACTTAATAATCGAGGCTCTATCTGCTTCTTTTCTCAAGCCAGCGTAAGACATTTTTGTTCCTTTCAAATATGAGCTAGGTTTAGTTAAAAAACCATTAAGTTCTTCAAAAGTCCAGTCTTTACCATATGAGGCTAAAGTTTTAGAATATTTGTAGTCTTCTACAGCACCTACTTTACTGCCTACTACGTTATAAAGAGCAGGACCAATTTTATTTGGACCACCTTTTTCAATAGAGTGACATGCTGCACATTTTTTAAAAATTTTCTCACCTGAAGTTACATCGCCTAGAGCCATTATAGCGGCAATGTCTACTTTTTGCTCAACTTCAGCAACTTGGGATATTGTGGAAGCTGGTTGTCCTTCAACTTCAACTTGATACCCTGGATTTTCTGGTTTATTTACATGAAAGACACCATCAGCAACTTTTCCTAAACCAATTACAAGAAGCGCAACCATTAAAATAGCAGCAATAATTTTATTAAGCTCGAACGAATCCATATAAATTTTATTATTTTGCAGATATAACATGATAATTAAAAAAATACTTAATTTTTAATTTTTTAATTTTGCGTCTGTTAGACGCACAAATTGGTAAATTTATAATGGCTAAAACATTAATATTAATTCCATCAAGAATGTCAGCAAGTAGATTGCCAGGTAAACCACTTTTAACAATTAATAATTTATCAATAATTTCTCATGTTTTTAAAAAGGCAGAAGAAACAAATATTGGCGAGGTAGTAGTAGCAACCGAAGATCAAGAAATACTCGATGATGTTGAAAAAAATGGTGGTAGAGCTGTTTTGACGAGTAACACTCACAAAACTGGCACAGATAGAATTTTTGAGGCTTACGAAAAGCTTAATATTAAAGACATTGATTTTATATTAAACCTGCAAGGGGATGAACCAAATATCGATAAAAATGATATTATAAATTTAAATAACTTTATGATTAATAGTAATTCTGGAATTGGAACGCTAGCAGCAGAAATTAAAAATGATAAAATGTTAATTGATCAAAATATAGTTAAGGTTATTACAGAAACAAAATTAGAAAAGAATAATTTTCCAATAGCATTAAATTTTACTAGAGATGGTTTTTCAAGAAATGATCAAAATACTTATCATCATATTGGAATCTATTCGTATAAAACAAGTACATTAAAAAAATTTGTTAGTCTGGACCAAACATTAAAAGAAAAAAAAAATAGATTAGAACAGTTAAGAGCATTGGATAATAATCTGAAAATCAATGTTGCTTTGGCAAACTTTTCTCCCATTGGTGTAGATACAAAAGAAGATTATCTAGCTATAAAAAAAATTATGGAATATAAATCCTAAAATGACCAAAATTTATTTTCAAGGAACATTCGGTGCTTATTCACATTTAGCAGCACTAGAAATAGATCCTAAAGCAGAAATAATTCCATGTAAGACATTTGATGAATGTTTTTTAAAAACATCACAAGATAAAAATTCGAGAATGGTAATTCCAGAGTCAAATCGAATTACAGGAAATATTGGAATCGAATATCTTATTTTTAAGTATAGACTTAATATTTATGCGGAACATTTTCAGAAAATTGAACATAATTTATTAGGACAGCCAGATAGCAATTTAAGTGATATCAAAGATGTTTATTCTCACGCTCAAGCTTTATCACAGTGCTCTAAATTTATTAAAAAAAATAATTTAGTTGAACATATTCGTGCTGACACTGCTGGTTCGGCTGAGACAATTTCAAAGACTAAAATTAAAACTGAAGCAGCAATTGCTTCTACTTTAAGTGCTGAAATTTATGATCTAAAAATACTTTCAAAAAATATTGAGAATGAAAAAGGCAATGCTACGAGGTTTTTGGTAATGGGTAATGAAGTTTTACAGCCTGATTTTGGTGATAAGAAATACATAACTTCTTTTCTATTTAAGCTAAAAAGCAAGCCTGCAGCTCTCTATCAATCATTAGGTGGCTTTGCGATAAATGGAGTTAACCTTACAAAACTTCAAAGCTATCCAGAGCAAAATTCCTTTGAGTCATATTTTTTCTTATGTGATTTAGAGGGACACATAGACAATCCAAAAGTACAAAAGTCTTTAGAAGAATTAGGACTTCATTGCCAAGATTTTCACGTACTAGGTGTTTTTGAGGCTGATAAGTTTAGAGAAAAATAACTTAGAAACTTTTCTTGTAGAATAGAAAACATTACTGTTATAATAGTTTTGGAGGCTAGAGGTGGATACTGCTTGAACCCGACCAGATCTTAACGGAAGCAGTCGTAGAGACAGTTATTCAGGTTCTAGTCTCCTTTATATAAAATGAATAAAAATACAAAAGTTTTAGCTTTAAAGTACAGACCTCAGACATTTAATGATCTTATAGGGCAAGATGTTGTTGCGGAAACAATTTCTAACTCTATTAAGGCTAATAAAGTGCCTAATGCCTATCTTTTTACTGGAATTAGAGGAATAGGAAAAACGACAACAGCAAGGATTGTTGCAAAATCTCTAAATTGTTCAAATGGAATAGATAATTTGTGTAAAGAGGAACTTTGTGAAAATTGTAATGCCATTTCTAACTCAAATCATATTGATGTATTGGAAATGGATGCAGCAAGTAAAACAGGGGTGGACGATGTAAGAGACCTTATTGAATTTTCTAGATATGGCCCAACTACTGCTAAATATAAAATATTTATAATTGATGAAGTTCACATGCTTAGCAAACAAGCATTCAATGCATTGTTAAAAACCTTAGAGGAGCCACCAGAATATTTAAAATTTATCTTTGCAACAACAGAAATAAAAAAAATTCCAATTACAGTAGTCTCACGTTGTCAAAGGTTTGATTTATCTAGAATTAAATCTTTAGAGTTGTTTGATTTTATTAAGAAAATTAAAGAAAAAGAAAATGGTAACGCATCAGATGATGCTCTTAAATTAATTGTTAAAATTTCTGAGGGTTCAGTTAGGGATGCGCTATCGTTACTTGATAGGGCTTTACTTACCTTGGATAAAGACAAAGAATTAGATCTTGCAGCAGCACAAAAAATATTTGGTTATTTTGATAAGTCTCAATTAATTGATTTATTTGAATTGATATTTGAAGGTAAAGAAACTGAAGTTCTCAACACTTACAGAGAAATATATAACCAGGGTGTTGAACCAAAAATTTTTATTAATGATTTTTTAGAGCTCTTATATTATTTTAAAAATATTGATTCACTCAATTTGGATGGTAATAATTTTTTATTGAATGATGAAGAGTTTAATAAAATTAAAGATCTTTCAGAAAAAGTTAACAATGAGACCCTAATATTATTTTGGCAATTTACTATTAAAACACTTGAGGAGCTTGATATTGTTTCTAATCAACATTTATCAATGGAAATGTTCTTAATTAGATTAATTCATTTAAAAAGTATTAAACAGGAAAGTGACAAATATAAAGAAGATAGCAAACTATTATCTGAAAGTGAAAACCAAACATCTTTTTCCCCAAAAAAAACAAACGAAGATATCTTTGGAATAAAAGATAAATCTGAAACAATAGGGCAAATGAAAAATATTGTTCAGGAAAAAGATATCAAAGAAAAAGAAAATAATAACATTGAAATAAATACCAGTCTTATAAATTCATTTGATGATCTATTAAAAGCATGCTCTTCTAAAAAAGAGATTAAATTAAAATATGAATTAGAAAAAAATGTTAACCTTGTAAGTTTTGAGAACAAAAGAATTGAAATTTCATTTAATGAAGATTTAGATAAAGATTTTATTAAAGATCTTTCAACAAAACTTTTTGAATGGACCAATGAAAGATGGATTATAAGTCTAAGCAAAACTAAAGGACAGCCATCTAAAAAAGAAGAAGAAATCAATCAAAAAAAAGAACTGATAGAAAGTGTAAAGAACTCCTCAATTTATAAAGATATTTTAAAAAGTTTCCCTGACGCAGAACTTATTGATGTTAAACCTAGAAAAGAAGATTAAAGAATGACTGATTTTACAAAAATTTTAGATAAAGCAAAAGAATTAGAGGCTAAAATGAAAGAGAGCCAAGAAAAAATAAAGAACATTCAGGTAGAAGGAACGTCTGGTTCAAATTCTGTAAAGGTTACTTTAAATGGTGAAAATGAAATGATCAAAATTGACCTTTCAGACGAAATATTAAAGGAAAATAAAATTATAATCGAAGATTTGATAGTGGCTGCCCATAATAATGCAAAATCAGAATTAAAATCTAAGACATCTGAAGAAATTTCTAAGTCTACAAGTGGATTAGGTATTCCTGGTTTTAAATGGCCGCTTTAAGAATATGCAAAATATTAATGAGATAGAAGAGTTAATTAAATTAATTTCTAAACTTCCTGGCTTAGGTCCTAAATCTGCAAAAAGAATTGTATTAAAACTTATTAATAATAGGGATGAACTTGTAAAGCCAATGGCAAACACGTTGGCACAAGTTTATAAAAATGTTATTAGGTGTCAATCTTGTGGTACTTTAAAATCTAATTCATTAGGCTGTAACAATTGTGAAAATTCAAAAGAAAAATATAATAAAATATGTGTAGTTGAAGACATTGCAGATCAATGGTCAATTGAAAATTCAAATATCTATAAAGGCTACTTTCATATTCTTGGTGGCACTATTTCTTCTGCCGGCCAGAGAAAAGAGGATCTTTTGATTAATTCATTAGTAGAAAGAGTTTCAAGAGAAAATATTGAAGAAGTTATACTAGCAACAAGTGCAACAGTAGAAGGTCAAACTACTGCTTATTACATAGAGGATAGTTTAAAAAAAACTTCTACTAAGGTTACAAAACTTGCTCAAGGACTTCCTGTTGGTGGTGAAATAGAAAGTCTCGATGATGGAACTTTATATTCAGCTTTTAAAAACAGAACTGGAATTAAAACTAATTCTGACTAGATTTCTTTATTAATCGATTTAGATGTAATAACGGTTCTGTGTAACCCGAAGGTTGCTCTTTACCTTTAAAGATTAAATCACAAGCTGTCTTAAAAGCAATTGATTGCTCAAAATTTTCAGACATCATTTCGTAGCTTCCTCTTCCGGAGCGAGTATAGGCACCATCATTTTTATTTTGATCATCAACAATTTTTGCCATTTTTTTCATTACTTCCATAACTTGTGATTTTGTACAAATATCGTGATGTATCCAATTAGCTATATGTTGAGAAGAAATTCTTAAAGTGGCTCTATCCTCCATCAAACCAACATTATTAATATCAGGTACCTTTGAACAGCCAACTCCATGATCTATCCATCTGACGACATACCCTAAAAGAGTTTGTGCAGAATTGGAAATTTCGGAGTTAATTTCTTCCATTGACCAGTTTGGTCTGTCTGCTACAGGAATTGTTAACAAATCATCCAGTTTTGCAGATTCTCTTTTTTGAATTTCTTTCTGTTTCTCAAAAATATTTATTTCATGATAATGAAGAGCATGAAGAGCTGCCGCTGTAGGTGAGGGAACCCAAGCACAATTTGCACCAGCATTTAGATGCCCAGTTTTTTGTTCCATCATCTCTTTCATTTTGTCCGGCATAGCCCACATTCCTTTGCCAATTTGAGCCTTACCAGAAAGACCACATTGAAGACCTATGTCTACATTGTTATTTTCATATGCCCCAATCCATTTAGAAGATTTCATATCTCCTTTTTTAATCATAGGACCAGCTTCCATTGAAGTATGCATTTCATCACCAGTACGATCTAAAAAACCAGTATTAATAAAAAATACTCTATTTTGAAGTGTTCTAATACACTCTTTTAAATTAGATGAGGTTCTTCTCTCTTCATCCATAATTCCAATTTTACAAGTGTATTTTTCCAATCCTAAAACTTCTTCAACTTTAGTAAAAATTAAATCAGTAAATGAGGTTTCATCAGGACCATGCATTTTTGGTTTAACAATATAAATAGAACCAGTTCTAGAATTACCTTTTTTTTTAATATCATGAAGGCAAGCTGCTGAAGTTATAAAGGCATCCATAATACCTTCTGGTATTTCAGAACCATCTTTTAAAGTGATTGCTGAGTTAGTCATAAGGTGTCCAACATTCCTTACCAATAATAAACTTCTTCCATGTAGCTTTAATCCTTTTCCATCTTTAGAAATATAACTTCTGTCGGGATTTAATTTACGCTCATAAGTCTTTCCATTTTTTTCAAAAGTTGATTTCAAATCACCTTTCATAAGTCCAAGCCAATTACGATAACAAATAACTTTGTCATCAGCATCTACTGCAGCAACACTATCTTCATTATCACAAATAGTTGAAACTGCAGCTTCAACAATAATATCACTAATTTTAGCAGGATCTTGTTGAGCACTAAAAGCATTTGGGTCTATAATTATTTCTATATGAAGATTATTATTTTTTAAAATTATTGCTGATGGATCATTGGCCTCTCCTCTATGACCAATATATTTATCTTTATTTTTTAAAGATGATTTATTACTATCTTTTAATACTGTTAAAGAGCCATTATCAATTTTAAAGCCTGTAATATTATGCCATTCAAAATTTTCTAGAGGAAAATATTTTTCTAAAAAGTCTCTTCCATATTTTATAACCATTTCTCCTCTTAAAGGATCGTATCTTTGAGTGGCACTATCCTCAGATTGCTCGATTACATCTGTACCATACAAACTGTCATATAAACTCATCCATCTAGCATTAGCGGCATTCAGTGCATACCTTTCATTCATGATTGGAACTACTAATTGAGGTCCAGCAATACTAGTTATTTCTTCATCAACATTATTTGTTTTGATCTTAAAATCAGGGCCCACTTCTTTTAAATAATCAATTTCTTTTAAAAATTTTTTATACTCCTCTAGATTGATTTCATTACCTTTATTAGCAATATGCCAATCGTCTATTTTTTTTTGTAAATCTTCTCTTATTTTTAATAGCTCTTTATTTTTTGGGGCTAGCTCATGAACTACTTGGTCGAAGCCTTCCCAGAATTTTTCAGAAGAAATATTTGTATCTTTAAGCAACTCTTCATTAACGAAGTTAAGCAATTTATTAGAAACTGATAGATTGTGTATTTTTGTATATTGTTCTTTCATAGCACCCATTTTACCCCATCTGTATTTTTGCCTGAGAGTTTTGCTCCATCGGCGAGATAAATCTCTTTCCAGAGTGTTATGTTTGTTATCGGTCCATTTGCCTGAGAGTTTCCGGGGTGGTTGCTCCTTCGGCGCTATTATTTAATAGTCTCTCCCGATATCAATTAAGAGTACCTTTTAATAGAATTATGTCAAATATAAATTATTTAAAACATTTTATTGCCTTTTTTCTTAATTAATTAATAATTAAACAATCATATGAAAAATTATTTAAATTTTGAAACAGATATTAAAAATTTAGAGATAGAAATAGACAAACTTAAAGACCCTTATAATCAAGATGGTCTTTCGGAAGTAGATACCAAAAAAATATCTGAGTCTCAAAAAGAGATAGATAATAAGCTACAAGAGATTTACTCTAACTTAGACCCCTGGCAAACTACTCTAGTTGCAAGACATGAAGACAGACCTAAAGCAAAATTTTTTATCGATAATTTATTTGAGGATTTTATCCCACTGTCAGGTGATAGATATTATGGAGAAGACAAATCCGTATTAGCAGGATTTGCAAAATTTGATGAAAAATCTGTCTTAGTTATTGGTCAAGAAAAAGGGGACAGCCTTGAAAGTAGAATTGAAAGAAATTTTGGAATGATGAGACCTGAAGGTTACAGAAAAACAATTAGATTAATGAAATTAGCAAATAAATTTAACATTCCGATAATTTCTTTTATAGACACACCCGGAGCTTACCCTGGTGTAGGAGCGGAAGAAAGAGGTCAAGCAGAGGCAATTGCAAAATCAATTGAGTGCTGCATGTCTTTAAACGTCCCAACTCTTGCAATTGTTATTGGAGAAGGTGGATCAGGAGGGGCAATAGCACTTGCTTCATCTAACAAGGTAATCATGTTAGAAAATGCAATTTACTCAGTAATATCTCCAGAGGGCTGTGCCACCATTTTATGGAGAGACCCTAAAAGAACTTTAGAAGCAGCAAAAGCTATGAAATTGTCTTCAAAAGACCTTTTAGAACTAAAAGTAATTGATGAAATTATTCCAGAGCCAATTGGTGGTGCCCACAGAGATAGAGACCTAATATTAGATAACGTAAGAAAATCGATTGAAAAAAATTTGAATGAATTTTTTAACATGAGTGGAGAAGAAATTTTTAATCATAGAAAAAATAAATTTTTAACTATTGGAAGATCTAAAGGTTTCGTAAATCAAATAGACGATCTAAGTACACTCAGCATGAAAGAAAGTAAGGTTAATTTATTTATTAAAAACTTCTTTAAATCAAAGTTAAATTTAGCAGTTTTATTTGGAGTAATAGTTTTATTGGGCTATTTTATATTTTCTTTATAAGGCCCCACAACAGTTTTTAAACTTTTTACCTGTAGCTTCACATTTCTCATTTCTTGAAATTTTTTCATTTTTTCTTTTTATTAGTAAACATTTTGGATCGTTAGATGTTTCTTTTTTTAATGGTCTTGAAATACTTTCACTAGGTTCTTGAACTATTTTTAAATTTATTAAAATTGTAACAAAATCCATTTTCAATTTATTCAATAAGTTTTCGAAAAGAAAAAAGGCTTCTTTTTTATACTCAACTAATGGATCTCTTTGACCATAAGATCTTAGGCCAATAACTTGTCTTAGTTGTTCAAGATATTGAATATGTGACTTCCAGTTTAAATCTATACACTGAAGAAAAATTCTTTTTTCAACTTCTTTTGCTTTTTCTTCATCCAACATTTTAATTCTTTCATTTCTTGCTTCTAAAAATTTAGAATTAATTTTATTTTTGAACTCTTCATCTTTTAATTCAGTAACATTTTTAAATTCATTATCATCAACACTTTTTCCTAGTAAAGTTTTTAACTGATTGTTAAATTCATTATTTTTAGTTGTTGATAGTTTCTGTGTTTTTAAGGTGATTAGATGACTAATAATTTCAGATAAGAATTCATCTGAATAATCAAAAACTTTTTCACTATTCATCACGCCATTTCTTTGAGAGAATATTACATGTCTTTGATCATTTAACACGTCATCAAATTTTAATAAATTTTTTCTTATATCAAAATTTCTAGCCTCAACTTTTTGTTGCGCCCTCTCAAGTGCTTTATTAATCCAAGGGTGATCAATACTTTCTCCATCTTTTAAGCCTAATTTTTGAAGAATATTATTCATAGATTCTGAACCAAAAATTCTCATTAAGTCATCTTCTAAACTAACATAAAAAATTGAACTTCCTTCATCACCCTGTCTACCAGCTCTTCCTCTGGCTTGGTTATCAACTCTTCTAGATTCCATTCTTTCTGTACCAATAACAAATAGTCCACCGAGTGATTTTATTTTATTTTTATTTTCTAAAAGTTCATCATCAGGTTGACTTCCTTTTTTTCCACCTAACTGGATATCAACACCTCTACCCGAGATACTTGTTGTGATTATAACTGAATTCATTTTTCCAGCATTTGCAATGATTTCAGCTTCATTTTCATGATTTTTTGCATTTAAAACTACATGTTTAATTTTTTCATCATTAAGTAATTTTGAATAAATTTCTGATTTATTAATGCTAGAAGTGAAAACCAATATAGGCTGACCTTGCTGGTGACACTCTAGAACTTTTTCAATGATGGCTTTATTTTTTTCTTCTTCAGTTCTAAAAATTTGATCATTCCAATCTTTTCTAATCATTTCTTTATTCGTAGGAATGATAACCACAATTAAATTATATATTTCATAAAACTCCTGAGATTCAGTTGCTGCAGTTCCAGTACATCCTGAAATTTTATTATAGAGCTTGAAGTAATTTTGATAAGTTATTGATGCTAGAGTTTGATTTTCAGCTTGAACATCTATTCTTTCTTTGGCTTCAAGTGCTTGGTGTAAGCCATCTCCAAATCTTCTTCCCTCTAATATTCTACCAGTAAGTTCGTCAATAATTTTTAATGTTCCATCTTTAACAATATAATCCTTTCCTTTTTCAAATAGATGATGAGCTCTTAAAGATTGATTTACATGATGAACTAAACTTAAGTTTTCAGGGTCATAAAAGTTATTATTTTTTAGAATTCCAGCATCAGAGAATATTTTTTCTACATTATTTATTCCCTCATTGGTAAGCAATATATTTTTATCTTTTTCATCAATCTCATAATGTTCTGGTAATAATCTTTTTATAAGTTTGTCAATCGCAAGATATTGTTCTGTTTTGTCTTCAGCAGCTCCCGATATTACAAGTGGCGTTCTAGCCTCATCAATTAAACAAGAATCTATTTCATCCACAATAGTATAAACATGTCCTCTTTGAACCATTTGTTCTTTTGAAAATTTCATATTATCTCTAAGATAATCAAACCCTAATTCACTATTAGTTGCATATGTAATATCAAAATTATAATTTTTTTTTCTTTCAAGATCATCTTGGTCATTATTTATAAAACCAAAAGTTAATCCTAAAAATTTATATATCTCCCCCATTTCTTGCGAGTCTCTTTTTGCAAGATAGTCATTTACAGTAACTATATGCACCCCTTCTTCTGTCAGAGCATTTAAATAAGCAGCTAGACTTATTGTTAAAGTTTTACCTTCACCAGTTCTCATTTCTGCAATTTTGCCCTCGTGAAGCACAACACCTCCAAGTATTTGAACATCATGATGTCTCTCATTTCTTGTTCTCTTAGAAGCCTCTCTCACAAGTGCAAAAGCTTCAGGCAATAGGGTGTCTAAATTTTCACCATTTTTAAGTCTATCTTTCAATTCTGTAGTTTTTTTAGGAAAGTCTTCGTCACTAAGGTTTTTAACAGAAGCTTCTAAGGAGTTAACTTTTACAACTATTTTGTTAATTCTATCGAGCTCTTTTTGATTGCTAGATTTAATAAACTTTGTGATAAAATTTAAGGGATTAAGCATTTAATTTTCTGGTATATAATTAATTATAACTTTTAATATAAGTATTAAATAAATATTTTAAACACATGCCAATAAACGTTAAAAACTTTATAAACTCACTAAATTTAAAGTCAAAAAATAGTGACTTTCAAGATTTAGAACATCTAGATGGAGTTTCAATATCCACAGTTTGTGCAAATTTATACAGCAAACCCAGGGATGATTTGGTTATGTTTTATTTTAGAGACGGGGCAAACTATGCATCTGTTTATACACAATCAAAAATAGTTTCAGAGAACATTAAGTGGAATTTAAATATTAAAAGTAAAAAAATAAGCTCTCTAATTATTAATACTAGAAATGCTAATGCATTTACAGGATCAGATGGTTACAAAGGTTTAAAAGAAATAGCAGAAGAAGCAGCATTACAATTAACAAAAAAACAAACTGAAGACGAAGATTTTCCAAAGAAGATATCATCAAATCAAGTACTTTTTGGATGCACAGGGACAATTGGAGAAAAATATCCAACTGAAAAAATTAAAAAGAACATTCCAGAATTAATCAAAAAAATTAAATATACACAAAATAAATTTACCTGGATGAAAGCTGCATTAGGCATAATGACAACAGACCTACAGCCAAAAATTTCTATGGAGGAATGCAAAATAGGAAATAAAAATGTTAAGATTTATGGGATTGCCAAAGGATCAGGAATGATTTTTCCAAACATGGCGACCACATTAGGTTATGTTTTTACAGATGCAGATCTTTCAAACGATATTTTAAACAAACTATTAAAGAAAAATATTAATACAACTTTTAATGCAATTAGTTGCGATGGTGACACTAGTACTAATGATATGGTTTCTATTTTTTCAACAGGAAAAGTAAAAAACTCAATCATTAATAATATTAATGATAAAAAGATATTTAGTTTTGATAAAGCCCTACATTCAGTATTATTAAATTTGTCAAAAAGAGTGGTTAAGGATGGTGAAGGAGCTACTAAATTTATTACAATCAATATAGTTAAATCAAAAAGTGAGAAAGAAGCAAGAGTAATAGCTTTTTCTATTGCGAATTCAAATCTTGTTAAAACAGCCATCGCAGGAGAAGATCCAAATTGGGGTAGAATAATAATGGCCATAGGAAAATCTGGAGTGAAAATAGATTTAAAAAAATTAGCAATAAACTTTGGTGGTATTAAGATTATAGAAAAAGGACAAATTTTTAAATATTACAAAGAAAATGAAGTGGCTAACTATATGAAAAGTCAATCAATAGATATTTCAGTAAATTTAAATATGGGATCAAAAAGTTTTACTGCTTACACAATGGATTTAACAAAAAAATATATTGAGATTAATGCTGATTATAGAAGCTAATTTGATATTGAATTAACTTTATTAATTATTAACTATAAACCATGATCAAATACAAGCTCATATGTAAAGATTGTGAAACTACTTTTGATAGTTGGTTTTCATCGTCTAAGGAATATGAAAAACTTAAAAAGAAAAAATTCTTAAATTGTCATTTTTGTAATTCTTTAAATGTTGGAAAGGGCTTGATGTCTCCTAATGTGAGTACTTCAAAAAATATTTTAACAGACATTGATTCATCCAGTGAAAAATATAAAGAAATAAAAAAAACAATTTATAAATATCAAGAATTTATAAAAAAAAATTTTGAATATGTGGGAGAAAATTTTGCTTATGAGGCAAGGTCTCTACATTATAAAGACAAAAAAAAAGCCAAAGGTATTTATGGTACCGCAACAAAAAAAGATCTTAACGAATTAAAGGAAGAGGGTATAAAAGCAGAAATACTGCCTTGGATAAAAGATACTACGAACTAATTTTTTATAAATTTTGTAATATAATTAACAGAAGTATCATTTGTTACTTTCCAGCTATTATCTAATATATTAAAATTCATTCCATCTAATTTTTTAAGAGATAGATTGTTTTTTTTACTTATATCTATTAGCTCACTAGGTTTAACAAATTTTTCCCAATCATGTGTTCCAATTGGAAGCCATTTTAAAATATATTCAGCACCCACTATTGCAAATACATAAGATTTTAATGTTTTGTTAAGGGTTGCGATAAACATTATTCCATTTTTTTTCAATAATTTTGAACTTTCTTTAATAAAAAAGTCTATATCATTAACATGTTCAACTATTTCCATGTTCAAAATTACATCAAATTTTTTTTTATCTTTTAACATCTCTGGAGATGCAACTTTATAGTCAATCTTAAGTTTATTTTTTTTTGCATGAAATTTTGCAACTTCAATATTTTTCTTTGATGCATCAATGCCAACAACACTTGCTCCTAGTCTGCACATTGGTTCAGATAATAACCCTCCACCACAACCAATATCAAGTAATTTAATATTTTTTAACGGCTTATCAGATGATCTAATTTTAAAATCTTTGATAATATTTTCTTTTATATATCTAATTCTTATTGGATTAAAATTATGCAATGGTTTGAATTTACCATTAGGATCCCACCATTCTTCAGCAATTTTGGAAAATTTCTCAATTTCTTTTTTATTTATTGAATTCATAATAGATAACTTGTGGACATAACAATTAAGATGTATTTTATCAAATATAAATTACAAAATTATCAATGAAAACTGTTGTATTAAAGTTCGGTGGAACCTCCGTTGGAAGTATAGATAGAATAAAGAGCGTAGCAAAAATTATTTCCTCTTACAAAAAGAAGAAAATGGGTGTCATTGTGGTTTCATCTGCAATGAGTGGCACAACCAATGAATTAATAAAAAAAACAAAAGAATTAAGTAATACCTTTGATGCAGCAGAATATGATGTTTTGTTAGCAACAGGAGAGCAAGCAACTTGTGCATTAATTGCTGGTAGATTAAAACACCTTGGTTTTAAAGCTAGATCATGGATGTCTTGGCAGCTACCAATTATTACAGAAGGACCTTATAGCTCTTCAAGAATTAGCAAAATCAATAAAGGAAAAATACTTAGTTTCATGAAATCAGGTGGAATACCTATCATAACTGGTTTTCAAGGCATTAACTTAGAAAATAGACTTACAACACTGGGCAGAGGTGGAACTGATGCATCAGCAATAATGCTTGCAAAATTTTTTAATACTGATGCGTGTGATATCTACACTGATGTAGATGGTGTTTATACTACAGATCCAAGAAATCATTCTAAAGCCAAGAAAATTCATAAAATTTCCTACGATGAAATGTTAGAGATGGCATCATTAGGCGCAAAGGTTATGCAACCTACATCTGTGCAAGATGCAAAACTAAATAATATTAATTTTTCAGTTAAATCTTCATTTCAAAAAAAGAAAGGCACATTAATAACTGGTACAAAAAAAACCTTCAGTAATCAAATAATAACTGGAATTACTTCTACAAAAAATGATTCTAAAGTTACGATTGTAGGTGTTAAGGACAGACCAGGAGTAGCAGCTGCTGTTTTTAAACCATTATCACTTAATCAAATTAATGTTGATATGGTAGTTCAAAATATTTCTTTAAATGGAAAAGAAACAGACTTAACTTTTACAATTAAATCTGAGGATGTAAAAAAAACAGAAAAAATAATTAAACAAAATAAAAGAATTTCATTTAGAAAACTTACGTATGACAATAATGTTTCAAAAGTATCTATTATTGGTGTGGGTATGATTACAACACCAGGAATTACCTATAGAATGTTCCAAGCTTTGGCTTCAAAAAAGATTAACATAATGGTTATTTCAACTTCTGAAATTAAAATTTCAGTTTTAATTTCAAATAAACAGATAAAAAAAGCAGTAGCAGTGCTTCACAAAGAATTTAAGTTAGATTAACTTATGAGCTTAAGACCATTTAGAGACATTCATAGAAAAAAAACAAAAGTAATAAATGTTGGTGATGTAAAAATAGGTGGTGACAATCCTATTTCTGTTCAATCAATGACCAATACCTTAACAACCGATATTCAGGCCACAATAAAACAAATTAATGATATTCATGAAGAGGGTGCAGATTTGGTTAGAGTTTCTTGCCCAGATGAAGAGTCTTCATTAGCTCTTAAAGAAATTACAAAACATGTATCTGTTCCAATAATTGCTGATATTCATTTTCATTATAAAAGAGCAATAGAAGCAGCTGAAAATGGAGCAAAATGTTTAAGAATTAATCCAGGAAATATTGGTGATAAATTAAAAATACACGATGTACTTAGTGCTGCTAAAAATAATGATTGTTCTATTAGAATAGGTGTTAACGCTGGCTCTCTTGAAAAAGATATTTTAGAAAAATATAAAGAGCCATGCCCAGAAGCTTTAGTTGAAAGCGCACAAAGGAATATTAAGATTTTAGAAGATCAAGATTTTTTTAATTTTAAGATAAGTGTAAAATCTTCAGATATATTTTTATCTATTGCAGCGTATCGTCAACTATCAAAAGTTACAGATTATCCATTACACCTAGGGATCACAGAAGCTGGAGGTTTTGTATCGGGTAGTGTTAAGTCATCAATAGGTCTTGGCTCACTTTTAATGGATGGAATAGGTGATACTATAAGAATTTCTTTGTCTGATGATCCTGTTAAAGAAATTAAAATTGGTAATGAAATATTAAAGTCACTTAATTTAAGAAATAGAGGTGTAAAAATTATATCTTGTCCATCATGTGCAAGACAAGCATTCCAAGTAATTGATACGGTAAAAATATTAGAAGATAAACTTTCTCACATCAAAACCCCTTTAACATTATCGATTATTGGCTGTGTAGTTAATGGACCTGGAGAAGCAGCGATGACAGATATAGGAATTACTGGAGGCGGTAAGGGTAATAATATGCTTTATTTATCTGGCATTCAAAGTGAAAAAGTTTTATCAGAAGATATAATATCAAGAGTTGTAAGTGAAGTTGAAAAAAAAGCTGCTGAACTTGATAAAAAATTATAAATACAATGATACCTCTAAAAACTATTGAAGATTTAATATCTAAGCATTCTGTTTTAGAGAAAGAATTATCATCAGGTGAAGTGGATAAAAAACTTTTTGCTGAAAAATCAAAAGAATACTCGGATTTAAATGAGGTAATTGATGATGCTAGAAAATATTTTTCTTATGAGGGAGAAAAAAAAGATCTAGAAAAAATATTAAGCGATTCTAGTAGTGATAATGAGTTTAAAGAAATGGCTGAAGTAGAATTAAAAGATTTAAAATTAGAAAACGAAACTATAGAAAAAAAATTAAAACTATTTTTATTACCAAAAGATGAAGCAGATAAAAAAAATGCAATTATAGAAATTAGAGCAGGCACAGGAGGATTGGAGGCAAGTTTATTTGCTGCGGATCTCTTTAAGATGTATGAAAAAGTTAGTCATCAAAAAAAATGGGAATTAGAATTAATAAGTATGTCTCAGAGTGAGGCGGGGGGGCTGAAAGAAGTTATCGCATCAATTAGGGGAAAAAATATTTATTCAACATTAAAGTATGAAAGTGGAGTTCATCGTGTTCAAAGAGTTCCAGATACAGAAACTCAAGGGAGAGTTCACACTTCTGCTGCAACAGTGGCCGTACTACCAGAAGCAGAAGAGGTTGATATAAAAATAAATGATTCAGACTTAAGAATTGATGTATTTAGAGCTGGTGGCCCAGGTGGGCAATCTGTTAATACAACTGATAGTGCCGTGAGAATTACTCATATTCCAACTGGATTATCTGTATCTCAACAAGATCAAAAATCACAACACAAAAATAAAGCAAAAGGGATGTTAATTTTAAGATCAAGACTTTATGAATTAGAAAGATCAAGAATAGAGGGCGAAAGATCAGAGGATAGAAAAAGCAAAATAGGAACTGGAGACCGCTCTGAAAGAATTAGAACATATAATTTTCCACAAGGAAGAGTAACAGACCACCGTATTAATCTAACCCTACACAAACTTGAAGCTTTTTTAGAAGGCGAAGCCTTTGATGAAATGGTAGAAAGCTTAACGCTACAAGCACAAGAAGAAAAATTGAGCAATCTTAATTAAAATGAATATAGAAAATATTCTGAATGAAGGAATCAGCATCCTACAAAAAAATAAAATAGCCAATCCTCAACTTGATAGCGAGATATTATTATCCAACTCGATTAAAAGAGATAAAAAGCATATTATTTTAAATCCTAAAGAAGTTTTGAACTCAGAGCAATTAGGAAAATTTAAAAATTTAATTGAAAGAAGAAAAAAAGGTGAACCAATTGCTTATTTAATAAATAAAAAAGAGTTTTGGAAAGATGAATTTTTTGTCAATAAAGATGTGCTAATTCCAAGACCTGATAGTGAACTAATAATAGAACAGGTTTTAAAAATTTATTCAAAAGATGATCAACTACAAATTCTCGATATTGGAACTGGATCTGGATGCATTCTTTTATCTATATTAAAAGAGAGATCTAATTTTTATGGAACTGGAATAGATATTTCTAAAAAAAGTATAAATGTAAGTAAATTTAACGCAAAACAACTAAACTTAACTAATCGAGTAAAGTTTTTTCACTCAAGTGTTGACAATTTTAATAATGGCAAATATGATATCATTGTTTCAAACCCTCCATATATTGAACAGTTAAGTTTAAAATATTTGGAAAAAGATGTAGTTAATTTTGAGCCAAAGTTAGCTTTAAGTGGTGGGTTTGATGGTTTTTCAAAAATCAGAAAAGTAATCAATAAGACAAGTAATCTGATTAAGAAAAATGGTAAATTTATTTTAGAGATTGGTTTTAATCAAAAAAATAAAGTTATAAAAATATTAAAAGAAGAAGGTTTTTACGTTAACAAAGCCATAAAAGATTATGGCAACAATGATCGCTGTATAATCAGCACTAAAATTTAAATTGAAAAAATATTATGGTAACATTTAGAAGTAATAATAGTAATAATAATAGAAGACCTCCATTTAGAAGCAATAATAATAGAAGACCTCCATTTAGAAGCAATAATGAAGGGTCAAAATTTTCTAACAATGATAATTTTCAAAGAAAAGTTCCAGGTAGAAATAATCATAATGCAGTTAAACTTATTGAAAAATACAATGATTTAGCGAGAGAAGCTTTAGCTAATGAAGATAAAATTTTATCTGAAAATTATTTTCAACATGCGGATCACTTTACAAGAGTTCAAAACGAGCAAGAAAGCCTTAGAATGGCTAGAGTAAATTCATCTGCAACTGCAACTATTAAGCCAGTGGATTCAGACAAAAAGGTTGAAGAAACTATTAAAACCGAAGCTGAAACGGTTAAAAAAGAAGTGACCGAACCTGAAGTTAAAAAAGTTGTAAAAAGTGTAGATAAAAAAGTGGTTGAAAAGAAAGTCGCTGCTAGTTAATTTTATCCAATAATTAATTCTGATTTTAAAACATCTAATTTAATTTTTTCTACCTCAAATATTTCTCTTTCTTTTCCTTTAAGAGTTTTGCCAGAAGGCAACTTTAATTTTTGAGAGTTAACTTTTTTTCCATTTACAACCACCTCATAATGTAGATGTGGACCTGTAGATTTTCCAGTAGACCCAACATAACCAATTATCTGACCCTGTTTTACTCTTATTCCCTCTTTTATTCCTCTAGCAAAATTTTTCATATGAGCATAAATAGTTTCATAAGTTGAATTATGTTTTATTTTAATACAATTTCCACCACCACCACACCATCTTGCTCTAGTTATCAGTCCACTTCCAGATGCCATAATAGGAGTGCCCATTGGGGCTGCAAAGTCAGTTCCTCTATGCATTTTATTAAAACCATCTATAGGATGTTTTCTCATTCCAAATGCAGAAGAAAGTCTTGCACCATTAATAGGAGTTTTCATCAATGCTTTTTCAACACTCTTACCATTTTCATCATAGTGTCCTTCACTTCCTTTTTTTTCAAAATAATATAATGCATTATTTTTTCCACTTAGCTTTAGATCTGCAAAAATTATATTACCAGTCTCAAATATTTTACCATCATCATCTTCAAACACTTCATACATGATTTGAAAATTATCATTTTTCCTAATATCTCTTTGAAAATCAACTTGGAATCCATAAATTCTTGCAAACTCAATAATCACATTTGGTTGAACGTTCAAATCAATAGCTGTTTTATATAAACTTTGTGTAATTTTTCCTTCTTTAAAAATAATTTTTTTATTTAAATTTGTAATAATTATTTTTTTTTCAAAAAGGTTATTATCTAGATTTCTTGTTAATTGAATTTTTTCTGTTCTAGAAACCGGAAATAAAAAAGAAGTAATTTTTTTATTATTTGATTGATCAATAGTAATTTTTATTTCAAGATTTGGCTGAAGATTATTTATATTATAATCTGAATTTAATTTTTTTTTGATCTGATTAATTTCTTCATTAGGTATTGAATAATTATTTAAAATTTTATCAAAGGTTTCACCACTAGAAATTTTATGATCAATATTTTTATATCTTGGAACTAGATTGTCAAAAATTTGGTTAATACTTTTTTGGAAATAAATATTAT
>Ga0233438_10002015_pt1 | contig 21158 bp, 23 predicted proteins | sample SI_123_September_FD_182720 | JGI IMG/M metagenome (GOLD analysis project Ga0233438, IMG submission 182720) | Seawater microbial communities from Saanich Inlet, British Columbia, Canada - SI_123_September2016_10_MG | ecosystem: Environmental > Aquatic > Marine > Inlet | place: Canada: British...
TAAAAAAATAACCCTTACAGAAATGTAGGGGTTTTTTATTTGATTTTTTTTAAAGAATATAATTATCATCATTGCAACTACCTATAAATAGGGAGGTGGAAATTTCATTATTTCGAGGGATTGACAGGCACTAATTATTAGTAGTTCTTTGTACAAGAAATAACTAAAAAAATATTATGAAAAAACTATTGCTATTATTATCGCTAACTATTTTATTATTTTCTTGTAAAGGAGATGAAGACGAAGACTGTAATTGTGGTCGTATTTTATCTGACAATGTAGAAGATTACTCTGTTGTTATAAGGAGTGATTGTAGTGGGAACGAAAAGAGATTTACTTTAGCTCCAGGAGACTGGATTAACGCTTTTGTTGGTTCAGATTATTGTATTACAAACTCCGAAGGTTGGTAAGGTGTCGAAAATAAATTTATTATAACACTTATATTTTATAGGTGTTATTTTTTTAAACTAAAAAAATTAAACATTTATCAAATTAAAAAAACTATGAAAAAAATATTTTTAGCTTTAATTATTGGATGTGTCATTTTACCATCTAACACAAAAGCACAGAATGATGGTGCAGCTGCTGCAGCTGTCATAGGAGGTGTATTAGCAATTGGTTCAAGTATTGGTGCCATTGAACAGTTTAAAGAAAGGTTAGAACACAAAGCTGTTGAAGAGATTTTGACCAACCATAATATGACAAACTTTAGAATCAAAACAAGTACTCTAGATGGTATTTCAATAAAAGATGTTTCCTCAATGGGTGTTGTTACCTATGTAGTTGATAATTTTGACGATAATAAAAAATATATTCTATTTTCTTTTTCAAACTCAGGATGGGTTGATGATAATGGTGTTTTTTCTTCAGTAAAATGGAAATTATTTGACACAACGGAATGGAATAATCTAATGAAAGTATATATAGAAACGGCTTCAAGAAAAAAAATATCAATTGATGATGTTGGATTATATAAAATAGACCAAAAAGGAGTCAAAAAAGGGAAAGAATATGTGGTGTTTTTTAAAAAACTTGATGGTGACACATACTTGACACACGATTATTCGGATGAGTTTAAAATTGTATTTAACGAGGGAAGGATGGGATTATATGTGAAGCAAACTGAAGGCAAAAATACAGAATACTCTAATTTACGAGGAATTCTTGTGCAAATAAGGAAAAAGGCAATTATGAGAGCACACGCACATATAAACTTCCAATAATTTGGTCTCTAAATAAAAAGGATATTGCTAATGCAGCAAGAATTCCTGAATCTTACGGAACTGAAATAAGTAAAGGAGTCAAATTGGCAAAGTATGTAAACTAAAAATAGAAAACCTTTAAATCTAGATGCGCAACTATATATAGATCTTTCTGATAAAATTACCCCTACTTTTGTTATTGGTTACCCAGTAAAGAAATTAAGTAATGACACATAGAAGTAAGCACTGTAAAGTCTGTAAAATAGATTTTTCTACCCTATACAGGGTGCAATACAAACACCCCAAAGAATGGGTGTTTGTATGTAAAGAGTGCTTAGTATCTCTTAAAAAAGACAACCCAACCTACAAATACGGAGGTACCTGGAAGAAATAAAGACTAACTTTGATTTAGTTCACTCAAATCTTACCCAAAATAGTTCGATTTTACTCCATTTGGCTCCTCATTAATTGCATATAAGAATTAATTAACCTAACTTTAGGATACTAATTCTTATGCCATTACAATGAAAAATTTAATTTTCCTTTCTATATTTTCAGCAGTACCTTTTCTATGTTTTTCGCAAGATGCTGACTTTACCAAGTACAATAATCAAATTAATGATGTTAAAAAAGAGGTACAGTATTTTGAAATTGAAAAAATTAATGATCAATTCTATATGCTTGTTGGAGGTGGTGGTAATGTAGGCGTTTTTGTTAGTGATAATGATGTTGTTTTAATTGATAATAAATATGAAATTATTGAAGATATCCTGATGTCTTCATTAAAAAAAATTACTGATAAGCCAATTAAATATATCATTAACACACACTTTCATCACGATCATTCAGACGGTAATAAAGCCTTTGGAAAGCAAGGTATTCCCATAATATCGCATCAAAACGCAAAGAAAAGGATGATGGAAGATACAGAACTTTATGGAGGCATATACGACTTTATTAAAGATTTTGTTCAACCAAAATATGATAAAAGCTCATTACCAGTAGTCACTTATAAGAGTAAAATGAACATAAGTCTAGGAGGCGAAGAAATAGAATTGTATAATTTTGGAAACGCTCATACAGATGGAGATAGTGTGATTTTATTTAAAAACAATAATATTATCCATACTGGAGATGCATTTGTAAGGTATGGGTACCCTTATGTTGATTTAAATAATGGAGGGTCTATTAAGGGCTTAATTGATCTTTTGGGTGCATTGGAAGCATTATGCGATGATAATACTATTATTATGCCAGGCCATGGTAGCTTGAGCAAAAAACAGGATGTAATTAGTTTAAAAAATTCATTAACAGATTTATACAACAAAACTATAATTGGACTGAAAAATGGATTGTCTTATAATGAAATTTCAGATTCAATAGAAGAAACTCTTAACGGAGCCGAGATCGTTAAACTCAACTATATCAAATCTATAGAATTAGAAACGTCTAGAGATTGAACGTATCATATTTCTAAATTTTAAACTGTAGGCATATCCTTTAAAAAACAACCCAACCTACAAATACGGAGGTATAAAAATATCTACATAGTCAACCTCTTTTTAACTCATCGTTTTTTTATATATTAGTGGCCCTAAACAACTAAATATGAAAAAAATACTTTTATTATTACTAGTGGCAGTGTATTCTTGCCAAAGCCCAAACGGAACGGTAACTACCAATGATGAACGATCTGAAATTATTAAAACCCTTTTTAAAAATGTAAGTGAAGAAAATATAGACTACCTAAAAGAGGTATTCTCTGATGACATGACGTTTGTAGACGCTAGAAACAATACCAAAGACAAAGTAGGTTTTATTGCTGGTGTTGAAGGACTTTTTGAGATGTTTGATGAGATTAGCTTTGAAGATGTAGACGGAGATGCTACGGGTTCTGAAATAGAAACAACAGTTTATGACAATGGAATTGTTTGGACTAATATATGGAATACCTTTAGTGCCACTGGTAAATACACCGGGCAAAAAGTAAGTTTCCCTTTTCACATCTCTTACAAATGGGATGGGCTTAAAATAAGCAGAGAAGTACAATTTTTTGACAATGCTGTTTTTGATAAAGAACTCAATGCCATGCAAGCAGCCAACAATGTATCAGAGAAATTAGTAATCTTATTAGAACTTAAAGTAACTAAAGGAAACTCTAAAGAAGATGTGCAAAAATTGGTTAAAAAGTTAAATGATTTTGTAAGAGCTAATGAACCCAACACCTACGATTACACCTATTTTATTTCTGAAAATGGAAAACGTGTATTTTTAGTAGAAAAATATCTAACCTCAGCAGACATGGTATTGCATGCAAATAACTTTGAAGGTGGGCCAAACTTTGCTCCATTTATGAAGATGTTTGAAATAGATAAATTTATTATTGCCGGAAACGCAACTAAAGAATTAAAAGACCTCTTAAAGGCATATCCAATTGAATACAGAACCGCTGTTGGTGGTTGGATTTACTAATTAAAAAATCCTCTTAAAAACATTAAAACAAGTATTAATTAAATTATTAAAAAAATGAAAAACCTATTTAAAGTAGTAGTGATGGCAGTTTTAGTAACTGCTTGTTCTACAGGAAATCATGCTGATTTTGAAAAAAACACAGCAGCAGCAAAAAAATATTTTGAACTACATCAAGCAGAAAAATCTGCAGAAATGTTTGAAATGATACATGATGATCTAGAATGGCATATGCCAGTCTATGGTTCTGATATGGCCGATGCACAAGGCTTAAAAGACGCTCTTGTAAATTATCAAAAAGAGTTTGACAACATGAATTTTACAGCAGATTACTGGTTACCAGGCGTAGATGAAACTACTGGATTATTAGATGGTAGCACTCGAGTATATGGTACTTGGACGGCAGATCATGTAGCCTCTGGGAAGTCTGTTAAATTAACCTCATACCATGCTTTTGCATTTACAGATGGTAAAATATCTGGCGGTGGAGATTGGTTCGATTATGGAGGAATGATGAATTCGTTGGCTCCTGATACCGAAGCTGCTACAGAAGAGTAATCTTACTGTTTACAAACACACAAAAGCCTTCTAAAAGAAGGCTTTTTTTTGGTGTATCTTTAAAAAATCTATGAAGATTATTAGAACAGATTATCTAAACCCTGCATTTCAAGAGCTAGTAGCGCAATTAAATACAGATCTAGCCCATAGAGATGGCAAAGACCACCCTTTATCTCAGTTTAATGAAATTACTCATCTAAAGCATGTTGTGGTGGTGTATCTTAAAAATAAAGCTGTTGGTTGTGGTGCCATTGCTAAGTACGATCTTTCCGCTACAGAAATAAAAAGAATGTATGTAACTCGCGCGCATAGAGGCCAACAATTAGGAGAAAAAATACTCACTGAATTAGAAAATTGGGCCAAAGAGTTAGGGCATAGCAAATGCATTTTATTTATGGGAATAAATCAACCCGAAGCCATGAAACTGTATCTAAAAAACAATTTTTCTATCATAGAAAACTATGGGAAATTAAAGGATATTCCAGATAGTATTTGTCTTGCTAAAACTTTACCGTAAATTAATTTCACTTAAAGAAATGATTCCAATACTATAAAATTATTGCATATTTGTTTGCTAATGACTTAAAAACCCATCATGAAAAAAATTTTATTCTTTACTTTTATAGCAATCTTGCATACAAGTTGTGAAAATTCAGAAAATTTACCTGCACCAAATTATTCTATAGAGGGTAAATGGTTAATAGAAGGAACTATTCCTGCGGGAAATACGATGTATCTCTATGAAGACGGTGTTCGTTACACGTATTACTGTGTGGCAGATGATTGTAATGCTTTATACAATTCATACGAAGCAAATGATGGAAATCATCTACCAGGAACTCTTAATTATACCGTTGAAAATGATATTCTAACGGTTGATTTAAATTCTGGAAATGAATTAGTTACTCCAATTACATTTGAATGTGATGGTGGAGAGGTAATTTTTGAAACACCAGAATATAGTTTGTTCCGATTAAATTCTGATTGTAATTAAACAGTACCTTTGAGTGAAGCTTGGAATCATATCACGTACAACTTTTATAGATTTACTAAAGGTATATGTATCTGTTTTATGGTTATTTGTTGCAAAAATGATCCAGAAATTATAAATGAAACCAATCCTGTTGATGAAACAGACCCCATTGCATTAGATCTTAGTTTGGTACGCTACCTAGCCATTGGTGATAGTTATACTGTAGGAGAAGGCATAGAAACAACTCAGAGTTGGCCGTCCCAATTAAAAAGAAAATTACTAGAAGAAGGAGTTGAAGAGGTAGAAGTAACTGTAGTTGCAGCCCTATTCTTGGGAAAAATATCAAGAGGGGTTATACGGTTAGACAATACATTAATTACAACTTAATTCTTCCGTCTATATTTGCTATTGTCTGGATTTCAATTTTTAGTGGAGCTACACTTCATGCAAATTTAATTAGTGACAACCTGCTCTTTGAAACCATGAAATTAAAAGGAGAAGAATCTGTAATGTATGGCATGCTTCATAAAATAGGATTTAGTAAGATTACCATTCCAATTTCATTGGTTTTAATATACATTTCGTATGTAACCGCTGCAGACTCAAATATTTCTGCAATGAGTGCGATGTCTGAGAAAGAAAAAAACAATCCAAACCAAGAAGCTTCAATTTATATAAAAATTATCTGGGGGCTTATCATCGGGAGTTTAACCTATATCATGCTATCAACAAAAGGATTAGACGGCATAAGAATTTTATCATTACTTGGAGGTTTTCCCGCTCTTTTCATCATCATTTTTGCGAGTATTTCGCTTCTAAGATTTCTATTTAACAAAAAGCTATTGAAGTTAGAAGATTAAAAAAACTTCTCTTTTAGAAACAAAATACTGCAAAAAATTAACCCCCATTTAAAATACATGATTCTAAAAAAACACTTATTTTAGAGTCTTTTATTTATAAGATTGTCATCTATGAAAACAAATCATTGGTACGAACGAATTCCGCATGCAGTAACCATGTTGTTTATGATCATTGTTTTTGTAACCTTATTAACTTATATCATCCCTGCAGGTGAATTTAAACGTGCGTTAATAGAGGGTAGAAATAGAGTTATTCCAGGATCTTACATAAGTATTCCCAGCACACCTATTGGTTTTTTACAAATGTTTAAAGCCATCCCTTTAGGATTTAAAGCAGCAATAGAAGTTATGTTTGTGGTGTTTTCTGGAGGAATTATGTTTGGTGTTATGGAAGAAACCAAAGCAATAGAAAATGCTGTGGGAACTTTTGTTCATACAATTGGACGAGAAAAAAAATACTTAGCAGTTGTACTCATGACTTTTATTTACGGTGCTTTGGGTGTTTTTGTTGGATATGAACATAACATTGCTTTAATCCCTATTGCAGCTGTAGTTAGCTTAGCTCTGGGTGGTGATTTGGTATTGGCTGCAGGAATATCTGTTGGCGCGGTCACCATTGGTTTTGGGCTTTCTCCCATAAACCCGTACACGGTTGGCATAGGTCATAAAATTGCTGAATTACCTTTATTTTCAGGGGCTTTATTGCGAAGTGTCTTATGTTTTTCTGCCCTTAGTTTTTTAGCCTTTTACAATGTTAGATACCTAAAGAAAATTTCTAAGAATCCTGAGAGTAGACTTGGAAAAGGATTAAATGAGGATGGGATAGAACTTTCTAAACCGTTAACAGAGTATTCAATTTCAATAAATAATTGGCTGGTCATCGGCGCTTTTATTGTGGGTTTGGGGGCTATTTTATATGGTGTTTTTAATCTAAACTGGTATATCAATGAAATATCTGCTATCTTTTTAATGGTTACCATAACTACTGGAATCATAGCAGGGATGAAAGGAACTAAAATAAGTGAAACCGTTTTAAAATCTGTTGCCTACGTAGCCCCCGGAGCATTTATGGTTGGTTTTGCAACCACCATTAAAGTATTGATGGAAATGGGCCACATTAGCGATACCATTTCTTTTCATTTATCTGAGGTGTTAAAAACATTGCCCTTGTATTTATCTGCTGTTGGAATGTCTATTTCTCAAAGTATCATCAACTTTTTTATTCCTTCAGGTAGTGGCCAGGCATTAGCTACCCTTCCAGTGATGCTGCCTCTTGGAGAAGTTATAGGGCTTACAAGACAAACCACTATTTTAGCGTTTCAAATAGGTGATGGAATTTCTAACCTTATAAACCCAACTCTAGGGGGATTAATTGCCATGTTAAGCATGTGTAGAGTGCCATTAGATAAATGGTTCCGTTTTATTTTTCCGGTGGCAATAGTTGTATTTTTGCTTTCGGCCATCTCTTTAATTATAGCAGTAACTATTGGGTATCAATAATATGAATGTAGAAGATATTTTAGCAAAACTGGTTCATTTTCCTGTTTTAGGAGGAGATAGCAATCTCAGTATTATCCATTGGATAAAAGAGTATATTGAATCCTATGGGGTAGCAACTACCTTAGTTCCAAATAAAGAGAAAACTAAAGCCTCTTTGCATTGTAGAATTGGCCCGGCGGTTGACGGTGGTGTTTTATTGTCTGGGCACACCGATGTTGTTCCTGTAAAGGGCCAAGCATGGGATACAGACCCTTTTACTCTTGTAAAAAAAGACGGTAAACTGTTTGCTAGAGGAAGTGCTGACATGAAAGGATACATTGCCTGTTGTTTAGCTATACTGCCTACTTTAACGAAGGCAGATTTAAAAAAACCCATTTATTTTGCTTTTAGTTACGACGAAGAAATTGGGTGTTTGGCAGCTCCAGAACTTATAGAACACATTAAAAAAACCTATCCTGAAAATGCCACCTATGCTATTATTGGTGAACCCTCATCTTTAGAGCCAGTTATTGGAAAAAAGGGAGTTTGTTATGTGCAAACAGAAGTAAACGGCTCTGCGGGGCATAGTAGTGGGATTCACAAAGAAATTAGTGCCATTCATGAAAGCACAAGACTTATTATATGGCTAGAAAATAAGATGAAACTATTAGCTCAAGAAAAACAAGATCATCGATTTGAACCTCCTCATTCTACCCTTCATGTTGGGCAAATCTCTGGAGGTGTAGCTACAAATATTGTGTCAGATTATACTCGTTTTGAATGGGACGTTCGGGTAATTCCAAAAGACACCATACAAACTATTTTTGATGACTTTTTTGCATTTTGTAAAGAACGAGAAGAAGAGGTTAGGAAACTGTTTCCTGGTTTTAAAATTACCAATACCTTATTGCATCCTCCTGTTCCAGCATTAGATACCAAAGAAACAGATCCTATTGTTGCGTTAACCAAAAAAATATCAGGAAATAATACCTGGAGAACTGTTGCTTATGCAGCAGAGGCAGGGCAATTTCACGAGGCTGGCTACCAAAGCATCATTTGCGGACCAGGATCTATAGAACAGGCTCATAGAGCTAACGAATTTACCACTCAAGAACAACTTGATAAGTGTGTAGTGATGTTGCAGAAATTAGTAGTTGAATTTTCGATTTAAATAAATTTTTATAAAAACCATCATGAAAAAAATACTTTTAGGTTTTACTATTCTAATGACTATTATCAGTAGTTGTAAGAATGATGATGCTAAGGATGATAATTATAATTCAGGTGAATGTTATTTTAATACAAATGCTCAATCTATAGTTCATGACAATATTAATAGAGAATATATTTTATATGTTCCTAGTTCATATGATGGAACGTCTGCAGTTCCTATCTTATTTAATTTTCATGGTTTTGGAGGAAGTGCAAGTCAATTTATGCAAGAAGCAGATATGCGCTCATTGGCAGAGGCTGACACTTTTATTTTAGTCTATCCCCAAGGCAGTTGCTTAGATGGCTCTTCCCATTGGAATCCTTGCCCAATAGGTGGAGACAATAAAAGTACTGCTGATGATGTAGGATTTTTTGAATCTATGATTAGTGAGATTTCGTCTCAGTACAATCTAGATATGGAAAGAATTTATGCTGCGGGATACTCAAACGGAGGCATGATGGCATACGGGCTTGCGAATTATAAAAGTGATTTAATTGCTGCGGTGGCATCTGTTTCCGGAACAATGTTAAACTGTACAGGGCCTACCAGTCATCCAATGCCAGTAATACATCTTCATGGAACCTCTGATGCTGTTGTTTCCTATAATGGGAGTAATGATTGGAATTCTGTACAAAGCACATTGGATTATTGGACAAGTTTTAACAATACAATTTCAACACCTACCATAAACACCGACAATACTGGTGGAATGACCATTGAACATTATTCATATGAACAAGGAGATAATTCGATTTCTGTTGAACATTATAAATATATTGGCGGAGACCATGTCTGGTTTAATGAACTGTATCAAGGCCAAAATGCTTCTGAATTAGTCTGGAATTTTATGTCTAAGTATGATATTAACGGATTGAGGTAAAACTAATCTCCATTGAAACATAAAATCACGATACTGTCTTTTTTATTTTGTAAATTTCTTACATGAAAAATAGCTATCTCATAATATTTATTTCAACCATCTTCTCATTATCATCTGTGATGAGTCAAGAAATGGAAGACCCTAGTAAACTGTCTAATTTTTCTGATGGTCCCTATGTTTTTATAAGTAATAACAGACTCATTGAAAAAAAGATACTGAATGGTGAGGTAACTTCAAGAGTTCTTAAACCGTCAAGTTATGATACCATATTTACTCCCCAAAAATCTAGGTATGAAAATGTTGAAAATATAGCTGCTTTAAGTGATATTCATGGGCAATATAATTTGGCTGTTGAAATCTTAAAAAACAATGGCATCATTGATCGTAATTTAGATTGGAATTTTGGAAAAGGGCATCTAGTTATAGTTGGTGATGTTTTTGACAGAGGTCCTAAAATTAATGAAATGTTATGGCTTCTTTATAAACTGGAAATTCAAGCAAAAGAAACTGGAGGGCGTCTTCATTTTCTTCTAGGAAATCATGAGTACATGGTGCTTCATAAAGATTTGAGATATGTGCATGATAGGTACAAGGTTTCTTCTAAACTACTTGGCCTAGAGTATGATGAATTATATAGTAATCAAACAATAATTGGTAGGTGGTTACGCTCAAAATCTACCATTATTAAAATTAATAATTCCATTTTTGTTCATGGAGGGGTCTCTGAAGAATTTATAACTAAAAATGGGATAGATCTTAGCGACACTAATCAAATAATGAGGTCTTCTATTCAAAGAAGTAAACAAGAAATGAAGTCTACTGATTTTTATAAAACCTACTACGGTAAAAAAAGTTTAATTTGGTACAGAGGGTATTTCTATGATAATTTAGCAGATGCTGATGTCTCAAAAATATTGACTCAAGTAAATTCAGAGCACATTGTTGTTGGACATTGTTCTAATGAAAAGGTTGTTCAATTATATGATTACAAAATTTTTGGGGTAGATTCTAGCATAAAAAAAGGGACTTATGGAGAGCTGTTGTTTATAAAAAACAATCAATTTTACAGAGGCACACCAGACGGAAAGCAGATAAAACTTTAAAAAAAGAAGATTAAAACTAATCTTACAAACAGTTTTGGCATTTACCCTGTATTAAAACACTAGACATGAGAGCTGTTCTATTGGGTAGTTCTGGAATTGGTATTTGAATGGCTAAACAATCTACTTGCCCACAATCTATACACTGAAAATGGGGATGAACATCTGTATGTGCTGTCTTTGAACATCCGTTGCATTTTGCATACCATTTGATTCCATTTTTCCCGAGAAAAGAGTGTAATAACCCATCATCTTCAAGTTTATCTAGAATTCTATAAACAGTTGTTTTATTTAGTTTATTGGAGAGTCTGCGAATTAAATCTATTGCAGAAATAGCGTGTGAACTTTTATCAAATTCTGCTAACATGACTGATAAAGACTGTGTTTTTCTTAAAATACCCATCCCTACAAATTTATTACAACTTTTATGAAATAACAAATTGAATGTATATATTTGCAACTTAGTTGCATTAAAATTTATTATGAAATTAATCTTAAAAAAATCAGATACATTCGGAGCGATTGCTAGTACCCTGTGTATGATTCATTGCTTCGTTACTCCTTTTATATTTCTTGCTAATACATGTATTGTTGGTGACTGTGGAGGCAGCCCATCTTGGTGGAAAAATCTAGATTATATTTTTTTAATTATTTCTTTTTTTGCTGTACATAGTTCATCCAAAAAAACGTCAAAAGAGTTTATGAAAACCGCATTATGGTTTAACTGGACAGTTTTGTTTTTATTAATTATTAATGAAAAATTAGCATGGACTTTATTGCCTGAAACTTTTATTTACATAACTGCCATTAGCCTAGCTGTATTACATATTTATAATTTGAAGTATTGCCAATGTGATACTGATGGTTGCTGTAATTAAGATAAATTTTTTAATTAAAAGCTAGAATTAAAAAGTTTAAAAGCTCTCCTTTTAGGAGAGCTTTTTTTATGTTTAAGTATCTTTAATTGGCGAAAAAACATTCATTAGATAGTTAAGTTTTTACTTAACAGCTATAGGAATTTGTATTTGAGATGGATATTTTGCAGAGTGATGAATTGTATTGTGCGCTGTTATCCCAACTTTTTCGTCATAATTATTCCCTCCAGTATTTAAGTTTCTTGCAAATCTTGGAAAATTACTACTTGAAATTTCTATGCGTATGCGGTGTCCTTTTTTAAACATATTACTCGTAGACATGGGTGTTAAATTAACTTCATACACCTTACCTTTTTCCATAAAAACTTCTTTGTCATATCCTTCACGATAACGAACTCGTTGAATGGTTTCATCTAAATTATACGCCGAACCATCCGGATATACATCAATTAATTTAATGGTAACATCTGTATCTTTTACATCTGATGAAATATACAGTTTAGAATTAATAAATCCGCTAACCTCAGTATCTTCATCTAGGATGTCTGTTGTGTATACTAAAATATCATTTCTAGCTTCCATATCTTGTTGATCCCATGCACCACCTTTTACTGCATTACCTGTACAACAAACATTACCTCCATAGGATGGCACTGGTGCCATTGGGTCATAAGTAAAATGATCTGGACGGTCTTTTTTAGCCTTTAAAGTAGACAGCGTTCCATCTCCAAATCTGCTATTTGCATGGCCATTACTATGTAAGTAATACGTAGTTAACTTGGTATTCTCTGGAGGCCATATCTCTGATGATTGCCATTCATTACTTCCCATGGTATAATATTGTATTCTAGGAGTGGTTTCTTTAAAATCATTTGATGCTCCTTTTAACCACAAATCAAACCACTTTGTAATTTGTTCATCGTAATTTAGTCTAGCGTCACCAACGCTCCGTTCTCCCACAGTTGTATTTTCTGTAGCTCTTGTATAGGCACAATGAAGGGTTGGAGCTATTACCAAATATTGATTATCTCTTATAAAAGGATCTTTAGAATTATTCCTTGCATGGTTAAATAAAGAAATGTTAGGCGTAATTGAGACATCATACCAGGAAGCGAACCAAAAACTTGGTGTTCCAATATCTTTATCATCATGGTAAATACCACCCTTAAACCAATCTGGATCATTTGGTTTTCGTCGAATCATTTTATCAAAAATCTCCTGTTTACCATTTATGTTTTTAAGGATATCTTGAATGGGTAAATGAGTTAACGCTTTAGCCATATCTACGCGAGGGTTTTCCGGTGCTAAATCGTAAAATCTTGAAATTCTAATTAAGTCTTCTTGCGAGGCTCCTTTTGGGATTCTTGGTTTAAATTTATCGTGCTCTACACCATATAACCAAGAAAAAAACAACATTTGCTCTACACCTCCTCGATACCAATTTCCTTGCTCGTTTATAGCTCCTACACGTCCAACACCAGCACCATACCCTTGTGGCACCATGGCAGCATGTGATGGATGGTCTAGTGCAGAAACAGCCATTTGCCATTCTGCAGTTGAGGAACATCCTAAAGTTCCAATTTTCCCGTTAGACCAAGGTTGGTTTTTCATCCACTCAAAGGCATCATACCCATCTGTAAGAGGTACTCCTAAAATATCCCATTCTCCTTCAGAATAGTAACGTCCTCGCTCATTTTGCACTACATAAGCATAGCCTTTTTTAACATATTCGTAGGCACGTGTAGCTGTTCTAGTTCTTTGCTTACCATCTCCCCAAGAATTAAAATTGTATGGAGTTCTAGAAAAAATAATAGGATATCTCCCCTCCCCCTTTGGTCTGTAGATATCACTAGCAAGTCTAACACCATCTCGCATGGGCATCATTACTTTTTCATCTACTGTGGCTATCTCGTTTAATTTGTCAAAAATAGATTCTTGAGCTTGAATAGAGGTTGTAAAAATAAGGGAACAAAAAAAGGAACTGAAGATCGTAATTAGTTGGGTTTTCATTTTGTAATAATTGATTTTGAATCTAAAGATAACAAATAAATTTAGAGAAATTCCTTTCTAAGTTTTAAGAAATAACTGCATGAAAATTACTCATTAAATAATAGTATCTAAAATAAAAAAATCACCCCAAAAAAATATTTTGAAGTGATTTTTAAATTGAAATATTGCTTTCAATTCATATGATTAAGAAAAATTTAGTCTTTTAAATACACTAAACGTTCTAATCTAGTGAGTTCTTTATCATCTACATACTTCCCTATTTCTTTTCTAAATTGAGCTAGGTTTTTATAAGGTCTATACTCTAAAAATTCATGAGTCATTTTTTTACCAATACCAGGTAGCACTTTAATATCGTCTTCTGAAGATGTATTTAATTCTACAGGAACAAAAACATAATCTAAATAACGAGCTACCTCTTCTTCGTCTACATATTTACCAATTTCTCTTTTAAATTGTGAAATGCTAATATAGGGTCTGTACTCCTCAAATTCATGTGCCATTTTATCACCAACTCCAGGAATCATTTTAAAATCTTTCTCTTCTGTAGTGTTTAGATTAAATGGTACAAATATCTTTTTAAAAAGTTCTTCTGTATTTTCTACCTCTATGATTGAATTAAAATCTGTCATAGATAGAAAGGGTCTTGCTGCTAAAAGTTGTTGAACTACCTCTTCTGAGAAGCCCAAAGCAACAAAATCTGATTCTGTGGCTAGATTGGCATTTAAAACTACTAGAGGTGCAGGTTTTTCTCCTTTTTTAACTTCTAGATTGTTTGGTGTGTTTTGTTTCTTCTCTGCTGATTGTTTACAGGATACTAGAAATAAACTTGCGGATAGCGCGAAGATGAATAGTGTACTAAATTTTTTCATGTTGTTGTTTTATTAAAATTAAATATGAATACCCAATGAATGCTAAGACTAACATGCTCATAGGGGCTAGGGTTGGTAATGCGCCAGATAAACTTTCGGAAAATAGTTCCCAATTTGTAGCGGTAGGTTTCATGTCCTGCTCAAACTCAAAATTAGATTGCAGGTGCAAGAAAACACCATAAATACCGCTGAAAGATGTTAAAACAAGCACCAGTTTAAACAGTTTGATGATTATTTTTGATCTTTTAAAAAAAAGTATGATTAGGTTTATGAGTGAAAAAGCAATGCATAAAACTGGTATTAGTTGAAATGCATCTTCATAATGATCTAGTAAATACAATTCTAAAAGCGTTCCTATCATCATAAACAGGAGTGCTAAAACAATCATTTTTTTTACACTAAATTTTTCTGAAATAACTTTTTTATGTTGCATACACTTGCAAAATTACATATGAATCTTTGATAAAAAAAATTATTTAGAAATATTCTAAATAATTTTATAAAGGTGTTGTATCTTGGTTGACCATAACTTATTAATACCCTAATAACACACAGTTTTTAAATGAAAACATTACTTTTACTGAGTTTATATTTTAACTGTTTGTTATCTCACAACTACTAAAGAAAAATGACTCCAAAAAAAATACTATTATTACTGACTGCACTTATGTTGTTTTCGTGCAACAACAGCACCAAAAAAAATACTACTCCAAAAAATGTAATTTTTTTGATTAGTGATGGAACTGGTTTATCACAAATTTCTTCTGCTTTCTATTTTAAAGAAACTCCTTCAAATTACCAACGATTTCAAACCATAGGCCTAATAAAAACATCTTCCTCAAGGGAAGATGTAACGGATTCTGCTGCTGGAGCTACTGCATTTGCAGCTGGGGTAAAAACATACAATGGGGCTATTGGTGTTGCAGATGACTCTACCAAGGTGAAGAATTTAGTTGAAATAGTATCTTCAAAAAATATTAAAACTGGAATGATTGCTACATCTTCCATCACACATGCTACTCCAGCCAGTTTTTATGCTCATGTAATTAGTAGAGATTTTCAAGAAGAAATAGCAGTTCAATTAGCTGAATCTGACATAGATTTTTTTGCTGGGGGTGGGCTTCAATTTTTTAACAATCGCAAAGACAAGCAAAATATTTTAAACACTTTAACTCGTAATAATTTTACTATAGATACTATTGGATTAACAAATTTATCTACCATTACCAATAATGAAAAAATGGCCTATCTATTGGCCAATGATGGAATGGATCGTATCTCTGAAGGTAGAGGGGATTTTCTTCCTAAGGCTACTGAACTAGGGATGCAATACTTGAGCAAAGATAACCAACCATTTTTTTTAATGTCGGAAGGGTCTCAAATAGATTGGGGAGGTCATGATAATGATGCACCCTACCTAGTATCTGAACTTATTGATTTTGACGATACTATTGGAAAAGTATTAGATTTTGCAGAACAAGACGGAAATACCCTGGTAATTGTAACCTCCGATCATGAGACAGGTGGTTTTACGTTGGCATCTAAGAAAAAATATACTAAAGATGGAGAAGAGTATGACGATTATACTCAAATAGAAATGACCTTCTCTACCAAAGGACATTCTGCTTCCTTAATACCTGTTTTTGCCTACGGACCTGGAGCTGAAGAATTTTCAGGGATATATGACAATACAGATATCTTTACTAAGATTATGAAAGTAACTAAATGGGAATAAGATTAATTTTTCCAGAAAGATTTTAAAAATAAACTTTTCATAGTAAACCAAAATGCAAAGATACCTGGAAGATTCTTTTTAGGTTTTTTTCCTTTTCCTATCCGCTGTATTTGAAGCTCATACCAAGGAAGTTCTACACCACCTAACTTATCTAATAACGGAATTCCTATTCTTGGAATAGGCGCTTCAAATTTATTAACTGAACCATCAAAAATTTGATTAGCTAATGCTGGATACAAACAAAAAGGTCTTGCCAAACCAACTACATCTAACTTACCGCTAGCCAAAGCACCTTCCATAACTGATACCGATCTAAAACCTCCTGTTAATAACAAGGGTGTTTGGGTAAGTTTTCTTGCTTTTTCTATATATTCTAAAAAATACACTTCACGTTCCTCAGTACTTTTTTTACGATTTCCTTTAATCATTGCTGGTCTTTCATAGGTTCCTCCAGATATTTCAATTAAATCCATTCCTTCATTTCCTAACAGCTGAATAACTTCCATAGATTCTTCTTCAGTGAAACCACCTCGTTGAAAATCTGCAGAATTAATTTTTATTCCTACTGGATAATCAGCACCTACTTGACGTCTAATTTCTCGATAAATCTCTAATACAAAACGAGCTCTATTTTCTAATGCGCCACCCCATTGATCTGTTCTAACATTGCTATTAGGAGATAAAAACTGACTCACTAAATATCCGTGGGCTCCATGAATTTGACAGCCTGTAAATCCGGCTTCCTTTAATATTCTAGCGGTAGTTCCAAAACGTTTGATAATTTTCCAAATTTCTTCTTCAGTTAATGCCTTAGGGATGGTAAACATTTTTGAAGCACCTCCCATTTTAAGTGGAATGGCAGATGGAGCTACTACCTCTCTATTGATTGAGGCAAATGCTTGCCGTCCTGGATGATTGATTTGAGGCCAAATATGAACTCCTGTTCCTTCAACAGATTTAGCCCAGGCCTTTAATTCTTTAAAATGTTTATAATCTTCTACAACAACATTTCTAGCTTCACCAAGTGCTTTTGAATCTACCATAACATTTCCAGTAATCAATAATCCTGGATTTCCTTCTGCCCATACTTTGTATGCATGGATTAAACCTGAGCTTGGCGCATGATACTTAGTTCCAAAGTTTTCACTCATGGCTGATTTAGCGATTCTATTTTTTAAAACTGAGCCATTTGGCAAAGTAAATGGTGAGGAAATATGCTGCATAAATAATTGTGTTTTAATAAAACAAAAGTAGCTTTAATTATACTATAAATTTGGCTTTTATGATAAGAATAAAGCTAACAAAGCAGCTAAGGATGCTCCGGTAATTGGACCAATAACAGGAATCCATGAATAGCTCCAATCATTAGATGCCTTCTCTTTTATGGGTAATATGGCGTGCATAATTCTTGGTCCCAAGTCTCTTGCTGGATTAATAGCATAGCCTGTTGTACCTCCTAAAGACAAACCAATAGCCCAAACTAAAAAAGCAACGGGAAGTGCTCCTAATGATCCGAGGCCAACTAGTTGGTTTGAATCTGCTAAAGCTGCATCTGTAAAATTTAGAATGGTAAATACCAATACAAAAGTTCCTACAATTTCTCCCACTAAATTAAAAAACCTGTGCCGTATAGCAGGTGCTGTACAAAAGACAGCTTTCTTAGTATCTCCATCTTTAGTTGCATCAAAATGATTTTTATACACCAGCCAAACGATAGTGGCCCCTAGCATGGCACCAATCATTTGAGCTAAAACATACGAAGGAACCATTTCCCAAGCAAATTCTCCAGCCACAGCTAAACCGATACTAACTGCAGGATTAATATGTGCGCCACTGAAGGGTCCGGTTACAACCACTGCCACATATACAGCCAGTGCCCAACCTGTGGTAACTACAATCCATCCACTATTATTACCAATAGTTTTATTCAATTCTACATTGGCAACAACTCCTCCACCTAATATTATAAGTAAAGTAGTTCCAATAATTTCTGCAATAAATGGTGTCATAATATTTTATTAATTATTAATTTTTTGACCAGTATTCTAGGGCATCTACTGCTCTATACCAACCTTTAATTTGTTGATTAATTGACTCTCTTGAAATAGAGGGAGTAAATGACGAATCTATTTGCCATATGTCTTGTATTTCTTCCTGACTTTCCCAATATCCAACGGCCAATCCTGCTAAAAAAGCAGCTCCCATAGCTGTAGTCTCAACAACTTCTGGGCGAACCGTAATTGTGTTTAATACATCTGCCTGAAACTGCATGAGCATGTTATTAATTGTTGCACCACCGTCTACTCTTAGTTCTTTAATGGCAATCCCGGAATCTGCTTCCATGGCTTTTAAAACATCCATGGTTTGAAAGGCAATAGATTCTAAAGCTGCTCTAGCCATGTGAGCATCTGTACTTCCTCTTGTTAACCCAAATACAGTCCCTTGTGCGTGCTGATTCCAATGGGGTGCCCCCAAACCTGCAAAAGCAGGAACAAAATAAACTCCTTCAGAACTTGAAACAGAACTAGCTAGTGCTTCCACCTCTTGAGAGGCTCTTATAATCTTTAAACTATCACGCAACCATTGAACAACAGCTCCTGCAATAAAAATACTACCTTCTAAAGCATAGTGTGTTCTATTATTTATTTTCCAGGCTACAGTTGTTAGAAGGTTATTTTTTGATATAATGGGTTTATCACCAATATTCATAAGCATAAAACATCCTGTTCCATAGGTGTTTTTTACCATTCCTTTTTTAGTACACATTTGTCCAAACAAGGCAGCTTGTTGATCACCCGCAATCCCTGAAATTGGTATTTTTTCTCCGAAAAAAACAGCCTTAGTGTGAGCATATACCTCACTAGATTGTTTTACTTGAGGCAACATGCTTTTTGGAATCCTGAATAAAGCTAATAATTCTTCATCCCAGTCCATGGTATGTATGTTAAACAGCATCGTTCTTGAAGCATTCGTTACATCAGTAATATGTTGCTCTCCTTTTGTGAAATTCCATATCAACCAAGTATCTATTGTCCCTAGAACTAATTCTCCAGCTTCTGCTCTTTCTCTTACCCCTTCTACATGATCTAAAATCCAAGTTACTTTTGTGGCTGAAAAATACGAATCTATAACTAGGCCAGTTTTTTCTCTAATGAACTCACTCTTACCCATTTCTTTGAGCTGATCACAAAAATCTGATGTTCTTTTGTCTTGCCAAACGATGGCGTTGTAAACTGGTTTTCCTGTTTTTCTATCCCAAACAACAATTGTTTCACGCTGATTGGTAATACCAATACCTGCAATGTTTTGGGAAGTTAATCCATCTTTTGTAATGGCCTCAGCTGCAATTCCTACTTGAGTTGACCAAATTTCATTAGGATCGTGCTCTACCCAACCTGGTTTTGGAAAAAATTGTTGAAATTCTTTTTGAGCAACAGAAACTATGCTTCCTTTTTTATCAAAAATAATTGCTCGTGAACTAGTAGTTCCTTGATCTAAAGAGAGTATGTATTTTTTCATAATTTTTTAAAGATAAATAAATAATTTTTGATGGTATACAGTGGTAATTTTAGTATGTTAAACATACATTTTTGCTTTTCTAATTTATTGATATTTCATTATCTTTGTAAGGTATCATAAATGATACATGTATTTACCATATTAATTTAAAATATATGAAATATAATATTTCTAATATGATGTCTTTAGACATTTATTTAGATTCTGTTCAAGATATTGACTACAAAAATATTACCTCTGAAACATCTTCAACAGATCAGAGTATTATGCCGCTTATGAGTTGGGATATTTTTAATGAAGATTTTAGTACAACAATTGAGAATTCAAAAATTTTGAATGATATAGAACAAGTAAAATCTTTTGCTAAAAAATCTAAATGGAAAAATAAAATTGATGGTATTTTTGAAAATCAAGACTTCGAAGCACTAGTTATTACTGATATCAACCAAAAAATACTTTGGGTAAACAACGGTTTTACTGAAATGACAGGCTACTCTAAAAAATTTGCGATAAACAAAACTCCAAATTTTTTACAAGGTGAAAATACTCAGAGAACAACTAAAAAGAGGATTAGAAATAAACTCGAACTTCTTGAACCTTTTACTGAGGTAATTACCAACTACAGAAAAGATAAGACTCCCTACAAATGTGAAGTGAAAATTATTCCTTTATACAAAGAAAAAGTAACTCATTTTTTAGCCATAGAGAGAAAAGTTGTTTAATTGCATTGCTTAACCATTTATAATTATCTTAGTTGAAAAAGATATCATTCTTTTAAAAAGATTTGTAAAATCATATTACATAACTCTTATTTGGGAGCGTAGACTCTTTTTGCTGTTTTCATAACATCTGATCGATCAAATGACATTGTTTTTGTTTCAAAATTTGAATACAGTTCCATCTGATCTGTGTAATGAGGACTTTCTGGCCTGCGGCTATTTCCAAAAGAAATTACAGATTCAAAATAGGTTTTATTTGGGGTAAACCTAACTAAACCAATGTAAGATTCTCCGTGAGTAATTTTAATTTTTCCGTCTTTGTAAGGTTGCCCTTTCATGGCAGTTACCACATCTGGAAGTCCATAAATAGGAAGTTCTTTATTTCCTCTAACTAATTTTTGAAATTCACCAAGTTGAATTCGCTCTGCATTAAAATACGTTTTTAAATGCGCTTTTGTAATTTTTAAAGCTTCATGTAAAGCCTCTTTTGTATAAACCCGATCTTTTCCAAGTTGATAATAAAAAGGAGTTAACTGATAATACAAAGAAGCATATGCACCAGCTCCATAGGATGTTGGATTGGTAATTCTATCCCAATTTTGAATGTCATTTAATAAGGTGCTTACCTCCGGATAATCGGCTACCTTCATATCAAACAATGGGTTTAAATCCATGTAGTTGTATTGAAGTGGTGTTG
>Ga0233438_10002022_pt1 | contig 21092 bp, 22 predicted proteins | sample SI_123_September_FD_182720 | JGI IMG/M metagenome (GOLD analysis project Ga0233438, IMG submission 182720) | Seawater microbial communities from Saanich Inlet, British Columbia, Canada - SI_123_September2016_10_MG | ecosystem: Environmental > Aquatic > Marine > Inlet | place: Canada: British...
AGAAATGGCATCTATAAATCTTATTTTTTTTGTTTCAGTAGATGGAGAAATATGTTCAAATGATTTGTGTTTAAAGACGTCTTTTAACTCATTATTTACGTTTGGCTTTATAAACTCTTCATCAAAAGCGAGTTTTAGATGTTCATTAATTTCTGATTGAATGGTAGATATATAAGTTTTCTTTAAAGCTTGGGTTAAAATTCTTTTTTCTTCTAAAGTCTTTTCAAAAGTGAGTAGTGGATCTTTTGCTTTCCAAAAATCTATCAATTTTTTTGGGACGTATTTTGTACCACTGGCCTCTTCATGTCCACGAACTCTAAAAGTTTTGAATTCAATTAAAACTGGTTTTGGATTTTTTCTAACATGATTAGCAATTTCTTTTACTTTTAAGTAAACTTCTAAAATATTATTTCCATCTACAATATGACTCTCCATCCCATACCCTAAACCTTTATCTGCTATATGGATACAATTAAATTGCTCTTTAATAGGTGTAGATAAACCATAACCATTGTTCTCAACACAAAATAAAACAGGTAAATTCCATACTGAGGCAATGTTTAATGCCTCATGAAAATCGCCCTCACTAGTACCTCCTTCTCCAGAAAACACAGCACATACTTTATTGTTTTTTTTTAATAAATTGCCTAATGCAATTCCATCTGCAACTCCTAACTGAGGTCCCAAGTGAGAAATCATACCTATAATATTGTATTCCTGAGTACCAAAATGAAAACTTCGATCTCTTCCTTTGGTGAACCCATTCATTTTTCCTTGCCATTGAGAAAATAAACGATATAAAGGAATATTTCTTGTAGTAAAAACCCCAAGATTTCTGTGCATTGGCAAAATATACTCATCTTTATCCAAGGCAGCAGTAACACCAACAGAAATGGCTTCTTGTCCAATTCCTGAAAACCATTTAGATATTTTACCCTGTCTTAATAAAATCAACATTTTTTCCTCTATTAATCGAGGCTTTAATATTAATTGGTATAAATCTAATAACGTTGAGTTGCTTAAACTTGTATTTGAATCATCATTAATATTCACAATAAGAAATATTTATTATCAATTACTTTTTAAGATAAAGAAAACACTTTTTATTGCATAAAAAAAATCCTTATCAATTGATAAGGATTTTTATAAGTAATTTTTATTTCTCTAAAGCTCTGCAAAGATTGCATGCATCATTCTCTTTTTATCATTAATGCTTTCTTCTAAAGCAATCATTGTTTCTGTTCTGTTAACTCCAGGAACATCGTCTATTTGATAAATAATATCCTTCGCGTCGTTTGTTCCTTTAGCTCTAACTTTACAGAAAATATTATATTTACCCGCTGTTACATATGCTACAGTAACATTTGGAATTGCTCTAAGGTTTTCAATTACATTTTGCGTCATCGATGTTTTTTCTAAATAGACACCAACATGAGCTATAAACGAATATCCCATCTTTTCATAATTTAAGGTTAATGTAGAACCTTGTATAATACCTTCATCTTCCATCTTTTTAACACGAACATGAATTGTTCCTGCAGAAACTAATAACTGTTTAGCAATGTCTGTAAAAGGTGTTCTAGCATTTTCAATTAGGACGTCTAGAATTTGATGATCTATTTCGTCTAAAATAAACTTTTTCATTTTTATATTTTATTCAATTTATAATGCAAAAATATAAATTTAATTTAATATAAGTTAGTAAAAGGTGAGAAATATTTAATTTTTTTTCGATTCGAAAACGATTTCGTGATGTCCAACTTTATCAGAAATATTAAAATCTTCTACTTTAACTAAGTTAGATACTAATTTTTTATTAATTATTTGATCTTCATACAAGTATCCAACATCATCTTTATTATCAAATCTGTGAATTACATCTAGGAAAACCTTATCATTGTTAGGAATTTTAAAATAAGGTTTATATTCTTTAAAAGTTAATGAAGTTGCAATATGGTAGATACCTTGTAGTATACTATAAAATGTAAAAGCTCTTGTGTTTTCTCTTTGATAATCATTAGGATAGTGACCAGACTCAATTAAAACAGTATTATATCCAAGCTTTTGAAAATTATCACCAGTTGCAGTTGGATAAAATTCATCTGTATACCTACCAACATGACCAGGGATTATTTTTTGTAATAAAGCGTCTATACCTACAATTACATTCATTGTTTCTATACGCCCAGAAGTTATAGATCTAGATTCTTCTTCAGAAGGAGCTAAAAAAGATATTGTAGCAGTATTTTTTGTGCCTTCTACGTTAAATATAGTTCTTTGATCATGAAGATTAAAGCAAAAAGAAGGTTTAAGTTTTTCTAACAAACTTCTTAGCACTTTACTTTCTTTTGCTACTCTATTTACAGCGTCTCTATTTAAATCAATTCCGTTAGCATTAACTCTTGTATATTTTTCTGCACCATCAGGATTTAATATTGGTACAAAAATCAATGTACATTCTTTTAATATTTTTTCTAAGAAAAAATCATTTGCATAACTAAAACAATTAAATAAGTCGAACATAGCTCTTGTTCCAGTGCTTTCATTTCCATGCATTTGAGACCAAACTAATATTTTTTTATCACCAGAACCAATTTGCAATGAATAAATAGCTTTATTTTCTTCAGAAAAACCAATAGTAGAAATTGTAAATTTATCTTTATGCTTTTCAATTAAGGGTGTTATATCAGTTAGAGTAATCCATTTACCAAATAACTTCTCCTCTTTTTGATTTTTATAAAGAGTACTTATTTTACTTACTTCTAAAGTTTCCAATGTTTTTGTTTTTAAATTACAAAACTAAACTTTTGAAAAGAGGTAAACAATAAAAAATATTACAATTGTAAATCACTAATAGAAAAGCAAAAATTACTTTTGTAAACAAGTTTTGTATTGTTTTTCTTAGGCAATAAGAATAAATTATAATTAATATTTTAAAAAAATTAAAATACTGTAAATCATTATTTTAAATATACTAATCTAAATCTTTAGTAGAGTTAAATATTGTTTTAATTAATTGTATGTCTTTTTAAATTGGAAACTTTTTTAATTTATTTTACATTTGCTAAAAAACAAGATATTACAATGTTAAACAGTAAGGAGTTTACAAATCGTATTCAAAAAATAATGGAATATCATCAAATTTCTGCATCTTCGTTTGCAGATAAAGTAGGTGTTCAAAGATCTAGCATTTCTCATGTATTATCGGGTAGAAACAAACCGAGTTTAGATTTTGTTTTAAAAATTACAAAAGTTTTTACAGAAGTGACTTTAGATTGGTTGTTAAATGGAACAGATGAGTTTCCTAAAACGAAAGGAGCTCCTACTCCACTCTTTAATAACACACCTCAAAACAACCTATCAAAAGATATGAAAAGAATTGTTGTTTTTTATAATGATGGAACTTTTGAAGAATTTAAAAAATAAAGCAAAAAAAATCCAGCATCTTTGCTGGATTTTTTATTTGAAGAAAGTTTATTTTTATTGATTTCCTAAAATTATTGGTAAACCATCTTTACCAGAACCGATTACTATAACCTTACTGTTTGGAGATTTAGATAATTCTAATGTTGCATCTATTCCTTTTTCTTGAAGTATTTTTTCAGTTAAGGAAGCACTTAAAATTTTATTGGCTACAGCTTTACCTTCAGCATCAATTTTTTGTCTTTCTGCCTCTTTTTTAGCTTTTGCTAACCTAAATTCGTACTCTAATGATTCTTGTTCTTGTTTTAATTTTGTTTCAATAGCTGTTCTAATTGTGGTTGGTAACTTTACATCTTCTACTAAAACTCTTTTTACGGTTAAAAATTGACCTTCTAAAACCAATCTTACTTCGTCTAAAATTTCTTGCTCAATTACATCTCTTTTACTAGAATACAACTGTTCTGGAGTATAACGTCCAACAACACTTCTAGCTGCTGCATTTACTGCAGGATCCAATAGCTCTCTTTCATAATCTTCTCCTTTTGTTTTAATTAAAGATCCTAAATTTTGAAATTCTGGTTCATACCAAATTGTCCCATTCACTTTAACTTCTAGTCCATTTACTGAAAGCACATTCATTTCATCTGAGATTGACTGTTGACGTACTTTTCTTACAATCATTCTATTCCAAGGTGCTACAATATGAAAACCCTCTCCATATGTTTTTTCTGTATTAATACCATCCCCAAGCGTTTCGAAAATTACACCACCTTCACCAGGCCCTATAGTAATTGTAGATTTAGAGAAAAGTATAAAAACACCTATTAAAATTAAGATGATAAAAACACCACCTTTTGGAAAATTAAATTCCATTTGATTATTCGCCATTTTATTTGTTTTTTTAATTTTATCAAATTTACGATATATAACTCTTAAAGACAATTGTTAAAGAATTATATTTTTCCATTGTATTTTCTAACAAACCATTCTAAACTCAACAAAATCAAAACTAAAAACATTATCCATTTCCAATTGATTAACTCCTTTTTTATTTTAGTAGCTTTTTGAATTGTATAAAATGAATCATTTTCAACTAAAGATTTAATTAAAAGTTCTACTTGATTTTTGTAAAATAGTTCTCCCCTAGTATTTATTGCTAATTTTTCTAATTTATTTGCATTTGCACTTGTAAACTGTTCTTCTACTTTAAACTCAGTAATTTTAAATTTTCCATTTTTTTTAATATTTTGATTAACAACGCTTACCTCATAAGAATAAGTGCCTACATTTAAATTTTCTAAAACGATTTCATACGAATTATTGGCTAATGAAAAAGGAGCAACTAACACTTCTTTTGTTTCTAAATGTGAAAGTTTAATTTCTAAGTTAGCTCTATCATCAAATAAATAATTTTCGTCTGTAAAAAACGCACTAACTGTTATATCAGAATTAATAGCATAAGAGTTCTCTATAGAAATGGATAATCTTTCCTGTTTTTTTCTACTTACTAAATACTGTAATAAAGATCCCATATAATAATCGAAATCTTTAAATGAATTTGTTTGCAAAAAACTTGCTGCCCTCCACTTCCATATTCCTTCTCCAAATAAAAAACCTTTCTTTTGCTTATTTGATGAAGATACAGCAAGTAAAGGTTGAGTTGTAGCTACATTGTTGATTCCTTGAAAAAGTAAAATATTATTATTTTCTTTAAAGGTAATATTACCAAATTTGTCTTTTAAAGGAGTAAAAACATTAAAATTTAAATCTTCTACTTTAAAAGGTATAAAATTATTGTTAAAGATAGGTGAGTATAACTCTGTTTGTGAAATAACGTTTTTATGAATACCAATTTGTTTTTGATTTATAAAATTCCAATCTGTTTTTTCTCCAGAAACAAGTAAGAAATTTAAATTAGCTTCGTTAATTTTTTCAAAAATTGAAGAAAATTGCCCAGTAGGTTGGTATAATATGACCAATTGATAGTCATTTAAATCTAATGAAGATTCAGTTGCATTGAATATTTTTAGTCTTCTTTTTTGATCACTTTCTATTATTTTTTTTAGAGCACCTAAATCTGGATGAATTGTACTTGTGATTAATGCAATTTTTTGCTGCTCATTAATAACATTTAAAGAAAAAGATTTTTTATTATTAATTTTATTTTTCTCATTTGGAATTGCTCCTATTGAAACATCATAAAATTGAGGCCCTATTTCTTGTGCATTTAATTTTGCATTTAAGATAAACGATTTTTTTTCTTTAGAGAGAGAGATTATTTTTTTAAAAACAGTTTTTCCTTTCTTTTGAATTGTAATGGGAAGATTAACAGCAGAAACTCCAGTATAATTCAAAAATATTTCTACTGGAAACTTATTGTTTAAAAAACTAAATTTATTAACGTTTATTTTAGAAATACGCACATCACTATAAATAGAAGTATCTCCTATAACTACTGGAAATATTATTGATTTTGTATTTATATACTCATAATCAATCCCTTGTGTTTGATTACCATCAGTAATTAGAATTACTGGAGCTACTATGTTGTTTTGTAAGGTGTTTAGCTGTTTAATTGATTTGGAAATATCAGTACTTGTCTCATTAAACGCTTTTATTTCAGAAGTATTTAATTGCTTACCAAATTTATATTCTTGAATTGTAAATTTAGAATTTAAGGCTTTATTATTTTTCAATACCGAAACAAATCGATTAACATCTTCTTGCGCATTTAAATAAGAAATAGAAGAAGAATTGTCTTTAAGTATTGAAAGAACAGGTTTTTCATTACTAAATTTTGTTCGTTCTATTTTAGGGTTGATAAACAATAATAAAAGCAAAAAGAAACTTAAAAATCGAAGTAAAAACAGATATTTAGTAAACTCACTTTTATTCTTTGTCTCGAAATAATAGTGGAAATAGGAAAAAAACCCACTTAAAAGGATACTCAAAACAATGAATATATAAGTTAAAACTGTCAAATTAATATTTTTATTTAAAGATATACATATCATACCAAAAAAAAAACCCACAACATTAAAAGTTGAAGGTTAAATTGTGATTAAAGATTATTCCTAAAAAAAATATACTTAATTACTATTAAGATATGTAGTGAAATTTTGAATCTTGTTTCATATAACTTTTTAAAATACCCATACTTCTTAAATCATCTAGAATATTATATAAAACTAAAATTAAAGAAATACTTTTAATTTTTTTTAAAAGCTTATAACTTGTAAGGTGATCTTTTTTTAAAGCATTTATTACAAGACTTTGTTCTGATGATAATCTTTTCTTATTCATAGGAGTTTATTTATATGATATTGTAAATATAGACTTATACTCCTATTCTCAATTAATAATAAGTTCGTTGCATAAATTTTATCGTTCATCTGTTAAAATGAGGCGATAAACTAGGTTAACATACCACCATCTACAGATAATGTTTGACCAGTAATATAAGAACTCATTTCTGAAGCTAAAAACACACATGCATTTGCAATATCTTCTGGTTTACCTCCTCTTTTCAAAGGAATGCCATCCCTCCAAATTTGTACAGTTGCATCATCTAACTTATCTGTCATTTCAGTTTCTATAAATCCAGGAGCAATTACATTACTTCTCACATTTCTAGATCCCAATTCTAAAGCAACAGATTTAGAAAAACCAACAATACCTGCTTTTGAAGCAGCATAGTTAGTTTGTCCAGCATTTCCTTTTAAACCAACTACAGAACTCATGTTAATAATTGATCCTGAACGTTGTTTCATCATAGGCCTTATTACAGCCTTTGTTAAATTAAATACAGATTTTAAGTTAACCTCTATCACTTTATCAAAATCATCTTCTGAAATTCTCATTAATAAATTATCTTTTGTAATACCTGCATTATTAACTAAAATATCTATGGCACCAAACTGAGTCAAAACCTCTTTAGCTAATTCTTGGGCTGAATCAAAGTCTGCTGCATTAGACTGGTATCCTTTAGCTGAAACTCCAAGTGCTTTTAATTCTTCTTCTAAAGCATTTGCAGCATCAACAGATGAACTATAAGTAAAAGCTACATTTGCACCTTGTTTTGCAAATTCAATAGCAATTCCACGCCCAATTCCTCTTGTAGCTCCAGTAATTATTGCTGATTTATTTTCTAGTAATTTCATAAAGTTGTATTTAATTGTAATGTAAATATAAAAAAGAAATTCCCGTTTTTAACGGGAATATTCTTTTCAATAAAATTAATGAGTAGTTTTTTATTTTAAAACGCTTGCCACCATTTCTCCAATCTTAGCAGGAGAACTTACAACATGAACGCCATTTTCTTCTAATATCTTCATTTTAGCTTGTGCAGTATCATCTGCACCACCAACAATAGCTCCAGCATGACCCATTGTTCTACCTGCAGGTGCAGTTTGCCCAGCAATAAAACCTACAACTGGTTTTCTATTACCATCAGCCTTAATCCATTGTGCAGCTTCTGCTTCTAAATTTCCTCCAATTTCACCAATCATTACAATTGCTTCAGTTACATCATCGTTCATTAACATTTCTACTGCCTCTTTGGTAGTCGTTCCAATAATAGGATCTCCTCCAATACCAATTGCAGTTGTAATTCCATAACCTTGTTTTACAACCTGATCTGCAGCTTCATAAGTTAAGGTCCCTGATTTAGAAACAATACCTACTTTACCTTTTTTAAAGATAAAGCCTGGCATAATACCAACTTTAGCTTCATCTGGCGTTATAACTCCTGGGCAGTTAGGCCCAACCAATCTAGTGTCTTTATCAGCAATATATGCTTTTACTTTAACCATGTCTGCTGTTGGTATACCTTCAGTAATACAAATGATAACTTTTATACCTGCATCTGCAGATTCCATAATAGCATCAGCAGCAAAAGCTGGTGGTACAAAAATTATTGACGTATCTGCACCTGCTTTTTCAATAGCTTCTACAACTGTATTAAAAACTGGTTTACCTAAATGTTCTTGACCTCCTTTTCCTGGAGTAACACCACCAACAACATTGGTTCCGTAATCAATCATTTGGCCAGCATGAAAAGTACCTTCACTACCTGTAAAACCTTGTACAATAATTTTTGAATTTTTATTTACTAAAACACTCATGGTTCATTTTTAAATTTAGTTACACAAAAATAGTTATTGTTTACTTTTATAAAAAACTTATTTGTGATTTATTTTTCTTTTAGCAATCTTTTTAAGCCTGCTAATTGTTTTAATTTTTCTCTAGATTCTTCTATTGGTGTTCCAAAATAAGATTTTCCTCCTGGAACTGACTTAGTCACTCCTGTTTGTCCTAAAATAACAGCACCTTTACCAATTGTAATGCCGCTATTTGTACCTACCTGTCCCCAAATTGTAACTTCATCTTCGATTACTACACAGCCAGCAATACCTGTCTGAGATGCAATTAAACATTTTTTACCGATAACAGTATCGTGTCCAATATGTACTTGATTATCTATTTTAGTTCCTTTTTTAATAGTTGTATCTCCAGTAACACCTTTGTCAATAGTACAAGATGCTCCTAAATCCACATGATCTTCTAAAACTACTCTACCCCCAGAAATCAATTTATCGAAACCTGTAGGTCTATTTTTGTAATAAAATGCGTCTGCTCCTAAAACTGAGTTGGCATGAATGGTACAATTATTACCAATAACAGCATTATCATAAATGGTTACATTAGGATGAATTATACAGTTATTACCAACAATTACATTATTACCAATAAAAACATTTGGTTGTATAATTGTATTCTTACCTATTGTTGCAGAGTCTGAAATACTAACTGTAGATGCTATAAATGGGTTGAAATGATTGGTAATTTTGTTGAAATCTCGAAAAGGATCATCAGAAATTAACAAAGCTTTGCCAGCAGGACAATCTACTTTCCTATTAATTAAAATAATAGTTGCAGCTGAATTTAAAGCTTTATCATAATATTTTGGGTGATCTACAAAAACAATATCACCTTGTTCTACAACGTGAATTTCATTGATACCTAAAACCTGAAAATTAGCATCACCAGTGTAATCTACATTTAAGAGTGTTGCAATTTGTAGTAACGTTTGCGGATTTTTAAATTTCATATAATGCTAAACGCAAAAATTATTCCTTAATACGTTCTTGATACGTTCCTTTTGTAGTTTCTACTTTTATTTTATCACCTTCGTTAATAAATAAAGGTACATTTACTAAAGCTCCTGTTTCTACAGTTGCAGGTTTTGTAGCATTTGTAGCAGTATTACCTTTAACACCAGGCTCTGTATGAGTAACTTCTAAAATTACACTTAAAGGCATCTCTACAGAAAGTGGCATATCATCTTCAGAATTGATTATAATAGTTACAACTTCACCTTCTTTCATTAGCTCTGGAGTATCTAAAGCACTCTTTTGCAATTGAATTTGAGAATAATCTTGCTCATTCATAAAATGATAAGTATCACCATCATTGTATAAGTACTGAAACTTATGCGTTTCTACTCTTACATCGTCTATTTTTCTTCCAGCAGGGAAAGTATTGTCTACTACTTTACCATTTGTTACACTCTTTAATTTTGTTCTTACAAATGCGGGTCCTTTTCCTGGTTTTACGTGTAAAAATTCTATGATTTTATAGATATCATTATTGTACCTAATGCATAAACCGTTTCTAATATCTGATGTTGTTGCCATTTCTTTATTTTAATTTGCTTTGTAATATCCTTTCATGATTCCTCTGTGTGAATCTTTAATAAACTGTATAATTTCGTCTCGTTCTGGAGTAGCCTCCATCTCTGCTTCAATAATATCTATTGCCTGACTGTAATTGTAATTTTTCTGAAATAGAATTCGAAATATATCTTGAATCTCTCTAATTTTTTCAGTAGTAAACCCTCTTCTTCTTAAACCAACAGAGTTAATACCAACATAAGATAATGGTTCTCTTGCCGCTTTTACATATGGTGGAACATCTTTTCTAACTAAAGAACCACCTGTTACAAAAGCATGATTTCCTACTGAAGCAAATTGATGCACAGCAACCATTCCTGCTAATACAACATTGTCTCCAATAGTAACATGTCCTGCTAATGTGGTATTGTTCGAAAAGATACAATTTTGACCTACAAAACAATCATGTGCAATATGGCAGTATGCCATTACCAGACAATTGTCTCCTATAGTTGTTTTCATTCTATCTTTTGTACCTCTGTTAATAGTTACACATTCTCTTATAGTAACATTATCTCCAATTTCTACAGTACTTTCTTCATCATCAAACTTTAAATCTTGTGGAATTGCAGAAATGACTGCTCCTGGAAAAATTCGGCAGTTTTTACCAATTCTTGCACCTTCCATAATCGTTACGTTAGATCCTATCCAAGTGCCAGATCCAATAACAACATTGTTATGTATAGTGGTAAAAGGTTCAATTACTACGTTTCTTGCAATTTTTGCTTGAGGGTGAACGTAAGCTAATGGTTGATTCATAGGTTATTTTTTCTTGGCAATTTGAGCCATTAATTCTGCTTCTGCAACTAACTTTCCATTTGCATAAGCATATGCTTGCATATGACAGATTCCTCTTCTAATAGGAGTAATTAACTCCGCTTTAAAAATAAGTGTATCTCCGGGTAATACTTTTTGTTTGAATTTAACATTATCCATTTTCATGAAATACGTTAAATAATTTTCAGGATCTGGAACTGTGCTTAGCACTAATATACCTCCACATTGCGCCATAGCCTCTACTTGTAAAACACCAGGCATTACTGGTGATCCTGGAAAATGACCAACAAAGAAATTTTCGTTCATTGTTACATTTTTCATACCTACAACATGCTTATCAGAAAGTTCTAATATTCGATCTACTAACAGAAAGGGGGGCCTATGTGGTAGTATATCCATTATTTGATGAATATCTAATAATGGTGATTTGTTTAAATCATAATCAGGCACATTGTTTCTTTTTTCTGCCTTAATAATTTTTGCCAATTTTTTAGCAAATTGAGTATTTACGAGATGACCAGGTTTATTTGCAATTACCTTACCTCTAATTCTAGTTCCTACTAATGCTAAATCGCCGATAACATCTAATAATTTATGACGTGCAGCTTCATTAGCCCAATGAAGCGTTAAATTGTCTAAAATACCATTTGGTTTTACAGCAATATCGTCTTTTTTGAATGCTTTTTTAAGTTTTTGCATTGTGTTTTCAGACAACTCTTTATCAACATACACAATAGCATTATTTAAATCTCCACCTTTAATAAGATCATTTTCTAATAACATTTCAATTTCATGAAGGAAACTAAATGTTCTTGCTGCTGCAATTTCTTCTTTAAAATCTGAAAGGTTGTCTAAAGTAGCATTTTGAGTACCTAAAATTTTTGTACCAAAATCTACCATTGTTGTAACTTGGTATTGCTCTGCAGGCATTAAAATAATTTCACTTCCAGTAACTTCGTCTTTATAAGAAATAATTTCTTTTACAACATATTCATCTCTGTTGCCATCTTGTTCTTTAATTCCAGCATTTTCTAGTGCCTCTATGAAATATTTAGAAGAACCATCCATAATTGGAGGCTCTGAAGCATTAATTTCTATCAATAAATTATCTATATCTAGACCAACAGCAGCTGCTAAAACGTGTTCTGAAGTTTGTATTTTAACTCCATTTTTTTCTAAATTAGTTCCTCTTTGTGTAGTAACTACATATTCTGCTTTTGCTTCAATTGTTGGCGCTCCCTCTAAATCTACTCTACTAAATGCAAAACCGTGATTTATTGGTGCTGGTTTTAATGTCATAGACACTGTATTACCTGTGTGTAAACCTACACCAGATAATGTAACTTCTTTTTGTATTGTTTTTTGCTTGTTACTCATTAATTTTCTTTTTGAGTATTATACTCTTTTTCTATATCTGTTAATGCAGCTAAAATTTTTGGCAAATTTCTAAAATGGATATAACTTTTATTAAAATCATTATATTTAAATGCTGGAGTTCCCTGTACAATTTCATTCTCTTTAATACTCTTCGTTACTCCAGATTGTGCTTGTATTTTAACACCATTTCCAATGGTAATATGACCAACGATACCAACCTGACCTCCAATCATACAGTTTTTACCAATTTTAGTAGATCCTGCAATTCCTGTTTGTGCAGCTATTACTGTATCTTTTCCAATTTCTACGTTATGGGCTATTTGTATTTGGTTATCCAATTTAACACCCTGTCTTATTATTGTAGACCCTAAAGTAGCTCTGTCAATTGTAGAACCAGATCCAATATCTACATGATCTTCAATGATTACATTACCGATTTGAGGCACCGCTTTAAAATGCCCTTTTGAATCAGGTATAAAACCAAAACCATCAGATCCAATAATACACCCTGAATGAATCTTACAATGGTTTCCTATTGTTGTTTCTGAATAGATTTTTACACCAGAAAAAATTACACAATTATTTCCTATAATAGAATTATCTCCAATATATGAATTTGGATAAATTTTAACATTACTACCTATAGTTACATTTTCTCCAACGTAAGAGAATGCTCCTAGGTATTCATTATCACCAATTTTAGCAGAATCTGCTATAAAATGAGGGTTTTCTCTTCCTTGCTTATTGTTTTTGACATCATTATAGAACTCTAATAATTTAGAAAATGCTTTATAGGCATTATCTACTCTTATTAATGTTGTCTTTATCTCTTTTTCCAAGACAAATATCTTGTCGACTATTGCAATAGAGGCATTTGTAGTATATAAATAAAGATTGTATTTTGGATTTGACAAAAAAGTTAACGAACCTTTTTCTCCTTCCTCTATTTTTGATAGCTTAAAAACTTCTTCATTTGGATTTCCCTCAACTTCACCTTCTAAAATGTCTGCTATTTGTTGTGCTGTAAATTTCATCAAAGGCAAAAGTATAAAATTTATAAGTATTTGGCTAATTTCATTTTACTTTGGGTAACAAATAAAATATTTTACGACTGGTTTGGTTAGCGCTTGAAGATTTAACTGATCGGATGCCTTAGCAATATCTTTTAATTTACCTTTTTTACTTAAGATATAAATTGGTTTTTCAGTTTGATAGGCTTGGTTTTTAATTTCTTCAGAAAATATAAAATAATGTAAATCGCTAATAGCAATATTCATTTTTTTTGAAAATTTATTTTTAAGTTTTTCAATTTTTTTAATAGTAAATTTTTCATTTTGAATTTCAATTCTTAGCAATTTTCTATTTACAAGCATTTGTGATAATAAAGACAATACTGAGTCTGAATGATTTGCCCATTCTTTTATTGCTGCTAATACATCAAAATCATCTAATTGTGCAAAAGTATTTAACGTTTTTACTGTAAAGTTTTCCGAAGTTATTTGGTTAGTAAGAAAATATGAGAGTGAGCTACTTCCAAATAATTGAGTTCCACTTTCACTCAATTCCTTTGCTCTCTTTAAAACATTAACCAAAATATGCTCTGCAACTAAACCTGTTTTATGCAAATAAACTTGCCAATACATTAATCTTCTTGCTATTAAAAACTTTTCTACAGAATAGATTCCTTTTTGCTCAATGACTAATTGGTCTTCCTTTACATTCATCATTGCTATTAATCGATCTGAAGAAATATTGCCCTCAGTAACCCCAGTATAAAAACTATCTCTTTTTAGATAATCTAAACGGTCTATATCTAATTGGCTAGAAATTAATTGATATAAAAATGTTCTTGGATATTTTCCTTCAAATATTTCAATTGCTAAATCTAATTTACCCTGAAACTCTTTGTTTAAAATTTTCATGAATTTCAGAGAAATTTCTTCATGAGAAATTCCGTTAACAATACTGTTTTCTAAAGCATGAGAAAAAGCACCGTGACCAATATCATGTAAAAGAATAGCAATACATACTGCATTTTCTTCATCTTCAGAGATTTTTACTTGCTTAAAACGTAAAACTCTAACTGCTTTTTGCATTAAATGCATGCAACCAATAGCGTGATGAAATCTTGTATGATTAGCCCCAGGATATACTAAATTAGAAAAACCCATTTGCGCAATTCTTCTTAATCTTTGAAAATAAGGGTGCTCTATAATATCAAAAATTAATGAATTTGGAATTTGAATAAATCCATAAATAGGATCGTTCAGTATTTTAAGTTTATTCTCTTTTATATTTTTCAAAAAATCATTTTTTTCAATTCTCTAGCAAAGTACGAACATTATTTTTTTTAGCAATATTTTATCATTTAGAACATTTTATAATTATAACAAAATGTTATTTTTATCGTTTTAGTATATAAATTAGAATTATGAGTAACATACAAATATTGTGGGTAGATGACGAAATAGCGCTTTTAAAGCCTCATATTCTATTTTTAGAACGTAAAAATTATACAACTACAACGTCTACGAATGGAGCAGACGCTATAGACCTTGTAAAAGAAAATAATTTTGACATCGTTTTTCTAGATGAAAATATGCCTGGCTTAACAGGGTTAGAAACATTGGCTCAAATAAAGCAAATCAAGACGAATTTACCAGTGGTTATGATTACTAAGAGCGAAGAGGAGTATATTATGGAGGAAGCAATCGGTTCTAAAATTGCAGATTACTTAATTAAGCCAGTAAACCCGAGTCAGATTCTTTTAAGTTTAAAAAAAAATTTAGATAATTCTAGATTAGTTTCTGAAAAAACAACAGCTAACTATCAACAAGAATTTAGAAAAATTGCAATGGATTTATCTTTGGTAAACTCATATGAGGATTGGATAATACTTTACAAGAAGTTAATTCACTGGGAATTAGAATTAGAAGGCATAAGCGACTCTGGAATGTTGGGTATTTTAGAAAGTCAGAAACAAGAAGCAAATAATCAGTTTTTTAAATTTATTAAAAGAAATTACGAAGATTTTTTAACGTCTAATTATTCTCCTACATTTTCTCATACTCTTTTTAAAAATTATGTTGTACCAGAACTAAACAAAGATCAAGGAGTCTTATGGGTTATAATTGATAATCTAAGATATGATCAATATCAAATATTAGAACCGCTGATAAATAATTATTATAAGAAAGAAACCGAAAATTCTTATTTTTCTATTTTACCTACCGCTACTCAATATGCAAGAAATGCTATTTTTTCTGGTTTAATGCCACTAGAAATGGAAAAAAAATATCCAAATTATTGGAAGAATGATACAGATGAAGGTGGAATGAATTTATATGAAAACGAATTTTTATCTGCTCAAATTAACAGATTAAATTTAAAGATTAAGCATGAATATTATAAAATAACATCTTTAAAAAGTGGTAAAGAGTTAGCAGACAATTTTAATGGTACTAAGCAAAATGATTTAACAACTGTTGTTTATAATTTTGTCGATATGCTATCTCATTCTAAAACAGAGATGGAGGTTATAAAAGAATTAGCAGGAGATGATAAAGCTTATCGAAGTCTTACTTTAAGTTGGTTTAAAAACTCTCCACTTTTTGAAATCATACAAAAAGCAAAAGAATTGGGGCAAAAATTAATACTAACTACAGATCATGGTACTATAAATTGTAAACATCCTACTAAGGTAATTGGTGATAAAAATATAAGCGCAAATTTACGTTACAAAACTGGTAAAAGTTTAACTTATGAAGAGAAAGATGTTTATGCTGTTCGTAATCCTAAAGATATCTTTTTACCAACTGTAGCAATGAATAGCCCATTTCTTTTTGCAAAAGAAGATTTCTTTTTTGCATACCCTAATAATTTTAATCATTTTGTAAAATATTATAAAAACACCTATCAGCATGGAGGAATTTCATTAGAAGAAATGATTATTCCTTGTGTAATTTATAGCCCTAAATAATTCTATTTACATTTAAGGATAGTACTTTTAAATTTACAAACTCTAAATATTTCAAAGAACGCATTACTTTTGTAATATGGATAAGAACTATACATTTGAAGATATAACTCAACTCTCAAAAGATATAATTAAACATGTTCCACACAAAGTTTTACTATTTTATGGAGATATGGGAGTTGGAAAAACAACATTAATAAAACAATTATGCAAAGAATTAGGTAGTAATGACATTATCTCCTCTCCTACTTTTTCTTTAGTTAATGAATATACTTCAAAGAGTAGTACTATATACCATTTTGATTTTTATAGAATTAACAATGAAGAAGAGGCTTTAGATATTGGTATAGAAGATTATTTGTATAGTAATAATTGGTGTTTTATAGAATGGCCAGAAAATATCGGAAATTTATTACCTTTAGATGCTGTAGAAATTCATCTTACCCTATTAGAAGATGGTTCACGAAATATTAAAATCAACTAAAATCCAAATATGAGTCAGTTTTCTCCTTTCAGTAAAGAAGAATTATTACCACAAACAGAAATGTTGGAAATTCAAAAGAAAAAGGGAGAACTATTTATTGGTTTACCAAAGGAAACACATTCAGGTGAAAGAAGAGTATGTTTAACTCCTGACGCTGTCACTGCGTTTACAGCAAATGGGCATCGCATAGTTATAGAAACTGGAGCCGGAGAATCTGCAAATTACACAGATAAAGAATATTCTGATGCAGGTGCAAAAATTGCTTATGATGTAGAAGAAGCATTTAAGTGTAATATTGTACTTAAAGTAGCTCCTCCATCTTTAGAGGAGATTGCCTATCTAAATCCAAAAACAGTTTTAATTTCTTCTCTTCAATTAAAAACACAAACAAAAGATTATTTCGAGTACTTGGCAAAGAAAAAAATAACAGCTGTTGCATTTGATTTTATTAAGGATGAACATAATACATTCCCTGTATTAAAATCATTAAGTGAAATTGCAGGAACAGCTTCTGTTTTAATCGCAAGCGAGTTAATGAGCGGCTTTAACAAAGGAAATGGTCTATTATTTGGCAATATTGGAGGAGTAGCGCCAACAAGTGTTGTTATTTTTGGTGCTGGAACAGTTGGTGAGTATGCTGCAAGAACAGCTATTGGACTTGGAGCAAGAGTAAAAGTTTTTGATAATTCAATTTCTAAACTAAGAAAGTTACAACATTGCTTGCCTTCTCCAATTTATACGTCAACACTACAACCTAAATCAATTTTAAAGGCACTTATGAGGTGCGATGTTGCCATAGGAGCTATTAGAGGTAAAAATAGAACACCAATATGCGCCACTGAGCCAATGGTAGAAAAAATGAAAGAAGGATCAGTTTTAGTAGATGTTAGTATAGACAGAGGCGGGTGTTTTGAAACATCCTCTGTAACTTCTCACAGCAAACCTACATTTTTAAAACATGGTGTAATACATTACTGTGTACCTAATATTCCTGCAAGATATGCAAGAACAGCATCTGTGTCGTTAAGTAATATATTTACACCTTATTTATTAAATATTGCTGAAGAAGGAGGTTTTGAAAATGCAGAAAGATTTGACAAGAGCCTTAGAAATGGGATGTATTTTTATCATGGAATTTTAACAAATAAAACAGTTGCTGAATGGTTTGATTTACCATTTAGAGAAATCAATTTATTAATTTTGTAATTCAATTCTAAACATAAAAAACCTTAAATTTGTTCCTAAATTTTTTGAATGTTACTTAAACGAATTGGTTATTTTTTAGTGGGTGTAAGTATTAGCTCTATTGGTGTATATTTTTTTTGGCAAAAGAAAAATGCATCTTTCGACTATGGAATGGATGCAAGGACTTTAAAAACAATAAGAATTCGTGAGAGGATCTTTTCTAATGAAGCCAAAATGGTGATGAATTCTTCAAAAATAGACAGTTTAAAAATTGGAAGAATTTTAAATTTTGGTGATGTTGATTTTGGTAGAAGTAAACAAAGGAAAAAACCTTGCGCAGAATACTATATTACAGGCAAAAAAGAATTAAAAAATGTAAGTTTATATGTGATACGATGCGATTCTACAGCAACAATAAAGAGCATTTTCTTAAAATAAAGTTGAATTAAATATTCTGGTTATTTTTAAAAAATCGATCCTCAATTTGATCAACATTTTTAATTGTTTTCCTTATCCAGTTCAAATATATTTCCTCTTTTTCCGAAGAAGTTAATTGCCAATCTATTTTACTTTTTTTCAATTTAGAAGTTACCTCTTGTAAAATAATTGCTGCTGCAACAGAAATGTTTAAACTTTCTGTGAAACCAACCATTGGTATTTTTAAAAATCCATCTGCATTATTCTTTACCGTTTCTGAAATTCCAGAAGCTTCAGCTCCAAAAACAAAAGCGGTCTTTTTATCAATATTAAAATCATGCAAGTCACTGGCCTCTGCATGAGGAGAAGTTGCAATAACTTGATACCCATTCTCTTTTAGATGATTTAAACAAGCTAATGTATTGTCGCCATCAGTTTTGTAACGTTTACATGTAATCCACTTTTGTGCGCCTTTTGTTACATATTTAGATACCCTATTGATGTATCTATTTTCAATAACATGTAAATCCTGAATTCCAAAAATATCACAAGTACGAAAAATAGCACTTGCATTGTGTGGTTGATAAATATCCTCTAATACCACAGAAAAATGTCTTGTTCTTTCATCTAATACACTTCTAAAAGTAGCTTTTCTTTTTGCAGTTAGAAAGTCTTCTAAGTATAAAAGTAATTTTTCATTTACCATAAATACAAACATATCATTTTATTCTTATTTCTAAGAATAATGAAAAACTTAATGATAATATTTAGGGGTTTAATTTCTATTAAAAATATTTATGTTAATATATTATAGAAAGGTTAAAATAATAAGTAAATTAGAACTTAAAAGTTATTTTTCAAACGGAAATATATTTAACTTAAACAATGCAATTTATTTAATTTACACCTCACTATTAATATTTAATGATTAAAAACCTTTTTTATAGGTCTAAATATTATAAAGTATAGATAAATGGTTTCGTAAATTTAACTAGTCAGGTTATAAATATACTCAAAAATTTCTCCCTTATCTATACTACTTCCTTTTTCTATTAAATCAAAAATTTCTATATTTCGAGATGTTGTATAGGGTTTTGTTCCTTTAAATATTTCTACAGAATTATCCATCGGATTTTGTATGAGCCATTCAAAACCTTTTTGTTCTAGTAAATTAATATCCCAATTTACTTTTATAGCTATTCTATGTATTTCATTTTCATCACATTTAAATAGATTAGCTGATGTTTTAGAAAAGTGTGACACATATTTAGTTTTTGTTAAAACATCTTCCCAGACGATATCTGAAAAAATATTCATTACTTCCTCAGCTTTTGTAAGACTTTTTTCTTTTATTTGATTCCATTCCCCTTCATCAATACTTTGTGTCGCTAAGAATTGTGCAAATTCAGAATGCAAACTTTCAAATTGTTCTTTTGTGAGTTGTCTATATTTCATATTCTAAAATTAAAAACCGCTTAACATAATGTTAAGCGGTTCAAATATCTATATATTTTCTGTTTTAAAAAACAGATACTATGTCAATTTATGAAGTAAACAAAAAAACGCTTACCAAATTGGTAAGCGCTTCTTAAAAGATCTTATTAAGTAATAATTACTCAGCAATAACTTCAAAGTTAATGTCAGCAACTACTTCTCTGTGTAATCTTACAGATGCTTCATAAACACCTAATCTTTTTACAGAACCTCCAACAACTTTAATAAATTTCTTGTCAATTTCTGTACCTGCTTTAACTAAAGCTGCAGCTAAATCTATGTTGTTTACAGAACCAAATAATTTGTCTCCTGAACCGGTTTTAGATGCAATTTTAATTTCATATCCTTTAACTGTTTCAGCAACTTTATTTGCATCTTCAATTAATTTAGCTTCTTTATAAGCACGTTGTTTTAAATTCTCTGCTAAAACTTTCTTTGCAGATGAAGTAGCTAAAACTGCTTGTCCTGTAGGGATTAAAAAATTTCTACCATAACCGTTCTTAACGTCTACGATGTCATCTTTAAATCCTAAATTTTCTACGTCTTGTCTTAATATCAATTCCATGTCTCTACCTCTTTATTATTTTAACATATCTCCAACGTAAGGCATTAACGCTAAATGACGCGCTCTTTTAATTGCTTGCGCAACTTTACGTTGATATTTTAATGAAGTTCCTGTTAAACGTCTAGGCAAAATTTTACCTTGTTCGTTTACTAAATACATTAAGAAGTCTGCGTCTTTATAATCGATATACTTGATATCTTTTTTCTTAAATCTACAGTATTTTGCTTCTTTCTTAGTTTCAATGTCTAATGGAGTTAAATATCTTACATCTGCAGATTTACCTCCTTTTGCTTGTTGTTCTATTGATGCCATACCTTATTTTTTTGTAGATTTAACACGTTCTCTTCTTTTCTCTGCCCAGGCAGCAGCATGCTTGTCTAGTCTAACAGTTAAATAGCGCATAATGCTATCATCTCTTCTAAACTCTAATTCAAAAGCAGTAATTTCTTCACCTGCAATCTTAAATTCAAATAAGTGATAAAAACCACTTTTCTTTTTTTGGATTGGATAAGCTAATTTTTTTAAGCCCCAATCTTCTTTAGAAATCATTTCGGCACCTTTAGAAACCAAATAGTCATTAAACTTTTGTACTGTTTCCTTTATCTGAGTATCAGATAAAACGGGATTCAAAATGAAAACAGTTTCGTAATGATTCATAATTAA
>Ga0233438_10002030_pt1 | contig 21040 bp, 12 predicted proteins | sample SI_123_September_FD_182720 | JGI IMG/M metagenome (GOLD analysis project Ga0233438, IMG submission 182720) | Seawater microbial communities from Saanich Inlet, British Columbia, Canada - SI_123_September2016_10_MG | ecosystem: Environmental > Aquatic > Marine > Inlet | place: Canada: British...
ATCAAGACATCAATTTATTTCAGCTGTGGTTGTTTCCCAACAAGCGAAACGTAAGTCCTCGCTATGACCAATTGCCGATTCGCAGTTTGCATCAAAAAAATGCTTTTTTTCAAATTTTGTCTCCATCAGCCGATGATCAAGGAGTTTGGATTCATCAAGATGCTTGGATACATATGCTAGATGCTGATCAAGGGCAATCCTTTCATTACGAATTGCATAGTCCAGACCATGGCGTGTATATGATTGTGATTGAAGGGGAAGTGGAGGTTGGCGATCAAACCCTTTCTCGACGTGATGCCATAGGGGTTTGGGAAACCCAAAAGGTGGAAATCAAAACCAAAACAGATACCGAACTTTTTCTGGTTCAAGTGCCCATGCTTCAGCTGACGTAGTCGAATTTTTAGTATATTACATTTTAAATTGTCCCTACCATGAAACAAATCGTACATATCGAAGGGATGACCTGTCAAGGGTGCGCCGCAAATATTGAGGAAGCCATTGCACAACTTCCAGTAGTGGAAACCGTCAAGGCCAATCCCAAAACTGGTATCGTTGAGATTTTGCATCAATCTACACTCCAAACCGATGATATCAAAGCTGTTTTACCGTCCAAGTACGCACTGGTCGATAATCCATCAACAGCGCCTTCAAAAGTCAAACAACTCTTTCCGTTGGGGCTAATTTTTGTGTTCCTGATTGGGGGAACAACAATCATTCATTATCCCATTTTTGAGACAAAGGCAGTTTTACCCGACTTTATGGGCTTGTTTTTTGTGGTGTTTTCGTTTTTTAAGTTTCTCGACCTTAAAGGGTTTCAACAAAGCTTTAGGCGATATGACCCGCTGGCCAAATCCCTTCCTTTATATGGCTTGGTATATCCGTTTGTTGAGCTTGCATTAGGCGTTCTTTTTTTAATGCGCTTGGAAGTTCAACTGGCTCTTTGGCTGACTTTGGGGATTTTGAGCATCACGACCCTAGGGGTAGTCAGGGTATTATTATCTAAACAACAAATTCAATGTGCATGTATGGGTTCGGTGCTTAACCTCCCGATGACCGAGGCCACTTTTATTGAAAATGCATTGATGGTTGGCATGGCAACCTGGATGCTCTTATAACTGTCCGACAAATATCGACAAAGCGTTTTGGAATTGGGCTTCCAATTTCGAATCCAAGATGCCTTTATTCTGATCAAAGGTTTTTGAAAAGTTTGGAAGAGAAAAATGCGGCACATCATAGGGGTTTTTCCTTGCGATTCGGTTATTGGCTTGCTCCAAAACGGTTTTGGCGCCCCGATCACCGTCATTGGTTGCCAACAACAACATTGGTTTGCTGTACCAAATATCCCCATCGAAACGAGAGATCCAATCAAAAATATTTTTAAAGGCTGCCGAATAAGAGCTGTTGTGCTCGGCAAAGGAAATGATGATTCCATCTGCCGACATAAGCAAGTCTTTAAAATCATGGACAAGCTGAGGAAAGCCATCCTTGTTTTGACGATCAACACTAAAAATAGGCATCTCATAATCGTTTAAATCCAAAACAGTCGCTTGGGCATTTGGCACACAGGAGGCAGCATAAGTCGCCAATTTTTTATTGATGGAATGGATGGAGGAACTCGCTCCAAAGGCAATGATCTTTTTCATGGGTTGCAAATTACAAATTCTGTTTGGTTTTAAAACTTCGCTTTTGGGTATGCATCGCATAAAGATAAGTGATATCTTTAGCGAGATGGGGCAAGTCGTTTATCTTCACTTTTTTACGTACGATCAACATCGTTTTTGGGCATTTACCCAGATGCAACGCGCACATGCTGGTTTGCAAGACTGCAAGGGGTTGCAGTTTTATAAGATGTTGGGGACGGGTGCTGGTGCTGGCTTTAGCTTGCGCCCTGATTTCTCGACCTATGCCTTGCTCAGCGTTTGGAACAGTGAAGACGACAAAAAACAGGCATTTGCAAGTTCACCCGTTTTACAAGCATTTTTTGACCGATCTACAACGCAGCGCATTTATGCATTACGCCCAATCCATACACACGGGAAGTGGAGCGGTCAGTCTCCCTTTGTTGTGCAAAAGCCCTTAGGCGATAAACCTATTGGCGTTATTACCCGTGCCACACTCAACCCTTCACGGCTGATCGATTTTTGGCGGCATGTACCGCAGGCATCACAGGCGATAAAAGAGGCAAAAGGGGTTGGCTTTTTTAAAGGGATTGGCGAATGGCCTTATGTGCAACAAGCAACCTTTAGCGTATGGGAAAGTGCCGAAGCGATTCGTACTTTTGCCTATGTATCTCAGGCACACGCCTCGATTGTCAAAAAGACGAGAGAGCGTAAATGGTATAAAGAAGATATGTTTAACCGATTTGAGGTTATAGAAGTGACCACCACAACTTCCTTATGAAGAAAAAAGCAATTGTAATTGGTTCGGGTATCGCAGGCATTGCCACATCGATTCGGTTGGCTTGTCAGGGGTTTGCAGTTTCTGTATTTGAAAAAAATGAATATGCAGGGGGCAAATTATCTGCCTTTTCGTTGGGGGATTACCGATTTGATTTTGGTCCTTCCTTGTTTACCATGCCGCATTTTGTCGATGAGCTTTTTGAATTGGCTGGTGAAAATCCACGTGATCATTTTCAGTACAAACGCAAAGAGATTGGGTGTAAATATTACTGGGAAGATGGCGTTCGACTAAATGCTTATGGCGATACCGATCGGTTTTTGGAAGAAGTTGATCACAAATTAGGCGTGCCAAAACACCAACTGCAAGATTATCTTGCCCGAGCCGAGAAAAAATACAATCGAACGGTATCCATTTTTTTAGAGCAATCCTTACACAAATGGCGAACCTACCTCAACAAAGCTACCCTAGAAGGCATTTTCCACTTGTTTTCCTACGAACTTGACACCACCCTTCACAAGGTTAACACCCGCCGATTGAAAGAACCACATTTGGTGCAGTTCTACGATCGCTTTGCGACCTATAACGGCTCAAACCCCTATCAAACACCCGGTATGATGACTCTCATTCAACACCTTGAGCAGCATTATGGCACTTTTGTTCCTGAAAAAGGGATGGTTGAGATTACAAATAGTTTGATTGCTTTAGCAGAGAGAAAAGGGGTGCAGTTCCACTACAAATCAGCCGTTGATGAAATCATCGTGGAGGGCAAAACGGCGGTCGGAATCCAGACGAATGGCACAACGCATAACGCCGATGTGGTGGTGTCCAATATGGATGTCGTGCCTACCTATCGGCACTTGATGCCTGATCAACAAGCGCCAGAAAAAAGTCTTCGGCAAGAACGATCGAGCTCGGCAGTGATTTTTTACTGGGGAATCAATCGGTCTTTTCCTGAGTTGGATTTGCACAACATCTTTTTTAGTGAGGACTACAAGGCAGAATTTGATGGGCTATTTACAGACAAAACCCTTGCTGATGACCCCACGGTCTATGTCAATATCACGGCCAAAGACGTGCAAGGCGATGCTCCAGTGGGTAAGGAAAACTGGTTTGTGATGATCAATGCGCCCCACGATGTTGGTCAGGACTGGGGTGCGCTTTCGCAAGAATTGCGGAGACGGGTATTGGACAAACTCAATCGGAATTTGAAGTTAAATCTGGACAATTGTATTGAAGAGGAGTTTGTAGTAACCCCTCCCATGATTGCGGAAAAGACCGCATCCTTTACAGGGGCTTTGTATGGCGCAGCCAGTAATGACCGTATGGCGGCCTTTTTGCGTCATCCAAACTTTTCACGTCAAATAGAGGGGCTTTATTTTTGTGGTGGAAGTGTACATCCGGGGGGCGGAATTCCCTTGTGTTTGCTGTCTGCCAAAATCGTTGCTGAGCTCGTCAATACGGGCGAATAAAGCACGCGGACCAAGTTTTGATTTTCACGCCATTTCGTCTTATTTTTTTCTAAGATTTTGTAGTCAATAAATTGCATAACCATCTAACATATAGAGAGTTATATTCATTATAAAAAGTGTTGGAGATTCTTATTTCACTTTCTATTTTAGCCCCGAGGTGGTGTAGAAACACCACATTTTTGTTTAACCAAATCTTAATGAATTTATGAAAGATTTATACATTTTACTCATTGTATTGTTAACCATCGGGGTTTCTAATGCTCAATCAACTTACTCTGCTTCTATTACTTGGAGTCCATTTGATAGTTCTGGCGCCACTTTAGAAAATGACGTCTATACGTTTCCTTCTACTGCGCAAGCTTGGGCTGGGTTTGCCAATACTAATGCTGTTATTTATCCACTAAATTTTACTGCATCTGCTGATTCTGATGCTACTATTATGTTTAAAGTTGAAAATGCACCGCATCCAGACGTTAACCCAAACGCTGAATTGGGAACTGTCACTGTCATAGGAGGAGATCCTGCTGCAACTTATGAGGTTGTTTACAATCCAGATCCTGCAGATACACATCCCTACAGATCTTTATTAATGTATGTACAAACTCAGGATGTCGCTGTAACGATGACGAATTTTATAATTTATTCAGATGACGTGTTAAGTGTTGCAAAGGCTAATGACTTTGAATTATCATTATATCCAAATCTCGCTAAGGATATCGTAAGAATTTCTGCTGTGGAGTCAATTGAGGTTGTTCGCATTTATGACCTAAGCGGTCGATTGGTGAAACAAGCTAGTCCGCGTAAAGCGGCGTTTAGCGTAGATGTTTCCGGTCTATCCAAAGGCGTTTATCTGCTTAAACTTTCTGCTGGCGATAAAGAAGCAATAACTAAAATGATCAAGTAAAACCAACCAACAACAACCAAGAGAGAAAAGCCCACCAAATGGTGGTTTTTTTTTGGCAAGGTGTAAAGCTGTATTTTTGTGGAACAAACACAGTGTCCAACACCGTCCTATGATTCAATTGTTAATTCCAAAAGAGCGCACCACACAAATCTCTGTGGGTATGATTTGGTTGTTTCATATCAGTGGTGCCTTGGGAATTCTTTATGGGAACAGAGAGTTTTTTTTACAAACCACCCCCATCAATTTGTTTTTTACGCTTGTGTTGTTGTTTGTTAACCTTAAAAACCCCGATCGGCGCATGGCATGGGCTGCGATTTTGGCTTTTACCCTTGGGATGCTGGTCGAGATATTAGGCGTGAACTATGGGTTGATTTTTGGATCGTATTCTTATGGGGAAAACCTCGGGGTTAAAATCCTTGGTGTACCGATTTTAATCGGCGCCAATTGGGTGATGCTGAGTTTTATTACTGGCTCTATGGGAGAAGTGCTGTTTGCAAATAGCAAGTACAAAGCTGCAGTAACAGGTGCGATTTTAATGGTCTTACTCGATTTGGTGATTGAGCCGGTTGCTCCCATATTCGACTATTGGACGTTTACCGAGCATGTTGCACCCCTGTCAAACTACATCGGTTGGTTTTTAGTTGCTTTGCCCATTCAGTTGGGTGTCCAGTATTGGATTCGAGAAAAAGAATACACCTTTTCGGCACACCTCGTACTGGTTCACTTTTTATTTTTTGGGGTATTTGCCCTCCAATAGCCCCGTAGTTCAACGGATAGAATAGAAGTTTCCTAAACTTTAGATCCAGGTTCGATTCCTGGCGGGGCTACGATAAGTATAAAATGGAGTTATTTATCTAAGGCAGTTTAAATAAATCTTCCACGGCACAATCTAGAGTTTTGGATATTTTCAAAGCTAATACAGTAGAGGGAACATATACTCCATTTTCAATGGCGTTTATACTCTTCCTTGACACTTGCGCTCTTACAGATAATTCTTGCTGAGTTAAACCACATGATTTTCTCAGCTGTTCTAGATTATTGATAAGTTTTTTATGGTTTTTACCCAAAACTATTTCTTTTCAAATTCTTCAACAGCATTAGTTAATTCTTTGCCAGTATTTGGATAGAGGTATCCAGCGATCATTGTTCCTATGCCAATTAGCCCAACCAAAGCTCCAGCACTTTTTAGGATGTTTCCAATGGCATAATAACCAAGAAGGTATAAACCAATACCAACAAATATTGTAATCACTCCATTTCTTCTATAATCTATTGGCTCTTTTTTCCTTTCCTCAAATATTGTCAACAACTCTTCTACTTTAGTTGGATCATTTAAATTTTTAGATACTTCTAAGACAGTTTCCCTTTTTCCATGTTCCTCATTATATTGCCAGACAAATACCGCAAGTGAAATGATGATTCCGGCAAGCATTCCAAAAATTGGGATAATTATAGCTTGATCCATAATATGTTTTTTTATTAATGTAACGCAAACATGACATTTAATGTGTAGAGAAGCAAACGTTACATAGAAAATGTTATAATACTTTTCAAATGCGAATTAATAATTTGCAGCTTAGCTATCGAGAATAAACAGATTTACTCTGCAGAGTCTATTTTAATGATTTTCTGAATGGTCCTCACAGAATTTCCTTCAACACAAAGAATATAAATTCCTTTTGTGAGTGCAGAGATGTCTGTTTTGACGATTCGATCGGTTGGGACAACAAACGCTTTGTCAATTACAACTTTGCCTGAAAGTGAAAAGATAAATGTTCGAACGATCTTGTCATTCCCTTTAATCAAAATCTCTAAATTCCCAGTTGTTGGGATTGGATAAACGATCAGCTCTCCTGTAGTTGTGACCACCTCACAACCTACTTCATCAACCGAAGCACCCGCAGGGGTGTCTGGACATTGATCGTCATCGTTCGAAATGCCGTCTCCATCACTGTCTTCTGGCGATGGGATGACACAACCCAATCCATCAACATTTGCTCCTGCAGGAGTGTTTGGGCATTGGTCGACATCATTTGAAATCCCATCGTCATCGTCATCATCGGACGGTAGGCAGTCGTCACCAACAGTGTATTGAAAATATTTTGTCGCCGCCAGGCCATTGGCAAAGGCAAACTTGCAGGCATAACTTATGTTGTTTCCAACGGTTTGACCTCCTAAAACTGCTCTAAATTTTCGTTCACCAATGTTTTCCATTGCCAACTCCGAAAACGGTGATTCTTGCCACAGGTAAGCAACGAGATCATCTTTTTCATCGAGGAGCTGAAATTCTATGGTGACATCTGTTCCTGATGTCGAAAAACTGTAGGAATAGCCGATGTCAAAAGATCCTTCACTCGACTCGTTTGACTCGCCACTACATGAATTATTCTCACTGGGTGGTGTGGTTAGCGTTATGGTTTTGATTTCCGGATACTCATTTCCGCTATTGTCTTTTACTCGGATGTTGAAATCATAGGATGTTTCAGGAGTTAGCCCTGAGTAGGTTATTGTTGATTCTACTGCGGAAACACCACTAAATAGTTGCTCATTATTCCCTTGTTCGATGGAAAAAAGGACATAGCCAGAGTCGTCCTCTGCAAGGAGGCTAAACGTGGCCGTCGTCGAGGTGGTTGATACAAGTGAAGCACTTAAGCTTGTTGGCGCACTGTTGTCGCCACCGCTTGTGACTTCTCCATACACCTCAAACTCAAAGAGACTATATCCGTATTCTGTGTTTCTGGATGTTGCAAGCATTCGAATAAAACGACCTACACCAGATAGTGTCAAATTGTCGGTCTCTCCATTGCCTGAAGAAGTAGAGTACACAGATGTCCAGTTATTGTTGTCGTCTGAAACTTGAATTTCATATTCTCTTGCAGAAGCTTCTTCCCAATAAAGAACAACCTGATTCACGGCATAACGTGCTTCTAGATCGATGACAATCCATTGGGGGTCTTGGAACAAGCTTCCCCACCTTGTTTCATAGTCGCCATCTACTGCCAATTCAGGTGAATATTGCGCTTCCGAGCTACTTACCGTAACTGGCTTTTCTAGAGCAATATTGACTTTTCTCAACACGGTTACCAATACGTTGTCGTTATCTTTTGCACCCTCATTATCGGTCACTTCGAGTTGTAACTCATGTGTCCCGACCTCTAGATTTACAGTTGGTGTGCTTCCACTTCCGATCTCGTTTTCACCCTTACGCCACTTATAAACGTGGATGTTTCCGTCTGCGTCATTACTTGCTGTACCATCAAGAGTGACGGCGAGTGTGTTGGAGCCAATGTTTGCATACTGTTCGATGTCTTCTCCTGCATTAGCAATTGGTGGAGTGTTGTCCAAGCTCGCAACATAAATGGTAACCATATCCGTTGCCGTGGATCCGAAGTTGTCGGTAACTTTTAGCGTAGCGATATGTACGCCGACATCAAACACATAGGAAATGGATTGTTGTGTGCCTATTTCTGCATTGTCGTACACCCATGAATAGGCTGACAGTGTACCATCAGAGTCAGAACTATTGGAGGCATCTAATACCACTTGATGACTTCCATTATCGTCTGAGTCACTGACTAGTATTTCCTCACCGGCATCGGCAACAGGTAGTTGGTTCACAATGACAATCATTTCGTCCGTAGATGAAACGCCATCGTCATCAGTGGTTTTCAAAGTGATGTTGTGTTCTCCTAGGGGTAGGGTAATTTCTAATTCTTCTTCTGTGCCGATGACGATATCATTTTCTATCCATTGATAGGTAGCAATCGTGCCGTCCGAATCAGTAGATAATGAGCCATCGAGGAGAATATCTTCTACTGCATCTAAATTTTCGTCAATAACAAAAATGTCATCACCAGCGTTGGCTACGGGGGGGTTATTGTCAGGGTCAACCACGGTAAGCGTAAAGCTGTCGGAGTCCGTACCGCCATCATCATCGGTTACAGTGAGTTCAATAGTGTAAACACCTGTTAAAAAGATTTGCGTAATGGAAACCTCACTAGCAATTTCTTCTCCATTTGCTCTCCACACATAGCTTTCAATTGTACCATCTGTATCGAAGCTGTTTGCGCCATCAAAAGAAACATCTACGGAATCGTCGCCGTCATTATCATTGATGGTTTGGTCTTCTCCAGCATCTGCGGTAGGCAAAACGTTGTTGGGGTCAATGACAGTGATGATCACATCATCTGTAGCGGTTTGTTCATCTTCATCTGCGACTTCAAGTGTGATTGTGTGAACGCCCGTTGAGAGTTCAATGGTTGGATTTACTCCTTCGGCCAAGAGGACATCGTTCTCTGACCAGGTGTATGTCTCGATAGGAGCGGCAACAGCTTCTGACTGTGAACCGTCTAAGGTAATATTGACCAGATCATCGTCATTTTCATCCTCAACGCTTTGGTCTGGCCCTGCATTGGCAATTGGTGCCAATCCGCCACTGCTAATTGTGATGAGCAACTCATCTGTAGATTCATTGCCTTGGTCATCACTTACGGTCAGTGTAGCACTATAACTTCCTCTTGCAAGCTCAACTGAGATAAACGGGTTCGTGCCCACGACTTGTCCGTCTATTAGCCATGAATAAGATGTGATTTGACCCTTGTGATGTGCGCTAGCTGAACCGTCAAGATAAACTTGTTCTGTGCCGTCCCCATTTTCATCCCATTGAATGATATCAGGCCCTGCATTGGCTATAATCCCGTCTCCTGTGCCGACTTCGCCATACCCATTCCATCGGAATACTCTAACATAATCAATGAGCATCTTACCAGGCAATTCTGCGGTGACATCACTGTTTTGAGCTGCATCTGTAAAGTTGCCACCCACAGCTAGATTAATTATAAGGAAAAAAGGGAGGTGAAACTCTTCAGCATCTCCACCGAGTGGGAAGGGACCGGTGTAAAAATCATACTCCACTCCGTTATCGACAACAGTCAATCGAATTTCGTTGGGATCCCAATACATACGATACGTCAAGAATCGATTGGTGAGCGTCGTTGCTTTTTGATAGGGCTTGGTGTAGTATTTGTCATTCGAAATACTTGCCGCACAGCTTTCATTTCCTCCTGAACACGCATCATCGGAATAGAATATAATATTCCCGCCGACGACCTCGTCCTCATTAGAGTTTTCAAAACCTTCGTCAAAGAGTGCTTGTTTTTTATACCCCATTTCCATCATATCAATTTCGCCAGATTTTGGCCAACCAACTTCGGAAAGATTATTTCCCAAAAGCCAAAAGGCGGGCCAAAGACCCGTTGACAAATCATCTGGCACTTTGATTCTAGTTTCAACCAAGCCGTATTTGACGCTCAAATTCCCCTCTGTTTTCACTCGGCCTGAGGTATAGGAGTATCCGCCTTGTTCTTGTGTTTTTGCTTCAATAACAAGGGCGCTATTGTTTTCCTCGTTTGGGATAGACTCGATCGAAAGATTGTCTTCAGTATAATATTGTAATTCTTGATTCCCCCAACCACATAAGTCTTGATCACAGCCGTCACCAATTTCGGGTGTCCAAATTCCCGAATCAAAAGAATTGAAATTGTCTTGCCAAAGGAGTTCGCGAACGTCAATTTTGATATAATCAATAGATGAATTCCCTTGACTGTCAATAACTTTAAGTTGCAAGTTATGAACGCCACTAGCTAGAGCGAGTTCTGCGATTGACTCTTGCGCAAGTACGATTCCGTTTTCACTCCATTCATAAGATGCTATGGGGCCATAACTTGAGGTACCATCAATAGTTACGGATTCAACACCGTCTTGATCCAAGTCTTCGGCAACAATATCTGCCCCTGCATTTGCAATCACAGAACCATTTGGGAAGGATACATTTCCTTGCCCATTCCATTCTTTCACACGAACATAATCGATATATAATTTTCCTGGCAACGGAGCAGAGATGTCGTCAGTGTCATAAAGTCCTGTAAAACTTCCTCCTACGGCCAAGTTTAGCAAGAAGTAATAGGGCTTTGTAAACGCCTCTTCTTTTGGGCTAATCGGAAAAGGATTGGTGTAGAGATCATATTCGTTATTGCCATCCACAACGGTCAAGCGAATTTGGCTTTCATTCCAATACATTCGATAGGTAACATAACGATTATTGAGCCCTGAACTGGGAGTGTATGGGGTTGTGTAGTATTTGTCAAATGCAATACTTGCCGCACAGGTGGGGTTATCGGTATCACAAGCGCCACTGGCATACCAAAGGAGATTGGCACGTACAAAATTGTTTGGCGAACCTGAGAAACCTTCCGCCTGTCTTTCACTGACCGAATGTCCCATTTCCATCATGTCAATTTCTCCACAATAAGGCCAACCAACTTCCCTGTGATTGATACCTAAGAGCCAAGCCGCAGGCCATAACCCGTCTTTTACATCGGGGGCTTTCATTCTCACTTCCACAACACCATACTGAATGGCAACTTTGTTTTCCGTGGTTACTTTTCCTGAAGAGTATTCATTGATTCCAACGGATTGTTTTTTGGCTTCTAAAACAAGGGCAAAGTTGCCAGGCTCTTCGCTAATTTCTTCAATAGACACATTGTCTGCTTGATAGGTTTGCAACTCTTGATTTCCCCAACCGCATAAGTCCTCTTCGCAACCATTTCCGATATCGATATTCCAATAATCGCTATTAAAGGAGTTAAAATTATCTTCCCAAATAATGTCACCAATTTCACTATCGCCCACGTTCACCTTCAGTAAATCTTCACTTTTGTTACCATCTTCATCAGCTACAGTTAATGTAAACACATGTGTGCCGGAATCTAGGTCGATCTCGTGTGTTTTGGAAGTTGCAACGACATTTCCATCAAGTGTCCACGTATAGCTCGAAATAGGACCGTAGCTGCCAGACCCATCTAAAAGAAGGGTTTCATCATCCTGTATTTTTTTGTTTGCCCCTGCGTTTGCCATGACTTGCTCTGCACCAAACACTTGACCCCTTCCGTTCCATTTTTTGATTCGAACATAGTCGATATACATTTTTCCAGGAAAACCAGCGGTCACTTGTGATGCCGTAGTTGCATCTGTGAAGTTGCCGCCAACAGCTAGGTTTAGAAGAAGATAAAATGGTTTGGTAAATGCAGCAGACGCATCGCCAATAGGGAAGGGACCAGTATACAGGTTTTGTACTAGGCCGTTGTCATCAACAGTAAGTCTGATTTGTTTTTCGTCCCAATACATTCTGTAGATCATAAAACGATCGGTCATTGTGTCAGCAGTGTGATAGGGTTTGTTATAATACTTGTCAAACGAGATGCTTGCTGCACAGTCTTGATTTTGGTCAGAACAGGCATCGTCCTCGTAAAATATTAGATTGGCTGCAACGAGATTGTTTTCGTTTGCTGAAGGAAATTCTTGTTCGTTACGAAAGGTGGAATTATGCCCCATTTCCATGATGTCCATTTCGCCGCAGTAGGGCCAGCCGTCAGAGACTTGGTTGGTTCCTAAAAGCCAAGAAGCGGGCCAAAGACCTTTTGAGAGATTGTCCGGAACTTTGATGCGGAATTCAATCATTCCGTATTTTACGGCTAGATTGTTTTGTGTGGTAACCTTTCCTGATGTAAATGAACTATTTCCAATACTTTGCTCACGAGCTTCTAACACCAATGCATAGTTGCCTGGTTCCCCAGGGATTTCTTCAATGGATACATTTTCGTTTTGGTAAGATTGTAACTCTTGGTTGCCCCAACCACACAAGCCCTCATCACAGCCATCGCCTAGTTCGATATTCCAAACGGATGAATCGATGGTGTTAAAATCGTCTTCCCATATTACATGACCAACTTGTGCTTTCGTTAACACAGGTAAGAACAATAACAAAAAAAGAGCTTTTTTTATTCCTTTAAAGTCTACAAATGATAATACAGGCAAAAGATTCCGCAATGGTTTAAATTTTAATTTTTCGAAATTAGCCTATTGTTTATAAAATAGACTTCAATTTAACTTTTAATGTAAAGACTTCAACAAATCGTACATTTTTTTAAACTATTTCAAAACAAGGTGTTACATGATTAACGTAGAGTTTTGTATAGGTAAAACGTTTTGTAAATTATTTAATATACTTAATTTAAATTTATTAATACCGTATTATTGTAGCTTAAATATAATCAAATATGAAAAATTTATATACTTTTTTTATTACACTTTTAACAATAACTACATGTGAAGGCTACAGATGTTATTCAGCATCTTTCAATTTATGATTTACAGGGACGTGTTTTAATTCGTAAGGCGGTAGCACAAAATCAAACAACTCTTCAACTCAATCTGCCAAAAGGGATCTATATTGTCAAAACAGAAGGGGATAACTTCCAGTCCATTGAACGATTAATTGTGAAATGAAATAATCAGCAGGTCTTTTTGAGTCTATAAATTTTACTACATTTGGCATTTCCACCCTTTACGAGTGCCTATGCAATTCCATTTCAAATTACTATTTATCAGTGTGTTATGTATCAACTCTACACTGTACACCCAAACTTTACCTCCTATACAGAGCTTCCCAATGGAAGAATATGCTGCTGGCAATCAAAATTGGATGGTTGCCCAAGGCAGTGATCGCGAAATTTATGTCGCCAATAACGAAGGGGTTTTGGTATTTGACGCTTACCGTTGGAAATTATATCCGACAAACTCCATTGTTCGATCAGTCGTCGTGCTTGATGGGATTCTTTATTCGGGAAGTTATATGGACTTTGGCTACTGGGAAAAAAACACCAATGGAGAGCTTTCTTATCACTCTTTGGTCGAAAAACATCAGTTTCCCATTATTGAAGACGAGCAGTTTTGGAATATTTATCTTTTGGATGACACGCTCATTTTCCAATCACTCAATCGATTGATTTTACTAAATAGGGAGACGTCTGAAATCAAATCGATTACTCCAGATCTTCCGATCACTAAATCGTTTGTCATAGATAATCGCTTGTTTTTTCAATTAGAAAGTGATGGTGTATATGAATTGGACGGCAATGGAATTACCTATCTCTTTGGAAAATCCGAATTCAAAAATACTGAGGTCATTCAGCTGTTTCCCCTTTCAGATGGCTTTCGCGTATTAACATCTACCAAAGGACTTTTTAGTTACCGCAACAACCGTCTCCTAAAATGGAATATTCTTCAAGACGATTTTTTAAAAGACCTTGTTTATAGTGGTTTGCAATCTGCAAATGGAGATTATGTAATTGGCACAGTTTCCAATGGGTTGTATATTATTTCCGAAAATGGAAGGAAAAGCAAGCATTATAACTTTGAAAAAGGACTTCTCAATAACACCGTTCTCTCCATTTATGAAGATGCAGATTTAAATCTTTGGCTCGGGTTAGATAGTGGATTAAACTGTGTAAATATAAACTCACCATATGAGGCCTTTATTGACGCTAAGGGGCAATTGGGCACGGTGTACTCGTCAATACGTTTCAATAATAGACTTTATGTAGCCTCAAACAGGGGTTTGTTTTATCGTTCCTTAAACAATCCAGAAGCGAATTTTAAACCAATTAATGGTTTGTTGGGACAAAACTGGAATCTCGAGGTAGTTGATGGGGTTTTGTTTTGCGGACATGACATGGGAACTTTTGTTGTTCAAGTAGATCGCGCCATTCGTATTGGCTCTTATATCGGCGCTTGGACACATAAAAGAGTTAACCGAAACACCATAATTGTTGGTGCTTACGATGGAGTACATGTTTTAAAGCGCATCAATGGAGTATGGAAGTATGGTTTTAAAGTATCAGGTTTTGACATTTCTTCGAGGCACCTCGAACTCATTCAAGATAGAGAAGTGCTCATCAGTCATGAATACAAAGGTGTATATCGTTTACAGCTTTCATCCGATTTATCCTCTGTGGATAAGATTTCTGAGCTTAGCGTAAAACTAGGCAGGCATTCAAGTTTGTCTAAGTTCAATGATGCCGTATACTATTTGAGTCCGGATGGGTTCTTTGAATATGACGTAGATTCGAAAGAGTTTTTACCTGTCGCTGTTTCATCGGAAATGTTTCAGAATGACTCCTACTTGAGTGGTAAAATGATTTTGGACGCACAAAATCGTATTTGGACATTCTTCGAAAAAAACATAGCGATTCTTCAAAAAAACATATTTGACGCTAGTTTTAGTATCCAAAAAGTCCCTATACATAGTGACTTCAGAAAGGCAAATTTAGGTTTTGAGAATGTCGGAACTCTGTCCAGCACTTCCTATCTACTAGGGACAATGAACGGCTTTCTTATTTTGGATCTTAACAAATATGAGGTTCCAATGTCCAGCTTGCACTTTAATCAAATCACAGCTTCAAATGTAACCCAGGATTTTGTTAAGCTGCCCCTACAGTCGAGTTCTGTTTTAGATCCAGACATGAATAACCTTCGTTTTGACTTTTCGGTTCCCTTTTATAGCAAACTCAACAATATTCAATTTCAGTGGTATCTTGAAGGCTATCAGTCGGATTGGGTGCCATGGTCAAACAATTCCTTTGTGGAGTTTAAAAATCTTGATTACGGAAACTATACCTTTCATATACGTGCGCAGAGTGGACAACAACTTATTGGAGAGCCAATTAAACATTCCTTTTCGATTTCTTTTCCTTGGTATTTGTCTTACTGGGCAATGATTGGATATCTACTTTTCCTTGTTTTCGTATCGTTGTTTATTAATAATCTTTATACCAACTATTACAGAAAACAGCAAACCAAATATTTAGAAGAAGCAAATAGGGAGCTAGCAATCAAGGAACTTGCAAGCAAGAAAGCATTGGTTGAATTTAAGAATGAACAACTCAATCAAAGTATTGAAAACAAAAATAGAGAACTTGCCATTTCTACAATGAGCATGATTAAAAAGAATTCTTTATTGGGTTCAATTAAAGCAGAGTTACAAAGTCTTTCAAACCTTTCGGGTCTTTCGTCAGTTATTCGCATTATTGACCAAAACATTAATAATGATGATGATTGGAATTTTTTCGAGGAGGCATTTAATAATGCAGATCAGGATTTTCTCAAGAAAATTAAAGAAATTCACCCTAACCTAACCCCTAACGATTTGCGATTGTGTGCCTATTTGCGTCTTAACCTGTCATCTAAGGAAATTGCGTCATTGCTAAATATTTCCTCAAAAAGTGTTGAAATTAAACGTTATCGACTTCGAAAACGAATGAATTTGGAACATGGCACCAATTTAATTAGCTACATTCTATCTGTATAGCTATTTTTCGGTCACTTTTTTACCTATACATCACCTATACATTTTGAATTTAATAGCGACTTTACATATTAGTTATACTCTGTAAATTATGATTCTATCAATTTTAACTTTTGTATTTTATGAAGTATATAAATTGTAGAGTAGTTAATTGTGTAAATAACAAGCATTAATTTCTACATTGTCAAAACTAATCATAGCAAAAAAACATAATGCAAAAACTATTAAATTTATTACTTATAATAAGCTGTAGTGCGACTTTGTTTGCACAAGGGCTCACAGTTTCAGGTAACGTTTATGATGCGGATACCAACTCTCCTCTTCCAGGAGCATCTGTTGTTGTAAAAGGATCCAATACGGGAACAACTACAGACTTTGACGGAAACTTCACGCTTCAAAATTTAAATGCTGATGATTTATTAGTGATTAGCTTTATTGGTTATGAGGCCTTTGAAGTAATCGCAAACTCAGCAATTCCTGTTTCTGTGGCACTTCAATCTTCTTCAAGTAATCTCGACGAGATTGTTGTTATAGGGTATGGTACAACTACAAAAAAGGAAGTTACGGGGGCTGTTAGTGTAATAGGCGCAGAAAGCATTGAAAAACTAAACCCAACGCGAGTTGAGCAGGCATTACAAGGACAGGTTTCTGGTGTCAACATCACCTCTGGATCTGGTTCTCCTGGTAGTGGACTTAACATCCGTATTCGTGGTATCTCTACAAATGGTGATAACAATCCATTAATTCTTGTAGATGGAAATGTAATTGTTGATTTATCTGTTCTTAATCCGAACGATATTGAAAGCATTAATGTCATCAAAGATGCAACGGCTGGTATTTATGGAGTACGAGGTGCCAATGGAGTGATTTTAATCACAACGAAGTCAGGACGTAAAAACACTGCGCTTTCACTTGAACTAGACACATACTTTGGGATTCAAACGACAAGCAGATTTATGGACTTAATGCCAGCATCTCAATATGCTTTATACACGAATGAATTAGCGGGTTATACCGCTGTTGGATCTATTTTATATGATACGGATTGGCAGAAAAAAGTATTTGAATTTGCACCAATAGCAAGCGCAAACATTTCAGCGTCAGGAGGAACAGAAAACTCATCTTATGCTGGTAGTGTTTCTTATTTATATCAGGACGGTATTGTTGGATTGGATAAATCTAATTACAATCGTTTAACGGCACGCGGAAACTACCAATTGGACATCACGGATGACTTATCTTTCAATTCATCGCTGATTTATACACACTCCTTGAAAAACAACCTTCCTGAGGGTGGAATTGGATCTGTTCTTTACAGTGCAATTAATATGGATCCAACAATTCCAGTGTATAATGCTAATGATTTCAATGCTGTTTCCAACCCAAGCTCTTTTACTTACGTAAATTCTGTTTCGGCTTTTGAAATCATCAACCCTCTAGCGCAAATCTATAACACACACAACACTACACTAGTTGACAAGTTTAGTGCCAATGTAGGTTTTGATTATAAGCTCTTTGATAACATCAAGTTGAGCACAAAGCTTCAATTAAACCATGCCAATGTATTGTATGACGTCTTTCAGCCAATTGTCAATTTTGGACGGAACAAGTCTGCCAATAGAACTAAAAACAGAGTCACTGATCATGGGGACACATATGATGATTACACTTGGGATAATTTCATTTCTTACGAAAATATTTTTGCTGACAAACACATCCTTAAAGTTCTCTTAGGAACGTCAATGTTTAGAACCAAAGGGTACTTTTATGGTTTTCAAGGAGATGAGCTGGTCAATGGACTTAATGATGTAGGTAGTGCCACAATCGCGAATTTGGTTGAAGAAAACGTATTACCAAGATTTAATGCAGACGATATTTCAAAAGGTTACAATGAATTTGATTCCCGTTTAGTATCTGCATTTGCACGTTTGCAATATAATTATGACAACAAATACCTTCTTTCTGGGGTGATTCGCAGAGATGGTTCGAGTAACTTTTCTCCAGAAAACAAGTATGGTATATTTCCTTCAGGATCATTTGGATGGAATATTTCAGAAGAAGATTTCTTTTCCAGTTCTTTTATTAATAGCCTTAAATTTAGAGCGAGTTATGGGGTGATTGGGAGTGACAAAATTCAATCTTTCGTATATTTATCTGTTCTTGATGGTGAAGCCGTTTATTCAGATAATAGTGAAGTAACAGAAGAGGACTTATTACGTGGAGTGGCAGAAGGGCAACTTTCCAATCCATCAGTGGTATGGGAAAAGCAAAAAACTGCCAATGTTGGCCTTGACTTTTCGTTATTTGACAGTAAGGTTAATATATCTCTTGACGCGTATGAGCGCGAAACAGAAGATTTGTTGGTTACGCCGCAAGCATCTGGACTACTCGGAATTGCAGCACCTGGTTCTGCACCTCCAACAGTAAATGCTGGAACAGTCTCTAATAAGGGTGTAGAAGTGAGCTTTGCTTATAACGATAATTTGACGGAAGACCTCACTTTCAATGTAGGGTTTAACGTTTCTACCATTGAAAACGAAGTCTTGTTTGTAGCCAGTGAAAATGGTTTTGAGCAAGGTGGTGATTGGGGAGTTGGCCTCGGGGTCATTCCTTCTCGAATGGAAGCAGGATATCCTATTGGATATTTTTATGGATACCAAACCAATGGAATTTATCAAAATCAATCTGAAATTGATGCGCTAGACGCTTTGGCATTTGATGCAGATGGAAAAGAGATTGAATATCACAAAGGGGCGAAAGTAGGCGATCTAAAGTTTGTTGATATGGATGGAAATGGATTTATATCTGATGAAGACAAAACCTATCTAGGTGATCCAATTCCGGATTTTACCATGGGCTTTAATCTAGGATTTAACTATAAAGACTTTGACTTTAGCACCTCTGCATATGCTTCAATTGGTAATGACATGGTTCGTGACTATGAGCGTCAAGCTGCGGGTGTTAACAAAGGCACATATGTTTATGATCGTTGGCGTGGTGAAGGAACAAGTGTTACGGTTCCACGTGCATCAGATGGGTCATCAATTAATTATATGAATTTTTCAGATTTTTTTGTTGAGGACGCTTCATACTTACGCATACAAAATGTGCAAGTTGGTTACACAGCGAGTAAAGGTTTGACAAGTCGCTTGGGGATGGAATCTCTTCGTATGTATGTGTCAGTAAACAATCTGTTCACCTTCACAAACTATTACGGGTTTGACCCATCTGCTAGTGGTGGATCACCCATAGGAGCTGGTATAGATAAAGGATATTACCCAGTATCTCGTTCTTTCCAATTTGGTTTTAATATTACATTATAAAAAATACATTAATGAAAAATTCAATTAAATTTTTAGTTGCCTCCCTTTTCGTATTCACACTAGGTTGTGATGAGTTCATTGAAGTTGAGCCAAAAGGAGAAATTGCGGAAATATATTTTAATTCATCAGAGGATTATGAAAAAGTTCTCATTGGCGCATACGACTTGTTGCAAGCCACTTTTTGGGGCACGCAAACTGCGGTTATCGCATCGCCCGACATTATTGCAGGTGGTGACGCTTTGAATAAAGATCAACCGACCTTACAAGATGTGGACAAAATGGTTCATACAGCATCCACATATGTACAAATTCGTGATATATGGCAGCTGGCCTATGCGGGGATGAACCGTGCGAATTACTTGTTGGAGTTCCAAGACAAATTGGACTTTGATGGTAAAGACAATATTATTGGTCAAGCGTATTTTTTACGCGCATACTATGCGTTTGAACTTGCTAAATTCTATGGTGATATTCCATTGCTTATCGATTCAAGTGGGGATGTAAACCGAATTATGAACAAACGTGTTCAGTCAGGAGACCAATACAATGTTCTTCGTGCAAGCGGTAAAAAAGATGGGTCTGGTACGCCAGAAGCGGCCTATGCACTAATTGCGGAGGATCTTAAAGATGCCATTGCGATGCTGCCAAAAACGCAAAGCCGAACGGGTGCTGCAACCAAAGGAGCTGCGCAAGCACTTCTGGGTAAAGTATATTTATACCATGCGACCTATGACAACCTTAAGTACGCAGATGCTGCTGATCTATTTGAAGACGTGATAGGGGACGGTAATTACCGTTTGTTAGAATATGGGAATGAGTTCAATGGCATTTGGACGTTGGATAAAGAAAATAGTCCAGAATCCTTATTCGAAATTCAATATACAAGTGTAGAAGGAGCTGGATGGGGCTGTATCGTTTGCAGTGAAGGAACCTACATGCCAAAATTTAATAATCCACGTTCCCCATATGAAAACGACACATATATTGCTGGATGGGGCTTTTCTTTACCTACTCCGTTGCTATATAATGCGTTTGAAGTTGGAGATTCCAGAAGAGATCTTACCATTCTTGATGTAAGAACAGACACAACACGTGACAAAAGTCGCGAGGATACAGGATTTTTCACAAAAAAATATGTTGTAAATGCAACCAATGATGGGTCAAGAAATGGAGCTGACCCATTAAATTTTGAAAACAATTATCGTGCTATTCGCTATGCAGATGTTTTATTGATGGCTGCAGAAGCGCATGCGAACAATAATAATCTTTCCAAAGCTGAATCATACCTCAACCAGGTACGTGAGCGTGCATTTGGTGACAACAGCCAAAACTACACTTCTAGTGAAGGAACTTTAGACGATGCAATTTTTAACGAGCGCCGCCTTGAGTTAGCTGCAGAAGGTCATTATTTCTTTGATTTGGTTCGTACGGGTAGAGCTAAAGCAGCATTTGATAGTTACAATAGTAACTATGCAAGTGGGGAAACAAGACCCGCAATTCAGTATACAGAAAATAAAAACGAATTCCTTCCGATTCCACTTGTGGAATTAGAGCTGGCAAATGCCATTGACAGGTGGGGTCAAAATGAAGGATATTAACCACTAAACATGTTAAACTCAATTATTAATTTTAAATATTTAAATATGAATTTTATTAAAAAAGGAATTTTTTTCCTATTTGCTGCAACAGTACTTGTTGCATGTAGCGATGATGACGATCCAGTAGTTGTGGATCCAGGTAC
>Ga0233438_10002033_pt1 | contig 21030 bp, 14 predicted proteins | sample SI_123_September_FD_182720 | JGI IMG/M metagenome (GOLD analysis project Ga0233438, IMG submission 182720) | Seawater microbial communities from Saanich Inlet, British Columbia, Canada - SI_123_September2016_10_MG | ecosystem: Environmental > Aquatic > Marine > Inlet | place: Canada: British...
TCCCTGAATTATATGCATAAAAAAACTCCCATTATTTGGGAGTTTTTTAAATGGGTTATTAACAAATTACTTTACTATTACCTTTCGAGTACTATAGTGATTTTTACTTTTAATTTTAAGAAGGTATAAACCACTTTTTAAGGGTTTAAATTGATAAGTATTTCTTTGTCTTTCAAAGTCAGAAACAGGATCTTCTTCATTCCACTCTAAAAATAAATCAATCATATCATCTGGAGTATTGGAATTATTTCCAATACCAATATTTGTAATAAGACACCTATTAGGGTATCTTAAATACATGTACATCATCATTCTTGCTATATCTCCTTTCCATTCGTCTCCAGGGTACCAACCTCCGTTATTTTGAATTCCAGAATTGCCAGAACCATTGGTGAATTTTCTGTTATTTCTTGCTGAATTTGTTTGAGCATCTGCTGGCCTTAAATGATGGGCATCAGAACCTGGACCTATATCAGATAGAGGTGGAGTTCCTAATGATTGTGAATACACATGTTCTCTGTTCCATTGACCAGAGCTTCCACCATTATTATTGATTTCTCTTCTTTTATCATTGGTTAGATCAGTATCAACTCCATTTTCATAACCATATATTAAAAGTACTTCCTGATTGTTTTCTGGATTTAAATCAGTTATTTTAGAGGCCTCCCATATTTGTTCGTAAAATAAAAATTGTGAGTGAGTTGCAGTAATTTTTGTGGCAAGTTCTTCTTTAAGTGTTAATCCTGTTACGTTCAAATTAACATCATTATAATAAGATTCTTGACTCCTTATCGAAAAGAAAAAGCTTAAAAAAAATAAGAATAAAAAAATATTTTTTTTCATAAATTGTTAATATTTACTTAAACAATTTCTTTCTCATTATAATTATAATATAAAACTAAGCTATTGTTTTTTTTCTAAAAGTGCCATGTAAAAGCCATCAAATCCAGAAATATGTGCCATTACTTTTTTATCACTAACAAAAGAAAAACTTTTTCCAGCATCAGAAGTTAAAAACGCTTCTACTTGATTTTGATTTTCAGAGGGTAATACAGAGCAGGTGGCATAGACTAATTTACCTCCTGGCTTTACCATTTTAGAATAACTTTTTAATATTTCTTGCTGAATTTTTTTTATATTTTCTATAAATTCAGGCTGCAACTTCCATTTAGAGTCAGGGTTTCTACGAATTACTCCTAAACCAGAACAAGGAGCATCAATTAGAACCCTATCTGCTTTACCATGTAATTTTTTAATGGGTTTGGTAGAGTCTATAACTCTTAACTCTACATTATGCACTTTGTTTCTTTTCGCTCTTACTTTTAATTTACGAAGTTTACTTTCATAAATATCCATAGCAATAACTTGTCCTTTGTTTTCCATTAGAGAAGCTAAATGTAAAGTTTTACCTCCAGCGCCTGCACAAGTATCAATAACTTTCATTCCTGGCTTAACGTCTAAGTAAGCAGCTACTAATTGAGATGATGCATCTTGGACTTCAAAAAAACCATTGTGAAAAGCTTCTGTCTTAAATACATTTGCTCTTTCTTCTAAAACTAAAGCATCTGGATGGTTTGGTACAAATTGAGTACTTATATTTTCTGTTTTTAATTTCTTTTGTAACAATTCTTTAGATATGTTGAGTGTATTTGTTCTTAAAATTACAGAAGCCTGTTTGTTTAACGCAGCAATTTCTTTAGTCCAAATATCTTCTCCTAATTCAGATATACAAAGTTCATCCATCCAATCAGGAATAGATTCTCTGAACTTTCTTGTTTTAGAAAGCTCTGCAAATCTTCCTTTAATTCTTCTTTCTGGAACATCTCCAATCTGATTCCAATCAGGTAATTTTATACCTCTTAAAATACACCAAACAGAAAATAATCTCCAAATATTATCTCTATCAAAAGGAGTTTTAACTTCTGCTATTTCTGCATATAATCGATTCCAACGTACAATATCATAAATAGTTTCAGCTACAAATTTACGATCTCTTGCTCCCCAACGCTTGTCTCTTTTTAGAGCCTTTTCTACAGCTTTATCTGCATAAACACCTTCATTAAATATATCTCTAATACTGTCTATTACAGCAAATGTTAAGTTTCTATGTAATCTCATTTTGTATTATCTAATAGAGTACAAATATAGGTGAATTATACAGTTTTCATTCTTTATTTTAAAAGCTTTTAGAATAGTATTCCTTAATGTAAAACCTGGAATTTTATTTTTAAAAGTAAGTAGTCAATCTTTAAATTATGGAACTTCTAAAATAATATTTAGATAATAGTAAATCGATAGTTTAAAATTTTTAGGGGTATTAATATTAACTATTGATCTTAAAGAGCTGACATTGTCAGCTCTTTTTATTTTTAATAATAACTTTATTACTTATTATAAGGTAAATGTTTTTTGTTATTTTTACTATTCATAGCATTAATTTTGAATTTAGATCAACCAATTACATATATTTCAGGAATAAGTGTACAAAGAGCAACGCTTTTGTATTCAGAATTGGGGTTAAAGACTTGCAATGACTTAATTAACTTTTTTCCTTTTAGGTATATTGATAAAACTAGTTTTTACACAATTAAAGATTTACAAGCCAATACATCAGAAGTACAGGTAGTAGGTAAAATTACGCAGGTAAATACGGTAGCACAAAAACGAGGAAGTCGTTTAGTTGCTAAATTTCAAGATACTTCAGGTACAATGGAGTTAGTTTGGTTTAAAGGGCAAAAATGGATTAAGGATGCTCTAAAAATAGGAGTTCCTTATGTGGTTTATGGCAAGTTGAATCATTATAATGGGAGTTACAGTATTCCACATCCAGAAATGGAGTTGGTAAGTGAGTACAAAAAAAAGTTGCAAACAAAAATGCAACCTATTTATCACTCTACAGAAAAGCTTACCAATTCAGGTGTTTCTAATAAGTTAATCCGCTCGTACATACAAAAGTTATTGCAGCAGTTTTATGAGGGAATTACTGAAAGTCTTTCAGATGAAATTATAAACAATTTTAAGCTGATGAAAAAAAGAGATGCCCTTTTAAATGTTCATTTTCCGAAAAGTCAGGAAAACTTAGCCAAAGCTCAGAATCGTCTAAAATTTGAAGAACTCTTTTTTTTACAACTGCAACTCGTTAGAAAAAAACTGATTAATAAAACAAAAATAAAAGGATTTGTCTTTAAAGATGTAGGATCAATATTTAATGAATTTTATTCAGATAAATTACCTTTTAATTTAACCAATGCTCAAAAAAGAGTGTTAAAAGAAATTCGTAAAGACGTAGCCTCTGGGGCACATATGAACCGTCTTTTACAAGGCGATGTTGGTTCTGGTAAAACAATAGTCGCTCTATTAACAACTTTATTAGCTTTAGATAACGGATTTCAGGCAACTATTATGGCACCTACAGAAATTTTAGCGAATCAGCACTATACAGCAATTTCTGAATTAGTTGACGGCTTAAATATTAACGTTGATATTCTTACCGGCTCTGTAAAGACTAAGAAACGAAAAGAGATTCATGAAAATTTAGAAAATGGATTTTTACACATTCTAATTGGTACTCATGCATTACTAGAAGATAAGGTTAAATTTAAAAATCTAGGAATTGCTATTATAGATGAGCAACATCGTTTTGGTGTAAAACAAAGAGCTAAATTATGGGCTAAAAATAAATTGCCTCCACATATTTTAGTCATGACAGCTACACCAATTCCGAGAACATTAGCCATGTCTGTTTATGGTGATTTAGATATTTCTGTGATTGATGAATTACCACCTGGTAGAAAAGAGATAAAAACAGTTCATCGATTTGATAGTAATCGTTTGTCTGTATTTAAATTTATGAAAGATGAAATAGCAAAAGGAAGGCAAGTTTACGTTGTTTATCCTTTAATTCAAGAATCTGAGGCTATGGATTATAAAGATTTAATGGATGGTTATGAGAGTATTTCTAGAGAATTTACAGCACCCAACTATCAAATAAGTATTGTTCACGGTCAAATGAAGCCGGTTGATAAAGATTATGAAATGCAACGTTTTGTAAATGGAGAGACTCAAATAATGGTAGCTACAACAGTTATTGAGGTTGGTGTAAATGTCCCTAACGCAAGTGTTATGGTAATAGAAAGCTCAGAACGTTTTGGATTATCTCAATTACACCAATTAAGAGGTAGGGTAGGTAGAGGAGCAGATCAAAGTTATTGTATCTTATTATCTAGTTTTAAACTTTCTGAAGAAGGAAAGACACGTTTAAAAACAATGGTAGATACTACTGATGGATTTAAAATTGCTGAGGTTGATTTAAAACTTCGTGGTCCTGGTAACCTAATGGGTACGCAACAAAGTGGTATTTTAAATTTAAAGATTGCAGACGTTGCAAAAGATTCAAAAATACTTGTAGCAGCAAGAAATACAGCTATAGAAATTCTTCAAGATGATCCAAATTTAGAAAAGCACTACAATTTACCAATTAAAAATACGTTTGCTAAAATTAGTAGAAATTCTAAAATTTGGAGTAATATTAGCTAAATTTGTTATCGTGAAAATCCCCTATAAAAAAATATCAATTTATTCATTATTTATTCCTTTTGTAATTTTATTTGTATTTTTTTGCTTATCACCTCAAAAAGAAAAAAAAAGTTTAGAAAGTAATGTTTCGTCTATCATTCAAAAAAAAATAAAACGAGACTCTTCTGTAAAAGTTGAATATTACCCTGAAAAAAGTACTAAAATAGTAAGTTATAAATTGGATTCTTTATTAAAAAGAATCAATAAAAGACATGATTTTCATGGGGCTGTCTTAGTCGCAAAGAATAATAAGATTGTGTACCAAAATCAAATAGGTTATGCAGACTTTAGAGAAAAAGCTTCCTTAAAAGAAGCGTCTGTTTTTCAGTTAGCTTCTGTTAGTAAACAATTTACAGCAGCTGCTATATTGCAACTGAAAGAGAAGGGAAAACTTAAACTTACAGATACTGTTAATACTTATTTTCCTGAATTTCCTTACAGTAATATTACCATCAAAAACTTATTGCATCATACTGCTGGACTTCCTAATTATTTTTGGATTGCAGAGAACGAGTGGAACAAAGAAAAACCTCCTACAAATGAAGATTTAATGAATGTTTTGCCAAAATCAAAAGCACAACGTTTTTTTAAACCAGGTAGAAATTTTGATTATTCGAATACAGGTTATTTTGTCTTAGCATCTATCGTAGAAAAAGTTGCTGGAGTTTCTTTTCATGCATATATAAAAGAAAATATTTTTGATCCTTTAGGAATGAAAGATTCTTTTGTTTTCAGTTTCCAAAATGATACAATTAGAAAAAATCAGCTAATAGGATATCGTTTACATAGAGGTTGGAAACATTTAAAAATAAGAGGCACAGTTAATGACGCAATAGTTGGTGATAAAAATGTATACTCTACTCCAAAAGACCTGTTTAAATGGATTTACGGCTTAAATTCAGGTAAAGTTTTATCTAAGGAATCCTTAAAACAAATGTATGCAAGGGGTGAGACTAAATATGGTAGAAAAATACCTTACGGTTTTGGTTTTAGAATAGATAAAAAAAGAGAAAATAAAATTTATCATTATGGTAAATGGAATGGTTTCAGTACTGCATTAACAAATTATTTGGAAGAAGATTTAGTAGTTATTGTTTTAGAGCATACAAGTTATAATTCTTTAAAATATCTTAATAGAAAAATAAAAAAAATTATGATTGAAAATTTTGAAGTTTAATCTAATAAAAAAATCCTAAACTTTAAAGTTTAGGATTTTTTTATTTTTAAATCTATTAAAAATTAAGCTAACATTGTAACTGGGTTTTCAATAAATGTTTTTAACGTTTGTAAAAATTGTGCGCCTACAGCACCATCTACAGTTCTATGATCACAAGTTAATGTCAATTTCATAGTATTTCCTACAACAATCTGTCCATTTTTAACAACAGGTTTTTCTACAATAGTACCTACAGATAAAATTGCTGAATTAGGCTGATTGATAATTGATGTAAAGTTGTCTATACCAAACATACCTAAATTAGATACTGTAAAAGTACTTCCTTGCATTTCTGTAGGAGCAATTTTTTTGTTTCTAGCTTTACCTGCTAAATCACGCACTCCAGCACCAATTTGTGTTAAACTCAATTGATTTGTATGTTTAATAACTGGAACTAATAAACCATCGTCAACGGCAACAGCCACACCAACATGTATATGAGAATGATATATAGTAGTATCATTAGACCATGAAGTATTTACTTGTGGATGTTTTTGTAAAGCCATTGCACATGCTTTAACAACCATATCGTTAAATGATACTTTTGTATCTGGAATTGCATTAATAGTCTTTCTAGAAGCCATAGCATTTTCCATATCAACTTCAATATTTAAACTAAAGTCTGGAGCAGAAAATTTAGAATTACCTAAAGATTTTGCAATTGCTTTACGCATTTGAGAATTCTTAACTTCTTCAGATCTTTCTTCTCCACTTACTGACATAACTGGAGTTGCATTTGCTGTTGTTGCAGTAGCAGTTGCTTCTGTTTTAGTAGCTGGTGTAAAATTTTCTACATCTTTTTTGATGATTCTACCATTTTCTCCAGAACCAGAAACTTGAGATAAATCAATTCCTTTATCTGATGCAATTTTTTTAGCTAAAGGAGATGCTAAAATACGACCACCACTAGCTGTAGTTGCAGTATTTGCATCAACTTTTGGAGTGTCACTTTTTGCTTCACTATTTGTAGCTACTTCTTTTGTATCGTTAGGGACTTCAGATTTCTTTTCAGATGATGATGTGCTTGCAGTTGCTCCGCCGTTTTTAACAATGGCAGAAACATCTGTACCTTCTGGACCAATAATAGTTAATAAGCTATCTACAGGTGCAGTTTCTCCTTCTTGAACTCCAATGTGTAAAATAGTCCCTTCATAGAAACACTCAAACTCCATTGTAGCTTTGTCAGTTTCAATTTCAGCTAAAATATCTCCTTCCTCAACTTTATCTCCAACATTCTTTAACCAAGTTGCAACTGTACCATCTGTCATAGTATCACTTAAACGTGGCATAGAAATAACATTCACACCTTCTGGCACTTCAGCATTTTCAGAAGTAGCTTCAATTTTAACTTCTTTTGATTCTTTTTTATCACTAGAAGATAAGTCAGTCTCATTTGAATTATTAGCACCATTTAAAAGGCTAGAAATATCTTCACCTTCATCACCAATAATTGCTAATAATTGATCTACTGGAGATGTTTCTCCTTCTTGTATTCCAATATGCAATAAAGTTCCTTCGTGAAAAGATTCAAATTCCATTGTAGCTTTATCAGTTTCAATTTCAGCAAGAATATCTCCTTCCTCAACTTTATCACCAACACTTTTTAACCATTTTGCCACAACACCTTCTTCCATGGTATCACTTAAACGCGGCATATTTACTACTGTAGCCATATCTTAACTTATAAAAGGATAATCTTCTTGTTCATAAACCATATCATACAATTGTTGTGTATCTGGATATGGAGATTCTTCTGCGAATTTTTCACATTCTTTAACCATAGCTTTCACTTCTTTATCAATAGCAGATATTTCATCTTCTGTTGCGTACTCTTTTTCAAAGATTACATCTTTTACTTGAGTAATAGGATCTATTTTTTTGTACTCTTCCACTTCGTCTTTTGTTCTGTAATGTTGCGCATCAGACATAGAGTGTCCTCTATATCTATACGTTTTCATTTCTAAGAACGTAGGTCCGTCTCCTCTTCGTGCTCTTTGAAGTGCTTCATCTATTGCTTCAGCTACTTTAATCGGGTTCATAGCATCGACAGGGCCACAAGGCATTTCATATCCTAAACCTAACTTCCATATATCAGTATGATTTGCTGTTCTTTCTACAGACGTACCCATAGCATATCCATTGTTTTCACAAATAAAAATAACAGGTAACTTCCATAGCATAGCCAAGTTAAAAGCTTCATGTAACGATCCTTGTCTTGCAGCACCATCTCCAAAGCATGTTAATGTAACGCCATCACTACCTTTATATTTATCTGCAAAAGCTAAACCAGCACCTAATGGGATTTGACCTCCAACAATACCATGACCTCCATAAAAACCGAATTCTTTAGAGAAGATATGCATAGAACCACCCATACCTTTTGAAGTACCTGTAGCTTTTCCATACAATTCTGCCATTACCTTTTTAGGATCTTCACCCATACCAATTGGCTGGACGTGGTTTCTGTATGCAGTAATCATTTTATCTTTTGATAAATCCATTGCATGCAAAGCACCTGCTAAAATTGCTTCCTGACCATTGTATAAGTGTAAAAATCCTCTTACTTTTTGTTGGATATAAACAGAAGCTAATTTGTCTTCAAATTTACGCCAGAAAAGCATGTTTTTATACCAATCTAAATACGTTTCTTTGGTAATTTTTTTCATTCGTTGAATTGTTGTTTAGTTTTTAAAACAATAAAATAGTTATATAACACAAAACACAAAAATAATGCATTTACAAAGAATAAAAAAACACTATTATTTTTTTTAAGCGCAAACGATTTCGTTCTTTATTTTTTACTTGGGTTTTGTAATTAAAAGTGTAGCTTTAGCTCCTGTTGCTAAATTCCATTCGTTAGAGGAAATTAAAGAGCCAGCATCATTAAAAACTTTAAAAGCTGCTGTGTTTGGACCAGAGGTTCCTTGGTTTAAAGCTTCTATAACAATTTTATTAATACCTATATCTAGTGGGATATTAAATTTTTGATAGTTTTCTCTTAAAGTAATGTTATAAATTACTGGTATATCATTGACATAAATAGTTACTCTATCTCCATCAGGATATTGGTAGTCTCTACAAATAATATTTACACTTTTACCATCAGTTCTAAAGCTCCCCAAGTCTTGGTCTATTTTTGGTATTATATATTGACCATTTATTTTTTTAAATGATTTTAAAAAGCGTTGTTCATTTAGTTTTACTTTTGTTAAAATTTCTTTATCATTTAAATTATTCTCTTTTCGTTGTTTCTGTAATTTTTCTCTCTCTGCATTGTATGCTTTTTGAAAACCATTAACTCCATTCAATTCAATAGAGTTTGGTTTTTTTGCTGTTTTCGCATTTTTTAAGACAACCGCTTTAATTTTTCCTTTTTTAGAAGAACCCTTATTATTATCTAACTGTGCTATACAATTGCTAATTGTAAAAAGAAAAAATATAATAGTAAAAAAATGTAATTGAAATTTCATAAATTATAATTCTATAACAAAGATATAGTTGTATTTAATGGATTGCTGTTTTGAATTTGTTAAAATTGTTATTCAATATTAAAGTCAAAGTAATGCTTAGGAAATGGTTCCTTTTTAAGCGTAAAATGCCACCACTCATTATCATAGGGAGAAAATTTTTCTGCTAACATTACTTTTCGTAAAAACATTCTATTTTTTTGTTGTAGTTTGCTTAATCCATTAAAAAAAGGATGTGACTGTATACCAAAATAATCGTAGGTACTTCCCATATCTAATTCTTTTCCATCTTTTATTTTAACAATCGTTAGATCTATAGTGCTTCCTCTGGTATGGCCAGATTTATGAGCAATATATCCTTTTTGAAAAAGTTGAGACTTTAGCACATTTGGGTAATATTTTTTCTTCATTATAGTATCTTCCAATACTTTTGCCCAACGAACAAAATGGTTTACTGCTTTTTGAGGTCTGTAAGCATCAAATATCTTTAAACTTAAACCTTCTTTATAAAGTTTTGTTTGTATTTTTTTTAAAGCAATAGCTGTTTTTTTAGTTACAATAACTTTATTTTCTAGGTATCCATCAATAGGTTTTCCTATAAAATTGTTTGTAGATAGGTAACGTAATTCTTTTTGTATGGTGGAGTCTATATTAGATAAATACACAAAGCCTTCAGGTAATTTTTGAGAAAAGGCCTGAATTGAAAAAATAAAAAAAATAAGATAGAGTTTTCGTATCATGTTATAAAAATAAGTGAAATAAAACAAAGTACTAACTTAATTAAAACCACTATTTTCTATTTAAATAATCTTTATAGGCATTTTGAGTAATTGCTTTGCCTAGGGTATCTAAATTTTTAAATATTCCTTTATTATAAATGGCTTCATTTTTTATATAATCATATATGTAAACTCCATTTTTATTTAATAAACCAAAACCTTTATTATATGAGTAATAGGCAAATTGATTATCAGATTTGTTAAAAAGGTTTTTTCCAAAAACAAATTTACTTTTATCTCCATTTAATAAATCGAGCAGTGTATAAGAAAAATCTACTTGACTAGAAATTTCATCTACTTTCTTTATTTTCTTATTTACGGCACCACCCAGCCATACCATCGGAATTTGAAACTTTATGGGTGCAAAATACAATCCTTCATGTTTTGGAGAGCTGTGACCATGATCTGCCATTATTACGATAAGAGTATTTTTATACCAAGGTTGTTTTTTTGCAAAAGCTATAAAATCACCTATAACCTTGTCTGTATAATAATGAGAACTTCTGTAAAGGTTGTCGGCATTATTTTTACCAAACATATATTTTCCTTTTATTTCAAAAGGTTCATGGCTAGAAAGTGTTAATGCTATTTTAAAAAAAGGCTCACGTTGTTTTTTAGTTAAATCTTCAGCAAATTTTTTCATAAAAACATCGTCATATGCGCCCCATTTTGAGTTCCAGTCTTTGCTATCAAAATAACTGCCATCTACAAAATTGGTAATACCTGCATTTAGAAGGTAGGTGTTCATATTACCAAAATTTAAATCGCCTCCATAGTAAAAGGAACTTGTATACCCTAGTTTATTCATTTCTTTTGGTAACATGGGTAAGCTTCTTGCCTTGCTAGGAACTTTAATTATTTTGCGGGTTGGTTGCGGATAATAACCACTTAAAATAGCTGGAATTCCTTTGTCTGTTCGGTCTCCATTAGCATAAAAATTAGTAAACAGAATACCTTCTTCAGAAAGTCTATTTAAATTAGGTGTAACTTCTTTTTCTCCTCCTAAACTACCTACTACTTTTGCAGATAAACTTTCCCAGATAATTAAAATTACGTTTGGCTTCTGGATTGTTAATATACTATCGTAATTAGACTCTAAAAGTTCGTTTTTGGTTTTGTATATAAAATTTTCAGCATCTTTATCTATAAAGGCTTTGTATGGGTTACTAGTATTTGCTTTCTGACTTATTGTATGTCCAAAATTCCAAACATGATTTAAACTAGCATGGTTAGCAAACATATTTTTAGAAAAGTATACATTACTTTGGTTTATAGGAATTGTTTGTAAGCCTCCTCTAATTGGAATAATAAGTAAGCCTATTAGAAAAATAAATACAATAATTTCATATAGCTGTCCTTTAGCTACATTTTTTTTAAAAGTAATATTTAGTTTTTTATACATGTAGCAAAATAGAATGGACATAAGAAACCAAAGAAAACCTCCAACAAGAAGTTGACTTTTAGATGCAGATGAAACCATCAATTCAGGCGTGTTTAAATAGTCTAGTAAAGAAGCGTCTAACCTTATGCCCCATGCAGCATATAACCCAGTATCTATAAATAACAACAAACTGATACTAATAATAGCAAAATAGGTATAGAATTTAATAGCCTGTAAAACACTTTTCTTTTTGATGAAAATTGATGAAATTATGAGGAAAAAAGGTAAAATACTTAGATATGCAGTGAAAGAAGCATCTAGCTGAACACCATATAAAAATGTTTTCAAAATAGTGATACTATCGAGTTTTACTGTTTTGCCAAAATAATATATTAGAAATATAGCCCTTGCTACAAAGAAAAAAACAATCCAAAAAAGAAAGTATTTTAAGTTAAATAGTGCTCTGTTTAATAGTGTTTTCATAGAATTAATCAGTTACTTTTAAACGTGCTTTTGCTGTAATAGAACTATCTGAAAAACTTTTATTCATGTATTTAAAATACCCACTAATACCAATCATAGCAGCATTGTCTGTAGTGTATTCAAATTTTGGAATAAAGGTAGTCCATCCAAAATGTTTTTCGGCTAAAATTAATCTTTTTCTAATTTCTGAATTTGCAGATACGCCCCCAGCAATTGCTATTTGTTTTATACCCGTTTGCTTTACTGTGTTCTTTAGTTTATCCATTAAAATTTCAACTATAGTGTACTGAATTGAAGCACAAATGTCATTTAAATTTTCTTTGATAAAGTTTGGATTTATGCGTTCTTGTTTTTGAATAAAATAGAGAATACCAGTTTTTAAACCACTAAAGCTAAACTCTAAATCGCCAACCTTTGGTTTTGTAAACGAATATGCTTTTGGATTTCCTAATTGTGCATATTTATCTATTAATGGTCCACCAGGGTATGTTAATCCTAGTATTTTCGCAGATTTATCATAAGCTTCACCAACAGCATCATCTATAGTTTCCCCTAAAACCTCCATGTTAAAATAATCTTTTACTTTAACAATTTGTGTATGGCCACCACTTATGGTTAAGCAAACGAATGGAAAACTTGGTTGTTTGGTAGCACTATCTTCTATAAAATGTGCTAGAATATGTGCTTGCATATGATTAATAGCCAAAAGCGGTATGTCTAGAGCTAAGGCTAAAGATTTTGCAAAAGATGTTCCTACCAATAGAGACCCCATTAAACCAGGGCCTTTTGTAAAAGCGATTGCAGATAGTTTTTCTCTTGTTATATTGGCTTGCTCTAGTGCTTGTTGTACAACAGGTACTATATTTTGTTGATGTGCTCTAGAGGCTAATTCAGGAACCACTCCACCATATTTAGCATGTACTTCTTGGTTTGCAGTAACATTACTCAAAACCTTGGTATTGCAAATGACTGAGGCACTGGTATCGTCACAAGAAGATTCTATTGCTAATATGTAAACAGGTTTCTTCATTTTAAATTTAAGTTAAGCCATTGCAAAATTAAGTATAATTTTAAGGATGTATTATTTTTAAGAATAGAAATTTAATTCTTTGTTAAATTTGCACGTTCTTTGTAAGAGGCAGATTTTATCAACATAAATAACAGAATTTTTAAAAGACCAACATTATTAAAACAACAGGCAAAAAACTTTTAAAATCTCTAGGGTACTTTGTAATCTTTTTGGTATTACTTAGTGTTTTGTTTTCTATTTCTTCCATACAAACAAAATTAGGGAGTTATTTAACACATAAAATAAACAAAGATACTGGCATAGATCTAACTGTAGAAAAAGTAGATTTTTCACTATTAGGAACAGTAAGGTTTAGAGGTGTTAAAATAAAAGACCATCATAAAGACACGTTAATTTTTGTAGATAAATTAAGTACTTCTATTTTAAATGCGAAAAGTATTTTAAATAATGATTTTTCTCTAGGACCAATTTATTTAGAAGATGCATACTATCATATGAAAACTTATAAAGGGGAGCTTAAAGATAATATGGCTGTTTTTATAGATGCTTTTTCTACCAATGAATATAAAGATTCTAGTCGTGTTTTTAAATTAAGCTCAAAAAATGTTTATGTAGACAATCTAGATTTTAAAATCATTAATGCCAATGTTAAAGACTCTGTTTTATATTCTGTTCATAAAGCTGGAGGAAATTTACAGGAAATGGTAATAGATGGGGCTAATTTTTCTTCAAAAATTAGGGGATTGTATTTTAAAGATAAGTTTCAATTAAATGTAGTTAATCTTACTACAGATTTTTCGTATTCTAAAATAAATATGACCTTTTTGAATACCAAATTGCAAACTGAGAATTCTAATTTAAATGCTAATATAGTTTTTAACTACAACATTGAAGATTTATCTGATTTTGTAAATAAAGTACAAATTAATGCTGATTTTGGTAAGAGTAATTTGGCAGTATCAGATCTTAGACTTCTTTACGACGAGTTATATAGCAATGATAAATTCAGTTTTAAAGGAAATTTTAGAGGTAAATTAAATGATTTTAAGTTAAATAACTTTAAACTATCTAATACAAGTACACTTTTTCTTGATGGAGATTTAATTTTTAAAAATGCAATAAAAGCAGATGATAGTTTTGTTTTTAAAGGAAAATTAAATCAGTTTTCATCAACCTATAAAGAATTGAGTGCTTTGCTTCCAAACCTTTTAGGGAAAACGGTACCTGCAAATTTCTTAGAATTAGGTTTATTTAATACTGATGGTAATTTAACGATAACTCCAAAAATAATTGAGGCAAAATTGATCATGTCATCTGAGATTGGAGATGTAAAAACAGATTTAAATCTTACCAATTATACTAATAGTGCTTTAGCAACTTACAATGGAGTATTTGAATTAAACAAATTTAATATAGGGCAATTTATTAATGATTCTTTATTTGGTGTTGTTTCATTAAAAACAGATATCGATGGAACTGGTTTAACTTTAATAAATAGTACTGCCCAATTTATCGGAGATATTTCTGAATTTGAGTTTAAAAATTATGTTTATAATGACATTGTTACAAGCGGTAGTTATACCAATAATCGATTTGATGGAACCCTTTCTATAGATGACAAAAACTTTAAAATGGATTTTAAAGGTTTGGCAGATTTATCTAAAAGCATCAATAAATTTGATTTTTCTTCAACTATTTCTCATTTAAATTTAAAAGAAACTAACTTATTTACTAGAGATAGTATTGCCGCTTTAAAAGGAGTTATTTCTGTAGATATGGAAGGAACAACATTAGATAATATTATTGGTAAAGCCAATTTTTCGGATGTGTATTACATCAATGAAAAACAAGAGTTTCGCTTTAAAAAGTTTGCTGTCTCTTCCGAATTAAAAGAAAACGTAAAAACAATTGAAGTTACTTCTAAAGATATTATTGATGGAACTATTTCAGGTAATTTTACATTTTCAGAATTATTTAATGTAGCGCAAAATGCTTTAGGAAGTATTTATACTAATTTTGAGCCTTACAATGTAGCTCCAAATCAATATGTAGATTTTAAATTTACTATTTACAACCAGATTGTATCTGCTTTTTTTCCTGATATTATAGTTGATAATAATACCAAGATAAAGGGAAAAGTGCAATCGAATAAAGACCAGCTTCGCTTGGTTTTCTCTTCTCCTAATATTACTTTGTATGGGAATCAGTTAAAAGATGTGTTGCTTAGAACAGATAATCAGAATCCATTGTATAACACCCATCTAACGGCTTCTGAAGTAAACACACCTTATTATAAGGTTTCTAAATTAAACCTATTAAATAAAACTCAAAATGATACTCTGTTTTTTAAATCTGAATTTAATGGAGGAGGTTTAGGGAAAGAAAATTTTAACTTAGATTTTTATTATACTATTAATAAAAACAAAAAATCTGTTGTTGGATTTCAAAAATCTACTTTCGAGTTTAAAAATACTATATGGAACATTAATCCAGATCTCTTAAATACAGATAAAATTGTATTTAATGTTGTTAACAATGAGTATGACTTTAGTCAGTTTAAGCTTGTTTCTGACGCTCAAGAAATAGCGTTTAATGGAAGTATAAAAGGAGCAACTGAAAAATCATTTATGGTAGCTCTTACTAAAGTGCAATTACAAAGTTTTTTACATGAAATAGATAGTTTAGCATTAAAAGGAAAGGTAACTGGTAATATAGATTTTATTCAAAAAAATAATATTTACAAACCAGAGGCTACATTAGTAATTGACAATTTTGAAGTTAATGATTTTAAGCAAGGAGATTTAGCTTTAAATGTTGTAGGTGATAATGCTTACGATAAGTTTAAGCTTGACTTATCTATAAAAAACGAGAGCGTAAAAAGTATTTCCGCTACTGGTAATTTAGATTTTTCGAATAATAGGCCATTAATAGATTTGCAAGTTTTTCTAGAAGATTATGACCTAAAAGCATTTAGTCCTTTAGGTGCCGATGTTATTTCGTCTCTACGAGGTATTGTTTCTGGAGATTTTTATTTACGTGGTTTTTTAAGAAACCCAGATATGGAAGGTTCTCTAAGTTTAAATGATGCAGGTCTAAAATTCCCTTATTTAAATATAGATTTAGGTTTTGATGGGTTGTCTACTATAACCCTTTCAGAGCAATCATTTATTTTTGAAGATATTAAATTATTAGATTCCAAGTACAAAACAGAAGGACGATTGTTAGGGAATATTACCCATCAAAATTTTGAAAAATGGTTTTTAGATCTAGAAATAGATACCAATAATTTGGTAGTTTTAGATACCGAAAATTCAGAAGAAGCATTATATTATGGTACTGCTTTTATTAATGGTTCTGCAAGTATTACTGGATTAACAGATCAATTAGATATTACTGTAAATGCTATAACACAGCCTAATACTAAGTTTGTTGTCCCTTTAAAAGATATAGAAACTGTAGATAACTATCAACTTATTCATTTTAAAACAGATAAAATGGATACAGAAGAAAGACAAAAAAAATTAGCTGAAGAAGCTATTAAAGGACTCTCTTTAAATATTAATTTAGATGTCACAAAAGATGCAGAAGCACAGGTTGTTATAGACGAAGAAAATGGAAGTCAGCTTACTGGGAGAGGGGCTGGTAATTTAGAGATTTTAATCAATACGAGAGGTCGTTTTGACATGTATGGGGACTATACTATAGACAATGGAGTTTATGACTTTAAGTATGGAGGTATTATAAACAAGCCCTTTGTGATTCAAAAAGGAGGAACTGTTTCTTGGAACGGAAATCCTTATGAAGCAGATTTAGATGTTACTGCTATTTATAAAGCAAAAGCAAATCCTGCTGTTTTATTACAGAGCTTTAACTCTAACCGAAAAGAAGAAATAGATTTAGTAACAAGAATTACAGGAGGTTTATTCAATTCCAAACAAGAGTTAGACATTCAATTAACAAATGTAGATCCTACCATTGCAAGCGAATTAGAATTTGTGTTGAACGATAATAATATTAATGAGAAAACAACACAATTTATATCTCTTTTGGCTTTAGGTACTTTTAGAAATCCAGATAAAGTAAGTTTTGATGTTAACAACACACTTACAGGTACAGCATCTAGTGCTTTAGCGTCTGCTTTTTCTAGTATTTTAAATAGCCCTGACAGTAAATTTCAATTAGGTTTAGACTATCAACAAGGAGATGTTGGAAATAATATAGAACGTTTAAACACAGACAACCAAGTAGATGTTTCTGTAAGCACACAACTTTTTGACAAGGTAATTATTAACGGTAAAGTAGGTGTTCCAGTTGGTGGTCAGTCTCAATCTAGTGTAGTAGGAGAGGTGAAAATAGAGGTATTGCTAAATGAAGATGGTAATTTTAGAGGTATTATATTTAATCGTCAAAATGAAATACAATATTCTCAACAAGAAGAAGGGTATACACAAGGGGTTGGTTTGTCTTATCAAGTAAACTTTAATACACTTTCAGATTTTTTAACTAAAATTAGTCTAAAGAAAAAAAAGCTAAAAAAAAAGCAGTTTGTATCAAAAAAAGATACAATTATGCCAAAGAAAAACACCTTAATTAATTTTGAAGGAAACTAACATATTTACGTTAGTTTTTAAACAAAAAACAGATCTTTTAGCCTCAATCGTTTTCGTAACTTTTTTATTGTAAATCATTTAAAAGAATTAATTTTACGGTAGTATATGAATAAAATAAACAAAATAGGAGTGATGACTTCTGGAGGTGATTCTCCAGGAATGAACGCAGCAATTCGTTCAGTTGTAAGAACTTGTGCTTTTTACAAAATAAAGTGCGCAGGTATTTACAGAGGTTATCAAGGGATGATCGAAGGAGATTTTATTTCATTAGATGCAAGGAGTGTTAAGGGAATTATTAACAAAGGAGGTACTTTTTTAAAATCTGCCAGATCTCAAGAATTCAGAACTAAAGCTGGTAGGCAAAAAGCATACAATGCTTTAAAAAATGCAAATATAGATGCCTTAGTTGTTATAGGAGGTGATGGTTCTTTTACAGGAGCATTACTTTTTAGTAAAGAATTTAATTTTCCAGTAATGGGAATACCTGGTACAATAGATAATGATATAGCAGGTACAAGTCATACTTTAGGATATGATACTACTTTAAATACAGTAGTTGATGTAATCGATAAGATTAGAGATACTGCTTCATCTCACAATAGGTTGTTTTTTGTGGAGGTAATGGGTAGAGATGTTGGTCATATTGCTTTAAATGCAGGAGTAGGAGCAGGAGCTGAAGAAATATTAATACCTGAAGAAGATCTTGGTTTAGAGCGTTTATTAGAATCTTTAAAAAGAAGTAAAGAATCTGGAAAATCTTCTAGTATTGTAGTTGTTGCAGAAGGCGATAAAATTGGTAAAAACGTTTTTGAGCTGAAAGATTATGTAGAAGAAAACTTACCTGAATACGAAGTTCGTGTTTCTGTATTAGGCCATATGCAAAGAGGAGGTTCTCCTTCTTGCTTTGATAGGGTTCTAGCTAGTAGAATGGGAGTAAAAGCAGTAGAGAGCTTATTAGCAAATGAATCTCGTCTAATGGTGGGGCTTATGAATGATAAAATTACAGTAACCCCATTACATAAAGCAATAAAAGGACAATCAAAAATAAATAAAGAATTAATAAGAGTGTCAGACATAATGTCTACATAATAAACACAAAAGTTAGAAATGATAAAAGTAGGAATTAACGGTTTTGGAAGAATAGGTAGATTAGCATTTAGATCTGCAGTAAAAAGAGAAAATGTACAAGTAGTAGCTATTAATGATTTATTAGAAGTAGATTATTTAGCTTATATGCTAAAATATGACTCTGTTCATGGTGCTTTTGATGGAACCGTAGAAGTAGTAGATGGTAAATTAATAGTAAATGGTAATGAGGTAAGAATTACAGCAGAAAGAAACCCTGCAGATTTAAAGTGGGATGAAGTTGGTGCAGAATATGTATTAGAATGTACAGGTATTTTTAAAAGTTTAGACCAAGCCAATCTTCACATTCAAGGAGGAGCTAAGAAAGTTGCAATATCTGCACCTTCAGGAGATGCACCAATGTTTGTTATGGGGGTAAACCATACTAAATTACAAGCAACAGATACTATTTTTTCTAATGCATCTTGTACTACAAATTGTTTAGCGCCAATCGCTAAAGTATTAAACGATAAGTTTGGTATTTCAGAGGGGTTAATGACAACAGTACATGCAGCAACAGCAACGCAAAAGACCGTAGATAGCCCATCTAATAAAGATTGGAGAGGTGGTAGAGCAGCAATACATAACATTATACCTTCTTCTACAGGTGCAGCAAAAGCTGTAGGTAAGGTAATTCCTGAGTTAAACGGAAAGTTAACAGGTATGGCCTTTAGAGTGCCAACAATGGATGTTTCTGTGGTAGATTTAACAGTTAAGTTAGAAAAAGGAGCTACTTACGAAGAAGTAAAAGCAGCAATGAAATCTGCTTCAGAAAATGAAATGAAAGGTGTTTTAGGATATACTGAAGAGTTGGTAGTTTCTCAAGATTTTGTTGGAGAAACACGTACTTCTGTTTTTGATGCGAATGCAGGAATTGCTTTAAATGATAACTTTGTAAAAGTAGTATCTTGGTATGATAATGAAATAGGTTATTCAACAAAATTAGTTGACTTAGTAGAGTACTCAGCTTCGTTATAAGCACTAAAATTATACTGTAAAAAACCTGATAGGAGATACACTATCAGGTTTTTTCTTTTAAAATATTTTCTCTATCATTTATTTCACAGCAATCATGCTAATTTCCACGTTAACGTACTTCGGTAGGTTGGCAACTTCTACGGTTTCTCTTGCTGGTGCAGTTTCTTCGTTAAAATACATAGCATAAACTTCATTGATATCATTAAAATTCTTCATATCAGTAATAAAAATTGAAACTTTCACTGCATTTTCAAAAGTCATTTCTGCTGCATTTAATACTGCTTTTAGATTTTCCATAACCTTAGTAGTTTCTGCTTTTATAGAATTTAAAACCAATTCTCCTGTTATTGTATCTAATGCAATTTGTCCGGAAGTATACAATGTATTTCCGCTTAAAATAGCTTGATTGTATGGTCCTATAGGTACAGGAGCTCCTGATGTACTAATAATTTTTTTAGTTGGGTTCATTTATTAATAATTTAAGAATTTTTAATCGTGAGATTTTTTAAAGATAATTAAAAAAATAGAGTAACGTTTATATAGGGTAGCTTACCGGTCTAGTATATGAAAAGTAGGGCAGTTGATAAGCACTTACTTTCGGATTTACACTTAGCCATATTTTTCATTTCTTCCTTTTCCGCTTTTTACAATCAGCTGTTTTCTTACTAAATGAAAATCTGTCAATTTTAGATTGATCAATTCGCTAATTGATAAACCACAAGAGTAGAGTAGGGCTATAATAGCTCTGTGCTTTAAATTAGTTGTTACACTTATAATTTGTAATACTTCTTCTTGATATAAAATAGAAAGTAATCCGTTAGACTTTTTTGGCCTAGCTAGTACCAAATCATTAATTTTTTTACTAGGCTAATAAGTAATGAATACTTTTAAAGCACTAATAAATTGTCTTTGAGAACTAACAGAATACTTACGTTCTAAAAATACTTTTTCTATTTAATCTTATAATAGAAAATAACGTAAAAATTGTGCTGTATCCAAAACAAAAAAACTCGATTAACAAAAGCTAATCGAGTTTAGTATAAGGTATAATTTTATAATGAAATTAAAATCTAAATTCTAAACCTGCGTAAGCTCCAAAAGGATGCCCAGGTCTTAAACCAGCAGGTACTCTAGATACTGCATAGGTTTCATCTAATAGATTAATAATATTTGCAGTTACATTTAAATTTTTAGTCACATAATATTTACCAGAAACATCCACAATAAAATTAGAGTCTACACGTTCATAATCAGCAATTGCTCCAGCACCTGCTAAAGTTCTAAATTCGCCATTGAAACGTCCATTAAAGTTTAGTTCAAACTTAGAGTGCTCTAAAGAAAAGCCTACATTAAATTGGTGTTTTGGTATGTATGGTAATTCATCTC
>Ga0233438_10002038_pt1 | contig 21001 bp, 17 predicted proteins | sample SI_123_September_FD_182720 | JGI IMG/M metagenome (GOLD analysis project Ga0233438, IMG submission 182720) | Seawater microbial communities from Saanich Inlet, British Columbia, Canada - SI_123_September2016_10_MG | ecosystem: Environmental > Aquatic > Marine > Inlet | place: Canada: British...
ACAATCTTGATGAATCGATTGAGTAGGCCTTCCATGTTTGTTACATAACCTGTAGCGTTACCTCCTGGATTGACTTCAAGATCGAGTTCTGGAATGCATACTGTACAGGAGGACGATCGTATGACTCGGGCATTAAGATCTTTCTCGGAAGTAATTTCAAAGTTCCAACCCCCTGGCTTTCTTCCTTCAGCAGGGATGAAGTCAGTTTGTCTCCATCCACATGCATGACAAAGAACAGTCACTTGGGTGTGCTCTCCAAAATAAGGGATTTCATCCACATGAGCCATCATTCCAAGTTCACCTTCCACTTGGCACATTGGGCATGGCATTTCGATTGCTTGTTCTTCCATCAAAGCCCTCCAAGTCGTTCTGCTTCATCATTGAATGCTTCATCCTCAAGTCCGTTAAGTCCAACACATCCAGGTGGTAAGAGCATAACTCTGGTTTCTGTGATCTGAACGATCTGGCCGCCCATGTCATTTTCAACAAATAAATGGAGGCGAGCCAACACGTTGGTTACTTCTTGTTCCCTGTTCATGAGCCGTGCCATTTCCACCAATGCTGCATGTCCATCTGAAACCCAATCGAGTAATGTATCGACTCCTGTCATATCGATTAACGTTGCACGGTGTAAGACCATGCCTCCATCGTTCATTGGGATTGGTGGGTTCGGGAATCGCTTCCCTAGATTATGAAAAATTCCTGTGCTTGGAGGTGGTGTTACGTCTTTGGCAACAGTGCTTGAACTACTTGGCATGGAGAATGTACGCAGTGGTTTGCCAGCGGTTGGTGGTTTCTCGTTCGATAAATCAATCATGTCGGGGACGTTATCTGAACTTGCAGGTTCTTGATTCATGAAATCATCGAGTGAGAACTGCCCTTCATCAGGTTCAGAGGGGCGTTTCCTTGCCATGGAACTAGCCTAAGTACGGTGGCACAAGAATGCTTTCTTTGTTGATGATGAAAAATGATGCTTTCCAAACGGCGAGTTGATAAGGGGCCTGCGGTAGGGTGAGATTGCAGACCCCGCAGTTCATATGGGGTGGCAATCAGGTGAGAAACATGGAAGCACAAGATGGTGTATTGAAAACTGGAACAAGCACAGTAGGAATTACCTTCAAGGGAGGTGTCGTTGTTGGCGCCGATCATCGAGCAACAATGGGTCACTTTATCGCAAACAAAAGCGTACAGAAGCTCTTCAAGATCGGGGACAATCTCGCTCTGACAACTGCTGGTCTTGTTGGCCATGCACAATCACTCTCCCGTACTCTTGCTGCTGAAGTTTCACTCTATCAACTTCGAAGAGGACAAAACATGACCGTGAAGGGCGCTGCAACATTCACTGCTAACCTTCTCTCAGGTCGCCCTCATTGGGTTCAACTCCTCATCGTTGGTGTTGATGCAGATGGTTCTCACGTCTATTCCATCGACTCTGCTGGCGGTTCAATTCCAGATGTATACTGTGCAACAGGTTCAGGATCTCCGTACATGTACGGTGTTCTTGAAGACGGCTTCTCCGAAGGAATGAACCGTGCAGATACAGTTCGCCTCGCTGCCCGTGCGCTCAGTGCCTCTGGCCAAAGAGACGCAGCCTCTGGAAACGGAATGGACCTCGCAGTTATTACGGCAAAGGACGGATACGTCCCAGTCGAGCAATCAGAAATTGATTCTCTTCTCAAGAAGAAGTGAAGTCACTCATACTCCCGCGGCATAGCCGTATTCCTATGGATATGCGTAGCGTGCTAAGTTGCGGTAGGAGATGTAGTAATGCGATTAACCTTCAAGGAAATCAAAGATGAGATAAGCAAGATTGTACCTCGTGGTATTGAGTACAAAGCGGATTTAGAAGCTGGCGATATTGCGATTTTTACAAATGAAATTGATAAGTTCGTTGGTTCAGAAGGACTTGCGGGAAAAATCTCGAAGAAAATCAAGCGTAGAGTCGTTATGCGTCCGAATGCTGAAATTGTCATGGACAAAGAAGAAGCAACTGCAGTCATCAATGAACTTGTACCAGAAACTGCGGACATCTCTGAGCTATTCTTTGATCCTTGTATTTGGAAAGTCATCATACAATGTAAGAATCCATCCGAGGCTGTTGGTCGAAGAGGCGCAATTGCCAGAGAAATCAGAATGAAGACTGGATGGGAAGTTACCGTCGAAAGAACTCCGCCAATCATCTCCAAGACTGTACGTGACATCCGTGGGTACCGAGAAGCGAATGCAGAAGAACGCAGAAAGTTGCTTAGAAACTTCGGTTTGAATATCCACAGACCAAAACGACCTGGTTCAACTTGGGCTCGTGTAACTGCACTTGGATCTTACCAAGAAGTCGGACGTGCGTGTCACTTTGTTACGACAAACGAATCAAGAATTATGGTTGACGTTGGTGTTAACATCGCATCGGATACCGATCCTATGCCATACTTCACCGCACCGGAAGCTCTTCCATTGGAACAAATCGATGCAGTTGTTCTAACCCACGCTCACTTGGATCACGCTGGAATGCTTCCTGTTTTGTTCAAGTATGGTTATCGAGGTCCTGTCTTCTGTACGCCTCCAACTCGTGACTTGATGCTGCTTTTACAAACCGATTACCTCAAGGTTGGTGGGTCTGAAGGAAAGCGGGCCCCATACGACATGGAAGACATTCGTATGTGCATGCGCCACGTTGTTGATGTTGATTGGAATCAAACCACGGACATTGCTCCGGATGTGAAAATGACATTCTCCAATGCAGGTCACATTCTTGGTTCTTCAGCGGTTCATCTCAACATTGCTGATGGAAAGCACAACATTGTTTTCTCTGGCGATCAAAAGTTTGAGAAGTCCTGGCTTTTCGATGCTGCTAACACTCGTTTCCCTCGATGCGAAACACTCGTGATTGAATCAACCTATGGAGCTGCTGGCGATTATCAACCATCTCGTGAAGAAGCCAATCAAGAACTTCAGGATATTGTGACACGTACCTTGCAAAGAAACGGTAAACTGATTTGTCCTGTTTTCGCTGTTGGCCGTTCTCAAGAAGTTATGATTGCAATCGATGATCTCTTCCGTTCAGGCGCTGTCAAACCAGTCCCTGTATGGCTTGATGGTATGATTCAGGAGGCTACTGCCATTCACGCAAGCCATCCAAACTATCTCACAGCAGCTCTAAGGAAATCCTTGCAACAAGATGATGGAGAGAATCCATTTACAAGCCCTTGGTTCAGAACTGTTGAAGGAGCACAACGGAGAGAAAGCATCGTTATGGACACAAGCCCATGCATCGTTCTTGCTACATCGGGTATGCTGAATGGAGGTCCAGTCATGAATTACTTCCAGAATTGGGCACATGAAGAGCGAAACTCACTCTGCTTTGTAGGATATCAAGCAGAAGGTACCTTGGGTCGACGTCTCCAGAAAGGATTTGGAGAAGTTCCAATGATCATTGATGGCCGTACTGAAATCGTCAAGGTTGGTTGTGAAATGGCCACTATCGATGGATTCAGCGGGCACTCTGACCGACGCCAATTGCTTGCTTTCGTCGATTCAATGAATCCTAAGCCTCGTAACATTATTTGTCATCACGGTGATTACTACAAGTGCAGTGAACTTGGAAAAGAGTTGAGAGACAAGTATCGATGTCGAACCTACGCTCCAAAGAATCTTGAAACAGTTCGAATTCTGTGAAGCCAATTGCTTTCTTCAGATGTCGAGAGCATTGTAGCCTTCTTGCATCCAATGGAATCCTTTGATGGTCCATTGAAGCAACGCTTCAACGTGTTTGTCAGTAAGGCCTGCAGCTGCTGCAACCTTGAGTAGAACAGCTCGTTCTGAGGGTTCGACTTCACGATCAGCCATCGTCATCAAGCATATGTCTCTCAGAGCAAGTTTGATCGAACGAGGATTCATTGCAGCAAGATGCTTGTCGAGGTTAAGGTTTGAACTCAGTTTCTTTCTGAGTTGTTCCTTTCTCTCTGGAGAAAGAAGAGTTGCTCCAAGACGTTGCTCGAAGAAGGCCATCTCTGGCTTGGAGATGTTGTTGTCAACACTTGCTAGGTAAGCAAGAAGTTGAGCATATTGGAATCGTTCAGACGGTTCCATTTGGTGGACGATGTCGTGAAGCATGCCCACTCCTCATCACCGCCATTGATGAGTATTTTGGTTAAGAACAGATGGAAAATTCACATAAGGTTGGTTCGTTTAGCATAGGTTAAGGGGTTCACCATGTCAAAACAAACCATCTCTCTTTTTCTTGTTCTTCTCTTGTTCGCTCCACTGATGAATACTGTGAGTGCGGGTGAAGGTGATGGACCTGCTCTTGAAGCAAAAAACTTCACTGCAGTCGTCGATTCAGATGACGAAACAACAACCTTGACTTGGGGTAACATCGACACAAACGATTACCTTATTCTCACTGACCTTACCTTGACAAACTACTCGCTTTATCGTTCAGATGAACCACTCAGCACATCGAATTACATGGAAGCACAACTCATCGCTGATGAGATACAAGCGTGTCTTCCTGCAGACAGTCTTACCGAATGTAAGGAACGTATCCATTCAGTTACGAACGCCATACCTCCTTCGACCAATGGAAGTTTCTACTACGGTGTCGTCAGTACGCTCCAGAATGGAACAATCATCAGTAATTTCACTGCTGGTGATTCAGCGCTTAGCCAACCAATTCAGGAGTATGGATCTCCAATTTCATCACCTTATGCTCTCCAAGGTTCCTATGACGTCTTGAATGCAACAACCACCTTGTCCTGGATTGATATTGCAACCGTTGATTCTTCTTTGTCTCAGACTCACACGACATCGATTTGGAGCCATACAAGCGCTGCAACTTCAACCAACTGGGATTCTTTGGCTAAGATAGAGGTTGCTTCAAATCTAAGTTCTGACATGACACAGTACGATATCGTTCACCAACAAGAAGTAAGCCAAACCATGTTCTACACAGTACTGCATTACTTTGGAAGCGAATCTGATTCCCGCCTTTTGTCTGGAAACACCTTGACTCAAGGAATTGTCGAGGACAACACTGGTTCTTCAATTACTGGTACTCTTGTCGCTTCATTCGATTCAACAACGTCAATCACATCTCTTGACTGGAACGGGTCGACAATTGAAGATGAAAACCATACGCTTCACATTTGGAGAAGTCCTTCACCAATCGTGGATGTTTCCTCTGATGAGGTAACTGAACTCGCTCAATTAGAAGCAAATGCAACAGAGTACAACTACTCCGTAGAATCAAGTTACAGTGGAGAGAGTTACTATCTTGTTACTCTTTCAGATCAACTTGGAAATCAACAATCGAACTATGCTATTGCACCTAGCGCAGCAGTATTTGAATACACACTTATCCCAGAAGAGAACATCATCGATGACATTAGTGCAACCTTCTCACAAGGAAGCACTCTCGTGACATGGACTGACATTACAGGACATCCTGAGGCATTGTACCAAGTATGGCGGTCCTCAGTTAGCAGAATCAACACGAGTTCATTGTCAAGTAGCAATGTCGAATTACTTGCCGTGGTTGACACAGGTGAAGAGCACTACAACAACACGATTTCTGCCGGCACCTCTGAAAATGCATGGTATGCAGTTACCGTAATCGCTTCCTTTGGGACACAAAATGTGACGTATGCTCAGACAAACATCACCATGTCTTACAACTCGATGATGTTACCAATCGTTGAAGATACAACTGCTCCAGATGCACCACTCGCACTTGATACAGAATATTTCGCCAATGGAACAACTCAACTTCGTTGGGCTGGACGCACCGATGAAGTTGGAACTGAATGGGCTCTCTATCGAAACTTGAACAGTGATTTGTCTGATGAGTCATTGTGGGTCGCCGTTGGTCAAAAGATGAATGAAGGTTCATCTGTCCACATGTTGTATGTCGATACGGTTGCTCAAGAAGGCGAACTTGTTACTCCGGTCTATGCTATCGGAGGAGTCGATGCATATGGAAATGCAATCGAATTTTCGAACTGGAAATTGAGCACTTCTGTAAAGGAAGATCGTCAATCACCTCAAGCACAACTCAAGTTGTTTGATTCTTCACAATCATTGGAGACAAGTCGATGGTTTACGGGTGGTGAAGACGCAATATTCTCCAATCTTGAATCTGATAATTATTCTATTCAGTTTACGCTTTCAGAAGATGTTGTTTCGGTTACATACGTACATTCAACTCAATCCCAGTTGCAAGTGCTTGATTTGAACCAGGCAAATCCACACATTGACGTTGCAATCCTAGACTCTGTTGAAAACATCTCCTTCACGTTTACAGTTACGGATCAAGCAGGAAACACGATCTCATTCGACACGCTTTTCTGCACAACTTGTTTGATTGAGCCTCAAGTGATCGTTGAACCATCTGATACTGCTGATGACGATGAGGATAAGAAGAAAGGAAAGGGTTCCGATTCAAATGAAAACCTTTTGATTGCTGCTGGTGCATTAATTGGTGTTCTCGTGCTCTTACTTCTTGTTCGTAAACCTGCAAAGAAAGCACCAAAGGGCTTGCCCTCTGTTGAAGAAGATGCATGGTTTGGAAAATACGTTTCCTAAGGTTGGAACAGATTCTAAAGAATCGGTATCTCAAAATCAGACGAAATCAAATCTGGTAATTCTTCACCAGTTGGTTGATTATCTTTGAGATGTCCATCCTTTTCAGTAAGCACTCCTGCAGTGCTTCTTCTGTCTTCTATATCTCTTGCATCAAATAAAAAATATCCAAAACCCATCAGAATAGTTGCGCCAATGATTGGAACAATGACCAACGTTGACTCACTGTTCTTGAACAACATGACTGCTCCAGTTGCCAATAAGCCGACTGCTGAGGCCATAAGCAGCATTCGTGAGGCATTCGCCATATCACAGTCGAAGAAGTGATTCGACATAGCATTTCGTTCAATGCGCTCATTATGGACCACGTTATTCATGAACCGATTGGACTCTCTGGAAACATGGCGGGACAAGAAGGTGGCTCCAAATCCTCTCGTGGATGGCTCATGACTGCAGTTGCTCCATGGGGAGAGAACGGGGAAGATGCATTCGATCAAGGCCTCGTTGAACTCGGTCTTGGCGATGCTCGATTAATTCAAGTTCAGGGTGCAATGCTGCCTCTTGGTTTCAACATCGTTCCTCCTGAAGCGTTGCCTATGGGTTCCCTTGTCGAATGTCATCTTGCGACTGCATACGCTTGGTCTGGTTCTACTGCTTGTGCAGGAGTCGGCTATGCTCTATGTGAAACGCCAGAAGGCGAAGAGTGTGCAATTGTTGCAACGATTACTACAGAAGCAGACTATGAAGAAACTGTTCTGCTTTTGCGAAGAAATATTCAGAGAAAACTGGCATCTCGTGATTTAGAAGTTGTCGCATTTGATGTTGCAGTTGATGAAGTAACAGCCGGACCGGATCATCACGGTGTTGCAATTGCAGCTTTGATTCTACCAGACTCACTGAGAATGGCAGGTCGAGGAAGAACGGGTCCTATTCGAGGCGCACTCACTCGCAGTGCTGAGCCTGAAAAGAAGCGTGTTGATACCAAAGCACCAGCTGCTCCTGCTCTTCGTCCAGGTAGCCAATCTCAAAAGAAAGGTCTAGATTTCCGTTTGTGAATCTTCATAGTCTGTTGGCCTGAACCTCCCTTATGGAGAAGTGGAGTGTTGTACGATGTCCTGCTTGCAAAAATTGTCATGGGACCCGTACTCGTGCTCGGCAATGCCCTCACTGCGGCCAAACGCTTGCCAGTACTACCCCAGTCGTAGCAACTGCTGATTCAGCGGCTCAATTGAGGATTGAAGTTGCGTTGGCAAATACTCCAAAAGAAATTCGAGACGAGCTTCGAATCAAACTTGAAGCATCGCAAGAACCACTTGTTGCAATTAATTCTACATCACCTCGTCGATTGTATGCTCTAATGGTTGACCAAGCAGGTGAAGCCGGTATTATTCGTCGGAGAGATGTTGAGGATGTTCTGAATAAAGTCGACACCGATTTGGATGCTGATGACCTCTTAGATCAACTTGAGATTAATGGGACCATCATTCGTCGACAAGACGGAACCTGGCAACTCCTTGAGTGAAGTTCATATGCGGAATGGCTTCCCCCAAACTAAGGGCGTATGGGTTAGTTTGGCCTATACTCGGGCGTTTGGGACGCTTGGACCCAAGTTCAAATCTTGGTACGCCCACCATCATAACGGTGCATAGCGAGTCGATCGACTCGATGAGCAACCCACCAAAACACTGGTAGGGACAAAACTCCAAGAGGATATGTCGTTGCGTAAAAGAGACTCGCATATCCGAGAAGGTATGTTGTGAATGCTATCCACATGAGAGGAGAGGATTTCAAATGACGAAAACATCGTTTATGATGCTCTTTGGTCATCATCAATCCTACATTCCAGAAGAAACGCTTGGGCTTAATCCCAGATATTTCACTACCATAAACAGCTCGAACCGGTACGTCCCTGATGTTCCAGCCTTGAGATGAGAGGTGGATTAACCAATAGTTCGGATAACCATAGCCCTTCCATGAGTTGTTCCAATTCCATTGTTTGAGAAGAGTAGATGAGGATGCGGTGTACCCGCATTGTGGGTCGGTTGTCTTTTTCCCAGTTGCTAATGTCGTCAACCAGCCAAGAATCTTAGAGGCTCGTCGTCTTGTTTTTGGCATTTGTTTGATATCAGCAGGATTCATCATTCGATTTCCTTTTACAAAATCCACATCACCTATTAGGATTGGATGAAGGAGTGATTTCAAGTTGTCTGGGTCCATTTGCCCATCCCCTGCCATGACGACGCTAATGAATGGATGTTGCAGAGATTTTAGTAGATGTTGATGACCAAGATCGATGGCTCCTCCGACGCCTATCCCATCGGTTTGGAGAATGGTTTTGTCAAATGTAGTTTGGGCTTCTGTCGCTCGTAATTTTGTACCATCAGTCGAGCCATCATCAATTACAACAGCCATGTCGATAAACTCGGGCAGAGTTTCCAAAACCGATTGAATGTGTTTCTCTTCATCACGTGCAGGAATGACAACACCGATGTAATGTCCTTCCAGCATGTACATTCCAATCGTTCGTCCACAAAAGGGGTTGTGTCTCAGTCCACTTGAGGGAGAGTTGAAAGGTAGGACGTCGACCAGAGGTTGTGGTTAAAGGCACGTTACGAGTAATTGGCGTCGGACAAGATATTGAACTTCGAGTCGTATCTTTTCTCACCCGAGCACGTCAGGTAACAGATGATGTGGTCTTTATTGACCTTGGTTCTGAAGATGAAACCAAAATTCTTGTCGAAGAAATAGGCTGTACATTACTCGAAACCAAAGAAAACGACTTGCAAAACATCTCGAATGTTCTTATTGAATCTGACCTTGATCCTGTTGACAATTATTTAATCATCAACGTGAATAAAGAGTGGTCATTACGAGAATTCCCGCTTCATCTCAATCGTTCAAGAGAAGGCTGGGATGTCTATGTGGGGCTTGTTTCGGATTCAGGTGATGTTGATACGCCTTCGGAAAGTGTTCTTTCTCAATCTAATTTCCAGCACGCTTCATTGAGCAATGAAGGTTTGAAAGAACTTTCCAATTCTTTGGATTCAAGTACTGCTCATGACCTCTCCGATAACCTACGGGTACGCATTGTACAATCAACAGCTTTGCCGACACTTCCTCAAAGAGAATCGCTTGCAACGGCTTCCCGATTTGCTCAATTATTCATGTGGATGATTCAATCGAGACATCCGTTGTTCTTATTCGGTATTCCAGGATTGGTATTGTTTATTCTTGGTTATCGTCTGTCGGGCGGTGTTGTTGATACATTCACTGAATTGACGACAGAGTCACTTGGGGTCACCTTTGCAACAATTGCTATGACTTTATTTGGCCTCTTTGCCATGATGATCGCTCTGATGCTCTATATTATGGGTAAGCAAGTTGAGCAGATACAGGCCCAATACGAATGGCCAAATAAGGAGTGATTCGATGATTGGATTGATTTGTTTAGATATGGACCGTGTACTCGTAGATCATCTTTCGACTTGGCAATTTGTATACGATAACCTAGGCATCAATAATGATGAATCCTTTGAACTGTACAATCAAGGTCTACTTGATGAATGGGATTGGATTAAGCTCGATGTGGCTTTAATCAAAGATAGTTGGCTCGAGAAGCACGGTTTTCCAATAAGCGATGCAGACTTGCGTGCCTGTATGGATGGTATGCCTATGATGAAAAATTACAAACTTCTCATTCAAGAATTACTTGATGATGGTCATCATGTGGCCATTGTAAGTGGTGGCTTACAACAAACTGCTCGTGATATTTCAACTCTTTTTCCAAGCGATAAGAAATGGAAGAGGCGCTGGGGTGGTATCGATCGTCATACTTCCAAGCGCCTCGCAAATGGGTTTGATACTCGATTACACGTGTTCACAAATGGTTGGACAGTAGGTTCAGAGAATGCAGATGGTTCATTGCCTATTGCAGATTATGGGCGTTATCAAGTTCAAATGGATGGAAAAGGAGCTCTTGTTCGTATGCTTCAGAGAAGGTTGGGAGTTGAATCCAATCGGATCATTGCAGTTGGTGATTCTGCTGGTGATATCGGTATGTTTGAGGAAGCTGCACATGCAATCTGTTTCAATCCTTGGGATGAGCGACCTATTCCTTATGCCAACGAGGTAATCCATGAGAAAGATTTGTCTCTGGTTCTTCAATCCTGTCAATCGTTCCTACAGGCCAACCAATGAAGGGTTTACATTTTTGTACTCAGTGATTGTAAGGCTAATGATGAGAAGGAGTTTGACAACTGTTATTATCGGAATTTTGTTCCTTTCAATTACATCTATCACTCCTCATTCTTCTGCTCAAGTTCCTACTGCATCAGTTACAATCGAATGCGAACCTAGCGTAAATGGTTCCAATGTTATGATTGATGTAGAGCCCGGTTCTGATAACTACGGTTCTGCGATTTGTACTGTATCAAACCCAACTGCTTATACAGAAAAGGTGGAAATTGAAGTTACTTCAGATGTCTTATCGCATTCTGCTCCGGGTTCAATATATGTTAGTCCTAACTCGGAAGAGGAATTTACATTGGGTCTTTCTGGTCAAACAGCAATGCGAACGGATACCTTCGAAATTTTAGTAAAAGCATCTGTTACCGAGTTAAATGGTTTGCCGCCTGCGAATGCAGCCTCTTCCGAAGCCAGCGTGATTGCGGAGGCCGTACATTATGGTGGATGCTCATTGGAACTTGTTGAATCGGTAAGTGTATTCGCCCCGAGCGATGAATTTTTCCTTGATCTCAGAATAAACAACCTTGGGAATGGGTTAGATACGTTTGACATTAGTTTAGATCCAGCCTCTCTAGTATCGCTTGAAGACTCTGGATTTGTTCTATCACTTTCAACTACAAGGGTTCAGCTTTCTCCTGAATCCCCGACCACAGTTGTGAGTCTTAACATAAAAGCGCCATCCTCCCTGAGTGATGATTCAACCTCCGATGGAGATCTTTTACGAGAAACGTTCACTCTAATTGTAAATCTTGAATCAGCCACAGGATGTGCGAATAGTGATTGTAATCATCATTCAATTGAACCACTTCTGATTTTAGAGACAGATGACTCAGAGGTTTCTGGAGCTATACTTGGTATTGATAATGATAATAACACCATTTATCTTCTTTCTGCAAGTGTTTGTGTTATCCTTATTCTGCTTGGCTACATCTTTTTCCAACGTTCATCAAGGTGATACTTTTGGCTGATTCATCCTTGTTTAACCGAATGCGTGAAAATCCATTATTTCAATCATTTATGCTTTATTCTGCTTTTCGTGCAGTATACGGCATCGGTATTCTCGTGGTTGCCTATTTCTTCGCAACCAGTACGAATGCCCCGTGGTGGGCTACTTTGCTTATTTTTCTGGCATCCATGGTTTTCTCAAGAGTCCTTTTCCGCTTCCTGAAGAAATCCTCGAAGAAAGACGAAGAACAGTCCTTGCCTTTAGAATAAAATAGGTCCATGTGTATGGGTAATCATGTCAGATTTCGACGACATGGTCTCAACAATGTGCTTGAATTGCGGATTTCTCCTTGGAGAATTCATTCCAGGAATGCCCTGTCCTCATTGTGATGAGCCGATGGTATGAGTGACTTTTACATCTTGATTCTCAAAGATGTTTAGAACAGCCTGTAAGGTTTCTTCGTTGACATTTTCTGGAGGATGGACTCCCGGTTTCAATCCACATGCTTCTGTACCGAGTGTAGCAAATCGAGATGCAAGTGCATAGGTGACTAAACCAGTTGTTCGTGCCATTGATCCATCTCCATCCTTTCCATAATCAGAAACAATCCATTGTTTTGAATCCGTTTTATTCTCACAGGAGACCTTCATCCATGTGAATTCTTCTCGATTTGAATCATATTTCCATGAGTCAAGAAGTTCTTTTTCTGGAGTCGAATGACCTTCAGCAATCCATCTATCTATGTGTTGGGGCCAACGAACTGTATATTCGGCCATATCATTCGCATCGATTGTATCAAGCACACTTCGAAGTCCATCTGTCAGGAATGCTTCCATTCCATCTGTTCCTTCAACTTCGATAGGATGCCGTTCGCTCAGAGCTGGAACTTCTACAACCGTTTTATTTCTAAGAATACGAGCAGGTCTTGTGTATTCTTCAATGACATCCGAGGGAGAAAATGGAGCCATGTATGACCATTCGTTATCAGGAACTTTAGGATTGCCTCCCACATGAATCGTAGCCTTCTCGAGGAATCCAAGTTCCCTTTGAGCATGAGCAAGGAGCATGTTGGAAAGGCCTGGAGCAATCCCAATGTCCCAAATCATTGTTGAACCATGTTCCTTTGCAAGTTGGTCATATTCTTGAGGGTCTTCTGCGGTAAAGGCCAGATCAACGATGTTGTGACCGCCAGTGACGAGGGAATAGCGAATGCCATGCCCAATTCTTCCAGGAAGCATATTGATGATGATTTCATTTCCGTCGAGGGACTTGATATATTCCTCTGCATCCATCTCTATAGATTTGAAGTGGGGACTTTTCTTGATTGAATCAGGGAGTTGTAGATCAATTGCGATGACTGAATGACCATCATCTGCGAGCCGTTGAACAACAAACTCTCCAACCAGTCCGCATCCAAGTGCTACGATTGTTGTCATGACTCACCCTCAGGGTGTAACTCGTCGTGAATCTCGTGGGAAGGGGATGACTTCTCGAATGTGATCTGCTCCAGTCAGCCAAGAACAAACTCTGTCCACACCAAGACCGAACCCACCATGAGGGACGCCACCGTAACTTCGTGTATCGATATAGAATTGATACGCTTCAGGCGAAGTTCCCTCTTCAGCAAGTCGAGCAAGAATTTCTTCCTCTGACCATGTTCGTTCCCCTCCACCGATAATTTCTCCATAGCCTTCTGGTGCTAAAAGGTCGTGGCAAAGGACATACTTTTCATCGGTTGGGTCTTCACGATGATAGAATGGCTTAGCGATTTTCGGATAATGTGTAAGGAAGTGAGGGACATCGAAATCTTGTGTCAATATTTTCTCTTTGGAATAATCCAAATCTTGACCCCATGATACATCCACGCCTTTTCCTTGCAGGATTTCAACAGCTTCATCGTAACGCATTCTTGGGAATGGTGTGTCAGCATAACGTCCGATGAGTTCGAGATCTCTTCCAAGGGATTCAAGTTCAGTACTTCTCTCATCAAGCAGTGTTGATGCGATGTGGCGTACTACGCCTTCCCCATGAGCCATGACTTCTGCGTTTGTAGCCCAAGCAATTTCCATTTCAGCATGCCAGAATTCAGTAAGGTGCCTTCGCGTACGTGACTTTTCAGCTCTGAACGATGGAGCGATGGTGTAGAGGCGTTCAAGTGCAGGCATAGCAGCCTCAGCATAGAGTTGCCATGATTGTGTCAAGTAGGCCTTTCTTCCGAAGTATGGGACTTCAAACAATGTTGAACCCCCTTCAACTGCACCTGCAACAAAGTTTGGTGCTTGGTATTCAACGAAATCCAAGTCTCTGAAATAACTATGAATGGCTCCAAAGACAGATGAACGCATCTTGAGCATAGTCGTCATTCGACTCGTTCGAAGATACAAATGTCGATTGTCGAGTAGGAATTCAGTTTCGCCACCATCCGCTGCTTTCATTGCTGATTCAGTGATAGGGAAAGGTCGTTCAGGGTCGACTGGTCCAACGATTTCAATTGAAGAGACAACGAGTTCATGGCCCCCTTCACTTCTCTCATCAACATTGACTGTTCCATTGATGATGACTGAAGATTCGATCAATGCCGAGGCGATGGATTCGAATTGTTCATCCCCAACAACATCCCGCTTCGCGACACATTGGATTATGCCGGTTGAGTCACGAAGGACAACAAATCGAATCTTATTGGAGCCACGAGTTCTCTTAACCCATCCCTTCAATTCTACTTCAGCGCCATCATGGTCGCCGTTTTGGACGTCACCAATCCAGATGTCTTTGGCCATGAACGTCCGTTCATGTCATAGCATATCATGTTTGAAGTCTGGACTTTTCAAACACGTACAGATTTGAGCGGTTGTTTAATCAAAACGGCGAAAGCATCAAACCTGTCGAGTTTAGTTCTCACTCTGTGTCAAAAATAGTCGTGTACGCAATTGGGGGCAATGCACTGGCGCCACCTGGCGGAGCATCTGGAGACGAACATGCAATGATTTTGGCTCAAGTGATGAGTGATGTCGTTGATTTACTTGAGGCTGATTGGTCTGTTGTTCTTACACATGGAAACGGCCCACAAGTTGGTACATTAATGTCAATGGATTCAGATGTAATTCATACCATGGATGAATGGGTTGCAGCCACACAAGGGATGATTGGTCACACACTTTCTCTCCAACTCAATAGTATTCTCTCGATTCGCCACCGTCCAGAGAGAACTGCAGTAGTGCTTACTCGCGTGCTTGTTGATGCCGATGATGAAGCATTTTCATTCCCAACCAAACCTGTAGGTCCCGTACTAAGTGCTGAAGAAGTCATGGCTCGAGATTGGGACATTGCTACGACCATCAATGGGCCTCGACGTGTTGTTGCAAGTCCTATGCCGATGAGTGTCCTCGACATTGATGTGATTCGAACACTTGTTCAGCAACGAGCGGTTGTTATTTGTGGAGGAGGGGGTGGAATTCCTATCATCAATGATGAAAAGCAATTCAAAGGCGTTCCCTCTGTTATCGATAAAGATCGTTTGTCCGCTCTACTTGCTTCAGAATTAGGAGCGGAAGCACTGATTATCTCCACTGGTGTTGAAGCTGTATTCACTGATTTTGGCTCAGATAAACAAACAGAACATAGAACGCTGAGTGTGTCGCAGGCTGAGAAATACCTCGCTGAAGGTCATTTTCCTGACGGTTCAATGGGTCCAAAGATTTCCAGTATGATCGATGCTGTCCGACATTCGCCTGAAATGCGCTCTATCCTTTGCAAGCCGGGAGATGCACTTTCTGCCTTGCGAGAAGATGCAGGGACGACTTTGTCCCATGATGATTAAATACAACTTGGCTAAGGGCAGCGTGGGCCTGTAGCTTAGTCAGGTAGAGCGACGGACTCTTAATCCGTAGGTCGCGGGTTCGAACCCCGTCAGGCCCGCCTTCACAATCGACCCGCTGGGTTGACTAATGTCGTTACCTTTCCATCGTCGGCTAAGACGACGATATCGCACATATCGTTGAAGAGACCGACCTGAACAACTCCTGCAATGTTGAGAATTTGTGCTTCCATCAAAAGCGGGTCGTCAATCGTGGCACCAATCTGTGCATCAGCGATGCAATTCCCGTTATCAGTATGAAGAAGACCCCCATCATTCGATCGCAGAACTACATTGCAATTCAACAGTGCTTCAAGGGCTCGAACAGTAACGTCAGATGAGAATGGTGTGATTTCAATTGGAATCCCAAACGCTCCTAGGCAGTCGACTTGTTTCCTGCCATCAGCTACAACAATCATTGAAGCTGATTGTTGTGCAACGATCTTCTCACGGAGCAATGCGGCACCTCCGCCTTTGATTAATTGAAATTGGGGGTCAAATTCATCAGTTCCATCGATGACGATGTCCAATCCTGCAACTGAACCAAGTTCGACCAATGGTATACCGACTTGATTTGCGAGTTCTTCGGTGGCAACAGATGTTGGTACGCCAACGATTTCAAGTCCTTCCTCTTTGATTCTTCTTCCGAGTTCCAAGACAGTATATTTGACCGTTGAACCCGTTCCTAGACCAACGTTCATTCCAGATTTTACATACGAACACGCGGCCTCACCTGCGAGTTTTTTCAGTGCTTCAGCGTCGCTCATATTCTGCTCTTGTTTCGGGCGGTTGATATTGATTGTTAAAATATTCAACGTGATTTCTTGCAAGAATGCTTTTTGGGTGGAAAGAATAGGGAGGTGCATGGGTGGGCGCAGGCGTAACGTATTCGTCGTCGGTTTGATGCTGTCAGTTTTTCTGATTTCCTTAGGCAGTCCTTTGGTGGAAAACACCACGCAGCACATCGATTTTGAAGACAATACTGTTTCAAATGTGACGCCAACAGGCCAATCGAATATTGTCAGTATTGGTTCTTATCCCGATGGTGTTAACGATGCAATTTCAGTCAATGTTCCAGTTGGTGAAGCAGTAACTTCAATTGACCTCTCTCTTGATGAAAATGTCCTGCCAGTAACCGCAGCAAAGCTTTGGGATTCTTCTGCTGATTACAATGATCCTCAAGCGGTCTACGATGGTATTGATGTCAATGGAACAAGTTTGGAATTGTTGCCTCAAGGATGGGCCTATGATATGGAAGGAACCAATACTTGGACATTTAGTGGAAACAATGTATGGTTCTGGGGATACGATAGCGCCCTTGGCTCAACAAACGGTGTGTCAAGTGGGACAAAAGCTCTTTACACCTATAATGGAAACTATCCAAGTTACATGGGTGGGCCGTATTGGGCGACTTCACCTGTCATGAACTGTGGTGGATGTTCAGGTGGCTGGGATCTTAAGTTCCAAAAGAGGCTGGGAGTTGAATCTTCAAGTTATGATCATGCCTATGTTTCCGTCAAAAACACTGCAGGAAACTGGGTTAATGTATGGTCAAATTCTGGAACAGTGAATGATGGGTCATTTACCACTCAGACCATAACCATCTCAAATTACATTGCAGGTAACTCTAATTTCCAGGTTCGATTTGGACTTGGATCATCAGATGGAAGTGTTCAGTACACTGGCTGGAATGTCGATGATGTTGAAATTCTTCCAAAGGCTTCTGGTGTCTCAACAGGTGAAGGAAACTGGACTTCGCAACCGTTTGGTCCTGGTGCAGGAACTGGTAGCGAACTCTCTTCTTACGGTCTGATGGTCATCGATGCAGAAGTGCCAACAGGTGCTTTGTTTGAGTGGTCACTTATCGATGCAGCAACTGGGACTGCAATCCCTGGCTATTCTCAGATGACTGATTTACAAGTTGACCTCGGAGCAATTGATTGGGAGGCAACACCTTCTCTACGATTCAAAACGCACATGATTACAGGTGCATCTGGCGGACCAAAGATACACAGTTTGGGTATTAGCGGTGCTATTCATGAATCCTTTAGCGCCAATCCCTTAACCCATGATTGGACACTTGCAGGAACCACATGGTCTTCTACGACAGGAACTGTTTCTGGAACTGGTTCATTGACATCCCCAGTCTATATGATTTCAAACGGTTTTGGTGCTTTATCAACATCAGTAACTGCAACTGGAACACCTTTGCTTGAAGCAAATGTGGATGACACTGGATGGCAATCGGTTTCGCTTGAAGGATACGATACGCTCGATGAAGTAGGGCACAAAGTTCAATTCCGCTTTACATCTACAAGTGGTTCCTACTCAGTTGATTATTTTGATGTTGAAACAGTTCGATCAAACCCGAGTACAGGTTTGCGTCTTGATATTGGTCCCGATGGTGTTTCAGATTGGGGTCTTGATGGGGCAAATGCAGGCTCGTTTGGATTCCAAAACAGACTCGCTACGGGGCTACAATGCCAAACAATAGCCTCCTCTCCGAGCACCTCTTCGATGTTTGAAGTACTCTTGCCATTAGCTGGTGTCAATGATTTTGCTTTCACTCTTAACTCTGATAATGAAATGAAATCTCCATTCATGAACATAAAAATCGCTGGTTCTGATGTTACGAACAGAGGATTTACAAATTTCCAAAATGCACAGTTGATCACATTCTCTCAAACTGAACTCGGGGCTCTAAACAGTGCTCTCTCGAACGCTGCTGATGACCGTGGAATACTTGGATTGCCAATGGCCAGAGTAAGCATTACCATCGGCTCATCCCAATCAACTGCTGATGTGACAATGTGTGGCGTTTTTGCTCCATATGAAGCAAGCATTAACTTGAATCTGGTATCCACCTCTTCTGTTGTTCAAGCCATGAATCAACAACTCTCTTCCATCATAGGTATCGGTGGAGTCAAGGAAGTTCGTATCCCTGTACGAATGATGTCCTCTGGTTCAATCAAATTGACACTCAATTCAATTTCAACAACTCCGACATTAAATCCAGTGTCTATTGCAATCTCTCCTCCAATCGATACACTCACTCCTTCAACTGATTGGATTACTGTCAATTCAACTTTTGATCTCTCACCACTCGGTGTTAGTGATGCTGAATCATATGTAGCGAACAACGGATGGAGTATTGACATGAGTTTGAGAGGCGCTACAGCTTCTTCCTCAATACAATGCAGTAGTGCTCTGTTACCTCTCTCTGGCGCATCCACCTTGAGTTGCCAACAAAGTGGATACAGTTTGGGATGGAGCGATACCGATTCAAACGGAGAAATCAGTATGGTTGGAAGTGGAGCCTATCTCCAATTCACACATCGCTTCCAGATGCCAATGACTTGGGATGATGAGCCATATGTTTCACTGAATGTAATGCTGGTCAGTCCAACAGGACCAACTCTGCCTCTCAACCACGTCTTTGGATTGGGGCATGCAAACGGTATCGAAAACGATGTTGCATTGAAGCAATTCACAATAGAATCACAATCAGGTATTGAGACCGATTCACAATCTGCTCTTTTGATTCCAAACACGTTCGTAACAGTTCATGCTTATTTGGGCTTCGAAGGTGTTTCAAATGCAGTGCCTCGGACTGGACAAGCACTCGTTCGATTGCTTGTTGATGGGCAAGACAAGGGATCAACAAATCTGGTCGTCGATGGTGTTGCTTCGATTATTTACAACGTGCCGAGTGCTGTGCAGAATTTGACCATGGAACTTGAAGTAACACCTTTGCTTGGGCAAAGCGTCTCGTATGAGACCAATCCAATTGCCTCGTTTACGATGGATACAATCTCTCCGATGTTGATTTCAATGGATATCGAAGAGTTTGATCACAGAGATGCGTCTCCTGCCACAGAAGTCACATTCATTATCGGAGATAATCCAACGCTCCCTCATCATGCAAATGCGAAGATTTGGAGATCGTGGATGGACGACGCCAACATGGACGGGGAAATTGACGAGTCTGAAGTTCAAGAAGTGCCTCTTGATGCTCCACAAGATCTGCTTGCTAGCACAGGTGAGTTCACACTTACAATGGATACATCAAGCGCATCAGAGGGAGACTATGTCCAAGGATGGCTCTCCGTCGCAGATGGTGCAGGTAACATCATGATCGAAGGTGGAAACATCTACACTCCTCTATTCAATATTCAATTACGTGCAGATGGCACCCCATCCCTTGGAACTGACTTTGATCTTATTTGGGGTCAACATGAAGATGGATGGTTGCATCCAGGCGAAGCTATTCTATTGCAAATCCCAATCTGGGACAAGAACGGAGTTACAGACATTGATTACATCGAACTCGACCTTGGGTCAACAACCACAGACCCTGTCCTCATCTATTGGAATTCCAATTCTGGTTATTGTTACAGTAATCACGTATACGTCGACGTTGAATCATGTGAAGTCATTGGTGGAGATGATGTCTTCTCGGAGCAAGGTGCGTTCAATGTTAACTTTAGCATCGAATGGGGCTTTGACCCAGACCCGACACTCCTCAGAGTTCCTTCGATACACCTTGTAGATCGCCTCGGCCAATTTGTTACAGTTCCACTCTATGACGCATCATGGCATTACAGTGGAGAACTTGCACTGGATACTTCGCAAACTTCACTTTCAATTGATGACAATATCGTCTCACCTCACGGAGCATGGGCATCCCCTGAATCCACTATGGCCTTTGAAGGAGAAATGGTTTGGTATCGCAGTCAGCGTATAATTGACCAATCAGTGGACTTGTTAATGCGAATCAATGGAGAGGAATCCGTAGTTGAATCTCATGGAAACTTCTCTTATCGACGTTCTGTTCCGAGCCAACCTGGCCAACACGGTCTGTTTGTATCGATGTACAATCCTCCAAGCGGTGCTGTGTTGCGGGGCCTTACAGATGGCCCTCTGACCACCATCTTTGTCGATAATACAGCTCCCTTCATTGCTGAACTGAATTCACCAGATAAAAGCATCACAATTGCTGAAGCAGATTGGTCCTCTATTGATGTCACTCTATCCGTTCGTGAACTGTCTCAACTAAACCCAGATTCACTCAATCTTCACTATTCCATCCATCCTGCAGGTCTTGGAACCAATGTTGCAGCAATGTACCAAGGCTCCGAGCCAATGGTCTTGCTTGGTGGGCGTGCATTTGGTGAATCCATCCCAATTTCGGCTAGTCTGAATATTGATGATTTGATTTCGGAAGAGGAACGTTCCGAGCCTCTTGAATTGAGAATATGGGTGACTGGTTCTGATATGGCTGGAAACGAATTCTCTGAAGATTTCAATGATATCGATGCTGCTTACAATGTGTGGGATTTGGAACAACGTGTTCCTGACTTTGAATTCGTTGGAGAACCTGGGCT
>Ga0233438_10002040_pt1 | contig 21000 bp, 18 predicted proteins | sample SI_123_September_FD_182720 | JGI IMG/M metagenome (GOLD analysis project Ga0233438, IMG submission 182720) | Seawater microbial communities from Saanich Inlet, British Columbia, Canada - SI_123_September2016_10_MG | ecosystem: Environmental > Aquatic > Marine > Inlet | place: Canada: British...
ATTTCCTGGAGCAACAAAAATATGGGTAACTTTTTTACTTTGAATAAGTTTGTGAGTAAATGCGTGCTCTCTTCCTCCAGAGCCTAAAATGAGTATGTTCATATTTTATTTAAAATTAGACAAATATATTAGTAATGTGTATTTACAAATTATAATCCCCATTTTTTAAAATACTTAAATGCCGATTTAAAGTGAATAAAAAATAAATGAATATTCTTGTTAGAACCCTTTTTTAATACGTGTATTATTTGTTCTTTGGGATAATACATTTTCTTTTTCCCGGTTTCATCGATTTTTCTACAAATATCTACATCTTCCATATATAAAAAATAGCGCTCATCAAAACCTTTTAGACTTACAAAATCCTTGGTCTTATAAAGTTGAAAACAACCTGTAAGATAATCCGCAAAAAAAGGGTCTGATAAATTTTTATCTACATACTTTCCTCTTTTAATTGATTTTTTGAATATTAATTGTAAAAAAAAGTTTCTTCTTGCTAAAAGTTCAGTGATAGTTGGATATCTCCTACATGAATTTTGAAATGTTCGATTTGGAAATAATACTTTTGGTGCAATCATAGAAATATCAGAATCCTCCTCTAACATCTTTACAAGACTTGTAAAAATATCTGGTTCAAAACCAACATCTGGATTCAAAATTAAATGATATTTTGATTCATTGTCAATTTTAGTTAACACTTTATTATGACCTAGCCCAAATCCAATATTTTGTCTAACAGGAATGTATTCTAAATTAGAGTATGAAGAGAATTCTTGATAATCTGAATCAATTGTGTTATCAACTAAATATAATTTTAAAGAGAATTTAGATATATTAAAAAAGCAATCTATTGTATTTTTTAGAATACTTTTATCTTCATTGTAAATTACAATAGACGCAGAAATATCTATTTTACTTTTCATACTAGTATGCATTATCTTCTTTTGAAAAAAGATTAAAAATAGTTTTAAATATAATTTTAATATCTAAAAAAAATGACCAGTTTTCAATATAAAAAACATCTAATCGTACTCTATTTTCAATATCTGATTTTTTCTTAATTTCTCCTCTGTATCCACTTATTTGAGCCAACCCTGTAATACCAGGTTTTACAGCATTACGTAATATGTACTTATTTATTTGTTTCTCAAATGCTAAAGATTGCTTACTCATGTGAGGTCTGGGTCCGATGACAGACATTTCACCTTTAAAGACATTAAAAAACTGCGGTAATTCATCAATACTAGAATTTCTAAGAAACTTCCCGATTTTTGTAATTCTACTATCAAATTTAGTGACTTGCATTTCGTCAGAAAATTTATTCAAATTCATAGATCTGAACTTATAACAATAGAAATCTTTACCTTTTAATCCTGATCTTTTTTGTTTAAAGAAAAGTGGTCCTTTTGAATCTAATTTTACAATGATGAAAAGTATGGGAATCAACCAAAATAAAACAAATATAATGATGCAGAAAGAAAAGATAATGTCAAAAATCCTTTTAAAAATTCTAACTTCCCTCTTTTCTAAAGGCAATTTTTTCACTTTTAATATTGGTGTACTTCCGTAATATTCAACTTCTAAATTCTTAAGATATAAATCTTTTACCTCAGGAATAAGACTAACTACTAATTTATGGGTGTTTGAAAATTCAATTAATTTCTCGATAGTTTCTTGAGGTGTTGATGGAGAACAGTAAATTTCGTGTACTTCATTCTTTACAACAAAGTTGAAACTATCAGAAATATTTCCTAAATATTCTTTTGATTTATATTCTATATCAGAAAAGAAACCCATGTTTCTAAATCCAAAATTTTCTTCAGATGAAAAAATTTTTGAAACTTTTTTTGTGGAGCTATCGTGCCCAATAAATATTACCCTTTTAAAGTTTTTGCCTAATTCTCTATATGTTTTTAATGCATAAAAAAGCAAAAATTTTATTACAAATATTAAGCTAAACAAAATCAATAAAACAATAAATTCATTTCTAATTACGGATCTTTGTATAAATAAACTGAAGTAAGTTAAAAAAACAGAAGTAAATATAATAAACTGAGTAAATATTAAAGTAGTAACTCTTAGTCCTTTTGTTGCTCTATTGATAATATAAAACTTTGTAAAATAAGCTGTCAATATCCAACTAAGGTTGATGTATATTAAAAATTTAAGATTTAAATAATCTTCACTTCCTACAAAAAGTAAAACTACATTAATTATAATTAAATCAATGCAAACAAAAAGTGGCTGGATTAAATATGAATAACTATTTTTCAATATTGAATTCTTTTATTTTTTTTTCAACAAATGATTGAAATTCTGATTCAAAACGTTTTTTCCCAAATCTTTCAGCATTCTTTCTAATTAAATTACAATCAAATTCTTTTTTATCAAATCTTCTTACTGCATTTGTAATATCACTTGGAGTTTGCTTTTCAAAAAAAACACCCGTTACTCCTTCTATAACAGTTTCTTTTAAACCACCTTTATTATAAGCTATAATTGGTGTACCACAACTTTGTGCTTCAACGGGTAAAATTCCAAAATCTTCTTCTGCTGCATAGATAAAAGCTTTACCCTTTTGAATTGTTTTTATCAAATCTTTTTTTTCTAGAGATCCTAAAATTTGGATATTCCCTTTTGATATATTTTTAATTTTTTTTAAATCAGGACCGTCACCTACTACTTTCAATATTTTATGTGGCATTTGATTAAATGCTTTTACAATAATGTCAATTTTTTTATAAGATACTAACCTAGAAGCCGTAACATAATATTCTTCTTTCTCTTTTTCTAAAACAAAATCCTCTATGTCAACTGGCGGATAGATTACGGTAGCTTCTCTATTATAAATCTTTCTTATCCGTTTTGCTATAAACTCTGAATTTGCGACAAAAAAATCAACTCTATTACTAGAAAGCAAATCCCAAGTCCTTAATTTATGCAATACTTTTCTAGCATAGATGGACTTTATTCCAAAAGATAAATTTTTATCTTTCAAATAATCAAAATATAAATCCCATGCATATCTCATTGGTGAGTGACAATAACAAATATGTAATTGATCTTGGTTGGTTAAAACTCCTTTAGCAACAGAAGCAGATGAAGAAACTACTAAATCATAATCTGATAAATCAAACTGCTCTACTGCATAAGGGAAGAGTTGTAAAAAATTTCTGTGGTTTGTTTTGGAAGTTGGTAATTTTTGAATAAAACTAGTTGATGCGTTTTTCCCTTTTAAAATAAACTTTCTGTCTTTCTTTGATAAAAAATCAATTAAGGAATAGTGATCAAAATCATCCCAAATATTATTAATAGAATGAATTACTTTTTCAGCTCCTCCATTTGTGTAATACCAATCATGCACCAATGCCTTTTTCAAAGTTCTTTTCTTGAGGTTGTTATATATGCTAAAGTAGTAAATTAGTTATAATTGGATGAGTGCATATTAATTTTAAAAGTGTCTTTTTTAAAAAAAGAATTCTTTTTTTATTTTAAAACTAATTTATGAGCAGCTAACTATTCTTTAGCTATAGGTGAAAATCTATTGTATGTTGAAACACAAATTATAAAGACAATGTTAATTGTTAATATACTAACACCAGCATTTCTAAAAAAATTAAATGTTAGCATGAAAAAATTTATGAAAATAAAGAATATAAACAAAGGCAGGTAATGAGGTTTATTCTTCTTTACTTTATTGAACAATATCTTTTGAAATACTCCAAATAAAAACATAATAACAAGACCAAACCAACCAAAATCAATATAAAGTCCACCAAAAAAAGTGATAAATGTATATACTCTTGGGTTTGATCTTTGAATGGATTCTAAATCAGTATTTGTAATATTATATATTTCTAAAAATTTTACATAATTTAAAAAATTATACTTCCCATATTGAAATTTGTATGTTTCATCTTTATTGTATTCTTTGATAAGATTGTCAAATTCAAAAACACCATGATTATAATACTGTCCTGTTTGTAGTCCAGAAATTAAAAATCCTTTAACAGTGTTATTTTCTATTTCATGAATCTTTATGATAACAGATTCTTTTGGTTTTAAAAATTTGTTATAAATGGCATTGGATGTAAGATACTTATAGTCTTCTTCTTTATCTATTTCTCTATTCTTTAAAATACTAGTTGCTATAATAAATAAGACTATACCTATTGAGGTAATCATTCCAATATGAGTCTTTTTAAATTTTACTTTTTTAAAATATAGTAATGTTAGAATCATTAAGATACTTGGATAAAAAAAAGAATTTCTTGTTCCTCTTATCATTCCTTCTAAAAACGGTAACAAGAAAAGTATAACACAAAATAACAGTAATATTTTACTTTTAAATTTAGAATAAAAAAAGAGTATTAAAGGAATAAAAAACATATACCGTACTACAGAAGCAATAACATAGATGAGTCCTTTCGGTTTATTTGCTATTAGTATTCTATTATCAGAAAAAGTATTATAAAAACTAACACCTCTTAGAACAAATAAATCATAATATCTTATAATAAAACTTATAACAACTATAATTACAAGAAATATTAACATAATGATACTTGTTTCGGTAGTCTTTATTTTTTGTGACTCTGAGGATCTAGGTACAACTATATATCCTAGAATAAGACTTAAGTAGGATAATAAAATATATAAAAATGCTTCATATGAAATTGTATAAACAGGTACAATTGGGAAAATTAAAAAAACAAAAAACCAGCAAATAGCACCTAAAGAAATGCTTAAAAAAAACGGGGATAATAAAAAAGCTTTATTTCTCATTTTTAACTAAAAAAATAATTTAACTCTTGAAAAACTTAAGATGCAAGTTAAGTCATTCCTGACTGTTTTATTTATAATAATTTTCTTTATTAAAAACATAAAATAAAGGCAAGAACAGGCTTAAAAAAATAATCCCATGTTGTCTTTCTAACATGCTTTCAAACATAAATGCTAAACTTAAAAAAAGGGTTATAAAAAAAATAAAAAAACTTTTATGCTTAAAAGCATATTTAAAATATAACCCTAATAATAATAGAATCGATAAAAACCCGAAAATACCAAATTTGAGAAAGGTTTCTAAGTATTGATTATGAGCATTATATCTAGATTCAATCCCATTTTTAAAACCGATTTTCTTATACTCTTCAACTAAAGTATCTTTTGCATCACCAGTTCCTACACCAAACCAAATATTATTTATAATAATTTCTTTAGCACAATGCCATTTTATAAACCTTAAGTTTAGGGTATTTACCTTTCCAAAGCCTTCTTTTAGTTCTTTGTGTGTATTTATATTACTACTTAAAGTCCAGTCTATCGTTTGAATTTTTTTAATTTTCGATTTTACAATAGCTGTTTTAGAAACAAAAAAAACGCCTAGAAATAACAAGGTTATTAACCCTCCTTTAACAGCATTTCTTTCTTTAGAAAAAAAGAAAAAAATAAGCATAAGAGAAGTTAGTAAAGTAATAATTATTGCTGTAACAGAACCTAAAAGTATAATGAAGAAAATGAAGAATAATAGCTCAATAAAAATAATAACTGTTTTTTTGCTTCTTTTAATTATCTGATAACTTGCAATTAATAATCCTAGGTAATAAAATTGAGAAAAATAAAGTTGATGAATTCCTATCTCGGTTTTAAGCGTAAATAATGTCATAGTCCAAAGCGGTCCACCTTGAATATAAACCTTATGTACCATTAAATACAAGGCTAAAACAATTAACCAATATTTGTAAATTATTAATAACTTGAAAATCTGATTTTTTGATATTTTTTCAGTTAATAATATTAATGGCAACACTAAGAATGAAATACTAGTAGTAATTAACTTAATACCTTTACCCATGTTATCTGTATAAATAAGGCCAATAAGCAAAAGGGAAAAATAGAATAAGAAAGGGAAATACATTTTTATATTTACCTCTCGTATTTTCTTTATTAAATTTTTATCTACTAAGTAAAATAAAATCAATGTTCCTATTGAATAGGAACTTAAATTATATCCAACAGTCATAAGTATCATTACCAAAAGTAATAGTAATAAATATATTCTTCTTCTATCTATTTTAAATGAATTTATCATATTAGATATATATAAACAACTGAGATAAAATAAATAACAACTATTGTTATTATGGATTTCTTAAAAAAAATCTTCTCTTTTGATAACGTAAAATATTGAGTTAATGTTGTTAAAAAAAAGAAACTATATATAACAAACGTTAGTGACTCTACTGACAAAGAATTTCTTAAATAAGCTAACAACCCTAATCCGATTATAAATAAAGCTAATAATCTGTAATTGTTTTTTTGAGATAATTTTTCTCTATCAATAATGTTAGAGTTTAATGCTGTTGAAATCCACATAATCATTTGAAAAATTAAAATTGTAAATAAATTTGAATTTTCTTGAGAGGTATTTACATAAAAATCTGAAAAATATGGAACGATAAAAGGTGCTGTAAAATCTAGAATAAAAGACAGTATTAATAGAGATAAAAAAAAGTAAGTAAAATACTTATCTAAAATATTCGGTGCAGAAGTATATATTTTTTTAAAAAACATAATTGCAACAACTTGATAAATCATAACTGATATTGCTGCCAATCTAAAATAAAACCCATAGACTGCTACCTGATTAAAGTCAAAAAAATATTCTACCAAAATCCTTCCAGAAACAGTAATGGCAAATAATAGTATAGATGAAACTAAAATATGTATACTAAACTTTAGTATTTGATAATAGGCTTTAAGTAATCCTTTTTTTTGGACTTTAATAAATTGAAGTATATTGTAAGAAAATAAGAGAATAGCATAACAAAAAATTCCAGTACCAATAGATTTAACATTTACTTCAAATAGATCTGTAAAAGCACCAAGAATAAAAACAAATAACACAATATAAATACCACTATTTAATATAGCCGATGAATTTATTTTATCATGAGTTTTTAACTTTGAGGCATAAAATAATTGGTTTGAAATAACGTAGGATATGTTTAAGGACATGTATATTTCAAAAAAATAGATTTCTTGAAAATATAATAATTGATTTATCAAGAAGAATAGGTTTAGCCAAATGCCATGTAATACAAACCCTTTAGCTATTTTTTTGTCTTTATTTTTTAAAACAACATACGGATATCCACCAGATGCTCCTAAATCGATCATAGAATTCACTAACATCCCAACACCAGCAAGAGCATATTCTAAAACACCAAAATCTTCTTCACTTAATATATCTGCAAGTAAAAGCGGTCCTAGAAAAGTAATCCCTTTTGAAAACCCAAAAGTGAAAAAAAAAAGTAATCTATTTTTACTTAAAAATAAATTATTTTTTTTCATAAACGTTTTCAAACAATCCTTGGTCATCAATTTTCTTTAGTTTTTTTAAAGTTGATTTCTCTTCTTTTTCAACAAATCTTAATGCCTGATTTACGTATAAACCTTCTTCTGTAAGATCTTTTGATATGGTAGAGTTACTACCAATAGTTATATTGTCTGCAACTTTAACCCCTGCATTAAAAGTACATCTAGACCCTATGTAAACATTGTCTCCAATAGTAATATCACCATCTATTCTTATTCTTTCTAGATTTTTAAAATGATAATAACCATGTGTCCAAAACTGTGCCCCTATACCTGCAACCTGAGAACGTGAACCAATAATAATTGATTTGGTTAAATCTAAAAATTGATTACTAACGATGTGACTATCAAAGCCTATTTCTAATTTACTAATTCCGCTAGTAATTGGTGCATAAGCTCTTCTTATTTTATTTTGACTAGTGATTGAGCCTTTTTCTTTAATTAATATTTGAAATGGACCCCGAATGAAGTTTGCATGTTTTATAAAACTATTTTTTTCTAATTGAAGTTGTTCAATTTTTATATAGTTAAATCTCCCAATTGAAGAATTAGCGGATAAGATTATTCTTTTTGTTTTAATAAAACTCATACCTATTCTTGAAGAATAAGATATTTCATGCCCCAAAAGTTTTAAAAAAAAAACCTTTATGAAGTTAATTGGAATTATAAGTGTTACAAACCCTGTAATTGAAGCTTTCATTTACTTTATTAATTTCTTTGAAATATTAGTAGGGACAATTTGATATAACAATAATACTACAATTAGAGAATTGAATATATAAATCGAAGAACCTATCATAAGATTTAAAAACATTGAGCCTAAAATTACAAAAGAAAAATAGGAATAAAATAAAATATAGGGTAAATATCCATTTCTTGCTTTAATGTAGATAAATTTTAATATTGCGCCAAATACAAAAGCTATTAAAATTCCGAAAATTCCGAAATCTAGATAAAATGGGCCCCAAAAAGTTGTGTATACATTCTTTTTATAAACAACATCATTTAACTCTCCAAATGATTTTTGTTTAACCCCTAAAAGTCTTAAAAACTTAAAGTATGGATTAAATTCATATTCACCATAATAAGTTCCAAAAGGTTCTGATACATGGTTTACTAATCTTATATATTCAAAAACTCCATGAACAAAATAGTGCTTAAGACTATACTTGGCAATCTCAAGATTTAGATCTTCACTAGATAGAGCTTTTTTCTTAAAATCATCATCTAATCTCATTTCTTGCTGCCTTTCCCAGATTGGGATTACGTTTCTATAATTAAAAAGATCCAATCTAGCTTTTACTACTCTTACTGAAAAAGTTAAAAATAAGAAGCCTAAAACAAGTGTTGGTATCATTATTTTTTTTGATGCTAGTACTTTAGGTAATGAGAAAAGTCGATACTTGAATATTGATATTTTGACTGTGTTTTTAAATACGTTTGAAAAATTATTAATGTGAAATAAAAGTACAGTTACTATCATTGCCATAACCATAACAATAATAATTCGCCCTTGAGTAAATAATGATTCAAAAACAGGATACATTCCAATTAAAAAAGAATAGAAGAATAACCACTTAGAATATTGTTTTCTATAATACATTATCATTAGAAAAGAAAGTAACCCAAAAGGTGCTAGAAGTGCCGTGACAAGGCCAAGGCCTCCAGAGTTTAATTCACCAGACATTAACTCAATTCTTAACTTCGTGTAATCTGAAGTAAATAAATAACCTTGTTGAATAAATCGTTGGTAAAACTTAAGAATTGTCCCAATTGTTCCAATAATAATTGAGCAATTCGCTATTAATCTATCTTTTTGATTAATTTTAGTTTTTATCAGCTCTTTCTTCCCTCTTATAATTAACATTCCAAAAAGAAAAGCTAAAATGTAACTAATTAATAAAGTTACTGGAAAAAAAGAAGGGCTAATGTTAATATATGTTGTTGGAATAGAAATATAAAACAGCACCCATATAAATATGGATAAAAGTAAAATCTTATGTGGTGCTATGTTTTTTATCATTTAAATACTATACTCAACTTGAAAAATTAATCTAGGTTTATGCGGAGTAGTTCCTTTATGGTATGAAAACGTATCTTCAAAAAATCCTTCTCCAGCTTTTCCAAGCATTACGTTTATGTCTTCTTTTTTAAATTTTTCTTGCGCTTGTTTGTCTGATAATCTTCTATTAAGTTTCTGAAACCATGTTTTCCTTTTATGCGTTTTTGCAATAATAACATGAGGGCCAGACTCATCATCTACATCAGTTAAATAAATAAAAAACTTTACAAATTTATATGAATCAATATCATAATGAAATCCATAATTATGTACATAGCTTTTATCTTTAGGTGGAAATGACCACCATGCATGAATACTCTGTAGTTTTGGTTCTCTGCCTAGGTAAGAAGCTGCTATGTTTACTAAATCTTTATTGTGAGATAAGTTATAGGCTTCTTTACAGTTCTTATATATTGAGGTGTCTAAATACCACAGATCTTCTTGATGATCTGGTAAAGTTGGATTCTTATAATCAATTTTTACTTTCTGTTTATGGTTTTGACCTACAAATTCAGTATGATTACAATACCGTATTAATTCATTTAAAGATTTCTTAGGTATTTTAAAAGTTGTTGAAAAACCGTTTTGATTTATTTCATCTACAAAATTATTTACATCCAAAGAAAAGAAACTGTTTTCAGTTCTATATATAACAGGGTTTTTCTTAAGAAGAGAAATGGCTAAATTTCTAGAAAACTTAAATCTAGTAATTAACCTCATTAATTTATTTTGAATTTTATTTTTTATCATTGATTATATCGGTTTGAAATAAAGTCTTCAAAAAGAAATTCCATTTCTTCAACAGATTTATTTTCAACCCCTTTAACTTCTTTAGTAGAGTTTGAATGCATAATCAAATCTGAATAATTAAATTGAAAAAAATCTCTCAAAATAATATCTATACTATATTTAGGATTCTTTATTTCAATTTTTTCGTTTTTGTAAACTATAGTATTATAAATAATAGAAGGTGTTGCAAATGGCATTACTAGATTAAGTTTGTTAAAAAATGCGCTATTTACAACCACTTGATTGTCAGATCCTTGGCAAAATGATAGTATTTTTGAGTACATTTCTTTAGAGAAATAAGAATTAAGTTCTTTTGTTTTGGTAATCAAATACTTGTTAATATATGTCATATATTCATTTGATTTACTAACTTCAATTACTCTTGTATATTTAAACTCATCAAATAAAGATACTAATCTTTCATCTTTTGATTTTGGCAATCTAAATCTATTACGCGTTTTAATGCATAATAATAACAACCCTATTATAGAAGTGAGTGATTTTGGAAAATACATGATATTTCTTCTAAAATAACTCATAGTACTATTTTCAGAAGGTCCAAATGAAAGAATACTATCAGAGCTTTGTCCATTAATCACAATTACGTCTTCCCCATAAATATCTTTAATTTTCTTCATTCCACTATAATGTAATAGTGAGTAATGCTTGTCTAATATTTGTTCTTTTAAAATTTCACACTTCTCTTTTACTGAAATGTTAGATAATTCAACTTCAATTTCTGTAAGGTTTATATTTAATTTAGCAGCAACATTCTTTGCCCTATTTAAATCTTCTGCAGTAGTAGTATGTAGTGGTTTAGTTTTAAAAAAAACAGGAATAAAATCGATATTACCTTTTAATAAATATTGAAGGATTAGACAGGAATCTTTTCCGCCACTGAATAATAGAACAACTTTTTTGTTGAGTTTTTTTATATTCTCAAATGTATCTTTTAAATCTTCATGAATACATTCAGCATGTTTTATAGCATCTGGTATTCTTTTTTTATCCATAAAATAAGTGCTTTCAGTAACACCTCCAGAGGATATTTTTAAAATACTAGCCGGACTTACTTTTTTAATACCTTCCAAAAAAGTTCCTTGACCAGTTGTAAAACCATGTTTTTTCCAATATTCAATTTCTAAAAAATTAATCTTCTTATCTTTAAACTCCTTTTCAAGATATAAATAATCATCTGAAATAATTATTTGTGTATCATTTTTTGTGTAGTATATTCTAACTCCTCCTAAAATATCTGTAATAATTTCTATCCCGTCTTCTTTAATAAGAATCATTAACCAATATCCTTTTAAGTTTTCTGTCAAATTTTTGAGATGTGAATTTTGACTAATCAAATCATAATTAAAAGGAAATCCGAAAACTATTCTTTCAGAATTTTCAAAGAAAATTGGAGCTTGTATTTGAATACTTATCTCAGTATTATTTGATAAGGATATCTTTTTATATAGCATATAATATATATCTAAATGCAGTTACCATTTTATGAATATTATTTTCTAAAATACAACTTTCATCTGTTAAAGGATCTGATACTTTACCTTCAAAGCTTGATTTATTTAAACTATTAATAAAAGCTACTTTCTCTTTATTTAATAATTTAGGAAAATTATCTTTTTTTACTTCTTCTATAATGCTTGAGAGTTTAGGTATAATTGATTCAATATAAATACAACTTTTTACTTTATTATTAATTGTATCAACCAATGTTATAACTGGTTTATTAGACAATATACATTCAATAGCTATTGTACCTGTTACCGTAATTACCAAATCAACTTTTGGTAAAACGTTATCCATTTTCACAAAGTGATGTAAAATTTCAATCTGCTTATTTCTAGTAGCTAAAGTGATTAATTCTTCCGAAATCTCATAATTAGATTTCGGATTTGGTTTTACAATTAATTTACAGTCTTTCGATAATGAGTCTGCGATTTTTGAGATTAACTTTGTTTGATCTCTATACTCTTTGCCCCAAACATCAATATTCGCTTCAGGTTGCATTTGAAGAGGGTATAGAATCGTAAAGCTGTTTTTATCAGATATTTCTTTTACTGAAGCTTCATCCCACTTTAAATTAATTTGTTTTTTTTGCTTTTCGGATTTATACTTCAAAAAAGGATTTGGCGTATTGTATTTCTCTCCAAGCATATAAGATTTTACTTTTATTAGCTTATCTTTTATTTTTGTTAATTTTGAGGGAGGGGTTAATTTCATATAGTCAGGAACTGCAGTTCTATTAACTATTTGATCAATAATATTTTCTGCATCTTTCTTTTGCAAAACTTCTCCACTTCCTTTAAAGGGTATTAACGTATCATATTCATAAAATGAAAATCTTCCTATAGGGTACCTGCAAGACGAAGGATTTAGGTATAAAATACCTTGTTTTTTACAATTTAAAATTGTTAAAAGCTCATGAAATGCAGTTGATTCACCAAAAACGATATCTGGCTTAATCTTCTCTATAATATCTCTTATTCTTTCATTGTAGTAATAAAAGTATGTGCTATCTTTTTGATTAAAATGATTAAACTGTCGATCTATTTTTATTATCTCCTCAATTTCTTTATCCGTTTGATACTTGATTTTTTCTTTTGGATAAGGAATTGTATACTTTACAGAATCAAGACTTGGTACAAATTCTTTATTTTGAATTATCCAATAAATTTTATTCCCATCTGCTTGTAATTGTCTAGCAATGGGTTCATAAAAAAATGTTTTATGTCTATTTTCTATAAAGAGAATTTTCATGTAAGATTATTTAATCATCTCAAAGGAGAGTGGTTCTCCTTTTTTAACATCTTTAGTAAACGCTTTATTAAGTATTTCTTCAAAGAATTTAGGATGCAATCCATAACCTGGTCTTATAGATCGAACATTATCTTTAGTAAGAATTTCTCCTTTTTTAACATTATCTACTACAAACAATGAACGAGCAAACTTCTTGTTTTTTATCACTCTTTCTGATAATTCATAAGAAATTTTTCCAAGCATTTTTTCTGTATCTCTGACTGCTTTAACCATTTCTGTGAATTCTTTTTCATCTAATGAAAAATCTGCATCAGGGCCGCCAATAGATTTATCTAATATAAAATGCTTTTCAATTATTTTAGCTCCTAAAGTTACAGCTACCGAGGGTGCTAAAGATCCATAGGTGTGATCAGAGAAACCAACTTCTACATCAAATCGCTTCTTTAAATCTGGTATTGTATTTAAATTTGCTAACTCTAAAGGAGATGGATAAGAGGAAGTGCATTTTAATAACGCAATATCATTATTACCTATTTCTCGACAAGTATCTACGGCTAACTGAATATCACTTTCTTCAGCAATACCGGTAGAAATGATAATGGGTTTCATTTTAGAAGCGGTGTATTTTATTAAAGGGATGTCTTGAATCTCAAATGAAGCAATCTTATAGGCTGGCACATTCAATTCTTCTAAGAAATCTACTGCTGTAAAATCAAAAGGAGAAGAAAAACAAATTAAACCTTCTTCTTTGGCGAGGTTAAAAAGTTGCTCATGCCAATCCCAAGGGGTAAATGCTTCTTTATAGAGTTCGTAAAGAGTTTTTCCATCCCAAAGAGTTCCTTGTGTAATTTTAAAATACTCATTATCACAATCGATAGTTAGAGTATCTGGAGTATATGTTTGTAACTTAATAGCATCAGCTCCTGATCTTTTAGCCGCCCTAATAGTTTCTTTTGCGATCTCTAGACTACCATTATGGTTTGCTGATAATTCTGCAATTATAAAACTAGGATTATTTTCTCCAATGAACTTATTTCCAATTTTCATTTTTAAATCTTTTTCCAACAATAAAAGTAAGCTTTTCTTCTCTATAACTTAGTAGTTTTAGGGCTCCGTTTTTTGTTTTAATAATTACATCAGGATTGGAAGAAATAATTTCTCCATTTTGGTAGAGTTTATGTTTTGGAAAATCAATTGGGCATACTTTATCTATGATGATTTTTCTTTTTTCATAGAATGTAAAAGCTCCTGGGTAAGGGTAAGCTTGAGCTCTTACCCAATCTCTAATTTCCTCATTAGTTAAATCCCAGTCTATCTGACCATCAGAAGGAGTTCTTTTTCCAAAATAAGTAGCTTTATAGTGATCTTGATCTTTAAATTTAATATCCCCTGATTTCAGATTATTTAAGACTTTTTCTATCAAAGGAAAATATTGTAATTCATATTTATTAAGAATCACTGCACCCGTATCTTCATCTCCTATTGGAACTTCTATTTGATGAATAATCTTTCCTGTATCACATCCTTCATCAACAACATGAGCCGTAATCCCAGTCATTTTCTCACCATTTATAATAGCCCAAACATGGGGAGTTCTTCCTCGATACTTGGGTAATAATGAACCGTGAATATTAAAAATGAGTTTTGTAGGATGTGAAATGATATCTTTTTCTATCAAAAATAAATAATTGATAGAAGCTATGACATCAACTTCTATGTTTTTAATCATTTCAAAACCTTTACCGTTTCTTGGATTTCCTGCATACAAGGGAATTTGCTTTTCTTTGGCAAGAGCAATGATATCAGTAGATTGTTTATCAGTTAGGATAAACTTTATACTATAAATAGATATCAGTTTTTGAAGTGTTTGAAAACCTAATTTTCCGCTAGATAAAATGCCAATAGTTAACATAGAGAACTAATTAATTTTAAATATCTAGATTTTATATAATTATCAAACATTTCCTTTTGATGTTTTAACTGTTCATTATGATCTGTTAAAGATAAAACTTCGTCTATTTTCAAAGCAAAATCATATATCTTAAATTCAGAAATATCCCCAAAAGAATAAATTGCTTTGTTTTTCAAAAATCCGGCATGTATTTTTTTTTGATTATCAACATAATAACCACTTAGGCATGGTATATTTGCACAACACAGCTCATATAATATAGTGCTTGACGGAACTATAGCAAGTTCTGACATTAGCATTACATTCAGTAATTCTTTAGCTCCTAAATTCTTAAAAAGATGTATTTTGAGTTTATTGGTCTTTTGTAATCTGATTAGGTTTTTGTCTTTATTGGAAGCTCCCATAACAACAAAAATATTTCCGACTTCTTTTATTTTTAATAAAGCCATCGTCACTTTATAGCTAAACTCATGTGGGTCTGAACCTCCAAAACAGACAAAAATATTCTTCTCTTTTACAGCAATTCTTTTCTTATCTATTTGATTTAGAAACTCAGATCTTAATAAAGCATATTTCGTTCCTAATGCAAGTTGTGTATACTGTTCTTTTATATATCCTTCTTGATTTATTTCTGGAGAATGATTTATCACAATATCTGCATACATATGTTCAGACATTAAGTCGTCTATATAGATTAGCTTATATCCAATTTCTTTGATGCTTTTTTGATATTGGGATACAAACTGATAACCATCACAAATAATAATGTAGTCTTTAGGTTGAAAATTTTCCTTCAACCAATTAGGCTCATGTTGAGTGTCTATATCTTCTGGAATTCTAAGTACTTTGTAAGTATTTGAAAAAATAGAATCTGGTGTATTTATATTGGTTATGAAAATACATTCAAATTCTTCTTTTAACATCTGAACCAATCCCAACAAACGATACACATGTCCCAATCCTGTTTGTAGGTTACCATCTGCTCTAAAGAGAAGTTTTTTATTCATCCTGTAAGAGTTTGTATTTTAACTCTGCTAGTTTCCAATCAGTTTCTGTGTCGATATCTTGTGCTTCTAATTCAGAAATGATGATGGCTCCACTATTTTTCATGAACAGTTTTTTTTCTTCCAAAAAAGAAGTCGTTTTCAACCAATAATATTGCCCTGCATCATGATATCTTTTTGCCAAGTCTTGAGATCTACTATTCATATATTCTTCCCAAACCATGTGAATTTTATTTTCCAAAACTTCAAAAGATCTTTGAATTGGAAATGAAAATTCTAATACTGGAAAAACAGCATCTAATTTCTCATTCTTCAATTTGTTATAGCTAGTTTTTAGGCTTTTATAAGTTACAAAAGGAGCTGTAGGCAATAGGCAACAAATTTTATCAAAAGTAATTTTCTTATTTTTATAAAATAGTAATACTTCAAGAATTACATCTGCCAAAACTGCATGATCATCAGAGTTTTTATTACTTCTTAATACCGGAACTTCTGCACCATAAAATCTTGCAATAATTGCGATTTCTTCATTATCTGTAGAAACAATTACTTTGTCGAATAATTGGCTTTGGAGAGCGGCTTCAATGGTATAAGCAATAATAGGTTTCCCTAAAAAAGACTTGATGTTTTTTTTTGGAATTCTTTTGCTTCCTCCTCTGGCGGGTATAATAGCTATTCTAGTCACAGATGTAAGTTAACACTTTTTCAATAACATACTCTTGTTCATCATTAGTCAATGTTGGGTACATAGGTAAACTAATACATTGATTGTAATATTTTTCAGAGTTAGAAAGATCTGCATCTTCATATCCAATAGTATAATAATAGGGTAATGTGTGAACAGGAATGTAATGAATTTGAGCATAAATTTGTTGCTCTCGTAAATAATCATATAATTCTTTTCTCTTTTCTACCTCAATCACAAATAAATGATGAGCGTTATAAAAATCTTTTGGTAAGTTTTGAAATTTTATTTTTCCTTGAAAAGCCTCTTTATAAGTTTGTGCTATCTCATTTCTTCTTTTTACTCCTTCATTATTTTTAGCTAATTGTGTAATTCCTAGTGCAGATTGCATATCTGTTAACCTGTAATTAAAACCTAAGTCTTGCATTTCATAGAACCATCCGCCATCATTTTTAGACATGTTTTCTTTAGTAATTCCGTGACTTCTTAGCAAAATTAATTTATCATATAATTCTTTGGAATTTGTTGTTAACATACCTCCTTCTCCACAGGCAATATGTTTTACTGGATGAAATGAGAAAATTCCAATATCAGCGTAATTTCCATTTCCGCAATATTGTTTTTCTCCATTTGAATCTTTAAAATATGCTCCTGGTGCGTGACAAGCATCTTCCACAATCCAAAGATTATGTTTGTTTGCGAGATTTCTAAATACTTCTAAATTCACAGGTAATCCTGCAAAATCTACTGGAATAATTCCACTAAAAAAACCTTTGGGTTTGCTTTCAATAAGTTCTTGTGTCTTTGCTAAAGAAAGCGTGTATGTATCTTTGTCTATATCGGCAAACCAAACTTCTGCTCCAGCATAGCGAATGCAATTGGCAGAAGCGGCAAAAGTAATTGGTGTTGTAATAACTCTTTGACCTTTTTTTAAACCTAAAGCAAGAACAGCAATATGCAAACCTGAGGTTGCATTATTTATTGCGACAGCGTAATTACAACCAATATATTCCGAAAACTTATCTTCAAACTCTTTCACCTTCGGCCCTTGAGTTAAAAAATCACTAGTTAGTGTATTTACAACTGCCTCAATATCATTTTGATCAATACTTTGTTTTCCGTAGGGTATAGGCCTCATTATAAACTAAAATTTGGATCTACATGAGTTTTTATTAATTCTCTTAAGCTTTGTAAGGTTTCCCATTCCGAATTTGTTCCAGAATTATAGCTAAAACCTTCTTTAACTTTTTTAGCATCAAAATTTTTGATAAAATCCTCTAGATTCCACATGGGACTGTTAGGCAAAATCGCATAATATTTACCTAAATCAAAGGTGTTAAATGAATCAGAAGGAGTAATCATTTCTTCATGGACTTTTTCTCCTGGTCTTATACCAACTATTGGTTTTTCACATTCTGGTCCAATAGCTTCAGCAACATCCATTAATTTATAAGACGGTATTTTAGGAACAAAAAGTTCTCCACCCCAAGCGTTTTCTAAAGCGTGCATTACCATTTCTACACCTCCGTCAAGTGAAATATTAAAGCGCGTCATATTTACATCTGTGATAGGCAATCTATTTTCTTCTTGTTTTTTCTTAATAAAAAACGGAATTACTGATCCATTTGAACCCATCACATTTCCATATCTAACTACAGAAAACCTTATTTGTTTTTCACCTTTTATATTGTTTGCTGCAATAAAAAGTTTATCTGAAGTTAATTTTGTTGCTCCATATAAATTAATTGGTGCACACGCCTTGTCTGTAGATAAAGCAACAACTCTTTTTACATTACTCTGAAGAGAAGCTTCTACTACATTTTCAGCACCGCCGATATTTGTTTTTATGCATTCACCAGGATTGTATTCCGCTATATGAACATGTTTCATCGCTGCGGCATGAATTACGTAATCTATGTGTTGAAAAGCTCTAACTAATCTATCTTTATCTCTTACATCCCCTATAAAAAAACGGATTTGAGGATATTGACTAGAGGGAAACTCTTGAGCCATCTGAAATTGCTTTTGTTCATCTCTTGAAAAGATAACTAGCTTTTTTATTTTAGGATACTTGTTTAAAATATGTGTGGTTAAGGCTTTTCCTAAGGAACCTGTTCCTCCAGTTATTAATATTGATTTATTTTTTAACTCTAACATTCAATTAATTTTTTTTTAAAGGACTATTCTGCTATCAACCATTGAGAAATTTAATTTTTATATGTTGACAAGAACTTATTGTTTATTGTAGTTGTTTAAAAATTTATTTAAATCTATTAAAAGAATAATAAATAATGTTATGAAAAACGATAATAGTACACTTAGTAACACATAATTCTTAGAAATATTATTTACCTCATAACCAATACTTTGAAAGTTTGAAATAACATTGATTACCTCGGATTGTTGAGCAATACCCTCAGAAATTTTTATCAAATCATTATTAATTCTTTTGTCAGTATTAAACAACTCAATTTCTTTTGTTGTTTTTTGGGATCCTCCAAGATCAATAGAAGTTCCCGTTGAAGAGTTTTTGGCATCTTCTATCAAGACACTCATGTAAACATTACGAAGAGAATCTACCTCGGTCAAGTTAACTCTCAATAGAGAATCTGTTCTTTTAAATTGTTCATTCTTCAATTTTTTTATTCGATTAAAATAATCGTTATTGACTACTGAAGCGATAATTACTTTATCTAGCCCCAAAAAAATATCATTAATGATTGCCTCTACTTTAATTTCATGAGTATCATAGTCATAATCTGTAAAACTATCATTAAAATCTTCAAAATTAAAGCTATTAATAGTTAATGAGTCAGATGTTGTTACAAATCTATCATAAGAATTAATTACATCGATCTTTTTTATAAATGGAGAAATCGCAAACCTTCTCAATGAAGATGCTTTCATTGTATCAATCTTAAATATTGATGCCAACAAGCTAAAATTTTTCTGACCTACAAGATCATTGTAATAATTGATGTTGTTATAAAGCTGTTTAGTACTGTTGAAATTTGGTTGAACTAATAAGCTAGATTCATATGTTTTTTCTTTTGTGTTTTCTAAATATACTCCAACAGTAAAACCAATAAGAGCTGCTATTACAAATTTTATGAAATGTTTTTTAAAAAATAATAATATTGAAATTAAAAAATGAAAAGCACCCTTAAAAATACTTCCAATAAAATTAAAAAGATTTGAAAATCCTTTCCCTATAATTACAAATAGAGATCCTAAGTCTACTTCTTCTTCGTTGTTATTTTTATCTGTTGACATACTATTTTTTTATTGATTAATTTAAATTATAAGAAGATTTGTTCTAATATTTTATGAGTAATGGCGTAAGTTGGTGTTACTCCAGACATTCCCAACCCACCTGAGGCTAAAGTAGCTCCGGTTTCTAGCGGATTGTCCGAAGCATAATACGCATATCTTACTTTAACATCCTCAGAAATATTACCTCTAATCTTAGAAGCGGCCTGAATTGCCTTTTGATAGTGTGCCCCCTCCATTTCTAATCCGATAACATTCCATGTAGAATCATGAAAAAACTTTAATAAATCTTTATTTTGTAAAGATGTACCTAAAACAGTTACCATGGCTCCATCAAAAGAAGTTACACCAAACCCATTTAAATCATCTTTAGACAATTCATTTACAAATGGATAATTATCTGCTGTACCTTCAAAAATATGTGCAGAGGGAATCATAATATCTCCTTTACCTCCCTCTAAAATACCAGCTTTACCCATAATAGATATAGATGCTACATTTAAGTGAGTTGTATTTTTATTTTCTTTGTATGGCTTCAATAATTCATCCATAGTTTCGTATGCTTGCTCACCAAAAGCATAATCCATCACTATAATAACTGGAGCTTTCTCCTCTGAAACAACTTTTTTAAACTGTGTATCTGCAATGTTTATTTTTTTAGTGTCTATCACCTGAACATTAATATTTGTTCCAGAAGTATCCTTTATGTATGTTAATCCCTTTTTTGAAGCATACTCTTTTACTTTCTTCTGCAATGGTTTACTGTCATTATTACTTAAAAGCTCATACAACTCAAACCCTTTTTTACCTTTCACTTCTTCTGTTAACGAACTTGTAGCGTAAATAGTATTTAGAACACTATGTATATTTGCGCTAATGATGTGTATTGGTCTTTTTATAAGATCATTATCTTTTAATACTTTTTTAATATTATTTGCCCAAATCTCACCATAAATATGGTGGCCTATTTCTTCTCTTAAAACAGAACTAAAATTAATTGTTCTCTTTTGTTGATGACAGGTCTCACTTATTGCTAATTTTCCTAACCAATATATAATCTGAAAAAAACGATCTACATTTTCTGGTGAAGTAAATGCGTTATATGCATCAGCTACCTCGTCATAGGTTC
>Ga0233438_10002041_pt1 | contig 20997 bp, 17 predicted proteins | sample SI_123_September_FD_182720 | JGI IMG/M metagenome (GOLD analysis project Ga0233438, IMG submission 182720) | Seawater microbial communities from Saanich Inlet, British Columbia, Canada - SI_123_September2016_10_MG | ecosystem: Environmental > Aquatic > Marine > Inlet | place: Canada: British...
CAAGTGACCAAACTGAATCAGTTTTAGGTCAAGTCAAAACTTTAAGAGCCTATGCTTATTTTTATTTGACTCAATTTTTTCAAAATGAATATAATGGAAGTGAAAAAATCTTGCCTATTTTATTACACGATGGAGATTATTATCAAGAGCTTAGAACTGCAAACGAAATTTACGATCTTGTAGAATCTGACTTACAAGAAGCAATTGCTTTATTAGACGGATTTACAAGAAGTAGCAAAACTGAGATTGACAAGTCTATTGCTCTGGCTATTTATGCATACGTTTTAGGTGCAAGAGGTACAGATCCTTTAAAAGCTCATAATATTGCAGTAGCTGCTATTTCTGGTGGTTATACATTAATGAGTGCTACAGAGATTACTGGTGGATTCAACAATGTTGCTACTCCAGGATGGATGTGGGGTGTTGACTTAAACGATGAAATAGGTTTAGGCCTTGTATCATGGTGGGGTCAAATGGATTACTTTGCATACAGTTACGCAGCATATGGGGATGCGAAATCTATGGATCAAGGATTATTTGATGCAATTCCAGCTAACGATGCTAGAAAAGCACAATATAATGATGCTCCTGGTACGTATGAACACTTAATGCCATTAGGTAAATTTTACAATGCTGCAAGAACACGTTATGGTGTTACTAGAATTGTACAAGATGATTATGTATATATGAGAGTTGCAGAAATGCATTTATTAGCTGCTGAAATGGGAGCTAGAGCTGGATACGACGCTGCTGCAAGAACTTACTTGAAAAACGTTGTTAGTGAAAGAGTTCCTGATGCTTCTTATATAGATGCTTTATCTGGAAATGCTTTATTAGATGAAATTTACTTACAAACTAGAATCGAACTTTGGGGAGAAGGAAAAAGTTACTTAGCAATGAAGCGTAACAAAGCAACTGTTACAAGAGGTTCTAATCACTTATCTTTTGTTGGAGAATCAATTCCTTACAATGATGAGCGTATGACTTTTGAAATTCCACAGGGATTTGGATATACACCTAATGATCCAAAAATATCATTAATTGGGGACGATCTGTATAGAATAGAACTTGGAGAGTCTTTCGATGACCCTGGTGCATATGCAGTAAATTCTGAAAATATTGATATTTCTGATAATATTTTAATTACAGGGAATATTAATAATAATATTGAAGGAGAATATACCTTAGTTTATTCTGTTTCTGACAGTTTGGGTCGGTCTGCAATTCCAAAATTTAGAACAGTGGTAGTAGAGAGAAATACGTTAGGATTAGTTGATTCAAAAAAAATTGAATTTTCTATTTTCCCCAATCCTTCAAAAGATATAATAAATATTAAATCAGAAGAAGAGTTAAAATCAATTGAAATATATTCTATATTAGGTGAAAAGGTTATGTTTTTTGAAAAAAAAATACAGCAATTAAATATCAAAAACTTGTCTAAAGGTATTTATATTATGAAACTTATAACTAATCAAGGATCTGCTTTTAAGAAGTTTGTCAAGAACTAAAGTCAGTTCTATTATAAGTTAAGAACCCATTCAGCAATGTTTGGGTTTTTTTATGCTTGATTAAGTCTATAGTTATTATATAAGTATTTGACGTAGAATGAATATTTTTAATGAGTAGTAACAGTCTTTAATGAATTCAATTTATAAAATTATTTAAAGTAGAGAATATTTTATAATATAGGAAATGCACGAAATGAAGCCTAAAAAACAACTTTATTTTTTACTAAAATTCTTAAATTAATAGGTTAATCGTTCAATAATCGTACAAATTAAGGCGATAAAAAACCTCAATATATTGATTTTCAATATATTGAGGTTTTAGTTTGTACTGAAAATGGGTCTGCTGAGCTTATGATTAATAGTATAGTAAAGGATGTTTCTCTTTTTAATATTGATACAGCTACTCCATTTTCCATAGCTCAAGGTGAATTTAAAGACATAAAACTCACATTTACCCCAAACTCAATTGGAACAGTGAATCAAAATATTTCGATCAGACACAATGGAGCTACAGAACAAAATGTAATTAATGTCACAGCAGATGTTTTTTCTCCTAACTACTTGAAAGTAAAAAATATTACTGCAGAACCAGGAAGTTCATCATTCTTAGATATAGAACTTTACAATAATAATGAAGTTAGAGCCATACAATTTGATATTACCTTAAATAGTGAGTTTAATTACAACATCTCTAATTATTCTTTAATAGATAATGGAAGTATTTTTAATTCTTCAACTTCAAGTTTAGGAACAAACACTTATAGATTTATCTTATATAATATTTCAGGAGAGACTATACCAAAAGGTTCAGGTTCAATTTTAAGAATTCCCTTTAACATTATTCAAAATACAAACTTTGGGGATTATACAGTGAGTTTTACAAATGTGTTTATTTCTGGACCATCCAATACGAATGTAGGTAGCGAAGCTCTTAATATTGGTTATATTAATGTAAATGATAACACGCCCCCAGTAATCACTTTACTAGGAGATGCTAACGTTACTATTGAAGTAGGGACGAGTTATACAGATGCAGGAGCTACGGCTAGTGATAACTATGATGGAAATCTTACAGGTACTATTGTAACTGTAAATAATGTGGATGCCTCAACTATCGGCACATATACGGTCACTTATAACGTTAGTGATGCTAGTGGTAATGATGCAGTTCAATTAACCAGAACAGTCAATGTAGATTCTAATCTATCTGTTAATGACAATATCAAGAGTGTTTTGAAGGTGTATCCAAATCCAACAAAAAATTCTTGGATGGTTAATGCTTCAATAATTATTGAATCAATTGTATTATATGATATAGTTGGGAGAAAAGTTTTATCTATTAATCCAAAATCGCAAGATTATGAAATTAATGGTACTTTATTATCTGAGGGGGTTTATATTCTATTTATAAATGAGAAAAAGTTTCTAGGTTAGTTAAAAACTAATTTAGTTAGCTCTTTGGTATCTGCTATGAAAAATGTAGTAGTTTAGAATGAATCACATGTAAAAAGCTATTGTAAAAATAGTTGTGTGTCCATATTGAAACTAAAGTGGAAGTGTATTTTAGGTTATCTATACATTTCACAACCAACCCTCAAAAAGAAAACGACTTTAAAATCGACATAGGGGGTGTTGTTTTGAGAATGATGGTTGAAGTTTTTGGCGTTTTTTTAGCTTCCTAGTTTATTATTTCTTATTTTAGATGAAGCAATTTAAAGCAAATCGTTCTTTTAAATTTTGTTAAAACATCTTATAATTGGTGTGTTATTAGGTGGACTTGTAAATACAATTGGGTTTAAATACTACATATAAAGGGTTTTGAGGGTAATATTATAGTCCCGTCCAGACCGCGAAAAGCACTTCATTTATGAAGTGCTTTTTTCGTTTATCAACAATGCTTTTATTGATTTTTATATCAAACTGATTGTTAAAATCAATGTCCAAAGTATGGTTCTAATCCAATTTCTTTTAACTAGTTGTTGCAATTGAGTTTTTTGAAAATTATTTTCGGAAATTTTAAAGTGAACTGGAGCAAAACTTGTAAATGTAAAAACCCACAGAAATAGAACTAATAGCGCAATTGTTAAGTTAGTTATACTAAAGGTTACTATTGTATTCAGTATACTTATCAAAAGCTGTATTAACATTAAAGGAACTACAATTACAGCAATACGTTTGGTGTAAATATTATGCCATTGAACCAAATTCTCTTTATTGTAAAACAAGAAACTAGGGTAAATGATTAATTGAACTATCCAAATTAAAATTACCAAACCTGAATTTACTATAAGAAATAGTGGAGTAAGCAGTTCTTGATAACTCATTATGTATTACTGTTTTGAAACTCATATTTATTGAGCAGTTCTAAAGAACAATAACTTAAAGATTTAATATGGGTTGCTTCCAGAACTATATAAGGAGCTTTACCTGCTTTTTCTGCCTGTAACCATCTTGAAATGCATAAGCACCATTTATCACCAGGATTTAATCCTGGAAAATTCCATTGTGGTATAGGTGTCATTAAATCGTTTCCTTTGCTTGCAGAATATTCTAAAAACTCTTTTGTCACTATGACACATACTGTATGTGTTCCATGATCTTGTGGCCCTGTTTTGCAAAATCCATCTCTATAGAATCCAGTCATTGGTGTGGTGCAACAAATTTGTAAAGGTTCGCTTAAAACGTTTAAATCCAAAATATAAGTTTACGATAAATTTAAAGATAAACTATTTATTGATGATAAAATCATGATTGAAATTGTTTTTTATGATATGATAATTAGCAATCATGTAATTTTTGGAATCAATATTGAATAATTGATAAAAATTATCGAATTCTTTTAATAATATTTGTGTATTTGAATTTAATCTTTAGATTTGTCTTATAAACACAAGAAAAAATGTTAAAGACAACTTGGACTCGTTTCTATATTTACTTTTATTTTTACAATAAGAGGAGAGACTTTGTATCATGTTGCTAAACAAAACATAATAAATATAAAGTCTCGAATTAAATTCGAGACTTTTTTTTTGATATCATATTAAGTTGAAAAAAATAGTTGCAATACAAGGAGCAGAGGGCTCAAATCATCATAAAGTAGCCATAGATTTTTATGGTAAAGAAATTCAGTTATCTGAATGCATGTCTTTTGATGTTTTAGTAGATAATTTGTTAGATAAATCTGCTGATGTTGGAGTTATGGCTTTAGAAAATACAATTGCCGGTTCAATTATTCCAAATTATGCGCTAATAGACAATAGTAATTTACATATTATAGATGAGGAGTATCTAAACATTCATCATCATTTAATGGCATTAAAACATCAATCTTTAAAAGATATAAAGGAGGTTTGGTCTCATCCTATGGCTTTGTTGCAGTGCAAAGAATTTTTTAAACAACATCCTCATATTAAACTGGTAGAAGATGTAGATACTGCAGAAGTAGCAAAAAGAATTGCTAAACATAGCCTAAAAGGTATTGCAGCAATTGCGCCTAAAATTGCAGCAGAGATTTTTGATTTAGAAATTATAGAAGACGAAATTCAAACTATAAAAGATAACTCAACTCGTTTTGTTATTGTACAAACTGAGCAGCCAGCTTTAAATGAAAATGTAAATAAAGCATCATTAAAGTTTCAGTTAGATCATAAAAGAGGCAGTTTAGCTGCAATTCTAAATGTATTGAGCGATTGCAAAATGAACCTAACTAAAATACAATCATTACCAGTCATAGAAACACCTTGGAAATATTCCTTCTTTGTAGACATAACTTTTGAGGAGTATAAAGAATACAAAAAAGCAGCATCGATATTAGAAATAATGGCAGAAGAATTTAAGGTTTTAGGAACATATAAAAATGGTAGAGGATGATAAAACCAGCAAAAAGATTAGATTCTGTTCAAGAATACTATTTCTCTAAAAAACTAAGAGAAGTTAGAGGCTTAGTTGCTGCAGGTAAACCTATTATTAACATGGGAATTGGTTCTCCAGATCTACAACCTCCAGAGAATGTTTTAGTAGCAATTTCTGAGAGTCTAAATGATGCAAATGCGCATAAATACCAATCATACCAAGGTTTACCAGAGTTAAGAGCTGCAATTTCAGAATTTTATAATAGTAAGTTTGCTGTAAATACAAATCCAGAAAATGAGGTCTTACCTTTAATGGGCAGTAAAGAAGGCATCATGCATATTTCTATGGCCTTTTTAAATGAAGGCGATAAAGTTCTAATTCCCAATCCTGGTTATCCAACGTACACATCAGTTACTAAATTAGTAGGTGCAGAACCATTATTCTACAAATTAGGTGAAGAACAAAATTGGCAACCAGATTTTAACGCTTTAGAAAATGAAGATTTAAGTGATGTAAAATTAATGTGGGTCAACTATCCTCACATGCCAACAGGTACCAATGCAACTTTAGAAACGTTTAAAAAACTTGTTGCCTTTGGTAAAAAGCATAACATATTAATCATTAATGATAATCCATATAGTTTTATTTTAAATGATAACCCAATAAGTATTTTACAAGTAGCAGGTGCAAAAGATATTGCTTTAGAGTTAAACTCGCTAAGTAAAACCTTTAATATGGCTGGTTGGAGAGTTGGTATGTTGTTAGGAAATTCAACTTACATCAACGAAGTTCTAAAGGTAAAATCAAATATGGATTCTGGTATGTTTTACGGAATTCAAAAAGGTGCAATTAAAGCTTTACAATTATCAGATAAATGGTTTCAAGACCAAAATAAAATTTATGAAGAACGCAGAAAACTTGTTTGGCAATTAGCAAATAAATTAAATGCTAAATATGATAAAAATGCGAAAGGTTTATTTGTTTGGGCAAAAATACCTGAAGGAAAAAAAGCCGAAGAAATTACAGATTCAGTTTTATATGATAAAGACATATTTATAACACCAGGATCTATTTTCGGTTCTCAAGGAGAAGGCTATATCCGTTTTTCATTATGTGTATCAGAAGTAGTAATAACAGAAGCAATTAGTAGATTTTAATGATTTTTTCATTAATAAATTAGCAATAGAATGAAACATATTTACATGATTGGTATTGGTTTAATAGGAGGTAGTTTTGCTATCGACATAAAAAACTACAATCCAGAAGTTGTAATTCACGGAATTAGTAGAAAAGACGAAACCTTAAACAAGGCTTTAGAATTGAATCTAATTGATAAAAAAGCCACTTTAGAAGATTTAGAAAATGCAGATTTGGTTATTGTGTCTATTCCTGTAGATGCAACCGTAAAATTATTACCAACTATTTTAGATAAAATATCAGATAATGGCTTGGTGGTAGATGCGGGTTCTACAAAAGAAGCAATTTGTAAGGTCGTTGAACATCATCCAAAAAGAAGAAATTTTTTGGCATGTCATCCTATTGCTGGAACAGAAAACTCAGGACCAACAGCTGCAATTCCTGGCTTATATAAAGGAAAAACGAATATTGTTTGTGAAGTAGAAAAAACAACTTTTAAGTTGCAAGAAAAAGCGTTGGCACTTTTTAATGCTATTGGAATGCGTATTCGATATATGGATCCTGTTTCTCATGATAAGCATATTGCGTATGTTTCGCACCTATCTCACATAAGCGCATTTATGTTAGGTAAAACTGTTATTAACAAAGAAAAAAATGAACGTGATATTTTTGATATGGCAGGTTCAGGTTTTGAGTCTACAGTTCGTTTGGCAAAGAGCAGTCCAGCAATGTGGACCCCAATTTTTAAACAAAATAAAGAAAACGTAATAGAAACGTTAGAAGAATACATCAATAATCTAAAACAATTTAAAGAGTTGATGCAACAAGATAATTTTTCCGAGATTTTTAATGAAATGGAGAATACAAATTATATAAAACAAATTTTAAACGGCATAAAATAAATAGCCACAATTAATATAAAAATGAAGAATACAGTAGCATTAAGAACATGGTTGGATGATATGAAGTTAGATCATCCACTAGTAATAGCAGGGCCTTGTAGTGCAGAAACCGAAGAACAGGTTTTAAAAATTGCACATCAATTAAAAGATTCTGATGTAAACTATTATAGAGCAGGAATTTGGAAGCCTAGAACTAGACCAGGAAATTTTGAAGGAGTAGGAGCTTTAGGTTTAAAATGGTTAAAGAAAGTAAAAGCAGAGACAGGTATGAAAACCTGTACAGAAGTAGCAAATGCCGCTCATGTTAAGTTGGCTATTGAAAATGACGTAGATTTACTATGGATTGGTGCAAGAACTGCAGTCTCTCCGTTTATTATGCAAGAATTAGCAGACGCTTTACATGGTACAGATAAAATTGTATTGGTAAAGAATCCTATAAATCCAGATTTGGCTTTATGGTTAGGTGGAATAGAAAGATTATACACTGCAGATATTAAAAATTTAGGTGCTATTCATAGAGGATTTTCAACCTATGAAAAATCAAAATACAGAAACGTTCCTGAATGGCAAATTGCAATTGAGTTTAAAAACAGATTTCCAGATTTGCCATTAATTTGTGACCCATCACATATTACAGGTAATAGAGAAATGATTTTTGATGTATCTCAAACTGCTTTAGATTTAAATTTTGATGGCTTAATGATAGAAACTCATTTTGATCCTGATAATGCTTGGTCTGACGCTGCACAACAGGTTACACCAACTAAATTAAAGCAGATTATGCAAGATTTAAAAATTAGAAAGCAAACAGAAACAGATTCTACTTATAGAGATTCCTTAGAAAATTTACGTGCACAAATTAATGTGGTAGATGGTCAATTAATTGATTTGTTAGCAAAGCGTATGAAAGTTGCAGATCAAATTGGTGAGCTTAAGAAAGAGCAAAATGTAGCTGTTTTACAATCTAAAAGATGGAATGAAATTTTAGGAAATATGATTCTAGAAGGACAAGAAAAAGGATTGAGTGAAGAATTTGTATTAAGAATGTTTAAGGCAATTCATCAAGAATCTATTAATCATCAAGAGAAAATTATTAAAGCTTAATTTTTTTAAATATTTAATTAAAGCCACAAATTCTTTCTGAATTTGTGGCTTATTTTTTAAATCAATTTTAATTCTGCATCTTTGTAATAATGACAGGTATTGTATATAAATCTACAGGAAGTTGGTATTTTGTAAAGTCTAATGATGGCCAATTTCATCAATGTAGAATTAAAGGAAAATTTAGGATAAAAGGTATAAAAAGTACTAACCCAATTGCTGTTGGAGATAAAGTAGTTTTTGACCTTGAAAAGAAAGGCGATGAAGAAACAGGTGTCATAAAAAAGATTCTAGATAGAGAAAATTTTATAGTTCGTAAATCAGTGAATCTCTCTAAGCAAACGCATATTATTGCTTCAAATATAGATTTGGTTTTTTTATTAATTACCATTAATAATCCACCAACATTAACAGCTTTTATAGATCGTTTTTTGGTAACAACAAGAGCGTATAGAATAGAAACTGTTTTAGTATTTAATAAAATTGATGCATATGCTATAGAAGAGCGAGCAGAAATTTTATATCTCAAAGATATTTACGAAGCAATTGGCTATAAATGTATTGAGGTTTCTGCTACACAGAATACAAATGTAGCTACTTTAAAAAAATTAATGATTGGCAAAACCTCTATGTTTATTGGGCATTCAGGAGTTGGTAAATCTACTTTAGTAAATGCAATAGAACCTAAGTTAGACTTAAAAACACAGCAAATTTCAGATCAACATAAACAAGGTCAACATACTACAACATTCGCAGAAATGTTCGATTTAAGTTTTGATGCTAAAATTATAGACACTCCAGGAATTAAAGGTTTTGGTATTGTTGATATAGATAAGTATGAGTTAGGAGATTATTTTCCTGAATTTTTCAGATTAAAACAAGATTGTAAATTTAATGATTGTTTGCACTTAAAAGAACCACACTGTGCTGTTAAAGAGGCTTTAGAAGAAGAAGAGATTTCTTGGTCTAGATACAGAAGCTATTTACAAATTTTAGAGGGTGAAGAAGAAACAGAACATTTTAGAACAGATGTTTGGAATGAGGAAGATGATTAATTGCAATGAGAGTAGTTATTCAAAGAGTTTCTAAAGCTAGTGTTACAGTCAATCAAAAAAAAGTAGCACAAATTAATAAAGGTTTATTAGTTCTTTTAGGCATTACAGATTCAGATACACAAGAAGATATTGATTATCTAGTAAGAAAGATAGCCAATCTAAGAATCTTTAATGATGAAAATTATATTATGAACTTATCACTTAAGGATTTAAATGCCGATGTAATTGTAGTTAGTCAATTTACTTTGTATGCAAATACTAAGAAAGGAAACAGGCCAAGTTATATTAATGCTTCCAAGCCAAATATTGCAACTCCACTTTATGAAAAATTTATAGTTGATTTAGAAGTAGAAATTCAAAAAGAAATACAAACTGGCGAGTTTGGTGCAGATATGAAAGTGCATTTACTAAATGATGGCCCTATTACTATTATCATAGATTCTAAGAACAGAGAATTTTAAAAATAACTTAATTTTATAAAAATATTTTCCAAGGAAAGTAAATTGTTATATATTTGCCATGGAAAATAAATATTAATTTAAATCTTATCGTATGAAAAAAGTATTTTTATCACTAATAATAGTTGCTTCAGTAATAACAGCTTGTAAAAGTGAAAGTAATAAAAAAGCAATTGAAACAAAAGAAGAAGTTAAAGTAGAAGGAAAAAAGACATTATTAAACAATGTAGACACTACTACTTCAGTTTTAAATTGGAAGGGAACCAAACCAACAGGATCTCATAACGGAATTGTTAATCTTTTAAAAGGAGAAATTGTTTTAGAAAATGGAAATTTAAAAGGAGGAGAGTTTGTAATAGACATGTCTACAATAAATGTATTAGATATTCCAGCTGATAACGAAGGAAATGGAAAATTAGTAGGGCATTTAACAGCATCAGATTTTTTTGATATTGCAAAATATCCTACCTCTAAATTTATAATTACTAGTGTTGAAGTCAATGAAGGCTTACTAAATGTTACAGGAAATTTAACAATTAAAGATGTTACTAAAAGTATTACGATACCTGCTACTATTTCTACAATAGATGGAGTTACTACTTTTTCTAGTGAAAAATTTATGGTAAACAGAGCAGAGTTTAATGTTAAATATGCATCTAAATCTTTTTTTAATAATTTAAAAGATAAATTTATAGATGATTTAATGGAAATGTCATTTGTAGTTAAAACAAAAGCTTAAAAAAATATGAGACTAGAAAAACCAAAGTGTGGGTGTGGAAACACATCTGATAAAGACGGTTATTGTGATGGGTCACACTCAAACAAATAACAAAACTTAATCCAAAACCCAAAACTTATTGTTTTGGGTTTTTTATTTTGTAAAAATGGCTGTAGTGTTTTTTACACTCTTTATAGCAAAAGTACTATGTGTACTACCAATATACTTTATCGCAGTTAGTTTACTTACCATAAATTGACGATATTCTTCGATATCTTTAACAAATATTTTTAATATATAATCATAGTCTCCACTTACATGAAAGCATTCTGAAACTTCTTCTAACTTTAATACTTCTTTCTCAAAAGTAGTTACATTTTCTTTTGTATGCTGAATTAACCTAACATGGCAAAACACTAAAAAAGATTTTCCTATTTTACTTTTATTTACAATTGCTACGTATTTCTCTAATACATTTTCTTTTTCTAATTTTTTTATTCTCTCATAAACTGCTGTTATAGATAAATCTAATTGTAAAGAAAGTTGCTTAGTGGTCTGTTTGCTATTTTGCTGAAGTAAATTAATAAGTTTTTTATCGATACGATCTAAATGCATAAAGTGTATTTTTTTCTAAATAATTGATTTCATTTTTTAAAAATAGAATATATATCTAAATATATATAAAACTATAAAAAAATAATCTATATTTTATGATGTATATTGATAAACGATCTATATAATTGTTGTTTTGTGTAAATAAAATATCATATTATTATGAGTTTCAATCCAGCAGACAGTATACAAGATTTACAGCATTTTGGTGAATTTGGAGGTGTAAATCCTTCAATTTCAGATTCATCAACCTATACCTTTTTATCAGCAAAAACAATGTCCGATACTTTTGAGGGTAACGCAGATGGGTGTTATTTATACTCTCGTCATTCTACTCCTTCAAATTTAAATTTGGCTGAAGCTCTTGCTGCAATGGAAGGTACAGAAACTGCAAATGTTACAGCTTCTGGAATGGGGGCCATAACACCTGTTTTATTGCAGTTATGTGCTGCAAACGACCATATCGTTTCTAGCAGAACCATTTATGGAGGTACTTATGCTTTTTTAAAAAACTTTATACCTAAATTAGGTATACAAACTACGTTTGTAGATATCACAAAATTAGATGTTGTAGAAGCAGCAATTAATAAAAATACCAAAGTTTTATATTGTGAATCTGTAAGTAATCCGCTTTTAGAGGTTGCTGATATCAAAGGTTTATCAGCTTTAGCCAAAAAATACAATTTAAAATTGGTGGTAGATAATACTTTTTCTCCTTTATCAATTTCTCCAGTAAAGTTAGGTGCAGATATTGTAATTCATAGCTTAACAAAATTTATTAATGGTTCTTCAGATACTGTTGGAGGTGTTGTATGTGGTACACAAGAATTCATAAATGATTTACGTAATGTAAACAATGGTGCATGTATGCTGTTAGGTTCAACTATGGATAGTCTAAGAGCTTCATCCGTTTTAAAAAATATAAGAACGCTTCATATTCGTATGAAACAACATAGTAAAAATGCTATATTCTTAGCTAGAAAATTTCAACAAGATGGAATTAAAACTGTGTATCCAGGTTTAGAATCTCATCCTTCACATCAATTATTTAAGATGATGATTAACACAGAATATGGTTTTGGTGGTATGCTAACTATCGATGTTGGATCTTTAGAAAAAGCAAATGCTTTAATGGAGTTAATGCAAAAGAAAAACTTAGGTTATCTGGCAGTAAGCTTAGGGTTTTATAAAACCTTATTTTCTGCTCCTGGAAGTTCTACATCATCAGAAATACCTGAAGATGAACAAAAAGAAATGGGGCTTTCAGACGCATTAATTCGATTTTCTATTGGACTAGATAATACCATTGAACGTACGTATCAAATGATGAAAATGTGTATGCAAGAAGTTGGTATTTGTTAGTTTTTTAGAAAAGTAAGTACTCCAATTTGATTTGCATAACAAGCTGTAAAATCGTAACATTACAGTACAATTAATTTGATATGCAAGACAGAGAAAACAATAATAAATTAAAGCACGATTCACCCGTTAATAATTTGACTAAAGAGTTAAGTTTATTAGAATCTTTAATTCCTGTGTTCATTTTAATGGCTTTACTAGCTTACAACATCTTTTTTGTAGAGGGGCAAGAGTGGTTTGGTGCATATACCAATCAATATATTCTTTTATTAGGTGGCTTTTTTGCAGCTACTGTTGGGTTTTCCAATAAGATCTCGATTACTACGATGGTAAAAGAAGTTTGGGAAAACTGGAAAAGTGTTTTTGTGCCTATTTTAATTTTGTTTTTAGTGGGTGCTCTTGCAGGATCTTGGTTGGTAAGTGGTATTATACCTGCAATGGTGTATTATGGTTTACAGGTATTAAGCCCTGCTATCTTTTTACCTGCATCTGTCATAATAGCTGCAATAATTTCTATAGCAACAGGAAGTTCTTGGACTACCTCTGCTACTGTAGGTATTGCTTTAATTGGAATTGGTAGCGCTTTAGGTATTCCATCAGGAATGATTGCAGGAGCTGTAATCTCTGGTGCTTATTTTGGAGATAAAATGTCTCCTTTGTCAGATACTACAAATTTAGCTCCAGCTATGGCTGGTACAGATTTATTTACTCATATAAAATATATGGCCTATACCACTGTGCCAACTATAATAATAACTTTAGTAGTTTTTGCTATTCTAAATGCATCTATTGATACTTCTGGCAGTGCAGATGTTAGTAATTTATTAGTTACAATAGCACAAACTTTTACAATAACACCGTTACTATTCATTGTGCCTGTAATTGTGGTCCTTATGATCTTACTAAAAACAAAACCTCTATTAGCTCTAGGGGCTGGTGTTGTTTTAGCTTCTATTTTTGCTTTTATATTTCAAGGCGGAATTTTAGAAGGGTTGTCAGATTCAAAATTTCAGACGATAACAACAGCAATTTTAAGTGATGTTCAAATTGAAACTAGTGATGCAAAATTAACCGAGTTGTTTGCGGCAGGAGGAATGAAAGGAATGCTTTGGACAATATTTTTAATTATTTGTGCGATGGTGTTTGGCGGAATTATGGATGCTATAGGTGCATTGTCTAAAATTACAAAAAGTTTATTAGCAGTTGCTAGTTCTATTTTTGGTTTGTTTGCAAGTACAGTGATAAGTTGTTTAGGGTTAAATATTATAGCTTCAGACCAGTATTTAGCACTCGTAATTCCCGGTAAAATGTTTAAAAAGGCCTATGAAGACAAAGGTTTAGCACTAGAAAACTTAAGTAGAACGCTAGAAGACTCTGGGACTGTAACTTCTGTTTTAATACCATGGAATACTTGTGGGGCTTATCAGTCTAGTGTTTTGGGAGTAGGAGTAGGAGAATACTTTTTGTATGCCATTTTCAATTGGTTAAGTCCATTTACAACATTATTATTTGCTGCATTAAATTTAAAAATTAGATTACTTAAGAAAAAGTAATTAAAAGTTACTTTCTAATCTTGCTAAAAATATTAAGTATAATTGCGGTAAAAAGAAGAAACCATGGTGTTCCATGTAAAAAAAGATCAAACCAATCTTCTAATGACATTCCATCTACTTTAGAGAACGCATTGCCACCCATAATCCAAGATATTTTACCAAATAAGTGAGGAGGATTAAAAGGAGCTAGTCCCAATGTTAAACTTAGAATAAAAAAAAAATCCAGTTATTTTTAAGTCTTGTTTTCATTTTAATATTAAATAAACCAGTTCCAAACTAATCCAAACCGAACTGTAAAGTCTCTATACGGATAGTTAGGTGCAGAAAAATAGTTTTTTTTCGTAAAACTAGAAGTTACATTATCTACTTTTAAATAGAGTCTTGTTCTTCTTACTCTTGCATTAAAAAACACATCAAAGGTTGGGAAACCTATAACTTCATTGTCTTGTAATGTAAATTCGGCTAGTAGAGAATTATATGCGTTTGCATTATATTCTGTAAAGTATTTAAAAGTAATACCAATATTTACAAACATTGCATCTCCTTTAAACCAATTGTCTGCGTAGTAGAACGTATTTCTAGTCACAAATTCAGGTACTCTAAAAACTGAACTCCCACTGCTAACATTCTGATACATAAGGGTATTGTCTAGTGCAAATTTCCAAAATTTAAACTCTCTATTAACTTTTACCTTTAAATAAGCAATTTGATCTTCAAATTGTGATGGTTTACTTTGTGTATTAAAATAGGTGTAATTATCAATATTTGTAAAGTTTAAGGAACCGTTTAGCCATTTAGAGGCTATCGAAAACCCTAAGTCTCTTGTGTTTACATTGCTATATTGGTTTTGCCAGTTGTAGTTGTCATAACTACTTTGGTGTAATAACATGTTAAAATTCGGTGATTTTGAACTTAGTAGCACTGAACCCCTAATAGCAAATAAACTATCTTTCTCGTAAACTGCTGTTCCTTTTATATAATTTCCAGACAATATTCCTGAACCAGGAGTAATAGTGGCATCTGCATTTAAATTAAAGTTTTTAATTTTAGCATTCCAATCTGCTCCAAAAGAAACTGCAGTAGTTTTTAGTTGGTAGTTTTTTATTATACTATTTGTATTTAGTATTGTATCATACCCATAACTATAATCGGTGAAATGTACTTTGGCCTTTAGCTGACCTAAAACATATTTTGAGTTAAATTCTAAATTGAATTCATTATTTGTTAGTTTACTTTGTGCATTATTATTGGAAGATCCTGTTCCATTTGTATCTCCAAATATAGATGTTGTCGCTGTTGTTTGTTTAAAACCATAACTTTTACTCTCATTAGTTAGTACATGCCCTACTTTAAGATTACTAAAATCTTTTTCTGTTAACGTATCTCTTTCAGCTAACAGTTTATAGCTATGTTCGATATAAAGTCTAGAAGCATCAAATTGACTAGAAGCATCATTTAAATTTACATCTAAACGAGATCTTTGTTCGTAATTTGGATCTTCATTAATAAAGTTTTCTAAAGATGTAGGAGTCAACCCTCCGTTTTCTTGATGATAAAAATCTTGAGTTGCTAAATGCCCTCTAACTTCATATTGTTTGTTTTTAGAAGTATAATTAAAAGTTCCCCTAAAATTACCATTACTTACCAAGGAATTTCTGTATGCTCCTAAAGAGCGAAGCCCTTTGTAGGATAGAGATACGTTTAATCTTTTTGAAAAGTTGAGCGTAAATAAAGCATCTACAACTTGACCCTGTTGTAAGCCTGTTCTGTACATTATTTCAGTAGTTGTAGTAGGCACTTCAAAATAGTTGATGTCATCAACTTCTAAATAACTTACCTGTTTTGCACTAAACCCAAAATCGGGTAAACGCAATATATTATTGTAACTATACCCTAAGTTGTTAAAGGTTTGCCCTTGGTTGTGAAAAGGCAATAATTCAAAATTATCAGTTCGTAAATAATTAAATTTATATTCTTTTTGTAAAGTAAGAGTAGTGTCTATGTAAGTTGTATCTCTATTATGAGAAATAATCTTATAATCAGTCCATTTTGTTTTTCCAGATAAAATAACTTTAGTAGAACTTTTTGTATTTAAAGTATCAACTTTTCCGTCTAAACCAATTCTAGTAGTTTGTTCTCTCTTAGCTCCTGCACCTAGTTTTCTTTGACTATGCAAGCTGCTCAGTGAAAATATAAATATCAAAAAAGAAAGTACAAACGTTTTTTTCATTTCAAAAATCAACAAAAGCAAATGTAAAATAATTAAACGAAAATTGTAGTTAATAATTATAGGTATATCTGTTAATTATAAATTTATTTTCTTTGTAACATGTTAAAATCAAATTATAGTGGTTATCTTATAGAAGCCGGCACAGATGAAGCAGGTAGAGGTTGTTTGTCTGGACCCGTTGTTGCAGCTGCAGTTATTTTGCCTAAAGATTTTTCTCATCCACTTTTAAACGATTCCAAGCAGTTGTCAGAAAAAAATAGAGAGATTTTAAAACCAATTTTAGAAGAGCAAGCATTAGCTTATGCAGTATCATTCATATACCAAGATGAGGTAGATGAATTAAATGTCTTGCAAGCTTCAATTACAGGTATGCATAGAGCTATTGCAGATTTAAAAATTACTCCAGAATTTATTATTGTTGATGGAAATAAGTTTAGAAATTACAAACAGATACCTCATGAAACTATCGTAAAAGGAGATGCTAAGTTTTTAAGTATAGCCGCAGCTTCAGTATTAGCTAAGACTTACAGAGATGAATATATGAAAAAGATTCATCAAGAATTTACAATGTACAATTGGCAAAAAAATAAAGGATATCCTACCAAAGAGCACAGAGCTGCTATTCGTGAATTTGGGGCTACAATTCATCATCGTAAGACATTTAAATTGTTGCCAGAACAATTTAAATTAAAGTTTTAAGAACTCTTTGGTTTTACTTGCTGAATCATTTCATCAAAATTGTTAATTTAAAGAGCGATTTTTTTTATAAAAAATTAGATTTTTAGCCATAAAGTTTTTCTATTTTTACCTCCTAAAGTTTTAGAGATGATTAAAAAAACGAGAGCAGAAATAACAAAATGTATTTTACATAAAGTGGCTAATAAATTTAATAGTGGCCAGAATGTTTTTTCTGAGGATTTAATTCGTTTTGATCAAGAAAGCTATGATTTAATGAAAAGTTTTCTTTTAAAACCTTTTGGTTCTCTAACTCAAAGTTATCGTTTTTCACACCATGCAGATGTGCGTTTAAATGAGTTAAATGATTATGCTTCAGAAATTTTTAAAAACGAAAGTGCATTTGTAGAATTTTCTAAAAACATGGTAAACCATTTGTATGAGCAGTCTAATTCTGCACAAATTAAAACGGGTGATGTTATTGTAGTTTTTATAGAAGGTATTGAGTATAAAGATGTTTTGACAGAAGCTATTGGTGTGTTTAAAATCGAGAATAAAGTAGATTTTTTTCAAACTTATTTAGATGATAATGAGAGTTTTGATGTTGTTGTTCAAAAAGGAATATCTACAAGAAAAATTGATAAAGGTTGTTTAATTTTGAATACTTCAGATACAGAAGGTACAGTTGTATTTTCTGTAGATAATAATAATTATGATGCCCAATATTGGATTAAGAATTTTCTAGGAGTTAAGCTTGCAGATGATTATAATTCACACACTCAAAACTATTTAGAGTTATGTAAAGAGTTTTCTGAAGAAGTTATTAAGCCTGAATTTGGAAAACAAGAGCAAGGTAATTTTTTGGCAAACACTGTGGATTATTTTAAAGAACATGAGGCTGTAGATTATCATAATTTTAAAGATGAAATTTTTGAAGAAGAGAAACACAAAGATTTATTTGAAGATTACAAGAAGCATTATGAAAATTTAAATGATGTTCTTATCAGAAATAATTTTGATGTTTCTGGAGTTGTTTTAAAGAAAGAAAAAAATAAACTTAAAACTGAAATTAAGTTAGACACCAATATCAGTATTAAATTAGATGTTGATGCTCCAGATGCAGCCTCAGAATATTTAGAAAGAGGTTACGATGAAGAGAAAAAAATGAAGTATTATAAAGTATATTTCAACGAGGAAAAATAAGCTAAGAATCTATAAAATTTTCAACCTCGAATAGAGTCTTAAAGTGCTTTAAGATTTTACTTTTTATTTCTTCTATATCCACTTTCCTGTTCAATTCAGCTTCCATAGAGGTTACAGCTTTACCACGAATTCCACAAGGAATTATATTATCAAAATAACCCAAATTTGCATTTGCATTTAAGGCAAAACCGTGCATAGTAACCCATCTAGAGGAACGTATTCCCATAGCACATATTTTACGGGCAAAAGGAGTACCTGCATCTAACCAAACACCTGTTTCACCTTCACTTCTAGTGCTTTTAATACCATATTCTGCAATAGTTAAAATGATTGTTTCTTCTAACAAGCGTAAGTATTTATGAATATCTGTAAAAAAGTTTTCTAAGTCTAAAATTGGGTATCCAACAATTTGTCCTGGTCCATGATATGTGATATCTCCACCTCTGTTAATTTTATAGAATGTAGCTCCTTTTTCTTTTATTTGAATTTCATTTAATAATAAATTACTCAAATCTCCACTTTTACCCAAAGTGTATACATGTGGATGCTCTACAAACAAGAAATGATTTTTGGTAGTTACTGTTTCAGAATTTTTACGGTTCGAAATTTTTGTATCTACAATCTCTTGTAATAACTCAGTTTGGTAATCCCAAGTTTCTTTATAGTCTTTTAAAGTAAGGTCTTTAAGTAGTATGTTTCTGTTCATAATTTCGAATACAAAGGTAAATAATTCCTATATTTGGTAGTTACATACTTGTTTAAAATTTTAATTTATGCAAAAAAAATTACGTAATCTCACAATTTTAACTTTACTATTACTCTTTGTAAATCAATTTTCAGCTCAAAATTTCTGGAGTGTTTCAGAACAGTCAAAGAACTCTTTTCAAAAAAAAGACGTCTATCAAAAAGAGTATTTTCCAACTTCTTATCAATTATTAAATTTAAAACTTACTGCTTTTCAAAAAGTCTTAAAAAAATCTTCAACTCAAAATAAAACCCTTATTTACTTACCTAACAAAAGTGGGGTTTTGAACCGTTTTTTAGTTCGAGAAACGTCTAATTTTGAAACAGCACTGCAATTAAGGTTTCCCGAAATTAAATCATACACAGCAATAGGTTTAGATGATTCAACTGCTATTGCTAAGATAAGCATAGGTTATGATGGTTTACATGCAGTCATTTCTTCAAAACATGAAGCTACAACATACATAGATCCTTACTCTAAGGATAAAAACAATTACATTGTTTATAGTAGATTGGATTTACCTAAAGAAGAACAAGATTTTCAATGTTTGGTAGAAGACAATGTGAAACAAGTTGCTTCAGAACCAATATTTAATAGACTAGTAAATGATGGCAAATTAAGAACATATAGACTTGCAGTTGTTTGTAGTGGAGAATATGCTCAGTTTCATATTAATAGACAAGGAATTGCCTCGTCTGCAACTGATGAAGATAAAAAAGCAGTCGTCCTTTCTGCAATGAATACCTCATTAACAAGAATTAATGGTGTCTTTGAAAAAGATTTAGGTGTAAAAATGGTTTTAGTAGAAAATAATACAAACATTATTTTTCTAGATGCCAATACAGACGGAATTACAGATGGTACTGCGAATACTATGATAAATGAAGTTCAAGGTATTTGTGACTTACAAATAGGAACCGCAAATTATGATATTGGTCATATCTTTAGTATTGGAGGTAGTGGTCTAGCAGGTTTAGGGGTTGTTTGTAGAGATGGACAAAAGGCTAGAGGTGTTACTGGGATTTCTTCTCCAGTAAACGATCCTTATGATATAGATTATGTAGTTCATGAAATTGGCCACCAATTTGGAGCAACACATACACAGAATAATAATTGTAATAGAACTAATGCTACAGCTATAGAACCAGGTAGTGGGTCTACAATTATGGGTTATGCTGGTATTTGTAATCCAAATGTTTTAAGTGTTGGTGATGCTTCAGGTAATAGTGATGATTATTTTCATACAGTTAGTATTTCTCAAATGCAAAGCATTATCCAGACTACAGGTAGCTGTGCTACATTAACAGATACCAATAATGCTACACCAACTGCAAATGCAGGATCAGATTATACTATTCCAAAATCAACACCATTTAAATTAACTGGAGAGGCGGATGATGCAGATGGTCTAGGTACACTTAGCTATAATTGGGAGCAGATAGATAACGAAATAGGTGAAATAATGCCACCTGCTGAAACCAATAGTGGTGGCCCTATGTTTAGGTCTTTGCCTTCAAAAACTGTAGCTTATAGGCATTTCCCTGAATTAGCAGAAAATAGTGGGGTTGGGGGTATTGGATCCTCTCCTTGGGAAGTGCTTCCCTCAGTAGCAAGAGAGTTAAATTTTGCCTTCACAGTTAGGGATAATAATGTTGGCGGAGGAAGCACAGCAAGAGATGATGTTAAAATTACAGTTGCAGATGTTGCTGCTTTTACAGTTACTTCTCAGGCTTCAGATGTTACTTGGGATGTAGGGTCTACACAAACCATTAGTTGGACAAAAAGTACTACAGATATAGCGCCAATTAATTGCGGATTTGTAAATATTAGACTTTCTAAAGATGGTGGAGTAACATTTCCAGTTGTTCTTCTTGCTAATACTCCAAATG